>Ga0315274_10013055_pt1 | contig 11826 bp, 10 predicted proteins | sample YL17G02_20_MG_FD_203700 | JGI IMG/M metagenome (GOLD analysis project Ga0315274, IMG submission 203700) | Sediment microbial communities from Yellowstone Lake, YNP, Wyoming, USA - YL17G02_20 | ecosystem: Environmental > Aquatic > Freshwater > Lake > Sediment | place: USA: Wyoming | collected... | reverse complement strand
GTAGTCTTGCCTCCGCCGTTCGGGCCGATCATGTAGAGAAATTCTCCGCGGTGGATCGAAAAACGCACGTCCTGCAGCACGCAGACTCCGCCGATGCTGAAATCCACGCGGTCGAAATGTACGGCTTCACCAGCCTTCACCGGGTCTCCCTTCCGGCCGCCTGGTCCGCTTCCTTGAAGGCGCTGACGAGCGCAAGCGTAAGCGATCGAAGGCTGCCGAAAACGTCGCGAGCCATCGGATCCACCCATTCGATTCTGCCATCGATCGCGTCCGCCACCGCCTTCGCGCTCCGGCTCTCGAACTGGGGCTCGACGAACACCACGCGGATGTTCTCCCTCCGCGCGGTTTTGACGAAAGCGGACAATTGCCGCGGGGACGGGCTTTTCCCATCCGTTTCAATGGCAGTCTGCCGGAGTCCGTACGCCTCGGCGAACCGGCCGAAAGAGGGGTGAAACACCAGGAACGCACGGCCCCGATACGGATTCAAGGTCCGGGCAATCCAGCGGTCCAGCGTGTCCAGATCGTCCATAAAACGCTCGAACCGGTTCTGATAAGTAGAGGCCGAAACGGCATCCCCCGTCTTCAAGGCTTCGCAGACGGTCTCCGTCTGAATGCGAATCAGGGCGGGCGACAGCCAGATGTGAGGATCTTCATGCCCGGAAGCATCCCGCTCCTCCGTGCCGTGCTTTTCCGGATCCTGTCCCTTCTCCTGCGATCCGAGAATTCCGCTTTCCGTGTGCACCACGCGGATGCCGGCGTCTCCTTCCGCCAGGTTCCGGATAAAACTCCGCTCGAAGGGAAAACCGGATGAGAAATACAGCTCCGCCCTGCCCAACGCGGCCGCCTGCCTGGGCGTGGGCTCGTAGGTATGCGGATTGTCCCCCGGCCGCAGCAGGCTTTGGACTCGGACCCGTTCTCCCCCGATCCGTTCGACCAGAAACGCGGTCGGCGGAATTCCGGCGAACGCCTCGATGGGACGTTTCACCTGAGAATACGCGGATCGCGATACGATTACCACCGCAAGGAATCCCATCAGTAGTATCGCGGCCATAGGACGGAAGACAATGCAATTATTCACTGGACTTTTGTGATTTTCGCCGTTCATCCTGAGCCCTGCCCTGAGCTTGTCGAAGGGCTGTCCAAAGCCCATTTATTTATAATTATCTTTTTCAACATCCGTGAAAACCTGTTCGGGTCACCGGATCCGTTTTCTTCCGCCCAATCCGTGTTCCATCTTTATCCCGATAGAACTTCAGCGTTTGCCATCGGCATCGCAGACCAGATGGAATGCATGGCAGTCGTCGCACTCCAAGACTTGATGCTTTTTGGAAAATGTCTTCCAGTGTTTCCGCTGGTCCGGCGACAGGATTCCCATCCCCTTGCAAAGGGGACAGGTGTTTTCAAATGCCGCGAGGATCGCCGACCGGATGAATTGGGACCGGTTCGGTATCCCCTTCATGGCCTCGGCCACGGTGGAATCCACTTTGAAGGTGATCACTTCCTGCTTGGTCTTTCTGGGGCTCATGTTTCATTCTTTCTGAATGGACCGGAGGCATTTAACCGATCTGAAACCGTAAAATGTATTCAGGATGATAAAAAAGGAAATAACTTTCATCGTATCAACACCCTCTCCCATTGGGATAGGGCTGGGTTGAGGAATCATGTACGACATTAGCCGAATCGGGACTGGAGGTCGAACCCATGAAATAATGTAATACTTTGTATTACCAAAGTCAAGCAAATTGCCCTCCCTATTGCCTTCTTTAACACAAGTCCCCGGCACCTTGGAGGTGCCGGGGACTTTTCCCGAAAATCATACCGCAAAATCACGGATTTTGCACTCCAAAGATGCCCTCTATGGAGTAAAACATCCGCGGTGTTTTACTCCCGTCACTTAAAAATCATCGCGAACCTTTACGGAATCAAACGGATAACCTTCACGAAGCGTTTTAATATATTGATCCTCTTCCTGTATACGATGATATAAACTGCCAAACTCCCACGCTTCGGTATTTTCAATCATGCCATGCTTTTGAGGATTATACCACAGATAGTTCAAACGCGTGAAATAGGAGCGCACATACGTAATGCACGTATCCCAATAATTCCACCAGATCTTTTCCAAACCAGCAGCGGCTGGAACATTCTTCCTCATCCACATCGCGGAAAATTTATGGATATCCCGCATGATCCCCGGAAGGCTCCCAACATTTTCCGGCGACTCTGCCATCAAATGGTAATGATTATGCATCGCCACCCAATCTTCGAGCTTCCAGCCTTTGGAGTTGAATCCTTGTTGCAGGGATTGGATCAGCCTCTGCTTGGCTTCATCCGATTGCAGCAGCATGCGCTTTTGATAGATTGCGCCTGTGATGAAGTATTTGGAACTAGGGCTGAATAGATGAGGCGGGTTGTGTTTGTAGGTTTTGTAGGTTTCCATAACCGATATCTTTTCTATTTTGATTCGTATCGGCAAAATCACGGATTTTGCGCTCCAAACTTGCCCCTTATGAAGAAAAACATCCATGATATAAATGAGTGTTTCTTTTAAATATTTCTCTCCTTGGCGCATTAAATTTACTATCTCTATAGAGTCAATAATCCGCGATGTTTTGTTTTGGAGTCGAAGATCCGTGATATTTCACGTATCCCCGTGAACTGATGGATATCTCGAATGATCCCCGTAAGGTTCTCCGCATTGTCCGGCGAGTCCGCCATCAAATGGCAATGACAATGCAGCACCACCCAATCTTCAAACCTCCAGCCATTGTAGTTAAATCCTTGTTGCAGTGATTGGATCAGCCTCTGCTTGGCTTCATCCGATTGCAGCAGCATGCGCTTTTGACAGATTGCGCCAGCGATGAAATATTCAGCCTGGCTTCAATAATTTAAAATTAAGAATATATAATCCGGGATTGAATTTGGTTTGAACAGAAGAGGCGGATTGTGTTTTTAAGTTTTGTAGATTTCCATGGAGAAAAATTTAATATTTTCGTACCCGCAAAATCACGGATTTTGCACTCCAAACTTGCCATTTACGGAGTAAAACATCCGCGATGTTTTATTTTGGAGTCGAAGATCCGTGATATTTCACTCAGATCACCCCCAGCACGTCCTTCTTCACCCACCCCACTTTCCGGTCCGGCAGGATGATCTCGATCCATTCGCCGGACTCCCGGTCCAGCATCACCTTCGTGCCCTCGTGCAGCGAGAAGACCTCGGTTCCGGTCTGCCCGCCGGGGCCGCTCATCACTTCCACCTTAGCCGCGAGAATGACTGCCTCCCTTCGGGTTGCGGTTTCGCGGACCTGTCCGATCAGCAGAATTCCGAATACCGCGCAGAAAATCCCGAAAACCGCCGCTCCGCGCAGTCCCAGGAGACGCGCGAAGCTTTTCCGCGCAAGCATCCAGAGGATGAACAGTCCGACGGCCAGCAGATAACTGGCGATCAAAAGAATGACCAGAACCGGTTTGGGGATCAGATGGACGGCGGCGCGGACGATTTTGAAGATAAAGAACTCCGGCTGAGGCTCGATCTTGTCCACCACGGCCAAGTTCGCCATCGTGAGATTGGCCGTTAGGTCCTCGTCCGAAGAAATGCTTTTTTTTGCGCGTTCAAAAAACAGAATGGACTGCCCGATGCGGGACAGTTTATAACAGCAATTCCCCATGTTGTAATACAGCGGGCCGCTTTCATACCCGGCGTCCAGAATTTTCTGGTAAGCCCCCAGCGCCTCCTCGTACATCCCGCTCTGAAAATATTTGTTGCCTTCCAGGAAAAGAGACTCTTTCGAATCCGCCGCGAACAGGCATGATCCGGTCAGCGTCAACACCGCCAGCAGAATCGGGACGTCTTTCCATTTCATCACAATTTTCATTGTTGTCTTTGCGTCCTTTGCGTGTTTTCCCTTTGCGCCCTCTGCGTGAAACCCCATTTCACGCGGGAGAAGCGGCTGTCCCTAAATTTCCTTCTCGAGTCTCATGATCGCCGACTCCACCTTCTGCAGAAACGTTTTCATCTCATCGACCGTGGCGGTTTCGGGCGAAAACCGTTTCATGTCGCATGCGGACAGGCACTCGAATATCTCCCGGACCGCGTCCCCGCCCGCCCCTTTCCCCCGGAGGATTTTTTCCACCTCTTCGGAAATCATCCCGGCTTCCGCGATGTTGAGTTTGTCTCCGAGGTATCCCTGGAGCGCCTTCCCGGCTTCCGCGTAGAAATGCTTCTGTGTTTCGACGCCGATGAGGCGCTTGGCCGCCGAAAGCCGCTTGCGCACCGCGGAGGTCGCCCGGATTCCACGCGCATAGGCCACGTCACCCGAGATTCGGTCGAGCCGTTTCCGGTAGGCAAATGCCCCCGCGAGAGCCAGAAGCGGAAGAAGGAGAACCGCTCCGAAGAAAATCGAAGGGATCCGGGACGATCCCATTCTGCGGAACGGCGGGGACGCCATCTTGATGAAACGGATGTCCTGCCCGATGAGGCGCACTTCCTCCTTCGAAAGCCCGCTTCCCGCGACTGTGGTGTACGTCTCGGTCCCCTGGGCCACCTGCAGGGAAATGGATTCGGTCCGGACCGATTTATAGGACTTCGAAGCAGGGTCGAAAAAGCCGAGCGCCACGGACTTGAGGGTTTCCTCGCCGGCGACCCTCGGAATCAGCACGTATTCAAAGGTCTTGCGCCCCGAAATGCCCGCGCCCGAACGGCTGATGGTTTCCGATGCCTTTGGCGGATACACCTCGAAATCCGTCGGGAAGGCGATTGCCGGTGGCTGGATCTGCCGGATGTTCCCCTCTCCCTCGATCATGATCTTGAACGTGATGGCTTCGTTGGTTTTCACGCTCCGCTTGTCCACGGACGCGGAAATGCGGAACCGTCCTGCGTTTCCCGCGAAGGTCACCGGTTTTCCCGCCTCGGGAAACGGCAGAACCTCGACCGTCACGGGCTTTGATTGGACCTGCTTGCGAACGGTCCTGCCGCCGAAAAAGAACGAGTCGTCGAAAAAATCGCCGAACGGATCGCGCGAACGGGACGCCCGAACCGTCACCTCGCAGTCGAGGACCATGGGATCAATCGTCTTCGCGCCGGGACTCATCGGGAACAGCGCCATTTTCCGGACGGTCGCCACCGTGTACTTCTTGCCGTCCAGCACCTCCGATGCCGTCTGCAGCTTCTGCGGTATTTCGAATTCCTCCGCCCAGAAACCGGCAGTGGCCGGCATTTTAGAGATGCCGACGTTCGAAACGTTGACCCGCGTGTAGATTTTATAGGTGACGATCACCGGCTCATTCTGATAAACCTGCCGCTTGTCCACATGGGACCTGACGAACAGGTCGCCCTCGGCCGGACCCGTCCCCTGCGCCGCCGGCGCCTGCTGCTGGGCCGAAGGCTGCTGTTGCGCCGGAGGCTTGGATCCGCTTTGCTGAAACTCCATGTCGATCGACGCAGAGGAGAACGTTTTCCCATCATAGGTCACCTGGACTGGGGGAATCTTGTATTTGCCTACCGCGGACGCGACGAAATAACAGTTGATGACCTTGGTGACGGACATCTTGCCGTTGGTGAACTGGATGTTCTGCGAATTGCCGCTTCCAAGATAGGAGGCGAACTGGCCGATTTGCGGAATTTCGGGATCGGAGGCGGAATTGGCGCCTTTTCCGGTGAGTTCGACGGAAAGCGTGAACTGCTCGTTCAGCCCGACCACGTTCCGGTCCACGTAGGTGCGGATCGATAGATCCTGGCCGCGGGACGCGGAACCGCCCAGCAGACCCAGAAAAACGAAGATGCCGATCCAATGTCTTTTCATCACGAAGTTCACCAGTCCTTCTCCACCGTCGCTTCGCCGCTGGTCTGGGCCTTCTTGTCCTTCTGATCCTTCTGCTTTTCATTCAGGGCCTGCAGGATCTGCTCGGCCTGTTCCTTTGACATTTCCTTTTTCTTCTGTTCCTGCTGTTGTTGCTGCTCTTGCTGCTGTTTCTCTTGATCCTGCTTTTTTTGGTCGTCCTGATTCTTCTGGTCCTGATTCTTTTGGTCCTGCTGCTTCTGCTGCTGGTTCTGGGGATTCTGCTGCTGGGGCTGGGAATTCTGCTTGAGCTTGTTGCGGACGTATTCCAGGTTGTATTTGGCGTCCTGATCGTCGGGATTGAGCTTCAGCGCCTCCTGGTAGGCCTGGATGCTCTCCGGCAGCTTGTTCAGCCGGTACAGCGAGTTGCCGATGTTGTAATAGGCCATCGACTGCACCGCGGCGTCCTTGACGTTCAGCGTTTTATGGAAGGATTCCATCGCTTTCTGGTAATCCTTTGTCTGATACGTCACGTCCCCCATGTTGAATTGAATCAGCGGGGAATTGGGATCTTCGAGCAGGGCGTCCTGGTATTTGTTTTTCGCCGCGTCGTACTTCTGCTCCTTGTACAGTCGGTTGCCCTGCTTCACCTTCCCCCTCCCGGGCTGCGCGCCCAGGGATGACACCCAGCAGAACAGGCACACCGCCGTCAGAAGAAAGCCGGTCGTCCCGAGGCCGCCTCGGCGCCCGAAAAATTCTTTGGATGTTTGCCTGCTGTCCATTTTTATCCGTTACCGCTTTCTTCGGGTTTCGGGATTAGGGATTCGGGAACCGGAAGTTGTTATTCGTGAACTAATTGTAACTAGAAACTAGAAACTAGAAACTTGAAACTTGAAACTCTGATCCATGAACCCTTTTCAACTCGTAACTCGGAACCCGTAACTCGTAACCGTTTTTATTCAAACCTGCCCGCCCACGTTTTTTTCACGCGCTTCCGTTCGGTGATCATCACTTCGAGCACAAGCAGAAACAGCGCTATGCCGACCATGCTCTGGAATCTTTCCTCATACTGCTCGAACTGCTTCGAAGCCAGCGATTTCTTCTCCATTTTCAGGATGTCGTCGTAGATCCGGGTGAGCTCCGCCTCGCCCGGCGTCGCCCGGTAGTACTTGCCGCCCGTCTCGAGCGCGATCTTTTCGAGAGTCAGTTCATCCAGCTTGGTCATCACGACCCCGCCCTCGCGGTTTTTCTTGAACCCGGTGGAAGTGCCCCTATCGTCGGCGACCGGAATGGGAACGCCCTCGAGCGATCCGATGCCGACCGTGTAAATCACGACGCCCTCCCTGGCCGCCGCCTTGGCTGTTTCGAGCGGATTTCCGATGTGATCCTCGCCGTCTGTGATCAGGATTAAAATTTTGTGTTTGCGTTCCTGCTCGGAAAAACAGGAGGCGGACTTGGTGACGGCTTCACCGACCGCCGTTCCGTGAACGGGGATGAGGCTCGGGTCCATGACGTCCAGGAACATTTTCGCCGCGCCGTAGTCGAGCGTCAGCGGGCACTGGACGAACGCCTTTCCCGCGAAGGCGACGAGGCCGACCCGGTCGCCCTGGAACTTGTCAATCATCGTCCCGATTTCGTGTTTGGCCTTTTCGAGCCGGTTGGGCTTGATGTCCTCGGCCATCATCGAAAGCGAAACGTCGAGCGCGATCACGATGTCCTGTCCCTCGCGCTTGACCGTCTTCATCTTGGTGCCGAATTGCGGACGCGCCAGCGCGAACACCAGAAAAAAGACGCCCGCGATCAGGATTGCGGCCTTCCAGATCTGGCGTTTCCGACTGACCGACGCGGAAAGAAGTTTCATCAGGTCGAGGTTGCCGAAAAGCGCAAGCGACTTCCGCTTCTTCCGGAACGCGTATACGAAGAACGCGATCATTGCCGGAACCAGAAGCAGCAGGTAGAGCAGATGGATGAATCCGAACCGAAACATGGCGTCTTCCGTTTATGGAATTTTCCGGAACCGCGTATTTGCGAGACCGATTTCGATCAGCAGAAACGCAAGCGCCGCGAACACAAGCGGGATGAACAGCTCCGAATACCGGGTGTATTCCTTGACCTTGATTTCCGTTTTCTCAAGGCCGTCGATATCCCTGTAAATGGCCTCGAGGCTTCGCCGGTCCGTGGCGCGGTAATACTTGCCGCCCGTGGTCTGGGCGATACGCTGCAGGGTTTCCTCGTCCACGTTTACCTGCATCGGCTGGTAGCGTTTTCCGAAAAACGGATCTTCGACGGGATACATGGCCACGCCGCGCGTGCCCGCGCCGATCGTGTAGGCTTTGATGTCGAACGCCTGCGCCATCTGGGCGGCCGTCAGCGGATCGACTTCGCCCCGGTTGTTCTGCCCGTCCGAGAGCAGGATGATGACCTTCGATTTCGCCTCGCTGGAACGCAGCCGGTTGACCGCCGTGGCCAGCCCCATGCCGATGGCCGTTCCGTCCTCGATCATGCCGACGCGAATCTGGTCGAGAAAATTCATGAGTATTCCGTAATCCAGCGTCAACGGGCACTGTGTGTAGGCCTGCCCCGCGAAAATCACCAGTCCGATGCGGTCGTTCTTTCGGCCGCGGATGAATTCCTTTGCCACCGCTTTGGTCGCGTCCACCCGGTTGGGACGGATGTCCTCAGCCAGCATGGTGCTCGAGACGTCCATGGTGAGGATGATGTCGATGCCTTCGGTGAGCACCTCCTCACCCTTCACGCCCGACTGAGGCCGCGCAAACGCCAGCACGAGCAGCGACAGAGCGGCCATTCGGAACGCGAACAGAAAATGCCGCGCGTTCCGGGCGGTCTGCTGCGGGAGGTCCTTCAAGTATCCGAGGTGCGAAAAGCGTATCGTCCCGCCCCTTCCGCGCCGCTTCTTGAAGTACCAGTATCCCAAAAGCGCGAGAGCGCAGAACAGCAGCAGGTATTCAGGATTTGCGAATCGTATGGCCATATTCTCTTTTGATTAAAAATTGGAACACGGACACCGCTTTGCGGTGAACGGATCAATGACGGATTTGGACGGATTCTTTTTAATGGAATAATAGATCCGTCTATTTCCGTGCCGATCCGTGTTCAATTGTTTCTTCAGTCGTTTCGGATCCTTCCGTTTCTTCTTTGACGGCTTCCTTTTCCGCGGAGGCTATCGTCTCCATTTCCTCCTCGGCAGCCGGTGTCAGAATGATCTTCGTCCGATGCACGATATCGTACGCGGATTGGAGGGTTTCGGTGGTTTCCTCGGTTTTCGGGATGTACTTCGCGAACTTGACCCAGTCACATCGGTGAAAGAACGCCTTGAACAATTCGAAATCCCCTTCATGAAGATTTGCCGAAGACAATCCGTCGAGCACTTCCGTGGTCGTCATTTCCATGGCCACGACGAAATAGCGCCCGCCGATGTAACGGCGGATGATCTCGGACAGCTCGATGTAAAACAGCTTGATTTCGCCCTTCTCCAGCAGATCGGACGCCTTCAACCGGTCCAGCGCCTCGAGCGCAATCTCATGCGGGGGCTTCGGCGGCTCCCCGCGGACCGGTAAAATGCCCTTGCCGCTTTTCCACCGGCGGTAAAGCAGGAATCCGCCGACGGCCAGCCCGACGACCAAAAGGCCGATCCCCGCCTTCATCAGAAGAAGCCACCAGTTGAGCGGGATTTCCACGGGCGGCTTGATGTCCTTGATGTCGCCCGCCTCGCTCGGCTTCATGCTCTCGACCACGATCTTGATGCTCGGCGTGGCGATGACATGGACCGCCGTGTCGCCCGGCACCTTGTACGCCACGGGCAGAGGAGGGATGACGAACTCGCCCGGGAAGAACGTCGAGATCGTGTATTCATATTCCGAAACGACCACTCCCTTCTTCTCTTTCGGTTCCGGCACGCTGTAATTCCGGATCTCGAATCCGCCGAGGTTCGCGCCCGTGCCCGGGGTCCGGGCGTCCACGGCTTTGGGATGCGTGACCGTGACGGTGTATCGGATCAAGTCGCCGATCTTGATGCGTGACTTGTCCACGCGCGAAGCCACCGTGACCTGCGCATCCTGGCCGGCCGGGGAGAAGGCGGCGGTTAGGAGCAGGAGCAAAAGGGGAATTTGGAATCGGACGCGCATCACTCCACCAGATCGTCGTACACTTCGACCTTTTCGGCCGTCATCATGCGCCCGAGCAGCTGCTGAACGGCCTGCTGCTGCTTCTCCCGGACGTAGTCGTCGGAGACCTGCTTCTGAGCCTCCTCGAAGGATTTCTGCTTTTTCACCTTGCCCTTCGCGTCCTTCTCCGCGTACCGGTCGAGGTTCGCCTTGTAATACAGCTTCAAATCGTCGGTGGACTCCTTGATCTGCGGCGCGATTTCATCCTGCAAGTATTTTTGGACCATCAGGCTTTTCTGGGCCTGGAACGCGCCTTCCACCACGTCCCTGTCCCTGTCGAGCCCCTTGCGCTTGGCCGCATCGTAGAAGAGTTCCGTGGCGATGAAATTGCGGAGATAATCCAGTTTCTGTTTTTTGTCCTTGAACTGATCCCTCATATAGTCGGGGAGCTGGCCGAGCTGGTATCGCAGGTCTTCGTTCGTGACCGGCCGGTCACCGATCCGCGCGATGACCTTGCCGGGGCGGGAGGGCTTAACCTTGGAGGGATCGAGCGCGGTGGCTTCGTCGAGCGCCTGTTTCGCGTCGCTCGAACGGTTGAGCCGTTCGAGGCAGGCCACGATCTGCCGGTCGACCTGGGTTTCGAGATTCTTGTCGGGATACACGTGCTTGATGCGCAGGTAATTGGCCAAGGCGTTTTCGTAGTCGTGCATCCTTTCGAAATAGATGTTGGCGATCGTAAAAGTGATGTTGGATTTCTGCGCGCCGCTGACCTTGTAAAAGCTCAGGTAATTCTCGTATTCGCGGACGGCCTGGCCGTACAATTCCCGGTTGACCAGCGCATTCGCGTATTCCCGGACCTTCTCTCCCTCCGCCGAGGATCTTTTCGGGGAGCAGCCGGCAAAAAGGACCGCCAAAAGCATAAGCACGAACGCCGTCCGGAGAACTCCGGTGAGGCCCGCGTATCGGATAAATTCGGCAGGATTCGTTTTCGTCATAGTGCCCCCGTTTTATCGAAACCGCTTCGCCCGCATCCTGAAAAACCGGATCAGCGGCTCGAAATAGGATTCGTCCGTGCGGATGACGATCGAATCCACGTTCATCGACCGGAACAGCTTTTCCTTCTGGGCCATCGCCTCGGACGTCCGCTTGCCGAAGAGCTGTCGCACCCGGCGGTCGAACGAGTTGATGAGAAGCACTTCACCCGTCTCCGCGTCCTCGAGTTCGATGTACCCGACGTCGGGCAGCGCCAGTTCCCTCGGGTCGACGATGTGGATGCCCACGATGTCGTGTTTCTTGTTGGCGATGCGCAGGGCCCGGGTGTAATCCTTCGAGAGAAAATCGGACACGAGGAACACCGTGCTTCTCCGGCGGATCACCCGGCTCAGGTATTCCAGCGAAAGCCCGATGTCGGTCTGCCGGTCCTCGGGCTGGAAATAGAGCAGTTCCCGGAGAACCCTCAGCACGTGGCTCTTGCCCTTGCGTGGCGGCACGAACTTTTCGATCTTGTCCGTGAAGATGATCAGGCCGACCTTGTCGTTGTTCTTGATCGCCGAAAATGCAAGCAAAGCGCAGAGTTCGGCTGCGATCTCGCCCTTCATCCGCTCATGCGTGCCGAATTCGCTCGAGAAGCTCGCGTCGACGAGCAGCATGACCGTGAGTTCCCGCTCCTCCTCGAACACCTTGACGTAGGGGTGGCCGTACCGCGCCGTGACGTTCCAGTCGATGGTCCGGATGTCGTCGCCGATCTGGTACTCGCGGACCTCCGAGAAGTCCATGCCCCGCCCCTTGAAAACCGAATGGTATTCTCCGGAGAACACGTCGTTGACCATGCCGCGCGTCGTGATCTCGATGCGCCGGACTTTTTTCAGTATTTCCTTTGGGATCATAAAACCATTGGGAACACGGATTGGACGGATCATTAAC
>Ga0315274_10013052_pt1 | contig 11828 bp, 6 predicted proteins | sample YL17G02_20_MG_FD_203700 | JGI IMG/M metagenome (GOLD analysis project Ga0315274, IMG submission 203700) | Sediment microbial communities from Yellowstone Lake, YNP, Wyoming, USA - YL17G02_20 | ecosystem: Environmental > Aquatic > Freshwater > Lake > Sediment | place: USA: Wyoming | collected... | reverse complement strand
GATTACTCGCATCGCCAAAGAATTTCGCGACTTCAGTGACCGGCGCTGGGAGCCATTGGGCAGAACGCATCCACTCCGTGCGACGCAATGGTCCGACACCTAATAAATCATTGAGGGCACTCGCTACATCTGGAAAGCGAAACTTAAAGCCAAGCGCCTGCACTTTAGCCGGAATCACTCGTACGCTCGCAAGAACCATCTGTGATGCTTCACCCAGTGCCAACTTCATAATCGGCGATGGAGCCTTAAGAGTGGGGCCATCGAACCTACCGGTCATTTCACGGTGGAAGTCAATGAACCTACAAGGCTGCGGTGCTGTCGCATTGATCGGGCCGCTGACCCGCTCGTCCGTCAGTGCCAGCATAAAAAGTTGGACAATGTCGTCCAGATGAACCCAGCTAAACCACTGCTGACCAGATCCCGGGGCCGCTCCGATACCCAGATTATAAAGCTTAGCTAACTTAGGCAGTGCTCCGCCACCATGGGCCAAAACGACGCCAATACGCATAAGAGCCACGCGCACATTCTGTGCGGCGATTGGTGCTGTCGCTTCCTCCCACTGCTGGCACAGTTGCCCGGTAAAATTGGCGGCGGCGGGAGCGTCTTCAGCAAGCTGAGCGTCACCAGCATCCGGATAGTAGCCAATTGCCGATGCTTGCACGACGACTTTGGGTTTATGTGAACTCGCGGCAATTGCGTGCGCTAAAGCATTCGTCGGGCCAAGGCGAGAGCTTATCAGTCGCTTCTTCTTAACTGCCGTCCAACGGCCCTCGGCAATGCTTTCGCCGGCAAGATTAATCACGGCATCAACACCTACCAGAGCTCCGTCGGGAAGTGCGCTTGCATCACCCACCCATTTCAAAACCTTACATGGAAAGGACAGCTGCTCGGGACGCACACCGCGACTGACGATAGAGACATCATAGCCACGGCGCACTAGTTCTTGCCCTAACGCTTGTCCAATCAGACCCGTGGCTCCGAGGATCAGTACGTGTGCCATGTTCTAGACCTTTCCAGCGCCAATTAGGTGCCATATGGGAAACCGCAGCGGCGGTCATAAGTCATAGGCAGTCTAACGCTACGTCAGAGAAAAGTCATGCACTACTGCTACTTACGTCGGTTACTCAGCTTGACAGATGATGCCGGCATCGACTGTAGTAGATTCCAGGACTTCACTCAGGATTTCAAGACTGGAGTACCGCCAACATGGGCAATCATTTGTAAAATAAATTGATTAGCTCCACGGACCTCAAGAATCATGTTTGGGTGCTTAAGGGGAAAGACTCGAAACATTTCATCAGCAAAGCCCTGACCTATCGATTGCACGTTTTTGAAATCTATAACAATGCTCGCGAAATCTTCAGCGCCAGCTAGGATTTTTTTTGCCTCTGAGCGTGAAGGGAATTCACCCTGCGGCAATGAGATAGTATACGGGGACACCAGGCGCGGTGAATGAATCATAAAGCGAAAGTCTTGTGTGTACCGATCAAACACATCCTTTGGACTTCTGACATCCCTTCGGCTGAACTCAAAGATGAGTTTTGATCCAGGCTGATGGGTACCCTCTTGCATACTCCAATCATCTTTTTCAGTGTCGTATACGTACATCAAATCGTTCGCCGACAAAAAAAAGCGATTAGCCATCCTGGAAGAAAAAAATATTCCCTCACCAGCATGTCGCGCCACATCTCGCGTACGCTTCCCCTTAGCTAGCTCTCCGACGGCTTCAAAATAGGTGTCGAGTTTAAAGGCATCTTTAATGGTGCGAAATACTCCCAAGCCATCGTCGTTGATCTCAAGCCAGAGCCTCTCAGCATCTAGCTTTAATTGAATCACGACATTTGTTGCTTGCGAGTGATCGATAACGTTATTCAAAATCTCTGTCGACACATGTCGAACTCGGCTCAGTAACCCTGGGTTTGATAGATTCTGCAGGTTGGGTTCGATGAACTCGTCGTACGCTCCATCTTCGCCTTTTCGCCTCAAATCCTCATAGCGCAGGTCTACTTTGGACTCGACCGTGTCAGTTGTCAGGGGGCGAGAAAGAACATAAGTCCGCCCTTTACCTGAGCCCTTAGCAACGATGAGACCATCTTTAATCAATTTATTGAGATGAAGTCTGACGGTCTCGCGAGAGACTGCGAAATTTTTTTGTATCGCTTGGGTTGGGTTGTGCCCCGGCCTTTGGCCGACTTCCGTCAGAATCGCTTGGTCGATCGGACTGCCTACTTTCATACACTCCGCCTTGGCATAAAGAGAGAACACCCTATTTTATGCCAAGTCACGGGTTTATGCCAAGTAGTTAGGATGAGAAAGTTGGCATAAATGGATTTTTATGCCAAGCATTCCTCACCTAACTTGGCATAATAAGGGCTTTATGCCAAGTTTTTGAGTTGGAGGGCCGAACGCTATATTGGAGCGGAGAGGTGCCGCCAGAAATTATTTACCTCACTTACACTGTTTTACAGCAGCTACCGGAGTCGGCTGCAGCGGTACCACTGGAGATTGCGCTTTAGGCAAACTCAGCAATCCGCCGTTAAATCCAAATGTACCGTCCGCAGCTTTCGTCACATAAGATAAAATTCGATCAGCTACAGAGGTGGGCACGCCTACTGCTGGTGGATTTTGCGTGCGCGGATCAAGTCCACCATCCCAGGGCCACGGATCTAGAGGCTGAGGAGTGGATTCGCAGGTGCCTCTGCAACCGTCGGGACCGAGTCTGCGATCGAGTAGCCATGGCTCACCGGTAAATATAAGTGGTGTCTGAAGGCCACCTAGGTTGAATTCGATTGGCTCGGCATGACTGACCCCTACAGGGGCTTGGTACTGACCATTCGGCGCACTGTTGCCACTGATATCCGTACTGCTGCCAATCTTGTTAATCAATTTATTACGGGTACGTCCAATAATTTCCCGAGATATTGGACTAAGCACTGCAAAGTTATTGCCGATATCAACCGTGGATCCACCAGAGCAACCACCATCTCCTGGGAGAAAGCCTGCATTGGCCAGAATGATGCATGGTGATCGTTTGGCATTGGGACCCACCACAAAATCAACGTCATAATTAATTTTAAAAATACTACCGCCAAAAGGTGGCAAGCCACGATTGACAGTCAATGGATTGCCGACAGTAGAGGCGAGGATCACTTCATGAGGTTGATTAGTCAATGGATCAATGTGTAGCCCATAAATATCGAGCTGAGAATCCGTTAAGCTGGTAAAGCCAATCACCAGTAAGCGGGCCCGTTGATTAGTAAACCCGGCAACATCCAATTCAGATTCTGCAAGTGTCATGTAATCTGGATTTCCGGGCTTAGTCATCACGCGAGTGTGCAGCTGCAACGTATGCGCCGAAAAAAACTTCACCCCATTGACTATTTCAAAGCTGCCTAAAGCAGCCATACTGTCGCCTAGAACCAGTGGCACAAAAAGAAATGCCGTCGCATCAGGGATTGGATTGATCACTGGATCTTGCGTACGATTTACTAGTGGACAGAATGGATCACCCGCGCCATCAACGGGATTTGCTCCGACAGTGCGTTTCTCGCCAATTTGCGCACTTGGCAGACACAGCGGAACACCCGTAGCAAAAGCCGCCGTGTAATTGTCGTTGTCCACACCAAATCTAATATCGGGACTACAGTTACTCCCTGACGCTGCCGCATTACCACAGCCGAGACCTGTCTGAACGGTATGTCGAGCGATTGGATCGTTTAAACGCACCATGACACCAGTCTTTGGGTCGTTCGACAGTCCATTAAGACGAAAATAACCCTCGGAATAATTGATGTAAGTCACAACTCCTATTAATGACTCCGCTGCCTTTTCTATCTTCACTTCACCAGCAATCACCTCGCCCGTGTCTTGCCGATTAGCCAAAATAGTCGCAATTGCTCCCCGGTAACCGTTGAAGCAACTATCAGATCTCGCAAGACCAGTTTGACCTGCCGCACGACAGGATTCTGGAGCTTGCGTAAAAAGCTCCTGCAAGGTGTACCTAGATACAGGCAATTGAATAATCAAATTACGAGGTATGATAACGTTCATACCCCCGACGGCAATCACCCCTTTAGACCAAACATCCCCGGAACTAGCGACACTAATCGATTGTATTTCCCCGACAAGCGTTACCTGTGTGACCGCTGCTTCCAGCGGTAACGTACCTACGGTTATTGAAGCAAAAAAAGCGGCTATTCCGATTATTTTCTTTATCAAATACGTCATCTTTAAGCATCCTCTTCAAGGCCGATTCGAAAAAACCTGATTACTCGTCGTCCATAGTTAGCGAAAACTTATAGGTTTGCGCATTGCACCCAGGTGTAGCTGTTTTTAAAACAAGACGATCAATAGGTGGATTTTTGGGATCCGTCACACTTGAGAAGGCAATAGTACCGTTCATGTTTGCCAACGGAATTTTCGAATCATCGGAGATAAATTTGATGTCTTTTCCGCGTACAATCTTATACTTGCCGCTCACAAACCTGGCCTTACTACGAGCCATGTCAGTAATTAGAATTCCTCTCAGAGTTCCTCCCGGAAAAAAACGCACATAACCAAGAAGCGGACAACCCGACTTCGTCATCGGCATGGCAGTAACCACGTATTCCGAGGCAATATTTGCATTCATCAAACCAATCCAGGTCGGAGAGGGCGAATTGACGTACACCTGCGCTTTAGCCGGCATGGAGCAAAAGCTCACTTCAAACATAAACACAGACAAAATACAGCGAAAAATAGCGGCGATATTCCAAAGTTTCTGACCAAACATCAGACCTCCTATTTTGCGCTTTCAATTAAGGCGCGCATTGTAAAATTACTGGCGAAGTTGTTCCAACTAATGCTGTCGAATCGACATCGATAGACTGCCAAGGAAGTAGTGGACCAATGGTGCTGCCCGTATATGGATAGCCAGAGATGATATGGTTGACTGCAGCCTGAGGTACTGGCACGCCACCGTCAATTTGCACTCTTGGATCTAGACCACCGTCGTAGGGAAAGGGATTTAGTGATGCACTGACGGCACAGGACCCTCGCTCATCGCCACACCCTTGAGGGCCGAGGCGCCGGTCTAAATTCCAAGGCTGACCGGTAAATAGATAAGGCGTCTGTATTCGATTTAAATTAATTTCCACAAATTCCGGATGTCCTACACCCACCGGAGACTGATATTCACCATTTGTAGCCTTCTGACCACTAAGGTCAAAACTAACTAAATCAGGGTTGTCTCTTTTGTTACGCGTGCGCATTAAGATCTCACGGGAGATTGGGCTCATAATTTTGAAATTTTGAGTCTCATCTAAAGTACCAAGATCATCGCAACCAGTAAGATCCGCATTTGCCAAGTGTACACACGGTGAAATCTTACCACCCGCCCCGATCCCAAACGTGTCACGGTATCGCATCTTGAAAATATTTCCAGGAGGGATACCTCCAGCAACAGTGGCGGGATTACCTACCGTCGACCCCATTGGAACTTCATGCTGTGAATTATCTGCCGGATCAATTGCCAGACGATAAAGATCGATACGAGGCGGGTTTTCGGTGGAAAAACCGATAAAGAATGATCGGGATCTCCCACCGGGAAATCCAGCAACATCCCATTCGGATTCGTCAAGGGTTAGATAGTCTGGTTGTCCTGGAGAAGTCGTGGGAGCTGAATGAACTTTTAGAGTATGAGCAGACAAAAATCGGACGTCAGCTATCAACTCAAAATTACCAGTAGCTTCCAAACTATCGCCCTCCTTAAGTGGAGCAAAGTGCCGAGAATCGGGAACTGGTATGGTCAATGGACTGGCTGTTCGTGCGTTATAAGGGCAGTTGGGGTCGTTCCCACTGACCACACCATTTACTAAGGTGAGTGTGCTTGCGCCCTGCGCGCTACGTGCGGGTGTCTGAATCAAGCTAGGAATGCACATCGGATACCCGGTTACGAAGGCCGCAGTATAATTGTCCGCATCCACAGGAAATCTAAGGTCTGGACTACAGTTCGCAGCATTAGCATCACAACCTTTTCCGCGCTGCAATGAGTGCCTGCCCTCAGGATCGTTGATTCGCACCATGAGACCCGCACTTTCTGATCCTGGAATTCCATTTAAGTAAAAATAACCCATATCATGATTGATATAAGTAACTACTCCCGTGACGAATTCATCAGCCTTCGCGATTTCAACATCACCAGCTACTATCGTCCCTTTACTTGACCTATTGGCAAGTATTGTTGCGACTGCTCCTCGCCGTTCAAAGAAGCAGTCGTCAGCAAGGGCCAAGCCCGTCTGTTTTTTTGCCACGCATTCCGCTCGTGCGTTGGTAAATAATTCCTGCAACGTATAGCGTTGCACTGGCAACTGGATCACGAGATTGGCTGGGATCAAAACGCGCATGCCTGAGACCTCAATGGTACCAGCTGACCAGACATCGGAGGGATTATCTAAATAAATTCGCTCAATTTCCCCAATTAATGTGATTTTCGTACTTTCCTGAGCAGGTGAAAAAATATCAACCAAGTTAAGTGGCGTTTTCCACGACCGTGGATCCGAAGATCCAGGACTATGGATGTGATCTCCTTCCGACTTAATTTCAGAGTTGACGTTTTCACGGCGATTATGCTTGCAGCTCACCAATCCTGATATGAGCACACCGCCGATGACAGACATTTTGAAAGCGTATTTTTTTTTCATAAAAGACTCACTTTTAAATTAGATATCGTCTCGAGCTGTGGCAAATGCTCTGTATTCCGCACTCACCAGCATCCCGGCAATTGAGTTATTCTCGTTATTAGCATTCACCCATGTATTAATTTCTACCGCTGTAGCTTCACGACGCAGAAATCGTTTGTAGTAATCAGCTGCCCGTTTCTTTTTCCCTTCGACAGAGTCGTAAATATTCGCGATCAAAAGGGACAGATTGCGTGTAGCTAGTGTGGCTTCTGTCGCCGTCGGCAAACGGCGAGCAAGAGCCTGCGTAATCCGAGTGGAAACAGCGGAAATTTTGCTACCATTTGATTGGTAAAATGCTGGCGACGAGAGTACAGAAATTATGGTATCTCGGAAGCCCGGTTTAACGAATTTAGATATATCTGCTACGGGCATCGACATCATCTGCGAAATAAACCGAGTTTTCTCAGCACTCACGAATCCTGAATCGTTCAGCAGCGAAAGTATTTTAACCTGCATCGGCTTTAATGAAGCACCTCGGAAAGAAGTTATATCATCGCTGGTGTTCGGCAAATTCCCGGTCAGATCCATAAATATGCTGGTACCAACCAGAGCATCATCAGATTCGCAGGCGAACGGACGATTCATGCAATTAAGTGTCGTCGGTGGAGTAGCAGCATCCAAGCGACATGAACCAATGCCTTTAAGGCCTATTGCAGCCAACGGCACACCGTTGGGCAAAGGGAGAGATGGGTGATCGAAAGGAGCACGCTGCTTTTCTACCCGGCAGTCTAAGAGACCGTCCCGAAGGAAGTCCACGAGCGGAGTATAATCTGCTGGAGCTAATCTAATATCCTCGAGCTCTCGGGAGAGTTCAGGATTAGGCGTATCACCGCCGTTATGTGCGTAAAAGCTAACAACCGATTCGAGAGTAGCTTTCCCACCGTTGTGAAAATACGGTGCTGTGAGTTTCAGATTACGTAATCCTGGCGTCTTAAATGCGCCACGATCGAACTCATGCTGACTCACTGAAAGCGGGACATTTCCTGGTCCGACACCACCTCGCCCTAAGTCTTCCGCTGTGGGACGTAGTCCTAAATTATGAAATCCTTCATCATTGCCCTGATCCTCGCGCGCCTCAAGTCGCGCATAATTGACAGAGGCATCAGTCAATTCAGCGCCAGCGTGACAATTTGAGCAATTGCCTCGCCCCTTGAAAATATCTAAGCCTCTGATCTGCTGAGTAGTTAATAATTTTTTCTTACCGGCCAAATATTGATCCATTCGGGTCTGATCAGGGATCAACGTGGACATGTACGCTTGAAGCGCCTCCCCCCAAATGCGACTAAAGTTATTTACAGCCAGATCAGTCCACTTGGGCCCGAAGGCTGCAGTGACTAAATCGCTGTAGGTGCAGGCACGCCCAAAGCAAGTCAGTCCCTGATTAGGCCACGCTGATAAGTCTCCAAGCGAACTATCCGAGAACACAACCTGCTGAAATTGCAATACAGGCCGAGACAGCAGCTTCGCTCCTAAACTGCCAGGTCCGTTAAACGGACGGCCAGAGCAGGACATTTCCACTGAATTGTTTGGCGGACCTACGGCTTGCGAAGCCAAACTTCCGTTAGTGAATAATGCCTGCGGCACTGCCGCATTTCTGGTATCTCCGAAAGGATCAAAGCCGTTGAAGGTCGGATGAGCCCGGCCGTCCCAAAAATTAAACCGGTTATACACTGCTCCTATGACACTTGGAGTCTTACGTCCAGTCACTCGGCGGTGCGTTAGAAACGGCCGTGTGAAGTCGTTCGTGCAGTTGTCCTTGGCTACCTTGATGTCAGGGTTGATGCTAGTAAAGTTGCCGCCAACAACGCCCTGAGAGCCGACACGATCGTCATTGTTAATGTCGGCCCTATAGAAAACTTGACCGGGTCCAGTAACACGACCGCTGGCGAAAATTCCATCGCCACCAGGATGGAGTGTATTTAGAACGCGGTTATCGACCCCACCATTAAAGTGGCAACTGGCACAAGCTGTATTACCATCACCCCCGACTTGCACATCCCAAAACAGTGCCTTTCCAAGCCGTATGGCCGCCTGTTGATCGACGATATCAGTGGCAGTGGGTCTGGGAACAGGGACGCAGAACAAGGGCTGAATACGCTCGAAACTCCCTTCCGAGTCTGTCACACAGACGCTAGGAAAAACTGGATTAGAGAAGTTAGTGGCAATAGGCGGAGGAGCAACACTAGCACCAACAGGCAGGGCGGAACGCTCACCCGCCGTGTGTTCAAGGTACCAGTCGAGCACCGCGGGTGCAGACTCGGGCCGCACCTGCACATCGTTATTAGCGGGCGTAGCAACTACCTCATCACCACCACCTTTGTGCGAGCCAGCCTTGCAGCCAGCCAAACAAAGACTTAAAACAACAGCGCGTCTAATGTACATTTTAACGCATGACACAGTGTCCATCGTTCACTCCGCAAACCGCGAATCAGCAAATTTACATAGTCCTTCGGCCCAGCCAAAAATATCGCTGAACCCCAACTAGGTGTGCGTATCGGCAATGAGAGCGGAAACTTGAACTCATTAGATCGTTAAAAGTGATATTATTAATTCAAATATATGAAAACATTGAGATAAGTGATCTCGCAAAAAATAAATGGCTGAGTCCGTTAAAAACGAACCCAGCCCCCCAATCTCTACCAACTTCGCGACTTAACGAACATCGCGTTTAGAGTTGCTATTGCTGTCGTCGCCAATTCCGTGGACTTCGTTCTCACCAGTATGACGAACATCTTCTTGCTCGCTCTTCAGCTCACCTTCTAAAGCAATCTTGGCCGCCGTTGTTAAGCCATCATCCTTGCCCTTGTTGGTTTCGCTCTTCTCGACCTCTTTCTTCTCGTTCTCCTTCTTCTCGACCTCTTTCTTTTCGATTTCCTGACGGCGGTCTTCGCGGCGGACATCAATCAGCGCCTTACACGAGTCCTCGTCTTTTTCGAGTTTGGCACAAGCTTGAGCAAACTCAGTGATTAATGCTTCTTTGCGAGGAGCAATTTCTTTTGCACGCCACTGTGCTATCTCGTCGTCGGAAATGACACCGTCTAGATTCTTGTCGATCTCGCGCTTTTGCACTTCGACATATGCATTTTTTGCTTTCAACAATTCGTCCTCTGATAGTTTTCCATCACGGTTTTCGTCGAATTTTTTAAGCAACATTGCATAGTATTCTTGAGCCTTGTCGCAGCTCGACTTAACTTTCGATGACGCAGGTAGCACATCGCTCTTTTTGCTATCATCTCCAGGCTCACCAGAGATGTCGTCAAAACTGCAACCAAGATCGAAGGAATCAAATTTCTCGTTCAATTGATTGAGCTTTCCCTGGGCACCTGTGACACCTTTATTAATGGCCGTGCAGCCTATGAGGGAGTTTACAAACACTACTGTAGCTACTGCGTTTTTCGTTTTCATGACAAGAACCTTTCCATAAGAGTTTGTTTAAGAGGAACTACATTTACTGGACAGAACGCATATTCATTTAAAATTTGATTTGGCGAGATTAGCGCTTAGTCTGACTTGGATCACCAGTCCTAAAGGTACTTTCTGCCACTGAGTCGACATACCCCACTCCGTCCCAGGTTGGTATTGGGCTAGGCATAAGCAGAGTCTGACCTGGTTTTTCCAAATCCCAGCGCACAAGCATGGCGTGGTCTTCGTGAGTAGTGTTGTGGCAGTGCTCCACATAGGACCCAGAGAACTCGCGGAAGCGGTATACCACGCTCATTCGCGAAGATGAGTCAACCTCACCACCGATACGGAACAGATCTTTGCGCGCAAATTTTTCCCAAATTGGAGGAGCTTTCCCATCACGATCTAAAACCTGACCCTCCTCGAAGTGGATATGCACCGGATGACTCCAACCACCTGTACCGCCCGTAAGGTGCCAGATCTCCACACCACCTTGACCAGCTGCCGTGAGGTTACCGAGGTTTGGAGCCGCAGAAATTCGACGAGTGTCTGCCGTGTACGCTGAACCACCGTTTGTCTTTACGGTCCAAGGCGCCGTATCAGTCCCGGAGGACCTACCGAAATCAAAGGTACGGTGTCTTGCGCCAGCAATTTCCGCTGCTGTAAATACTGGGCGAGCCATCATCTTCTTCGGCGTACCACCGACACCGTTGCGATTACCAACCGCATATTGCACAGGATCTAGACTCGAATCGGTACAGCCAATAGCAGTTCCAACAGCATTCTTGCAGGCAACTACATCGAAGCGAAGAAAAGTACCTACTGCTGGGTCACCTTTGGTCCACTGGGTCGTATTGCGCTGCGCTTTATATTTTTCGCTTAAAACGTCCGCCAGAGCTATGACCCTCTCTGGGCGTTTGCCTGACTTGTGCTCTACGAGGTTTACAAAATAGAGCTTATCGCCTGGTCTAAGGCCGTTTTTAGCGAAGTCGACGATAATATCATAGCGTTCTGCGATTGCCTGCATCGGAAGAACACCCTTTTCCGTACCTAATGCCCCGTCGATAGCGATGGCGTGTTCCATGATGTTGCCATCGTTGCCAATCATGTGAAATACTACGCGCTCGTACGATATATTCTTACCAATTGGTCCGGGGATTGCACCTGCGTTGCCTTGAACTTCTTTGACGAGGGCGATTTTTACGTAACGCGCCACGTTACCATTCAAGATACGGAAGCGGTAACGGCGAGCACGCACTTCAAGCACTGGCTTATAGGTCAGGTTAGTAAGCAAATTGTCACCAAGAAATCCATCGACATTAAACGGGTTGAACCAAAGTTGACCGTCTTTGTCCCAGGCCTTGTCGCCGACGACCAAGTTGACATCGTAGTCGCGATTACCCCAAGGAAGGCCTGATCCACTAGGCAGTCTCAGGTTGACTCCATCGTTGATAGCTTCGTTGCCGCGATCTATCGCACTGTAGTAATTCATCATCGCGGCATTGCCCTTGTAAACATTCTGCGAAGTAAAATCGATCATATGGTCATGGAACCAGTGGGTGGACATGGTTTCTCTATGGTCCCCACGGATTTTCACGCTACCTGCCAGACCTTTTGGATCTTTACTGACATCGCAGGTCACTAGCTGCGCGCCAGTCTTGCGCTGAACCCTCATAACCTCGCCCTTCTGGCAAGGCGTCGCTGCCA
>Ga0315274_10013050_pt1 | contig 11828 bp, 13 predicted proteins | sample YL17G02_20_MG_FD_203700 | JGI IMG/M metagenome (GOLD analysis project Ga0315274, IMG submission 203700) | Sediment microbial communities from Yellowstone Lake, YNP, Wyoming, USA - YL17G02_20 | ecosystem: Environmental > Aquatic > Freshwater > Lake > Sediment | place: USA: Wyoming | collected... | reverse complement strand
TCACCTGAAGCTTTCTCTGCTCTTCATTCCTCTTTTCTACTACTTTGGCCAAATCAAACCGCCGTCCATTGTCCTCTATTGAATCCAACTACTCTATTGAATACATACTATTTCTATATAGACTATAAAGTTTATGTCGAATTACTATATAACAGACTCGCACTATGGTACAAAAGCGAGGAATAAGAAATGAAAACTATATACATAATCACGATCGCCATAGTCGCAATCGTCATAATTGCAGGAGGAGCAATAGCCTACATCTTCCTAGCTCAGTCCAACTCACCAGATTCTCAGGCAACGGTCAAATTGAATGGCGCTGGAGCAACATTCCCATACCCACTGCTCAACGCCATGATCACAAAGTACACTACACAAGTGAAAACTAGCGTTCAAATCAACTACCAATCAATCGGCAGTGGAGGAGGAATTTCCGCGCTGAAAAGCAAAACAGTTGACTTCGCAGCCTCAGACGCACCGTTAACCGCCTCCGACATGACCAGTGCACCAAACACGCTTCATATCCCAGAAACAATCGGCGCAGTCACGATAGCATACAACCTCCCAGGCATCCCCTCAGGTCTTCACCTAACCGGCAAAATCATCGCAGACATCTTTCAAGGCACAATCACAACGTGGAACGACTCAGCAATACAAAGCCTAAACACAAACAGAACCCTCCCCGGAAAAACCATCACTACAATCCACAGATCCGACGGTTCAGGAACAACCTTCATCTTCACCGGCTACCTCAGCCTATCAAGCCAGCAATGGAATAGCACAGTTGGACAAGGAAAATCGGTAGCATGGCCAGGAGGAATCGGCTCAAACGGCAACACAGGCGTCGCTTCAACAGTCAACGGAACACAATACGCCATCGGATACGTCGAGTTGGCTTATGCACTGCAAAGTGGCATGACTATCGCAGCAATACAAAACCCGGCAGGCAACTGGATACAGCCAAGCTTAAGTTCCACGGAATCAGCAGTCCAATCAGGAGCCGCAAGCGGTCTACCAGCAGGCGACGCAAGCTGGGTAAACGTGAGCCTTTTGAACACTCTAGACGCAAACGCCTACCCAATAGTAAGCTTCACCTACCTGCTTGCATACAAGGAGCTTAACGTCATTCCAGAGATGACCCAACAAAGAGCGACGGCACTGGTCCAATTCCTATGGTATGTTGTACACGACGGACAACAACTCGCTCCCAGTCTCGCCTACGCACAGCTGCCATCAAACGTAATCCAAATAGACGAAGCAACCATCCAATCAATAACCTTTGACGGACAACACATGTCAACAAGCTAAAGGTGGCTTCAAGCTCTGATCCCCCACTTCCAAAAACCCTTTTTTGTCATTAATTTCAGCGACAAGAGCAGGTCTGTATGTGAAAAAGTCTACTGGAGATAATCTTTTCAAAACATTAGCCGCCGCCATAGCGGCTTCTGCGGTCTTCATTCTCATAGTCACAGCATACACTCTCACCACTGATTCCGTGCCAGTCTTGCAGCGTTTTGGGACCAGTTTTCTATTCGGATCAAACTGGAACCCCGTTGAAGGAAGAGAAGCGTTCGGCGCCCTTCCATATGTTCTCGGAACGCTCGTCACGTCAGGAATAGCACTTCTTATAGGCGTACCATTGAGTCTAGGCATAGCGATTTTTCTCGTGGAAATGGCTCCAAAATTCCTTAGAGTACCCGTAGGGTACCTTGTTGAACTACTGGCAGCCGTTCCAAGCGTGATTTATGGGCTTTGGGGACTCTTCGTCTTTCGCTATTGGATCCTCAACTACGTTGAGATGCCGCTATCAAACTATCTAGGGTGGATTCCGGTTTTCAGCGGGACCCCCTTCGGTCTAGACATTTTCACAGCGGGAATGGTTCTGGCAATCATGATAATACCTACAGTGGCGTCTATCTCCAAAGAAGTCATCAGCGCAGTTCCTAACTCAATCAGAGAAGGTGCCTACAGTATCGGAGCCACAAAATGGGAAGTGATTAGGCACTGGGTTCTAAGCTATGGACGTTCCGGAATTTTTGGCGCAGTTATTTTGGGTCTTGGCAGAGCTGTCGGCGAAACAATGGCTGTCTCGATGCTCATAGGAAATGCAACAGGACCGGCTGCCATACCGACTTCTCTTTTTAGGCCAAGCCAGACGATGGCGTCTCTCATAGCCAATGGCTTCCTAGAAGCTACGGGACCATTAGAGAAGTCAGCGTACATTGGCGTGGGATTGATTCTGCTCTTAGTGAGCCTGCTCATAAACGTAGCCGCTCAAGTAATGGTTACTCGTGTTCTGAAAGTCAAGGGAGGCGCGGTCGAGCAATGACCAATTACAGTCTCAGGAAATTTAAGAACAAGCTTTTCTTTATCCTCTGTGCCGCTTGTGTAATCATCGCGGTAATTCCATTGCTCAGCATTCTTTACGAGGTCGTCTCAAGGGGAGCGCCACAGCTGAGCATCAATTTCCTCACACAAAAGGATGCTGATGGCGGCATTGGACCAGCTATCCAAGGCACTCTTATTCTTATAGGCTTGACAAGCGTCATTGGAATTCCAGTAGGCGTTTTGTCTGGCGTCTACTTGGCCGAGTTCGGAAACAACAAGTATGCTACCTCAATTAGAATCGTCAACGACGTGCTGACAGAGTTTCCGTCAATAGTTGTTGGAATCACAGCTTTTGGCGTGGTTGTTCTTGGCATTATAGGGAGCTATTCTCCACTCGCAGGTGCCGTTGCGCTCTCCTTCATCCTCATTCCAATAGTTGCGAGAACTACTGAGGAGTCACTGAAACTTGTTCCTAACTCTGTCCGCGAAGCGGCACTCGCGCTTGGTGTTCACAAGTGGAGAACCACCCTGAGCGTTGTATTGCCAGCCGCAAAAGGTGGTTTGGTGACAGGAACTCTTCTCGCAATTGCTAGAATAGCTGGCGAGACTGCACCACTAATTATGACTATTTTGGGCAATGCATATTTCTTCCAAGGATTTTCCTCACCCATGGATGCCTTGCCATTGAGAATCTGGAGAGATTCGCTGCAGCCTTATGCCAACCTGCAAGCCCAAGGCTGGGGAGCCGCGCTAGTTCTAATCCTAATAGTGTTGAGCCTGAACATTGCCGTTAGAGTGGCAAGTCGAGGTCGACTGAGAAGGTGACAACCCTAAAAATGACTGTCAACTTGGAAGAAGCGCGACCAGACGCAAAAATGCAGAGTATCGTTCTAAATGCGTGGTTTGGCTCCAAACAAGCCTTGAAAGACATAAACCTGACCGTAAAAGCCAACGCGGTCACAGCCATAATCGGTCCTTCAGGATGCGGAAAGTCTACTTTTATACGCTGCCTTAACAGAATGCATGAGCTAGTCCCAAACGCAAGAATGTCAGGACAAGTGCTTCTCGACGGAAAAAACATCTACAGCAGCGAAACTGACCCCGTACAAATCCGCCGGAGAGTAGGCATGGTTTTTCAAAAACCAAACCCCTTTCCCACCATGTCTATCTTCGACAATGTAGCAGCAGGATTGAAACTCACGGGAACAAAGAAAGGTCAGAACATTGATGAAATTGTGAAAAAGAGTCTTCAGCAGGCAACCTTGTGGGATGAAGTAAAAGATGATTTGAAGAAGCCCGGAACAAGCATCTCAGGCGGCCAACAACAAAGACTCTGCATCGCCCGCGCTATTGCTTTGCAGCCCGAGGTCATCCTGATGGATGAACCCTGCTCAGCTCTCGACCCAATTGCCACAGCCAAAATTGAAGAGTTGATAGTGCAGCTTAAGAACGATTATACCGTGGTTATTGTCACCCATAATATGCAGCAAGCTGCACGCGTTTCGGACTTTACCGCTTTTATGTACTTAGGTCAACTAGTGGAATTCGGCGACACGACAAGCATGTTTGAAAACCCAAAGAGTGAGCTAACAGAAAAATACATAACTGGAAAATTCGGTTAAGGTGATGCAATATGCACAGACTATTGGACAAAGGGCTAGAACAACTTACTGCCATGGTTTTCAAAATGGGCAAAGTAGCCGAGAAAGCGTTGGCCATATCTATTGGTGGCTTCGTCAGGGGAGAAGACACATCGGAAGATGTGCACGAGCTATCCGAAATCTTGGTTTCCTTGACTGTGGAGGTGGAGGAGAAAGCCTTCGGGCTGATCGCCAAGTATCAGCCTGTAGCGTCGGACTTGAGGATTGTCAACTCCTACATGAAAATCGCTTACGATTTCGAAAGGTACGGCAGGTATGCTTGGGACATATCCTTCATACGCAAACGTTTGGGCGGCTTAGAAGGTTGCGAAGAATGGATACCTCAGTTCATCGAGGACATGGGGGAGAAGGTTCTCCAAATGGTGCGGATAAGCATAAACTCGCTTGAGACTCAGGACACCGAACTCGCCAGAACAATATCTAAGCCAGAGCAGGAAGTTGATGAAATGTACTTCCAATACCTGGATAAGCTGGTAAAAGAGGCCCATGCCACCAGTCAATGTACGGTTTCAAGTGTACTAGTAGTAAGGTACTTGGAAAGAATAGCAGACCACGCAACCTACATTGCCGAAGCAGTCGTCTACATAGCTACCGGTCAGAAAATAATTCTTAGATAACATTGGAGAAAGGCGCGCACATCGAATTTATTAGTACAAGACAACAAGAACATGACTAGAGAGAGAGTTTTGAAGATGAAGATTCTTGCTACTACCACAGTAGCCATCTTGATATTTTTCCTAGCAATACCATTCGTAATGGCTCATGCACCTCTAGGAACGGGAGACAATGAATCCATCGACAAAGCCACGGTCGTCCAAGACCCAACCAAATCCTGGGCGCTCTTCTCACAACTCAACAGCGACGGCGACGCTCAATACTACACATTCAATCTAACGGCAGGACAAAAAATCCACGTCACCACGTACAAATCCATGCGCCCAGAAGACACAACCTTCAACCCCCGACTCGTTATTATTGGCCCAGACGTAGCAGTCCAGGGCAGCATACCCACAAACATAACCATCCCCTCAGGCTCCAACGCCCGGCTCGCAAGCCAAACGCAACCCACACCAACATATGAACCGTTCTCACCCAGCACATTTACAGGACTAGCGGACGAAACCTTAGAAAACCCCAGTCCGGGCACATATTACCTTGTCGTCTACGAGCAATCCGACGTATCTAAAGGCGGACACTACGGACTGGCCATAGGCGACCGCGAAACCTACACCTTAGATGAATGGATACTTATCCCATTCAACCTCATGACCATATATCAATGGGGAGGACAAAGCCTCGCGCTCATTCTCACACCCATGATAACCATACTAGTCATCGGCATCATCCTAATCACATGGCGATTCAAGAAACAGTCCAACCTCGCGAACCCCATGGCTTGGCTCGGAGCCGTAGCAGGCCTCACCTTCATTGGCACAGCTGCTACGACCCTCTATCAGATGCTCGCAGCCGCCACACGTGTCGCGCTTGGTGCAGAAGCCCTAATAACCCTCATCTTCGCAATCGTCCCCTTAGCCATCGGACTCGTCACACTCAGACTAGCTATCAAAGACAACGACAAAGCAAGCGTGAAAAGACGGATATACTACGTCATTCTAGGTTTGGCGGCGCTGTTCATGTGGGCTGGCCTCATCATCGGACCCATTCTTGCTATTCTAACCAGCGTCATGCCAACCAACCTGCGAATGCGCGCGAGTGGAAGCGAAAGGAAGGGCAAGTCTTAACTGTTTTTCCCAACAAACCTAGCATACTCTATTGGGTGTAAGCTTTGACTGTGTTGCGATTGCCGAGAATGAAGAAGAGCGAAATAGAAAGGCTCATCAAGGAGCAGTTCTTGTGTAGAATTGCCTTCAAAGGAGAAGAATACCCTTACATAGCACCTTTCCAGTACGTCTTCGCGAATGGAACCCTGTATTTTCACTTCACAGCTTACGGGCGAAAAATGAAACTGATTGATAAACACGAAAAGGTCTGCGTTGAGATAGAACAGTACAACTCTGATCTGAGCCGGTATATGTTCATAACCTTAAAGGGCAACTTGAGAATCGTGACCGATCCTGATGAGAAAGTCGAAGCTATCAAGAAAATGAGGGACTTTGGAAAAAACAGACTTTCACGCAACTTCCTTGCCGCTCATGGCTTAAGAGCCGACGAGAACTGGGACTCGCTTACCGAAGAAAAATCCATTATCATCGTCAAACTTGACCCCCTCGTTGCAGAATCGGGCCTCAAATCACCAGAATTTAAGTGAGAGAGAGCACGCTTGAGGAGGTAGTGTGAGTATGGTCGAAACAATAAAATATGAAACCATCCGAGAAATAGGCAAAGTCGAGATACGCCGCTACCCCAAAATATTCATCGCAAAAGTAGAAGACCCAACAAACGCGTTCAATCTACTATATCGATTCATTGCAGGAGGAAACAGGCAACAAGCAAAAGTGAAAATGACCACTCCGGTAGTTTCTCAAAAAATCCAAATGACTTCCCCAGTCTTTTCAGAAACGGGCACAATGGCATTTGTGATGCCCGCAGAATATACGCTTGAAACCACCCCTGAACCCTTGGATAAGCGGGTGAAAATAGCCGAAATCCCGGCAAGATTCATTGCCGCCCTATGTTTCTCCGGTGGCTGGTCTGAATCACATTTTGAAAAGGAGACACAAGAACTACTGAACGAATTAGCCAAAGAAAAAATCAAAACAAAAGGCAACGTCTTCACAATGCTCTATAACCCTCCATTCATTCCGGGATTCCTGCGAAGAAACGAGGTAGCAATAGAAGTGGAATTACCCCGTGATGTTTTTGACATATAAAAATCGAACCGAATGCTTAGCGCGGCTTTTTACGTTCCCAAATAAAAGAAAAAAAGGGAAATGTGCGTCTCTAGAAAGGTGCGAAAATTCCTATGAACACAAGCCACGCCAAGATTGTTTTGGCAACGAAGCTAAGTATGATGTAGACCCTCTCGCCGTATAGATAGTCCTTCCAGCGTCCGACGCCTTTGTATTGCAGAACCATGTTCAAAGCGAAAACGTTGAAAACGATGAAGTAGATGAAGAAGATTGAGTACACGAATGCTGGCGGATTTGTTCCCGTAGACATCACGGCCGCAACGAAATAGGCGAAAAGAACCACCCATGGAACTCCGCCTGAGATGCAGCCTAAAATGAACGATGACCACGAAGTTTTCTCGGTTCTCTGGTTTATCACTTCCATCAAGTACCCGAACATGATCATCATTGCGTTGAGCACAAAGATCATTACCAACGACCAGAAGTCCCAGACACCTACAAACGTTGAAATCAGCACTATCATTATCGAGCTTGAGAAGGCGTATTCATACCAGCGGTAAGGGTTCCTCCCTTTCTTCAAGTTCTCAACATAATCCTTATTCTTCACCGATGCGATCATAAAATGCGCAAGAGCCGAGATCAAAGGGAAAGAAGCAACTGCTACTCCGATGTAGGTTGCTGTGAAGAGTATTTGGGGGTTGGGGTTGACTTCAATTTTCAACGGAGGACCTGTCATTATGTTGAGCTTCAGATAGAAGGTGTAAATGCTTCGTTCCCATTTTAGAAAACTGCCAAGCGACAACATCAGGATGCCTTGCACCAGATGCAGAATTCCAGCGCCCATGTTGAAGCGTTTCAGATAGTTGAATGATATAGGTGATTTCGCGATTATTTCTTGTCTTTCTTTAGAGTTCATGAAACGAGATTTGGTCTAGCACTCTTAATATGCTTTTTCATCGCTGCATACTTTCTTAGTTTGTAGTGCGCGCTATTCGCTCATAGAGGTCCCTTGTAGGTTTTTGTAGCAGGACAACCTACGCATTCTAGTTCTTGATAGTTGGAACAGTTTCCACACTTCTTTCCACACGGAGTCAGGTCGCATTTTTCAAGGAGGATCTTCAAATTGAATGACTCGCCGATTATCGGTTTTGCGCGTTGCCACGAAACTATTCTGGCGTTGAGAACGCCTCTGAGGCATTCGACCGTGGACAGTAGGGTTTCGGCGTTTTCGGCAGACACAAGCGCGACGTAGCAGGGTTTTTCAATAGCTTGGATGAGTTGAAGAACGCGAGGGCATGCTTTGAGCTTGGAGAATATTTCTTGTTTGGCTTCTGCTGTGTCGGTTTCCAGGTTGAGGAGGGCTATCTTAAATCCCATGTTTATTACGTTCACCTTTGCACCAAAATCAATTAATTGATTCTCCGCAAGACTCTTCATTCTGGCGATCGCTGTTGGTCTCGATATTCCAGCTTCCTTGGCGATCCGAGTTGTCGATTTTCTGCAGTCATCGCTCAGAGATTTCATAATTCTCAGGTCGATTTCATCAAATTTGTAAGACATCAAGGTTTCCTCAACATCTTCTTTTTACGATTTGTTACTAGCATCGTCTTCGATATTACTAATAGTAAAGCTTATAAGTCTTGTCGTTACAAACTGTAAAATACAGCAAGCGTAAAAAGACTTTGGATTAGGAGGTGAATTGAAATGGCAGATATTGTTGACACCGCTGTTGCGGCTGGATCCTTCAAAACGCTCGTCACCGCTGTCAAGGCTGCAGGATTAGTCGATACGTTGAAAAGCAAAGGTCCCTTCACAGTTTTTGCACCTAACGATGATGCGTTTGCAAAGTTGCCAAAAGGAACGGTTGAAGGACTTTTAAAGGACATTCCAAAACTGAAAGCAGTTCTAACATACCACGTTGTTGCTGGAAAAGTTATGGCTGCAGACGTTGTTAAGCTAAAGACGGCGAAGACTGTTCAGGGTCAGGATGTTAAGATCGATGCTGCAAAATGGCATCTACACAAGAACGTCAAGATAAACGATGCGAACGTGATCAAAGCTGACATATTGACAGACAACGGTGTAATCCACGTAATAGACAAGGTAATACTTCCGAAGTAGAAAAAGGAAGTTTACTTTTCCCATAATTTTTTTTGATTTAGAATATCAGTCAGATGGATGAAGTCAAATTGACCAAGAAAATTCAAAAAGCTGAACCCACACGAACTGTAAGCATCTATTGCGGTGGCCAGAGGGTTTAATGTTGGACGATATTGTAGTGGTTGACAATCTGCGCAAAACCTATGGAAAAGGTATCCTTGCAGTTGACGACATTTCTTTCCGTGTTCACAAAGGCGAGATTTTCGGTTTCCTCGGACCCAACGGTGCAGGCAAAAGCACGACCATAAAGATACTTACAACTTTGCTGGAGAAGAGCTCGGGAAAAGCAACCATTGACGGCTTAGATATCGATGCTGATCAAGCTCAAGTGAGGCGTATTATCGGCTACTGTTCACAAGATGTAGGGGTAGATGATGACCTTACCGCCCGCGAGAACCTGCTGCTTCAGTGCAGCTTTCACCACATACCGAAAGACAAGGCCAAAATCAAAGTTGAAGAACTGCTCCAGAAAGTGAGGCTCAATGAAGCTGCCGACCGTAGACTCAAAACGTTTTCAGGAGGCATGCGCAAACGCTTAGATCTCGCCTCATCACTGGTCTCTGATCCAAAAGTGCTTTTCCTAGACGAACCGACTACAGGGTTGGACCCACAGAGCCGACAGGATGTTTGGGAGTACGTGAAACAGTTGAACAAGCAAGGAGTGACAATCTTTCTCACAACTCAATATATGGAAGAGGCAGACCACTTAGCTGACCGGCTTTGCATTGTCGATCAGGGCAAGATAGTGGCAGAGGGAAAACCTAACGAACTAAAAGCCAACGTGGGCGCCGACAAAATCACGCTATGGTTCAAGACCGACGACCTTGAAGCCTGCGAAAAAGCTGTGAAAGCATTATCGAATCTGCAAGGCATAGAAGAAGTAGGCAAATGCGTGGTAGGCTTGACAACAACGGAAGGGCTGATCATAATGACCAAGAATGGTTCAGCAGTGGTTACACAAGTCGTGAGAGCTTTGGACAGTGCAGGCATAGAACTCGAGCAGCTCAAACTGACGGTCCCGACGTTGGACGAGGTCTTCATCAAGCTAACCGGAAAAACGCTTAACGTGATAGAGCGAAAGGAAGCAGTGCACAGAGGCAGAATGGGGATGCGATCTTGAAGATGGAAATGATTTCAGAAATAGTAGCGATATTCCGCCGCTGGAACACTAAATTGCTGAGGCAACCGATTTTCCTCTTTTTCTCGCTTATCCAACCGCTAGTATGGTTCCTTCTATTTACACAAGCTTTCTCGGCAATCGGTGACATACCGGCCTTCAAGACTCTTACAGGAACCAACAGCTACATCACCTTCTTCACGGCCGCGGTCATAATCCAAACAATAGCATCTTCGGCGTTGCAGGCTGGCATAGGACTTGTTAACGATCTTGACAGCGGCTTTATGGACAAGATGAGGGTTGCCCCAATAAGTAAGTCTGCAATCCTGTTCGGCAAGCTCTTCAGCGACGCTATAAGCACGATTATACAAGTCGTCATAATACTGTTCATCGGGCTGGCACTAGGGGTAAACATCGCCTCTGGCCTTCTCGGAGTACTGATGATTCTCGTTATCGCCGCTACTTTCGGAATTGCTTGGTCAGGCATCTCTCTCTTCATTGCCTTGACCACGAAGAGCAGTCAGACAACGCTGTCAGTTGGACTATTGACAACGTTTCCATTGCTCTTCCTATCTGCCAGTGTAATGCCGCTTCAGCTGCTGCCAAGCTGGGTGCAGCAAGTGGCTAAGGTTAACCCGTTCACGTACATTGCCCAAGCTTTTCAGAATCTTATAATCAGAGGCTTCGTTTGGGACAGCATCGGTTATGCGTTAATCGCCGTATTGATCATCGGCGTCATAAGCCTGGGCGCTAGCATCCTGGTGTTCCGAAAGAAAATATCCTAGCATCTGTCAGAGTTGAAAGGCGAACTAACGTGCGCGCGCTACAAGCAGAGAATTCATATAGAACACTTCTTCACAACGCATATTAGTAAACTACTCAGATTGGCAGCAAGGAGAATGGCCCCTCAGAAAAGTGGAGAAAGGAGAAAAGGGAGAAAATCAATTGTTCTTAGGCCATTCTTCTCCTCCCTGTAATAGCGCGCGAAATTGACGGACTCTATCAGAAGCTCTACGATACAGGGGACTACCATGGAGGCCGCGCGCGCTATCACAAATTATCCATGGGTAGAGCGGGCAATACTCGACCAGAACATCGCCAGAACACTTGTTCAGGAATAGCGTGCGCGTTCTTGAAGCGACGGAAGTTTTCAGCGTTGAGGGGTCTGAGTTTGCAAGAAAAAAAATATTTTTTTATTTGCATACTACCATGTTGAAGACTCTGTGAAGAAAACGGTGACGGGGCAACGGTGGCCGGACAGCTTGTCTAACAGCGCGCTCGAGAAGTAGTAGTCTGCTCCGATTTTGTCCGCACTACTTCTACCAAATTAGTCTTGAATTAGAGAGTACCGATAAGGTGTTCCGCGAAGAAGAAAAAAACAGCGTTTCCCCTTGATGAAAAACAGCTAGTTTTGTGATTTTTGTTATGATTGTTATAATTGAATCTTGAACGGTGCTTATGAATAACTTGGAAGTGTGTTGACAAGCTGTTTATAAACTGCCTGTCAATGGGGTCAAAATGGCATGTCACAGTAGGCCGACTTGAAATGTTCAATTTTGTTGAACGCATTGAAGATATTGAACAAGTTCAAAAAAAGTGAACATATATAAGCACTAGTGAACATCTAACCTAACATGGTCAGGAATGTATTTGCGGGGAAGTCCCCCCGAGTAGTTCGAGTTTTGCTTTCAAACCCGTCAAAAACATGGAGAATCAGACAGCTGGCGACGGAAGCCAACGTCAGCTTGGGTT
>Ga0315274_10013049_pt1 | contig 11829 bp, 10 predicted proteins | sample YL17G02_20_MG_FD_203700 | JGI IMG/M metagenome (GOLD analysis project Ga0315274, IMG submission 203700) | Sediment microbial communities from Yellowstone Lake, YNP, Wyoming, USA - YL17G02_20 | ecosystem: Environmental > Aquatic > Freshwater > Lake > Sediment | place: USA: Wyoming | collected... | reverse complement strand
TGCACGGGCGTCCGGCCCTCTTCCTGCCGGGCCTCGACCACGCCAGCATCGCCGCCCAGTTCGTCCTCGACCGGATCATCGCCGCCGACGGCGAGACCCGGGCGAGCCTGGGCCGCGAACGGTATCTCGAGCGGATGTGGCACTTCATCGACGAGACCCGGGACGTGATCCTCGGGCAGCAGCGGCGCCTGGGGGCGTCGATCGACTGGGGCCGCCTGCGCTTCACGATGGACGAGGTCTCCGGCCGGGCGGTGCGCGAGGCGTTCCACCGCCTCTACCGCGAGGGTCTCGCCTACCGCCACGAGACGCTCATCAACTGGTGCCCCGGCTGTCGGACCAGCCTCTCCGACCTCGAGGTGATCGCGACGCCCGAGACCGGGACGCTGTGGACGATCCGCTATCACCTGGTCGACGAGGCGACGGGCGCCGACGAGCCGGACGCGTTCATCACGGTCGCCACGACGCGCCCCGAGACGATCCTCGGCGACACCGGCGTCGCGGTCCACCCCGACGACCCCCGCTACGCCGTCCTCGTGGGCCGCCGCGCGCGGATCCCCTTCGTCGATCGGCTCGTCCCGATCATCGCCGACCCGGTGGTCGACCCGGCGTTCGGGACCGGCGCGGTGAAGATCACGCCGGCCCACGACACCGATGACTACGCCACCGGCCAGCGCCACGACCTGCCGTTCGTCGACGTGATGCGCGACGACGGCCACATCTCGGCGGCCGGCGGGCACTACGCGGGCCTGGAGCGCTACGCCGCCCGCCAGAGGATCCTGGCCGACCTGGAGACCGCCGGCGATCTCGTCGGCAGCAAGCCCCACGAGATGATCATCGGGCGCTGCCAGCGCAGCCACGACGTCGTGGAGCCGCGCCTCAAGACGCAGTGGTTCGTGCGGGCGAAGCCCCTCGCGGAGGCCGCCCTGCACGCCACCCGCTCGAAGCGAACCGTCATCCTTCCCGAACGCTTCGAGAAGGTCTGGGAGCACTGGCTTACCGAGATCCGCGACTGGAACGTGAGCCGCCAGCTGTGGTGGGGTCACCAGATCCCGGCCTGGTACTGCGCGGACGGCCACGTGACCGTGAGCCCGGCAAAGGACGGGCCGGATGCCTGCGAGGCCTGCGGTCGCCCGGCGGCGGAGCTGACCCAGGACCCGGACATCTTCGACACCTGGTTCAGCTCGGGCCTCTGGCCGTTCTCCACCCTCGGATGGCCGGAGCAGACCCCGGACCTCGCCCGCTACTACCCGGGCACGGTCATGGAGACGGCCTACGACATCATCTTCTTCTGGGTGGCCCGGATGATGATGCTGGGCATCCACCTGATGGGCGAGGCGCCCTTCGAGGTCGTCTACCTCTCCGGCCTCGTGCGCGACCCCTATGGTCAGAAGATGTCGAAGACGAAGGGGAACGTGGTAGACCCCCTGGCGACAATCGACGAATCGGGCGCCGACGCCCTCCGCTTCGCTCTCATCCACGGGGCGGCGCCGGGCAACGACCAGAAATTCAGCGCGGAGAAGCTGGAGAACGGCCGCAACTTCGCCAACAAGCTCTGGAACGCGGCGCGATTCGTGCTGGGTGCCCGCCCGGCGACGATCGCGGCGGATGCGCCGCGCCTCGCGCCCGACCCGGCCCGGCTGGGGCCCGCCGAGCGCTGGCTCCGGAGCAGGGTGGCGTCCACCGTGGCCGCCGCCGACCGCGCCCTGGCCGACTACGCCTTCGGCCAGCTGACGGCGACCCTCTACGACGCCATCTGGGGGGAGTACTGCGACTGGGCGCTGGAGCTGGCCAAGGTCCGCCTGGCGGACGAGGCCGTGCCGGCCGCCGACCGGGAGGCGACCTGGTGGGCGCTCGTGGAGGCGCTCGACACCTACCTGCGGCTCCTTCACCCGGTCATGCCGTTCCTGACGGAGGCGATCTGGGGCCAGCTCCCGAAGGCGCCCGGCGACCCGGAGCTGCTCATCGTCGCCGACTGGCCGACTCCGGGGCGCGTGGACGGCGCGGCCGACGCCGAGACCGGCGGGCTGCTCGACCTCGTGCGGGCGATCCGGAATGCGCGCGCCGAGGCCCGCGTCCAGCCCGGTGCCTGGCTCGCGGTCGACGTGGCCGTCCCGGCGGTCATGGCGCCCACCTTCGACGTCCTGCAACCGGCGCTGGAGCGCCTGGCCCGGGCGCGCCCGCTCGTCCGCGTCGCCGACCGCGGGGCCCTCCACGCGGACCCGCGCGGTGGGCTCGCCGTCGTCGCCGGCGGCTTGGAGGCCGTCGTCCGCCCGCTTGCCGTGGAGGCGGGGACGGCCGCCCGGGACCGCGCCCGCCTCGAGAAGGAGCTCGCCGCCACCGAGCCTCAGCTCGCCGCGACGCGGGCGCGGCTCGCGGACGAGCACTTCACCTCGAAGGCGCCGGCGGCGGTTGTCGACGGGGCCCGGGCACGCGAGGTGGAGCTGGCCGACCGCGCGGCGCGGCTCCACGCTCGCCTCGCCGGCCGGGAAGGGGCCGAATGAGCGCGCTCACGGCCGCCGGTGGCTCCGTCCTCGCGCTCGATCTCGGCGGGACGCAGATCCGTGCTGCGGTCGTGGTCGACGGGGGTGTCGTGGTCGCCGCCCATCGCACCCGCACGCCGGTCGACGCGGGTGGAGCCGCCATCGTCGCGGCCTGCGTGGAGGCCCTCGCCACGGTCCGACGAGAGGACGCGGCGAGGGCGGGCGCGCGATCCTTGGCCGGAGTCGGGATCTCGGCGCCGGGCCCGGTCGATCCTGTCGCCGGCATGATCCTCGACCCCCCGAACCTCGGCCCGACCTTCCGGGAGATCCCGCTGGCCTCGCTGATCGGCGATGCGCTCGGGCTGCCGGCCTTCCTGGACCGCGACACGCAGGTTGCGGCGCTTGCGGAGGGTCGCTTCGGAGCCGCCGCCGGGTGCGCGGACTTCCTCTACGTGACGATCTCGACCGGGGTCGGCGGCGCCATCGTCTCCGACGGCCGGCTCCTGCGCGGGCCGGACGGCACCGCCGGCGAGCTCGGCCACCTCATGGTCGCCCGCGACGGAGCGCCGTGCGGCTGCGGCATGCGCGGCCACCTCGAGGGGATCGCCTCGGGGAGCGGGATGGCCCGCAGCGCGCGGGCCGCAGCGGAGCGGGGTGAGAGCGACCTGCTCGCCGCGCTGGTGCGCGAGCGCGGGCCCGCGTTCGGCGGCCGCGAGGTCGCCGCCGCCGCGGAGGCCGGCGATCCCGCTGCCGCCGCGATTCTGGCGGACGCCCGGGACGCGTTCGCGGTGACCTGTGTCACCCTGGTGGACGTCTTCAACCCGTCGCTCATCGTGGTCGGCGGCAGCGTGGCGGTTGGCCAGGGCGAGCAGATGCTCGGGCCGGCCCGCGCCGCGGTCGCGGCCGGTGCCTTTCGTCGCCCGGGGGCCCGGGTGCGGATCGTGCCGGCTGCCCTCGGCGACGATGTCGGGCTCATCGGCGGGCTCGTGCTCGTGGCCGAGCGGCTGGCGGCCACGAGCTCGCCGAAGGCTGGCGGCGCCTGACCCGGGCGGCGGCGACGGGCGTGGGACGGATGGGGTCCCGCCGCTGGTAGGATTACGGTCACCGATCCGATGGAGGTTCCGTGCCGCTCGAGTTCCTGAGGCGCAAGGGCCGCACCGAGGTGCAGCAGGCCCCGGCGCGGATCGTGCCCGAGGATGCCTCCGCCCAGGAGTACATCCTCAAGCTCCACTACGCCGGGAAGAGCAGCGAGGGCGTGCGCCTGAAGGCGGGGCCGCGCGCTCTTGCCGAGCTGCCGTCCATGCTGGCCGGGCTCGCGCGAAGCGAGATCGAGGTCGTCGAGCCTTTGCCGATCGAGTTCAGCGAGGCGTCCCCGTCGATCGTCCGGTCGTCCGAGGCGATGCAATGGGTGAACGCCCATCACGGGCTCGGGCCGATCACGCGCCACGCGATCTTCGTGCTCGAATCGATCGACGCCATCGACCTCGCCTTCGACACGCTGGCGGTCGCGCTGCTCGACGGGGAGCTGGACACCTCCGGCTACCCCGAGTACAGCGCCATCGTCGGCGGGGTGGCGTCCCACTGGGACGAGGGCACGGGCGACATGCTGGTGCGCGCCGTCGTCGGCTGGGGTGGGCGCGGGGTTCGCGGCGACACCGACCGGATCGCCGCGCGCGGCCTCGCCGGGCTCTTCCAGAACATCCTCGCCGACCAGTACGCGCTGGGAGTCGCGCCCCCGGATCGGCCGGTCCCTGCCGCCGGCCGCGGCGGCCTGGTCTGCGCCCACTGCAGCTTCGCCTCGGCGCACGAACGGGCCTTCTACTGCCCGAAGTGCGGCATGCGGCTCCTGCGCGGCTGAGAGGGCGACGAGCGACCGCCGTGCCTGTCTACGACTACGTCTGCACCTCCTGCGGCCACCGGTTCGAGGTCTTCCGCGGCCTCAACGAATCAGGCCCCCACCAGTGTCCGCTGTGCGAGGGCCCGGTCAGCCGCGCGTTCGCCCCGCCGACCATCGTCTTCAAGGGGAGCGGATGGGCCAAGAACGACCGGCGGTCCTCCGGGGCTCCCACCAAGAAGGCCGTTGCCGGCGAGTCGAAAGGCAGCGAACCGGCGTCCGACGGGTCGAAGTCCGACGGGTCGAAGTCCGACGGGTCGAAGTCCGACGGGTCGAAGTCCACGTCGTCTGGCGATTCGAAGTCCGGCGAGTCGAAGTCCGACGGGTCGGCGTCCACGTCGTCCGGCTCCGGCGACTGAGCCGGCCACGATGAGTCGCGTCGCCTCCGACTGGATCAGCCTTGCCGAGGCGGTCGAGATCCTCGGCGGCGCCAACATCCACCTGCGTCCCGAGACGCTGGGCCGCTGGGCGCGCGCGGGGCGGCTCCAGACGCTGAAGCTGGGCGGCCGGCGCTACGTGCGCCGGGTCGAGGTCCGCGCGCTCCTGCGGCCCCGTCGGCGGGTGGCGGCCGAGGCGCTCCAGCCGGGCCTTTTCGAGGAGCTCTGACCGTGACGGTGCCCGGGTCGGCGGACGAGTCTCCCCGCCGTCCGGCCCTGGCGGAGCGACCCGGGATCATCGAGAACGCGGCGGCCCGGATCGCAGCGGCGGTCGAACCGGTCGTCGCGCGCGTGCTCGGGGTGCCGCGGATCGCGATGGCCCACGCAGTCGTCCTGCGCTTCTCGGCGGCGAGTGGTCCGGTCCTCGCGCGCGGCCTGGCGTTCGTGGCTCTCTTCGCGCTCGTGCCCGCGGTCCTCGTGATCCTCTCGATCGTCGGCGTCTTCGTTGCCGACCCCGCCGTACGGGCGAGGATCGTGGCGATCCTGACCGACCAGATCCCGCTGCTCGCGCCGGTGCTCGACGAGGCCCTGGCGAGCTTCTCCGGGCTTGCCCCGGCCACCGGGATCGTGGGTCTCCTCCTCCTCGTGTGGAGCGCGAGCTCCCTGGTCCGCGCGCTCGACGGGGCGTTCCGGGTCGTCTTCGAGGACGACAGGGAGGGGCGCACGCCAGTCCGCGACGTGGTGGCACTCCTGGCGGTGGCCGCCGGGACGTTCGCGGCCGCGGCCATCCTGGTCCTCGTGACGCTTCCCGGTCCCGTGGCCGAGGCCATCGGGGTGCCGGGGCCGCTGGCGCGCGCCGGGGGCTCGCTCGTAGGCGTGACAGGCCTCGTCGCGCTCTCGTACCGCTTTGTGCCCCGGCCTCGACCGACCTGGCGTGTGCTCTGGCCGCCCGCCCTGGCAACCGGCCTGGCCGTCTTCGGGCTGTCCGCGCTCTTCGGGATCCTCGGGCCGCTCTTGTTCGGCTCGGCCCAGCTCTACGGGGCGTTCGGGGCCCTCTTCCTCGGCCTCATCTGGTTGGGCAACGTCACCCAGGTCCTGCTGTTGGGCGCGGCGTGGGTCGCCGAGCGCGACCGCCGGGCGCGCGAAGCGGGGCGGGAGCGGAGCGGCGAGACGCCGACGCAATGAAGCTGGTCGCTCGCGCGCCTGCGGATCAGGCCTGGCGCGTGCCGCAGCGACGACAGAAGCGGGCGTTGGCAGAGAGCGAGAGGCCACAGCTGACGCAGGCCTGCACGGCCGGCCCCGGTCCGCTCGCGGCTACCGCGCCGCGCGCGGCGAGGACCTCCTCGCTCGATGCAGCCCAGACGCCCCCCGGCTCGGGGCGCGCGGTGGCAAGACGGGAGGCCCACGGGGCGGCGGAGGGCCTCGGGACCTGGCTCGCCGCCTGGGTCGTGCGCGCGTCCGGGGAGGGCCACGCAGGGGCGTCTGGCCAGTCGGGTCGTGGAGCCGGCGTGACGTCGGGGGCGACCATGCGCCAGGTCGGCTGCTCGATGGTGTCGGCGGGCGCAGGCTCGGTCGCCGTCTCGGGCTCGGTCACCGGCTCCGCGGCGGCCCCGGCGGCCTGGACGGTCGCCGTCTCGGGCTCGGTCACCGGCTCCGCGGCGGCCCCGGCGGCCTGGACGGTCGCCGTCTCGGGCTCGGTCACCGGCTCCGCGGCGGCCCCGGCGGCCTGGACGGTCGCCGTCTCGGGCTCGGTCACCGGCTCGGCCGACACCGCGACTTCGTCGGCCGCCGCCGCGGCCGACGCTGCGACGGGCCGACGGCCGGGTCGGAAGCGTCCCAGGAGGCTGCGCGTCTGCCCCCGGGCGGTCGACGTGGCGTGATCGACAGTCCTGGTGACGAGCGGTTCGCCACCTGCCCGTGGTTCCGCGTCGGTGGCCATCTCGATCGCGGCGGCCGGCTCGGGCTCGGCGCGCGGCTCCGCCGGCGACTCCGCCGCCGGATGCGCGGCCTCCAGGGCCGTCTCGATCTCGGCAAGCTCGGTCGCGGTCAGCTCCTCCGGCTCGGCGCCGGCGAGCGCGGCGACGAAGGCCTCGAGACGGGCCGGGACCTCCGGCTCCTCGATGGACGCAGCAACCTCGGGGGTCGGCGCCGCGTCCATGGTCGGCGCAGTCGCGGCGTCGGTCGTGGTGCGCGCGAGGTCGGCGGTGGGCCACGCAGCGGCCGCGACACCTTCGCCGTGCGGGAGCATGCCGTCGGATCCCGCTGGACCGAAGATCGGCAAGTCGGGGAAGGGTGCGGGCAGCACCTCGAGGGTGAAGTCGGGAGCGCACGTCAGGCACTCGCCCGCTTTCTCGTTCCAGCAGTTCGCGCAGGTGTACTGCCGGCAGGGCATGCAGAAGTGGAACGTCTTGTGGAACGCCTCGAGCTGGCGCGAGATCCCCGCCCGGTCCTCGTCGCCGCGCGCCGCGGCCATGGCCTCGTTCATGGGCATGCCGTCGTTCGCCACGTAGTTCTTCAGGCCGCGTGTCAGGGCGCGGACGCGGCCGATCCGGGCGCGGCGTGGCATCGCGGTCCGCTCGAAGGGGTACCGTGTGCCGCAGCGTTCGCAGAACGACTCGGTGATCGTGTCCGTCATCAGGCTCCAGGAGAAGCGAACCCCGGCGTGAGTCGCGTGGACCCATCCGCGGGGCCGAGAGTATACCGTAGGGGGTCCCAGCGCCCCGGGGACCGAGGTACCCCCCGGCGTCCCCGATCGTCCCTCGCCAGCGTCCCCCCGGACGCGCCGCACGGAGGCCTGCACCGGTCGATGCGCCCCCTTGCCGCGCTCGAGCGCTTCCTGGAGCGGCTCTTCGAGCGTCCGACCGCCCGTCTCCTCGGCGCCCACCTGGAGCCCGTCACCCTTGCAAGACGCCTGGAGCGGGCGATGGACAAGGAGCGGCGCGTCGACGCCGACGGCATGCTGGCGCCCACCCGGTTCTCGGTCCGGGTCTCCCCGGCGGACGCCGCTGCTCTGGCGCGCCTCCCGACGCTCGAAGAGGACCTCGCCGGCGTCGCCCTCGATCACGCGCGGCGGCGCGGCTACCGGATCCCGGAGCGACCGATCGTGGCGCTCCTCGGTGCCTCGGAGCTCGCGCCGGGCGACGTCCAGGTGACCGCCGGCTTCGCCGACAGGCGGCGGTCACCCGTCCTGCCGGACGCGCGCCCGGAGATGACGCTGGTGCGCCCGCTGCCGCCGGCCATCCTGCCGGGCGCCGTGCTGCGGGTCTCCGCACCGGGGCGCCCGGCGCGGGACGTGGTCCTCGACGGGCGCTGGCTGACGATCGGCCGCGCGACGGACGCGGAGCTCGTGCTCGCGGACCCGCTGGCCTCGCGGCGCCACGCACGCCTCTCGTGGCGGGGTGGCCGGCTCGTCCTGGCCGACCTGGGGAGTACGAACGGGACGCGGGTCAACGGGGAGCACGTGCGCGAGGCGGTCGTTGGTCCGGGCGACCGGATCGAGATCGGCGCGACGCGCCTGGAGATTGTCGTGGCCGGCGCGCCCCGGGAGGCGTGATGGACCCCGGGCTCAACCTCCTCCTGTGGGTCCTTCGTCTCGCCTTCCTCGCCCTGCTCTGGGTTGCCCTGGCGTTGATGGCGCGGGCGCTCCTGCGCGACGTACGGGCTGCCTCCCGCGATCCCGCGGCGTCGCTCGGCCGCCTCGTCGTGGTCGCGTCGTCGGGGCAGCCCGCGGCCGGTGCCGTCTTCGGCGTCGACGCGGTGGCGACGCTCGGCCGCGACCTGGGCAGCAGCGTCGTCGTGGACGATCCGTACGCGTCGGCGCAGCACGCCGTGCTGACCTTCCGCGGGCGGGCGTGGTATGTCGAGGATCTGCGCAGCACGAACGGGACGCAGGTGAACGGGGCCCCGGTCGTCGGCGTGGCCGCGCTGGCCTACGGGGACGAGATCCGGATCGGCGACGTCCGGCTCCGCCTCGAGCGCGGCCGCGGATGACGGGGCTCGCCGCCGACGTCCGCGCGCCCGCCCTGCCCGGCTTCCCCCGCCCCCGCCCGCGGCCCCGCGAGCTGGCGCTCCTGGCCGCCGTCATCCTCGCGCTCGGCGTCGGCAGCCTCTCGCTCGGCCTCGCGCGGACCGGACGTCTTGAACCAGCGGATCTCCCCGGGCTCGCCCTGTTCGCCGGCGGCCTGCTGGCCGCCCACGCCCTGCTGGTCCTCGCCGGCCGGCGCGTGGACGAGATACTCCTCCCGGCCGCCGCCCTCCTCGGCGGGATCGGCATGCTGGTCATGGAGCGCCTTCCCCAGGACCTGGTCGTCCAGGAGATCGGACCGTGGACGCTCGGCCTCGGCGACCTGCAGCTCGTCTGGTTGGGGGTGGCGCTGGCGGTGGCCACGGCGATCGCCGTGGCCCTCCGCTCCGATCGCTGGCTCCGCCTCTACAAGTACACCTGGGCGGCGAGCGGCCTCGTGCTCCTCGCGCTCACGTTCATCTTCGGATCGGAGGTCAACGGCTCGCGGTTGACCCTCCAGATCGGACCCATCAGCGGACAGCCGTCGGAGCTCCTGAAGGTCATCCTCGTCGTCTTCTTCGCGGCCTACCTCGCCGAGAACCGGATCCTGCTCGCCGACGCCCGGGTCCGTCTCGTGGGCCCGATCACGGTTCCCCCGCTCGCGTATCTCGCCCCCATCGGCGCCATGCTGGCCCTGGCGCTCGGCATCGTCGTCGTGCAGCGCGACCTGGGCGCAGCGCTCCTCTTCTACGCCGTCTTCCTGGGCCTCCTCTTCCTGGCCACGGGTCGGCGCACGGACGTGGTGCTCGGGCTCCTGCTCTTCGCGGCGGGCTTCGCGCTGCTGGCCCTCTTCTTCCCGCACGTCCAGCAGCGGATCGCCGTCTGGCTGGACCCCTGGGCCGACCCCCTCGGCGATGGCTATCAGCTGATCCAGGCGCTCCATGCCTTCGCCCGGGGCGGCCTGGTCGGCACGGGGCTGGGCGCCGGGCTCCCCGAGATCGGAGGGCGGCTTCCGATCCCGGCCGTGCACACGGATTTCCCGCTCGCCGCGATCGGGGAGGAGCTGGGGATGACCGGCGTCGCGGCCGTGCTTGCCGCCTACCTCGTGATCGTCGGGCGGGGGCTGCGGATCGCGGCCGCGGCGCGCGACGATTTCCGGGCGCTCCTGGCCGCTGGGCTCGCGCTCGTCGTCGGGGTGCAGGCAGCGATCATCGCCGGCGGCAACCTGAAGCTGATCCCCCTGACCGGGATCACCCTCCCGTTCGTCAGCTACGGGGGGTCGTCGCTGCTCGCCAACGCGATCGTGGTGGGGATGCTGCTGGCGCTCTCGGACCGCGGGGCGGCGCCGCTCGCTCCGCCGCGCCCGTCCCGCCTCGCTCGCCTGCGTCGTTCGCCGGGAGGCCCGTCGTGACGCCGGGCCGCCCCCCGGCCCAGCGCGTTCCCGCCCTCGCCGTCGTCCTCGTCCTCGCCTTTGGCATCCTCGCCGCCGGATCCTCGTACTGGCAGGTGATCCGGGCCGACGAGCTGGCGTTCTCGCCGACGGACTCGGCGGTCCTCGCCGCGGCACGGACCGTCGTCCGGGGGAAGATCGTCGACCGGGACGGCCGGACGCTGGCCAGCAGCCGGCGCACCGACGACGGCACGCCGTATCGCGTCTACGCCGACCCCGCGGTGAGCCACCCGGTCGGATACGCCTCGGCGCTCTACGGATCGGCCGGCCTGGAGCGGGCGTACACCGCCGAGCTGATGGGCACCCGCGGCGGCGACCCGCTCTCGCGCCTCTTCGCCAAGCTCCTCCCACCGGCGGACCGCCGGAGCGACCTGCAGACAGCGCTCTCCCTGCCGCTCCAGCAGCTCGCCGTCCGGCTTCTCGGCGACGATCGCGGCGCGGTCGTGATGCTCGACCCGCGGAGCGGCGAAGTCCTGGTCCTGGCGTCGACGCCGGTCTTCGACGCCTCGGGGATCGCGGACCCCGCCACGGCGACGGCGACGTTCGACGCGCTGCGCGAGGATGATGCGTCCCCGCTCCTGGACCGGGCGGTCGTGGGTCGCTACGTGCCGGGATCGGCCTTCAAGATCGTGACCGCGATCGCGGGGCTCGGCAGCGGGTCGATCTCCCGCGGGACCGTCTTCGCGGAGCAGCCGGAGAGCGAGAAGGACGGCCTCCTCGTCGCGGGCTATCGGGTCCGGGACGGCCACCATCCATTCACCGGCACGACCGCCCTCGACCTCGTCGCCGCCACCGAGGTGTCCTGCAACATCTGGTACGCGCTCGCCGGGCTCCAGATCGGGGGGGCGAACCTCGACGTCTTCGCTCGACGTCTCGGGTTCGGCTCGGCCCTGCCGTTCGATCTCCCCACCGCGCCGTCGCAGCTGACGAACGGGGGTGGACCGCTGCCCGGGGGCTTCCTCGATGACGTGGAGCTGGCCAACGCCGCGTACGGACAGGGCGAGGTGCTCAGCACGCCGCTCCAGATGGCGCTGGTGGCGGCGGCTGTCGCCAACGGCGGGGAGCTGATGGGGCCCCGCCTCGTGACCGCGCTCATCGACCGCGAGGGCCGCCGGACGCCGGTCGGTCCGCGGTCGATGGGACGGGTCCTCGACCCATCGACGAACGCAGTCCTCGTCGAAGCGATGACCCGCGCGGTCGAGGGGACCTACGGGCGGCTCTTCACGGGGGGCGCCCGGGTCCCCGGGGTCGCCACCGCCGGCAAGTCCGGGACGGCCGAGATCGGCGGGCAGGGGGAGCCCGACTCGTGGTTCATCGGCTTCGCGCCGGCCGCTGCCCCAACGGTGGCCATCGCGGTCGTCGTCGAGAAGGGCGGCCGCGGCGGCGAGCGGGCCGCACCGCTGGCCGGCCAGATGCTCCGGGCGTACTTCAGGGCGCAGCCATGACCTTCGATCGCGATCCCTCCGCGGACGCTGCGCCGGTCGCTCCGCCGCCCGAGCCGCTCGGCCGGCGCCCGCTCGTCGAGCGGGTCGGGATGGCGGCAATCGCGGCCGTGCTCGCCACGCTCTTCGGCGGCGTCGCCGCCGTCTCGTTGGCGTCGGGCGAACCCTTCCTGGCGATCATGG
>Ga0315274_10013048_pt1 | contig 11830 bp, 11 predicted proteins | sample YL17G02_20_MG_FD_203700 | JGI IMG/M metagenome (GOLD analysis project Ga0315274, IMG submission 203700) | Sediment microbial communities from Yellowstone Lake, YNP, Wyoming, USA - YL17G02_20 | ecosystem: Environmental > Aquatic > Freshwater > Lake > Sediment | place: USA: Wyoming | collected... | reverse complement strand
CTCGCCTGCCTGGAAAAACGCGTGCAGGGATGCGCTCTCGCGCCGTAGCGCCCAGCAAACAACGACGGAGGGATTCATGGACCTGACATCACGAAGCTTGTCGCGCCGAGCGTTTCTGGGCGGCGCGGCGATGGCCGGGGCAACCGCGTTGGGTCCTTCGACGTTGCTTGCGGGGGACGGCGGCGCTGTTCCCAGTTCAACGCTTTCTGAACTTCCGTTCGCTTCCGCGCTGGAAGCCGCGCGCGCAATCCGGGGACGGGAGGTTTCTTCGGCGGAGCTGACGAAGCAAGTCCTCGAACGCATCGAGCACTTCAACCCGAAGCTCAACGCCATCATAACCCTGATCAAGGATGATGCTCTGGCGCGTGCCCGCGCCGCCGACGAAGCCCTGGCGCGCGGCGAGTGGTGGGGGCCGTTCCACGGCGTGCCGTGCACGATTAAAGACACGTTCGAAGCCGCAGGCGTGCGGACTACGGCGGGCTCGACTTCTCTGGCCGACTACGTTCCTCAGCGCGACGCCGATGTGACGGCGCGCTTGCGCGCCGCCGGCGCCGTCATCCTGGGCAAAACCAACGTCCCCGAGATGGCGGGCGACTGGCAGAGCTACAACGACGTCTTTGGCACCACTAACAACCCCTGGGACCTCGCCCGCACGCCCGGCGGATCGAGCGGAGGTGAGGCTGCGGCGCTCGCGGCGGGCCTTACTTACCTCTCGGTGGGCAGCGACATTGGCGGTTCGATCCGCGTGCCCGCGCATTTCTGTGGTGTCTATGGACACAAGCCCACGCTGAACGTCGTCTCCCGCGAAGGCCACATTCCGCCGCCGCCCGGCGGCCCGCCGCAAGGGCCGACGGACTTGCCCGTCGCCGGGCCTCTGGCGCGCAGCGCGGCGGATTTGAGGGCGGCGCTGGAAGTTCTCGGAGGCCCGACCGCGGAGGACGCTATCGCCTATCGCTGGGCGCTGCCGCCCGCGCGCGGAACGCGTCTCAGCGACTACCGCCTCGGCTTCGTCCTGGATGATTCACGCTGCGCGCTTTCATCGGACGTCAAGAAGGTGCTGGCCGAGACGATCGAGCGTTTTCGCAAGGCCGGAGCGCGATTGGAAGAAGGCTGGCCGAAGGGAGTTGACCCCGGCGCCCAGTTCGAGACTTATCACTACCTGCTCGACTCGTTTTTCGCGTTTCGTCTGCGTGACGATCAGGAAGAGGAAATGCGTAAACGCGCCGCCAACCAGGACGGCAGCCACGAAGCCTTCGAGGCGCGCGTCATGACCGCGCCGCACAAGTATTATCAAGCCGCGGTCAGGCAACGGATGGCCGCCCGGGCCGTCTGGCAGGACTACTTCCGTACTCATGACGCTTTCCTCCTGCCCACGGCATTCGTGCCGGCATTTCCCCACGACCACAGTCAGCCCATGGAAAAGCGCACCCTCGCGACCCCCGAGGGACCGCGCCCGTATATCGACCTGCTTTTCTGGATTTCGTTCGCGCCGTTGACGGGCCTGCCCGCGACGGTCGCGCCCGTCGGCCTCACTCGCGATGGGTTGCCGGTAGGAATACAAATCCTGGGCCCGTATCTCGAGGACGCGACTCCAATCGATATCGCGGGGAGGCTCTCGGACGTGACGGGTGGGTTCAAACCGCCCAAGGGATTTTGAGCGGCGCCGCACTTCGCGCGCCGGCCACGAGTCGGAGTTGCAGCTTAACGTCGGCCGAAGGCGATTGACATTTGCTGGGACTTTCCTATCCTTAAGGCTGATGGTCACCATCCAAAAGCTCGCGCAGGGACTCGCGGCAATTCCGGAAAAAGACTTCACTCACGCTGCCGTCCTGGAGCATCTGCGCCGCAATCGAGTGGATGTTACCAGTCTTGCCCCGTACCTCTATTTCGGCCCGGAACATTACACCCGCAACTTGATCCACCGGACCGACCTCTTTGAGCTCATCGCCATCTGCTGGGAAGCCGGCCAGAAGAGCGCGATCCACAACCACCGCGACCAGAATTGCTGGATGGCCGCCGCCTATGGGAAAGTAATGGTCCACAACTTCAAACTTCTCCGCAAGGATGCCGCGACGGGCTATTGCGAACTGGAATCGACCACGCAGTTCGTCATCGACCCCGCCAGCCCGCAGGAGGTTGACCCCGCCGAGCCCATTCACCAAGTCTTGAATCCGTCTTCTTTCGGCTCGCGCGCCGTTACCCTGCACGTATATTCTAAGCCATTTGATACCTGCGAAGTTTATGACCTGAAAGAGAAGCGCTATCAGGATGTGCTGCTGAGTAACACCAGCGAGTTCGGCGTGCTGAAAACCGACGCGAAGGTTGAGAGAGTTACACTGGCCTGAGCGTCAAGCAACAAACCCCTGTCCCGCGCAAACAATCTCTAGTCGCCGCTTCATCGCGGCGGTATAATGCCGCACGCTCGTGGCATCATCGATTCTGTGGCGGCGGGTTCATCCCCCGGCGAAGCCGGGGCATAAAACCGCCTCGACAAGGTTTTCAAATCGGAGGGAATTATCCATGGCAATTAAAAATTCGATCAATCGACGAGAGTTCATGCGCCGTTCGGGTTTGGCCACGGCGGGCACGGTGGCCCTGAGGGCCGGCAACAAGGTTATCTGGGCGTCGGATCCTGGCCCGGTGTCGGTCGCGCCCAGCGACCGCGTGCGCGTGGGCGTGATCGGCATTGGAGCACGCGCCATTCAGGATGCGTCCAGCTTCGGCGTGACGCCCGGAGTGGAACTCGTGGCCGCGGCCGATGTTTACAAATCCCGTCTGACTCGCGCCAAGGAAGTCCTCGGAGAAAAGTTGGAAACCACCGGAGACTATCGCCAGATTCTCGAGCGGAAGGATATCGACGCCGTCCTGATCGGGACACCCGACCACTGGCACAAACGCATGGTCATCGAAGCCATGGACGCGGGGAAAGACGTCTACTGCGAGAAGCCCATGACCTACACCTATGACGAGGGCTTCGAAATCGTCGCAGCGGAAAAGCGCACGGGGCGCATTCTCCAGATCGGCAGCCAGTGGGTGAACTCGCCACTCACCGACCTTGCCAAGAAGTGGATCGACGAGGGCCGGTGCGGCCAGATCACGCTGGTCAAAGCCTGGGAGAACCGCAACACGCCTTCGGGCGCGTGGTTCTATCCCATCGCGCCGGACGGGAACGAGCAGAACATCGACTGGAAGCAATGGCTGGGCTCCGCGCCGCAGCACCCGTTTGACGCGCGGCGCTATTTCCGCTGGCGCTGCTATTGGGACTATTCCGGCGGCTTGCAGACCGACCTGGTCGTCCACCATCTGAACACGTTGCATTACCTGATGAAGGAAGCTGCGCCACGAAGCGCCATCACCTACGGCGGCACGTATCGCTGGAAGAAGATTTATCCCGAGACGGAAGTGCCCGACGTCGTGCAGACGCTTTTTGAGTACGAGAAGTTCACCTACAACGTTTCACTGACGCTCAATTCCTCGAGCCAGGGCTTCGGCGCGTACTTCATGGGCACGAAAGGCACGGTGCAGGTGAGCGAGACGGAGCTGGCGTTCTATCCTGACGACCCGCTCGACGATTACGGCTGGGTGGTGGCCGTGTGGCCGCAGAAACTGCAAGACGAATTCGTGAAGCAGAACAACATCGTGGGCATCAACTCGGCCTGGTCGCCGGGAACGGCCCGCGCGCAGGCGAGCGTCGAACACTACTCGATGGTCGGCGACCCGACCGACCTCCACGTGAAGGCGTTTGTGGAATGCGTGCGCACCCGGAAGAAAAGCAAGGAGAGCGGCTGGGAAGGACATAACGCGGCGCTCGGCGCCCACCTCGCGAATATGTCCTATCGCGCCGGCAGCCGCAAGGTGACCTGGGACGGGAAGAAAGCGAGCGTCGTGTAATAGCGCCCTCCGGTGGACGTAGGGCCGGGGCTTGCCCCGGCCGCGGACAAGAAAGACTTGACAAACTGAGGATTGTATGCTACGAGTCTAGTCTAGACATTGACGCCCTGCCCGAATGACGGTCGGGCGGGGGGCGGGGAGAAGGTCGGGGTGAGGGCGGGCGGTAACCCACCCCGGAATTCTCCCAATTGTTTGCAAACAAATGACTTGGCGTCATTTCGAGGCCAGGATAGAGGCGACGTAAAAGATTGTTTTTTGGCCCCCCTAAGCTGGTATGTTACTGACAGCCAAGCACCTAGCAGCTTTGGGGCGGCGCAAAAGTGGGGCTAGTTGGGTAGATTTCCGCGCAACTAGCCTGCGTTTTGAGGCGAAACGCGCCGGTTTTGGCACGCTTAGCGGTGGCACAACCGCAACCGGGAATTGACAGAACATGACTCGAGTCCATCTTAGTCTTACGGCATCGTTGTTACTCGCGGGGTGCGCCATGGCTCAGACGCCGGCAAAGGTTCGAGTTCTCTACGTGGGAGATTCATCGGTGACGGTCGGCACGGTGAGCGCGGCCAGTAATTTCTTCTACGACCAGCGCGGCGTGGTGATCGAGAATGCGGCGCAAAAAATCATCGATGCCTGGCGACGAAATCCCCGCTACGACGTCACATACATGACCGGCTGGGACGCGCTGGCCAAATTTCCGGAAACGCCCGAGGCGCTGAAAGCCTACGACGTGGTGATCCTGAGCGACGTGGACAGCGACTCGATTGTCCTCTATCCGACCGAGCGCTCGAATCGCGCGCCGATGGGGCCGAACCGGCTCAAGTCGATTCGGGATTACGTCTGGCAGGGCGGGGCGCTGGTGATGATCGGCGGGTACGCGACCTTTGTGGGACGCCATAACGCCGGGAACTGGCATGGAACGCCCGTGGAAGAAGCGCTGCCCGTTGATTGTCTGGGGATCGATGACGACCGCGCGGAAACGCCCGAAGGCGTGACGGTCGAAGTCAAAGACCCCAAGCACGCGATCATGAAAGGCATGGAGTGGTCGCCCAGCCCGATCTTCAACGGCTACAACCGTGTGACTTTGAAGAAGGCGGGCAAAGTGCTCGCCACGTTCAAGGAGACCGGCGACCCGCTTCTGGTGGTCTGGACGTTCGGCAAGGGCCGGGCCATGGCGTTCACTTCCGACATCGCGCCGCACTGGGGGGCGGGTTTTCAGATGTGGAAGTTCTACGAGCAATTCTGGAGTCAGGCGCTGGATTGGCTGGGATCGAAATAAAGCAAGTAGGTATGACTCATTCGTGAAAGACACGGGAGGGGAAAATGAGGCGAGTACTATTTAGTCTATGGATTATGTCATCGCTTATTGCTTCTTCTGGAACTGCCTGCGCGCAGGGCAATCCGCGCGGGACGGCGAAACTCGCGTTGAAGGGCCAGAGCGTTTCAGTCGAATACGGGCGGCCTTCTCTGAAAGGACGCACCGCGCAGGGACTGCTCGGCCAGTTGGGCCAGGGCGAGGTCTGGCGGCTGGGCGCGGATAAGTCCACGACTTTCACGACGGGCGTGGATCTGGTTTTTGGCGGGCTCACGGTCCCCAAGGGCGAGTACAGCCTCTGGGCGCTCAAGGAGGCGGGCGGCTGGAAACTGGTCTTCAACAAGCAGCACGGGCAGTGGGGCACCGAGCACGATGCCGCGCAGGACCTCGGCGGCACACCGCTCAAGGAGAGCAAGGGCGCGAAGCCCGAGGAGATGGTGACCATCAGCCTGGCCAAGGAAGGCGACGGCGGCGCCATCACGATCCAGTGGGGCGAGACGGTTCTGAGCGCCAGCTTCAAGGCGAAGTAGGAGTGGCGCGAGCGCCAGTCACGGTTTGGGAAGCTCGGCGGGAAGCCGGTCGGCACGGCAACAACCCCGCCGAGATTCGCCTGCCAGATAAATCCTGGAACTTTTCCGCGCGCTCCGGTGTCCAATGACTTTGTAAGTCATCTCAATCGGAGCGAGCAGAGAACCATGGTCATCCTTGCAGTGGCAGGCGGGTTGTTTATCGGCGGCGCCTTGTTCGCCGTGCTGAAGAATAGCGGCGGCTCGGACAAGAAATATACCAAGCTCAACATTGGTTAAACTCAGGGATCCTTTCAGAGCAAGATCTTTCCTCTACGGGTTTCCCCTGCAAAACCACACGGCTCCGGGTTGCAGCTTCCCGGCATGGCAGGGAAGTGTGTCGCCAGCGGACTTTCGTTGCGGGAATAGGCCGCGTCGATTAATATCGTAGTTGGTGAATTCATCGTGGGCTCAGCTCTTTTTCGTTGTTTTCCTCCTCTGTTCGCCCGTACCGCTCTGCGCACAGGAGCCTGACGCATCAGCGCCAGCACCCGCAAATGTTTCCCCGACTGCCACGAAGGCGCAGCCGGCCGCAACCGGGGAGCGAGCAATCTCCCGGAAACTTTTCGTCCCCAACGTGCTCCATGACCAAAAGCCGATTTGGCTTTTTCCCGCGCGGGCGGCGCAAGGCAAGCACGTGAAGCCTACGCTCGCCTTCGTGCTCGCGACAGCGGGATTGGTGGCGCTCGACCCGCACGACACGCCTTACTTCCGCCGCACCGACAGCTTCAATGGTTTCAACCGCGTGGCGAGCGGGCGCAACACGGATCTGGCGAACGCGATCTTCCCGCTCTCCTTCTACGCTGTCGGTCTGGCGCGAAAGGACAAGTACGCGCAGAATACCGCGCTGCTGGCGGGCGAGGCTGTGCTGGACGCGCAGTTGCTCACCTTGGTTATGAAGAACGTCGATCGTCGCCGTCGCCCGGTCGAAATCCCCGCTGACGGCGACTTTTCGCATACCTGGTTCAAGTCGCACGGCCGCGTCATCAGCGGGCGGGGCAGTTTTCCCTCCGGTCACGCCATCACCGCCTTCTCCGTGGCCACGATTTTTGCCGAACGCTATCGGCGCCATCGCTGGGTGCCTTGGGTGGCGTACCCTCTGGCAGGCCTGGTCGGGTTCTCCAGGGTTTCTCTGCAATCGCATTTTCCTTCCGACGTCTTCGCCGGCGCCGTGCTGGGTTATTCCATCAGCCGTTACGTGGTCCTCCAGCAGAAGCCTTAGGTGTTCTCATTCTGATCCGGACCTGCGGCCCGTGCACGGACCGGCGCAGGGCGGACGAGGGATCGAGGGTGGGCGACTTGTCGAGCCGCCCCTACTTCAATTGGTAAACGCAGCCTCCGCCCGTCTCTCCTTGGCATTCCCTCTCCGAGACGCACGGTGAGACATGTGGACGGAAGATGAACACTCCCCGGGGCGCATCCCGCCTCGAACCAGCAACCGCTTCGACGTATGTCGCTGATAGGCCTGATGAACGCCTTCCGGAACTTCCTCGCGGAAATGGATACTTACATGCAATGCGATGAGACGCCTGCGAAGGCAAAATCGAATGGTGAGGAGGAAACAACGAGTATGGTGATCATCGCGGTATTTGGCGGGCTCGTGGCTGGCGGAGCGATCTTTGCGTTTCTCAAGAGTTCCGGCGGCAAGTCAGAAGCCAACTATACAAAACTGAATATTGTCTAACCTGCAGGGTCCCATCTCATCCGACCTGCATCCTCAGGAATCACCCTGCACCAGGCTATGGGGGTGACAACGCTCTCGCCGCTGGGCGAGAAACCTGGATTGACGTTCGCGCGGGTGAGGAATTTCCTCGGGGGATTCCCGGGCCGGGACGGAATGACCGGGAAGGTTAATTCCCGCTGGACGCGCGCGCCGGCTCTCCCCCCTTGGGGGCGAAATACCCGGTGCGGGCGCGCACCAGGAGTTTATCGCCGCCGCGGGGCGGAACGGCATCCACTTTCACGGTGCGAAACGTTCCATCTTTCTTAGCGTTGGTGGGATAGTAAGCCAGGGTGTACTGGTTGCGGATATCGCGCGCGATCTGCACGCACGTAGCTTCCACCTCTTCCAGTGATTTGGGGAAGTAGACTTGTCCGCCGGTCACCTGCACCACCTTTTCCAGGACCTTGGCCGCCCGGCGCGCGCTGGCGTGCCGGATTTTGAACAAGCCCCCCGGCTCGTCCGATCCCAGCAGGCCGATGCCGTAGATGACGGCATTGGATTTCTGCGCGTACCGGACGAATTCGTCGAAGGAATAGCGGCTGGCGTTGTCTTCGCCATCGGTGATGACGAGCAACACTTTCTTGTCGCGATTTCCGAGCTTCACGTGGTCGAGGGCGGCATACATGGCGTCGTAGAGCGCCGTGCCGCCCCGGGAATCGATTTTGTCGAGAGCCGATTTCAATTCTTCGATGTTGGCGGCGAAATCGCCCGGCGTATCCAGGTAGTACACGTCGTTGAAGTTGACGACAAAGACTTGGTCCTGGGGATTGGAGGTGCGGACGAAAGTGACGGCGGCGGCGTTTACCGCCGGACGCTTCTCCTTCATGCTCCCGCTGTCGTCGATGACGATGCCCATCGTGACCGGGATATCGGCGTGGGAGAATACTGACAACCTCTGCAACACGCCGTCTTCGTAAACCCGGAAGTTGTCCTGGCGGAGGTTGTTGACCTGCCGGCCCTTGCGGTCGAGCACGGTGGCGTGCAGGACCACCAGGTTCACATCCACGTTGATGGTGTATTCGTCGCGCTTCTTTTCAAGCGCGGGCGCTCGGTTCTCCGCCGGCTGGGGGGCCTGGGCCAGCAGGAGGCCGGGCAGGCTCACCAGCACGCTGAGCAGCGCGATTCTGAAATCAGCAACGTTCAATTTTGTATTACTGGGTCGGGGCATAGTATCCGGTGCGGGCGTAAACCTGAAGCGGTGGAAGGCCCTTGGGTGGATTCAGTTTCACTCGGATGCGCCGCCAGCGGCCGTCGCGGACGAGGTTGGACGGCTTGTACCCGATCACGTACTGGTTGCGCAGCTCGATCGAAATTTTCTCCGCGATATCCGGCAACTCGTTCGCATCCTCGACGCTGAACATCCGGCCCCCTGAGACCTCGGCCAGTTCGGCCAGGAGGCTGGGGCCTCGGGCTTCCTCCGGGGTTCGCGTCCGCGCGCTCAAGGGTTCGAAGATTCCCACCGCATAGATTTGCACGTCCGATTCTTTGACCGCCCGCTTGACGTCGTTCTCAGTGTAACGGCTGTGATTGTCCCCGCCGTCCGAGATCACCAGCAGGGCCTTGCGGTTGGTGGTCGCCTTCTTGGTTTCGCTCAGACCCAGATAGATGGCGTCAAGGAGCGCTGTTTTGCCGCCTGACTTCACGAAGATCAGGCGGTCCTGCACGTTTTCGAACTTCGACGTGAAACCCGAGATCAGATTGGGTCGCTCGCTGAAGTTGATGAGCATGAACTCATCTTGGGGATTAGATGTCTTGAAGAACTGAAGTGCTGCCTCCTTGGATTTCTGAATCTTGTCCCCCATGGACCCGCTGGAGTCAAAGATCAGCCCGACGGAGATGGGAGCGTCCTCGGTGGAAAACGTGACGATCTGCTGTTCCACCTTTTCGTCGTACACCTGGAAGTTCACCTGGTCCAGGCCGGTCACAATCCGGTCAAAGGGGTCGGTGACCGTCACGTTGACGACCACGATGTTGACATCCACCTGGATGGGAACCGGGTGGATGGCGCCCTGCTGGACATGGATCTGCGCGCCCTCTTTTTCGCCGGGTGCCGGCTGGGTGTCGTCATCGGCGGGCACGCGCAGGGCGGGGAAGCTGACGAGGGCAGTCACCACAAACCCCAGCGCCCCGAGCCGGCACACGGCGTGTTGGAGCCGAGGTCTCATGGTAGCGGCCTTCCCGCCCTCAGCCGGATTTCCTTGGGTGGCTGGGCCCTGCCCACTCTCTGATGCAAAGACACCCAGAGCAAATTTTAGCACACTCCACGGTGTCCGGAGCAGCGCCGCAGCGGGCTGACAATATTTTTACATTTGCCCATCGCCATCGTCGTGGCGGCCGCAAAAGGGCATTGACAGCCTGGCGCGCGAGAAGGATAATTGCCCGTACCGATTCCTGCCGTGGTTGAATTTCTTCGGTACAAGCAAGTTGCTCTGGCGTTGCCCGACGTCGCCGGGAGCGTTGCATCAAGTCTTTGGAACGACACCGCCAAACCGACATCATAATTTCAGGAGGCGTATGGGTGCCAAGTACATCTTCGTAACCGGGGGTGTAGTCAGCTCGCTCGGAAAGGGCCTGGCGTCGGCGTCGATCGGCTGTTTGCTGGAAGCGCGGGGTCTGAAGGTTTCGCTCCTAAAGTTTGATCCTTATCTCAACGTCGATCCCGGCACGATGAGTCCCTTTCAGCATGGGGAAGTTTTTGTCACCGACGACGGCGCCGAAACCGACCTCGACCTGGGGCACTACGAGCGGTTCACGCACGCCCGCATGCTGCGCGACAACAACTGCACCGCCGGACGCATCTACGAGACCATTATCACCAAGGAGCGCCGGGGCGACTACCTGGGGAAAACCGTTCAGGTCATCCCGCACGTCACCAACGAAATCAAGGCCGCGATCCGAAAAATTTCGAGCGAGGTGGACGTGGCCATCGTCGAAGTGGGCGGCACGGTGGGCGACATCGAATCTCTTCCCTTTCTCGAGGCCATCCGTCAGATGCGCCAGGAGCAGGGGCGCGACAACGTGGTCTTTGTTCATTTAACCCTGGTTCCCTTTATCGGCGCTTCGGGGGAACTGAAAACCAAGCCGACCCAGCACTCGGTCAAAGAGCTGCGGGAAATCGGCATTCAGCCGGATATCCTTCTGTGCCGCACCGACCGTTTCCTTTCTCCGGACATCAAGGCGAAGATCGCCCTGTTCTGCAGTGTTCCCGAGGAGGCGGTGATCACGGCCAAAGACGTCGAGAATATCTACGAAGTGCCGCTGGTTCTCGCCAGCGAAGGCCTGGACACGCAAATCCTCCGTTGCCTGAAACTGCAGACCGCCGAGCGCAACACGCAGCCCTGGGTGGAACTGGTGGAGCGCCTGCACCACCCCGTGGGTGAGGTTTCGATCGCGATGGTGGGCAAGTACGTGGAGTTCCAGGATTCCTACAAAAGCCTTAACGAAGCCTTGGCCCACGGCGGGATTGCCCACAACGTCAAGGTGCACCTGGTCTGGGTCGAGGCCGAGGGGCTGGAAGGCGAACGCTGGGAAGAGCAGCTCGAGGGGTTGGATGCAATCCTGGTTCCCGGCGGCTTCGGCAAGCGGGGAATCCCCGGCATGCTGCGCGGCATCCAGTTCGCGCGCACGCGCAAAGTGCCCTACTTTGGAATCTGCCTGGGAATGCAGTGCGCCGTCATCGAATACGCTCGCCATGTGTGCGGGCTGGAAGGCGCGGACAGTTCGGAGTTTGATCCTTCCACTCCCCACCGCGTCATCTACAAGCTGCGCGAACTGCGCGGCATCGACGAGCTGGGCGGAACGATGCGCCTGGGCGCGTGGACGGCCCGGCTCAAGCCCGGTTCCTTTGCCGCTCAGGCCTATGACGCGCAGGAAATCTCCGAGCGGCACCGGCACCGCTACGAGTTTAATCGCGAGTACGAAGAGGTGCTGGTCGCCCACGGGTTGGATATCACGGGCGCGACCCCGGACGGAACTTATGTGGAAATCGTGGAGATCCGGGACCATCCCTGGTTCCTGGGTTGCCAGTTCCATCCGGAGTTCAAATCGCGGCCGCTGGCTCCGCACCCGCTTTTCAGAGCTTTCATCGGCGCCGCCTGCCAGTATCGGAAGCAGCGGATGAGCGCGGGCGGCGAGGAACGGCGGAGGGAGTGGCCCGAAGAGGTTCGAGTGGCTGCCGAGCAACGCGCCCCGGCAGCCCCGCAGCTTGCCGGCGATGCCGGCGCCTCGGAAGCATGATATGAGCGTTCCGGTTCGCATCGGGAAGTTCAATGCCGGCGCCGGTCAACCGCTTTTCCTGATTGCGGGTCCCTGTGTCATCGAGAGTGAGCGGCACGCCTGCAA
>Ga0315274_10013045_pt1 | contig 11831 bp, 10 predicted proteins | sample YL17G02_20_MG_FD_203700 | JGI IMG/M metagenome (GOLD analysis project Ga0315274, IMG submission 203700) | Sediment microbial communities from Yellowstone Lake, YNP, Wyoming, USA - YL17G02_20 | ecosystem: Environmental > Aquatic > Freshwater > Lake > Sediment | place: USA: Wyoming | collected... | reverse complement strand
GCTACAGCGCAGCTTGGATCTGAAGACCTGGGAGGATTGGGTGATCCTGACCGCCAGCGGCGATTCCCAAGCGGTGGTAGACCCGAACGCCGGCTCGCACTCGTGCCAATTCTATCGAGCCGTTGGGCAGTGACACCTGAGAAAGTACCAATGCTATGAAGAACAGAAATCCGATCAGTCTGGCTGCCGTGACCGCGGCGGCGTTCCTTGCCAGCGCCTGGCTTGGCCGGGCGGGTGAACTCAGCTACCTGGAGACGTTCGATGTCTATCCGTATCCGTGGGTGGCGACGAACCTGCACGCGAGCTATCCGGACTGGCCCAACAGTGACTTGAGCACCGCCCTCAGCAACGGTGTGCTCCGAACGTGGTCGAACTTCCCGCCGCACAACCCCACCAATCCCATCGCGAGCGTCCGGTCGCTCGTCATGAACGCCCCCGGCACCGGGGAGACCCGGTTCGACCAATTCCTTGAACTCCGAGCCGACGTCCTGCGTCTGAGCGGCGACGGCGCCTATGCCGCGCTCGGTTGGCAGCAGGAGAAGCTCGGTTACATGTTCCTGAAAGGCGCCGAAGAGGTCGCCTTGGTGAAGTACCGGTTCGACCGAGGCATCTTCGCGCCACTGTTCTGGGAACGGCTGACGGACGGCAATAAACCCGTGACCCTGACGCTTCACTTCGGACTGTCGGGAACCGACCTGGTCCTCCACGCCTCGCTTCTCGACACGCTGAATGGCGGCCAGGTGCTTTTCGACCGGACGGTGCTCGACACGCCCGCTGCTGATCCGGTGTCTGCGGCCCCTCCGCCGCTCCAGGGTACGGACGACCCCGGGCCCGCCTGGCCGGGGGCTGGCAGAATCCATCTAAGCCTCTTCGGAGCCAATACCAACTCCGCCCGGCTCGAGATGGACGTGGACAATTTCGGGCTGCGGCAAACGCGGGCGGTCACAGCGGACGACACCGTGGCGGGCATCTACACCAATGCCGCGCGCCTGAAGCTGCCGTACCGCCTGTTCATCCCCACGAACCAGCAGCCCGGCACACTCTATCCTCTGGTGTTGTACCTGCATTCGGCGGGATCGCCAGGCGACGACAACGTCAGCCAGTTCTACGAGGCTCCTTCGGTGCTCCTGTCGCCGGAGAAACAGGCGCGGCATCCCTGCTTCCTGATCGCCCCCCAGTTGTCTCGCGCGCTGGTCCAACAGGATCCGACGTTCCCTTGGTGGAACATCAGGGAGCGCGTGATCGGTCTGCTCACGAATCTGATGGCCCGTTACCCCATTGATCCGGACCGGCTCTATGTGACGGGCGCCTCCCTGGGCGGTATCGGCACCTGGTCTTTTGCGGACACGTATCCGGACCTGTTTGCCGCCGCCGTGCCCATGGCGGGGCTGTTGCCCTCGGAGTATTACGGGGCACCCTCGGAGTATGTGAAGGCGATCACACGGCTCCCGATTTGGGTGTTTCACGGGGCCAAAGACCTCACGATCCCCGTGAATGCCATTTACATCGACCCAGCCTTCCCTGGCTGGGCGACAAAAGCCTCTCGCGGAGCCGTTGCCGACCTGCGGCGATGTGGTGGCTTTCCGATCTACACCGAATACGCGTGGGCGAGCCACGAATTGGGCGCCGGCCTATATGAGCCGCCGGGCTTGGTGGACTGGCTCATGGCCCAACGGCGTGGCCAACCGGTCCAGAGCTCGCCCTGGATCGCCGTGACCGCGCCCGTCTCAAACGGCGTCTGGGCCACGTCCTACACGAACCTCGATCTGACGGGAACGGCCTGCGCCGACGCCGGCATTACGAACATCGTGTGGCGCAACGAAAACATGACGGGGTATCCCTCGGGACCGGCCACCGGCACGACGAATTGGATCGCCACCGGCATTCCCCTCCGCCCGGGCCAGATTTCCGGGACCCGTGTCTACCCCAGAACGAACATAGTCACCGTGACCGCCACCGGGACCAGTTGGTCCGAGCTCTACGGCGGCACGACGACATTCAACACCGCGCTGCAAGTCGTCCACGTTCCGATCCGGCTGCGAGGCACGGTCGAGGGTAGTCAGACCCGACTGGACTGGTCTGGCGCCGCGCCGTCGTTTGTCCTGCAACGCTGCAGAGACTTGGGTTTGGCGGACTGGGCAGATGTCCAGACTACCAGTGGAACGAACCTGGCTTTACCGCACACAAGCAGTCCTGAGTTCTACCGGATCCGATTGCCCTGAACCTAACAACCGCAATTGAACTGGCCGCCAAGAAGCGCAAAAGGCGCAAGACGACTGATGCGCAACCGGGTCGCAGGGTGGAAAACATGAGCGACGTTCAGTGGGGGCTGCATGGCCGGGAGTGAGGCAGCGCCAGCCGTCGTGGATGCGGGGCCGATCATCCATCTTGATGAACTCGGTTGCCTGGACCTTCTGGAAGGGTTGGGAGAGCTCAGCATCCCACAGGCCGTTTGGGAGGAAGTGCGGCGGCATCGCCCGCAGCTCCGTGAATCCAGTGTGCCGAAGCGGAAGCTGGTGGACGTCCCCGGCAACCCTTCGGCCACACTGAGCGCCCTGATTTCGTCGGGGCAACCGGACGTGACCCAAGCTGGGCCCGACCGACCTGCCTCCCCCTTCTCGTTGGAAGCGCCCGGGCAGGGTGATTGTTGAGGTGCTGGCAGTGTGGTATGAATGGCCCGTGAACCATCGGTTGCCCGGACCACGGCCTTGGCATGGCCCGAACGGCGAGTCCAAGCATGTCGGATAAGCGGCATCACCGGGGCCCCGATCCCGAAGACGAGCGGCTGTTTGCCCCCCACGCGTGTGCCGCCTTGCGTTCGGCCACGGGTGACTTGTGCTGGCTCCTCAACCGTGGCTACGCAACGGCTTCCGCGCTCGAACTGGTGGGCAACCGCTATGCGCTGACCCGTCGGCAACGGATGGCGGTGGGCCGATGTGCGTGCGCCGATGAGGACTTGCGCCACCGCAAAGAACACGAGGTCCAACCGTCGCAACTCAAGGCCCAGGAACTGTGGCTGGACGGCTACAATGTGTTGACCGCGATCGAGGCCGCGTTGGCGGGCGGAGTGATCCTGTTGGGGTGTGACGGCTGCTACCGCGACCTGGCTGGGGTGCACGGGCGTTACCGCAAACTCGATGAGACCCTTCCCGCTCTGCACCTGGTGGGGAAACTGACGGCCGAATGGACGGTGCGCCGTTGTTGCTGGTGGCTGGACCGTCCCGTCTCCAACAGCGGACGCCTCAAGGGCCTCATCCTCGCGGTGGCGGCGAAGGAGGGGTGGGACTGGCAGGTGGAAACGGCATTCAACCCGGACAAAGTCCTGGTCCAATCGGAACAGATCGTGGCCACTTCAGACAGCGCGATTCTGGATCGCTGTGGGCGGTGGATCAACCTGACCCGCCTCGTGATTGACCGGCATGTGGCACACGCCCACGTGGTGGACCTCTGCCTGACGGCTGCTGATAAACCAACTGGCCAATGATGTGACACAACTGCCGCCGGAGCTGCTGCGCAAGGGGCGGTTTGACGAGCTGTTCTTCATTCAACTGCCGACAGGAAACTGAGGCATCACCGCCCTTTTCTTTTGCCTTTTGCCCCTTGCCCCGGTAAGCAGACGGCGTGACCCAGGCCCTGCCCAGCCTGCTGCTGTTGATCCCGGCCTACAACGAAGAGAACCGGATCGGGCCGGTTCTGCGCGAGTACGCCCGGCACTTCCGTCAGCATTACGTGGGCAAGGCCCAGATCGTCGTGGTGCTCAATGGCTGCCGGGACAACACGGTCGGGGTGGTGAAGCAGGTGGCGGCGGAGTTCCCGGAGATCAGCTTCCTGGATTTCCCTGATCCGATCGGGAAGGGCGGCGCGCTGATCGAAGGCCTGAAGCTCGCCCCCGGCGCGGACGTGATCGGCTACGTGGACGCCGACGGCGCCACGCCGCCTTCGGCGTTCCTCCAGCTCGCCCGGCTCTGCGCCGGGGTGGATTGCGTGATCGGCTCGCGCTGGCTGCCGGGTTCGGTGCTCCACCAAAGCCAGCCTTGGGTGCGGCGGTTGTTCAGCCGGTGCTTCCACGCCATCGTCCAGACGCTGTTCTGGATGAACATCCGCGACACGCAATGCCCGGCCAAGGTCCTGCGCCGCGCCGCGGTCGAACAGGTGCATCCGGCACTCCGGATCGCTGACCTCGCCTTCGACGTGAATCTGCTCTACGCGCTCAAGCGGGCCGGGCTCACCGCCATCGAGGTGCCCATCGAATGGACGGACCAGATGGGTTCGACGGTGACCCGCAGTCTCTTTCGCTCGTCGCTGGTGATGTTCCTGTCGGTGGTCCGGCTGCGGCTCATCTACTCGCCATTCTACAACTGGCTGAAGCCGCTCCGGCCGCTCGAGACGTGGGTTTATCTCAAGCTCCGCGCTCCGCCCCCGCGGTCCGGTCCCGCTCGGCCCACGTGAACAGCACCGCCACACCCAGCAGGCAGAGATTGAACACGCCGAGAGTCTGCACCACCGTCTTGAAGGCGCGGAACGTGTCCACGTCCAGGAGAAACGGTTTCAGCAACGCCAGCGCCCCGCCGTAGCTGACGGCCACCAGCGCCAGCAAGGGCACAATCGCGAACCGCTCCCGGGCGAGCAGGTTCCCGATCAGCACGTTCGCCAGCACCAACGGCAGCAGGCACCACGCGAACCACGGCACCAGCGGCGCCGCCGCCCAGTACTGGGGTTTGGTGAAGTAGATGATCCGCAGCGGCAGTGAAGGGAACACCATGCACGCCAGCGCGGCCAGCCCCCCGAGCAGGGCGGTCGCCCCCAACGCCAGCCGCACCGCGCGTGTGTCCTGGGCCAGCGCCGCACTGCGCGCCACCTTGGGAAACATCACCGCCGCCAGCGGCGTGGTGAACGTGAGCAGCGCCAGGCCGATCATTGCCGCCGGCATGTACCCGCAGGCCGCCACTTCCGCCTTTTCCGCGGCGAACACGCCCTGGATGAACACCACGTCCGCGTTGCTCATGAACTGAATCCCGCCGATCCCCAGCGTCAGCGGCGCCACCCGCCGCAGCCAAGGGCGCCACGCCACGCGCTCGCCCGGCTCCCGCAAGAGCCGAAGAATCCACCACGCCCCAAGCCCCAGCGACGCGACCTGGCCGATCAACGCGCCGATCATCCCCCCCGCCGCCTGGCCGCCCAGGACCAGGATGACCGCGATGGCGAGGAAGCGTCCCACACCATCGAGGATCAACACCCAACCCAGACCCGAGAAACTCTGCTGGCCCTGCAAGATGCCCCGGACGACCGGCGACCAGAGCGAGGCGAGCCCGATCAATACCGTGGCCCAGAGCGCCGCCGGGTTGGTGATGCGAAGCTGGCTCACCCACTCCCGCTGCCCGATCCACGCCACGAGGGCCATCAGCAGCCAAAGCAGGAAGGTCCCTTGCAGGGTGGCCCGGACTGTCCGCGCCAGCTCGTGATGCTGGCGGTCGCTGACGGCCGCCGCGGCCTGCTGCGCGAAGATGATCTGCAGTCCTGCCGACGGAATGCTCATCAGCAGGTAGATGCGAAGCAGCGTGAACCAGACGCCGTATTCGACCGGCTCCATCCAGCGGTTGGCCACGACTTGCGTGGCCACCATGAACACGCCGCCGGACACGGTGGCCACCACCAGCCAGCCGCTCTGCCGGAAGAAGGTCGTGTGGCTGTCGGAATGAGGCTCCGAATCGGGCGCGATGGCGGGGCGGGTGTTCACGCGTTGCGCCGTTGCTCTTGCGCGATTTGCTCCACGAAAGCAACCGCTTTCTGGCAGATCACCCGCCAGTCCAACTCCGCCCGCACCCGCACGCTCGCCGCCAGGCCGAGGCGGCGACGCCGCTCCGCGGGTTCGTTGAGCCAGTCCAAGACCGCTTGACCGAAGCTCGCGCCGTCGAAGCCCGCGAACTTCACCGCCGCTTCCTGGCCGAAATAGCGTCGCGCGCTGTCCAGGGGCGTGCTGACCACGGGCAAGCCCAGCCCGAGATACTCGACCAGCTTGGCCACGAACGCGCAATGGACGCCGGCCGATTCCTCGTAGGGCACGATGCCGACCGTGGCGCGCCGCAGTTCGGCCGCCACCTGGGCGTAGGGCACAAAGCCCGTGCACTCCATCCGCAGGTTGGGCCGCTCCGCTTGGACGCGCTGACGGAACTTGAGCAGCGCCGGCGTCTCCTTGCCCACAAACCGGAAGCTCACTCCCGGCCTCGCCTGGTGCACCATCCGCAGAGCCCCCAACGCAATCGGCCCCAGATGGTGGTGATCGAACGACCCGTGCATCACGACGACCGGTTCGCGTTCGCCGGTCGAAGCTCCGTCTTCCGGCGTGAACCGGGCGCTGTCGTAGCCGTAGTAGATCGGCCGGATCCGCTCGCGCGGGTAACCGGCTCGGGCGAAGTGGTCCGCCAGCGTGTCCGAGACGGTCATCACGCCGTCCACGCCATAGCGCGCCGGCATCGAGAGCTCGAACCGCATGAGCCGGCGGAGCAGCGGTCGCGGCGCGCGGTAAGCCGGCCACGTCTCCATGAAGCCGGTCAGGTAATCGAGGAAGTTCATCGCGACCGGGACGCCGAGGCGCCGCTTGAGCCGGCCCGCGGCCACGGCGGAAATCGCGTGCTGGGAAAGCACGACGTCGAAGCGCGTGGTCTCCGCCGCGCGCTCAACCATCCGCTGGAGGAAAAAAGGGTAAAGCAGGTACTTCAGATTGCGCAGCGAGGCGTAACGACCCATCGCCCACAAGGTGAACAGGTGCGGATGAATCCGAAAACGAGCCGCCACCGTGGTGGCATCGTCGAACTGCGGGCAGAAGAGGTGAACCTCGTGACCGCGGCGGACGAACTCCTCAACGAGATAGACCGCCTCGGCCGATCCACCGCCGGAGGACGGATAGAACGGCTCATGGGTGAGGAAGGCGATCCGCATTTCAGTGGGGAGGTGTCTTCACGGCAGCGAGCGAAGAAACCCCGCCAGCAGGGCAGCAGCGCTCTCGAGTTGGCGCAGCGAAATCCATTCGTCGGCCGTGTGGGCTTGGGCGATGTCGCCCGGGCCAAAAACCACGCTCGGAACGCCGGCCCCCGAAAACACCGCCGCGTCGCAGAAGTAATGCACGCCGATCGGGCGTCGCTGCCCGACCCGATTCATGAACTGCCGGACGAGCGGAAGGCGGACATCCGTTTCCATCGGCGGGCAGGGCGCCCCGCGCAGGTTCAACATGCGTGCCGGCAGCCGATGCCGCCGCAGCAGGCGCAGGATCTCCCGGCGAACGCCGGCGTCGCTCTCGCCCGGAAGGGTCCGGCGGTCGAGGCTGATCACGCAGCGGTCCGGCACGACGTTCGGCTGCGCGCCGCCACAGATCGTGCCCACGTTGACGGTCGCCCGGCCGAGCAACGAATGTCGTCGCCGGCGCAAGGCCGCCGCGTAGGTCGTTTGCAGCAGATCGACGATGCGGGCCATGGTGTGAACGGCGTTTTTGCCGAGGTCGGGACGCGAACCATGCGCCGCCCGGCCGCGGGTTTCCAACTGGAGCCAAAGATCACCTTTGTGCGCCGTGACCACCTGCAGGGTCGTCGGTTCGCCCACGATGGCAAGGTCGGCTCGGAACCCGCCCGCCACGAGCGCGCGCGATCCCGCCTGGCCGTTCTCCTCGTCCACCAGTCCGGCGAAAACAATCTCCGTCTGCTGCGGCCGGCGTCCGGACCGCGCCACGCGGATCAGCGCCGTCAGCATTGCCGCGACACTGCCTTTGGTGTCGCAGGCGCCCCGGCCGTAAAGCCGGCCGTGCTTCCGGCGTGGATGAAAGATCGTGTCGGAGTCCCCGCCAATCGTATCCAGGTGCGGCGCGAGCACGATGCGTTGTCGCGCGGGACGACTCGGGGTGAGCCGTGCCAGCACATTCGGTCGGCCGGGGAGGACTGCGCGAAGCTCGACGTCGAGGCCGGCGACGCCGGCGGTGGCGGCGAGGAACTCGGCGATCCGCTGTTCGCCCGCCCGGGGATCACCCGTCGGCAGGACGGCGGGGTTCACGCTGGGCAGCGCGATCAGATCACGGAGGAGATTGGCGGCGCGGCTCACGGTGGTTCAACCGGGCAAAGGACCACTGGCGTTTGGGAGTCTGCGGCATCCGGCAGTTTCGCCAGTCTAAGCCGTCTCAATTCGATGGAAACCACAGATGGACACAGATGGACACAGATAAAACGCGAGGAATCACAACGAGTGCTGCTCCTTGGGAACGTCACTGTTTGGTGACCCGGATGGGTCGGGGCGAGAGTTCCTTTTGCTCCGGAATCTGTGTCTATCTGTGTCCATCTGTGGTTTTGCTACTGCATCGTTACGGCTAAGGGCACTCCCTGCGCTGCCTTCTGCGCGGTGGATTCGCGGCCTACGCCCCGAGGAACACCTTGTCCACGGGCGCCGCGAACCCTGCCAGGAGTTGCGAGCGGGCGGTTTCTCCCGCACGCCACCGCCCGGCGAGCCGGTACTCGCCTGACTCCAGCGCCAGCACCTCGATCGTGCCCGCTTCCGGATCGAGGACCCAGTATTCCCGCACGCCGTGTTGTTCGTAGAGGTCACGCTTCTCGATCCGATCCCTCCGCCGGCTGGCGGGCGAGAGGACCTCGGCCACCAGGTCGGCGGGGCCGTGGACGCATTGCTGCACGATCCTGAGCCGCTCGCGTGCGATGAACAGGACGTCCGGTTGAACGGCGCGGCGGGGAGAGAGAACCATGTCCACCGGGGCGGCGATGGCTTTGCCGGCCTGTTTCCGGGTCGCCCACGCGTCGAGCAACTTGTAAAAGCGCAAAACGACTTCCTGGTGCTGAAACGAAGGCGCGGGTGACATGATCAGTTCTCCGTCCCACAGCTCTGTGGGTAAGACGCTCTCCGGCAGTTCCGTCGCCAGCTCCTCAAAAGTCCAGAGACGATTGCTCAGTCGTCCGGACGGCGGGCGGCGCTTGGATTGAACTGCGAGCACGCCGGCAATATCCGGTCTGGGTCCGGGTTCGGCAAGCGCATTCGACTGCGTCCGCGAGCGGCCAGTGCATCCCGAAGTTGACGGTGCAGGTAGGGCGCGTGTGTCCTCACCGCGCCGTGGGGCCATACCCTCACCCAACGCGGCGGGCTGAGGACAGCCCCGCCCTACCTCAAAGCGCGACGGTCAACTTCGGGATCACCGGCAAGCGACCGCTCACGACCCTGGCTTGCTCGATTTGAACCATTCCACGAATCTCGGGATGCCTTCCTCGATCTTGACCTGCGGGGCGTAGCCCAGTCGGGACTGAGCCTTCGAGATGTCCGCATAGGTGATCGGCACATCGCCAGGCTGCAGCGGCTGCCAGTCGATGGCAGCCTTCGTGCCGAGGTGTTGTTCGAGCAGTTCGATCAACCGGCTCAAGGTGACGGTCTGCGACTCGCCCAGGTTGAAGATCTCATACCCGAACTCCTGCCGGGTGCACGCCAGCACGCCGTCCACGGTGTCCGTCACGTAGGTGTAGTCGCGCGCCGTCGAACCGTCGCCGAAGACCGGGATGGGTTTCCCCGCGGCCATGAGCCGGGCGAACTTGTGAATCGCCAGATCCGGTCGCTGCCGTGGGCCATAAACGGTGAAGAGCCGGAGCATCGCGAGGTCCAGCCCGTAGAGGTGGTGATAGACGTGGCCAAGCGCCTCGGCGGCCAGTTTGCTGGCGGCATAGGGCGAGATCGCGTGGAAGATCGGGTCGCGCTCCGAGAAGGGCACTTTCGCGTTCACCCCATAGACCGACGACGATGAGGCGATCGTGATCTTCTTCACACCGGTCCTCCGGGCGGCTTCGAGGAGGTTCACGGTGCCTTCCACGTTCACCCGTTGGTAGAGGGCGGGCTCCTCCAGACTGGGCCGGACGCCGGCCCGCGCGGCGAGGTGGATGACCTGGTCAAAGCACACGCTGCCGAACAACTCGTCGAGGGCGGCGCGGTCCGTCACATCGCCGAACACGAACGTGAACGGCCGGGCCAGGGCCTGCAGATCGCGCAGGTTCGCGCGTTTGACCGCCGGCTCGTAGAAGGGATTGAGGTCATCGAAGGCCCAGACGGCATGGTCGTCCTGCAAGAGCCGTTCGCATACATGGAAGCCGACGAACCCGGCGCCGCCGGTGACCAGCACGTTCATGGCGCCACGCTACCGATGGCCGGTGAAATTTGAAATTGAAATTTGAATTTTGTGGCGGGCCCGGCATCATCTGCGCCATGTCCGAGCTGCTTCATATTGACCTGCCCGGTTTCAAGAAGCTCAAGAGCGGGAAGGTCCGCGAAATCTTCGACCTCGGCGACCACCTCCTGCTGGTGGCGACGGACCGCATCTCGGCGTTCGACTGCGTCATGCCCAACGGCATCCCGCGCAAGGGCGAGATCCTCACGCAGATCTCCCACTTCTGGTTCGACCAGATGGCCGCGGTTGTGCCGAACCATCGCGTGACCAAGACGCACGACCCTTTGCCGCTGGTGTTCGCCGCGTATCAGGACCAGTTGATGGGGCGAAGCATGATCGTTCGAAAGGCCAGACCCCTGGCCATCGAGTGCGTGGTGCGCGGCTACCTGGCCGGTTCCGGCTGGAAGGAATACCAGGCCAGCCATAGCGTTTGCGGCATCCGGTTGCCGGAGGATCTGCAGGAATCCTCCGAACTGCCCGAACCGATCTTCACGCCCGCCACCAAGGCCGAAACGGGCCACGATGAGAACATCTCGTTCGAACGCGCCGCCCAGATGGTCGGCCCCGACCTGGCCGGGCAGGTGCGCGACCTGAGCCTGCGCATCTACCGGACCGCCCGCGCCTATGCCCGCGATCGCGGCATCCTCATCGCCGACACCAAATTCGAGTTCGGCCTGTTCGAAGGGCACCTGATCCTGATTGACGAACTTCTCACCCCTGATTCATCGCGGTTCTGGCCGGCCGATTGTTATCAGCCGGGCCGGAGCCAGCCGAGCTTCGACAAGCAGTTCGTCCGCGACTATCTCGAGACGCTCGACTGGAACAAGACGCCGCCGGCGCCGGCCTTGCCGGCGGACATCGTGTCCAAGACGCAGGCGAAGTATCTGGAGGCCTACCAGCGGTTGACGGGCCGGCCGCTGGATGAAATCCCCAGGCCATCCCTCCGGCTGAGTTAGCCTGAGCGCGCGGGTCCACGGCCGTCACAAGGCCGCCCCCATGAACGCAGCAGCTCGAGGATTCCGGGCTTCGATCGGGAATCGACGTCTGGAAGGTTTCGGTTAGACTTCGTCGCTCTGCGCCCAGGATCTGGCACCCATGATGGCCTCGCCGGGAAGCCTGAGCACTTCATCTTTCGGCCGCTCTGACTCGATCCTCGCCTAGGTCGAAGAACAACGTCCCCGTGATCGCCCAGCCGGTGTCAGACCTGGCTAACCGCCATCCTTGGAGTTTGTTCATACTGTATGCAGATCCTCCCGGCGGCGCGATGAAGTCTTCTCGGACGAACGCGGTCACGACGGCCCGCGTGGCCTCCTGGTTCTCGAAGGCACTGATCATGTTGACGGCACCGATCGTTTGCACAGACAGGTGCTCGCTTGGGAAGATGCTCTTGGCCAACGCGGCCGGCGTCGCAACGTCTTGCAGCCGGCTTTCCTGCCCCTGGCTCCATGCCCAAAGAAACGTCTCCAAAGTGGAGAAGGGGTCTTGGTTACCCTTGTCGGCCCATTCGGTACGCGAACGAAACCGTCCCTGGATAGACTCGGCAGAGAGTCTGCGGTATTCGGACTCCGACGCCGACAAGCGCGATCGCAACACGCCCACTTCGCCGCGAAGTCTGAGCACCTCAACCGCGTCC
>Ga0315274_10013042_pt1 | contig 11831 bp, 10 predicted proteins | sample YL17G02_20_MG_FD_203700 | JGI IMG/M metagenome (GOLD analysis project Ga0315274, IMG submission 203700) | Sediment microbial communities from Yellowstone Lake, YNP, Wyoming, USA - YL17G02_20 | ecosystem: Environmental > Aquatic > Freshwater > Lake > Sediment | place: USA: Wyoming | collected... | reverse complement strand
GCCCACGCCGGCGATTACGACATCGACCCGGACTTCTTCCAGGCGCAGGACATTCACATCCACGTACCCGCAGGCTCCATCCCCAAGGACGGCCCCTCGGCCGGTGTCACCATGGTGGTGGCCTTGGTTTCGGCCCTGACGCGGCGGCGCCTGCGCGAATGCGTGGCCATGACGGGAGAGATCACGCTCAGCGGCCAGGTGCTGCCGGTGGGCGGCATCAAGGAAAAAGTCCTGGCCGCCAAGCGCGCCGGCGTGCGCGAGATCATGCTGCCCGCCGACAACGAGGCGAACGTCCACGAAGACCTGAACAAGGAAATGCTGGAGGGCCTGAGCCTGCACTACGTCAAGGCAATTCGGGAGGTCGTGGATCTGGCGCTGGAAAAAGAACCTGTGCCCGTGCAGCCCAGCAAGCCAACCAGGGAAGTTGCCTTCGTCCAGCCGGACGCCGGCCCGCCGAATTGACCGGCGGCTGCTTCCCAATCGGCCTGCAGCTTGAACATATCTTCCCCACGCCGTGCCGTGAATTGCTGTCTGCGCAAATTCCGTTGACTTTTGCCCTGCCTGCCTCTATAGATACCGCCATCTGAGCTGGTCACATTCTGTTCTGGCGGGAGACTCCAATGTATTGTCGTAACTGTGCTCGCCAACTCGCTGACAACGCCGAGTTCTGCGTCTCCTGCGGACAGCGCCCGCTGATGGGAATCCGCTATTGCCAGGGCTGCGGCGCAGAATCAGGCCCCGGCGCCGTTATTTGCGTCAAGTGCGGAGTGAGCTTGGGCCCGGTGGGCCAGAAAGACCTGACGACAGCGGTCCTGCTTTCCATGTTCTTGGGTGGCTTCGGAGTCGATCGCTTCTATCTCGGCTACACAGGGCTGGGCATCCTTAAGCTCGTCACTCTGGGAGGATGTGGCATCTGGGCGATCGTGGACCTTATTCTCATCATCCTCAGGAAGCTTCCGGACGCGCAGGGCTTCCCGCTGCGGGTGGAACCCTGCCCCCAGGCGGGAGACAAAGATTGGTCGACTGCAATGCTGCTATCCATCTATCTCGGCTTCCTGGGAATCGACCGCTTCTATCTGGGTTACACGGGCTGGGGAATCCTCAAGCTCTTCACCCTCGGCGCTTGCGGCATCTGGACCCTGGTGGACGCTATTCTCATCGCGCTCAACAAACTCCCCGATTCCCGGGGTTTTTTGTTGCGACAGGGATAAGCCTTGCCTCCTTTTGCCAAGGGAATACCTCGCTGGCTGGTGCTGACGGCCGCGCTGGCAGTCTTCTGCCTTGTGCCGCCTGAAACCTTGGCGCGCGGCCCTGCTCTCTGCCTGTGGAAACACCTGTTTCATCTCGCGGCTTGCCCGGCCTGCGGCAGCACCCGCGCTTTGGCCGCCTTCTTCCACGGCCAGTTCGCGCAGGCCTTGGCTTTCAACCTTAACGTGGTGGTGACGGCGCCGACGCTGCTGGTGTTGCTCGCCCTCGATACGCTTCGCGCTCTCAAGAAAGCAGCGGCGTTGCTGCCTTCCAGCTTGAATTCCCGCCCTGAATTGACTAGAGTCTTAAAACCTGAGTGATTAGCCTTCATGATTTCCTCGCATCGGCGCGCGCAGAACTTCCGGCAGCGACTTATGCCCGCTGGGCTTCGGTCTTCTTCAGCCTGTCGGTTCTGACGTTTCTGCTTTCGCTGGCTGCGGCACAGGCGTTCCTGGCCCTCGCCGCGGTCTTCTACGTGGTCTATCTCCTCCGCGCGCGGCCCGCCATACATTTTCCGCCGGTGAAGTTGCCGCTGGCACTGTTCTCGCTGGGCACCGTCATCTCCATTTTCTGGGCAGCCAACCCCGCGGTTGGCTGGTTTGCGGTGCGCAAGCTGGTGCTTTTCGTGATTCTGCTGCTCGGCGTGAACCTGGTGGCTAGCAGCAAGCATTTGGAATTCCTTTACCATGGCTTGTTCGCGGAATCAGCTCTGGCGGGGCTGGTAGCGATTGGGCAGTTCATATTGCAGTACCGCCAGGTCCGCGCGCTTCATCCCGATCGCGTCTACGCATCCCTGACCTCAGAGCGCATCAGCGGCTTCATGGGGCACTGGATGAATTTCGGTGGGCAGCAGATGCTGGTCTTCGCGGCGCTGCTCGCCTTCCTGCTCCTCCGTCCCGGGATTCGGGGTTCGGGGTTCGGGATTCGGAAGGGCGACTCTGCACCTCGTCCGAAGCCGACGATTTGCTGGCTCCTTTTGGTAGTAATTGCGACGTCGATTGTGCTGAATTTCACGCGCGGAGTCTGGCTCGGCTGCTTGGTCGTCGTCCTGTACCTCGTCGCGCGCTGGAAGCCGCGCTGGCTTCTGTTGCTGCCAGTGCTCGTCGTCGTCGGCTACTTCGCGGCACCCTCGCTGGTGCGCCAGCGCATCGAAATCCTCCGGCACCCGTCGCGCGACCCGGCACTCTCCATCCGCTTTGAGATGTGGCAAGTCGCCTGGCGAATGATGCAGAAACATCCGCTCGTGGGCGTGGGGCCGAACAACATCGAGCAGGTTTACGTGCTATACCTCCCTCCCGGAAAACCGCCGGAGCCCGGCTATCACGGACACTTTCATAACAACTTCTTTCAGTTCGGCGCCGAGCGCGGTTTGCCGGTCCTGGCGGCGTGGGTGTGTTTCATGGGCGCCCTGGGCTGGCATTTCTGGCGCATGCGTCGCCGGCTGGCGCGCGGGCGCTGGATGGCGGAGGCCGCGCTTGCCGGCTGGCTGGCCATGTTGGTGGAAGGTTGCTTTGAGTTCAACTTCGGCACTTCGCCGGTGCTCATGCTGTTCCTTTTCGTTGTTTGCACCCCATTCATTGCGGAGCGGATTGAGCGCCCGGCGGAGAAAAAGCAGTGACCGGTGAAAAGTGACGAGTGAAGAGAACAAAACGCAGGGTGCCGGGATCCGATTGCTCTCGACGTGTCACACGTTGTTTGTCACTCGGAACTGCTCTTTTGACTGTCAACTGTCGACTGTCAACTGTTGACTTCTTTCCATGCCCACAAGGCGCCAAATCTTCCAGAGTTCGCTGGTGGTGGGATTCTTCTCCCTCCTGGGCGGGCTCACGGGCATCCTGGTGGACACCAGCATTGCGGCCCAGCTGGGCCTGTCGCGGAGTTCCGACACGTTCTATGTCGCCATCACTGTTCCCTACATCATCACCAACCTGATTTCGGCCACGGGCCAGTTCTCCCTGGTCCCTTTCTTCGCCGCCCTGGAGGCTCGCCATGCCGCGGAGGAACTCTGGCGCGGCTTCAGCTATGCGGTTAGCGTAATCTTTCTGGGCCTGGGTGGAATCGCGCTGGTGGGTGCGACTGCGACTCCCTGGCTGGTCCGGGGCATCGCCCCCGGACTGACAATCCCGCAAATCGAGTTCGCCTCTCAACTTGGTCGCTGGCTCTTCATCATCATTGTTCCCGCGGGCGTCTCGGAGGTCTTCCGATCATTTCTGTTGAGCCAGCGCCGCTTTGCTTTCCCCTCGGCCGCCGGTTTCATTCGCAACCTGGCCGTGATTGCGAGCATTATTCTCACCTTCCCGCGGTACCGTGAGTACAGCATCGTCCTGGGTTACTTCGCGGGCTATTTGCTGCAGTTTGTGCTGCTCGGCGGACAGATTCTCCTTTCGTTTCCCGTCCGTTACTCCCTGACCCTGAAGGGCAGCGGCGCGGCTTTCCAGAACCTCCGCGGTGCGGGCACGGTGCAAATCACCACAGCGATGGCTTGGCAGGGGGTAGTGGTCGCGGAAAGGATCATCGCCTCTTTCCTCTCGCCCGGGACACTCACCGCGTTGAACTGGGGCTTCAAGATCATGTCCACGTTGGCGGAGTTGCTGGCGGGCAGCGTAGGCACCGCCGCTCTCCCGGCGCTGGCGAAAGCCTTCGCCCGCCAGGCCAAAACCGAGGAGCGAAAAATTTTCCAGGAAACGCTCAAAATCAGCCTGGCGCTGGTATGCCCGGCGATGGTTTTCTGCCTGCTTTTGGACCGGCACATCATCCGGCTGGTTTTCGAGCGCGGCAGTTTCACCCCGGAGGCTACCAGCCTGATGGCCCTGGTCTTCGGCTATTACAGCCTCAGCTTGCTACTCTATTCATTTGTGCGTGTCCTGACTTTCTATCTTTTCGCGCGTCATGACGCCGCGGTCTTCCTTCGCCTGACCATTTTCCAATACGCGCTCAACGTTGGCTTTGACCTTCTCTATGTCGGGGTCCTGCGCCTGGGGGCCGTCAGTATCCCGCTTGGCCTGTTTACCAGCCTGATTCTGACGTGCGGCTTGGCCTTCCATCGCGACCTGGCTAAAATCAAGTCTTCGTTCGACCGGGCGTTCGGTGTTTTCGCGGCCAAGAACTTGGTGGGGGCAGGGTTGGCCGTGCTGAGCCTGTGGGGGCTGCGGCTGTGGATGCAAACGGCTGCCACGGGCCTCGACAATTTTCTCTACCTTTGCGTCGTTTGCAGCATCGGCTTGCTGGTGTTCGTAGCGACCTTGGTGGGCCTCGGTGCGGTGCCCATCGCCCGACTGGCCGCGCTATGGCGCCGGACGCAGGATTGATCCACTCGAGGCTATGACCTGGGATTTCCCGTTTCAACGCGTCGGTTTCTTCCCGCGGACGGCCACGGGACGAGGCAGGAGGGTGATTCCGTCCAGTCCGGCGGCCTCAAACCACCGTCGCGCTTCCGGATAGGTATGCTTCCACTGATATCGCGGCGAGTCCCAAGCGAAAGTATCGAGCACGCGCCATTCCGGGTCCATGGCCATCTTGGTGATCAGGCGCAGCGGGTAGAAAAGCGGAATGGGATACAAGTGGTACAGTGGAATCGTCAGATCTTCGCGAGCCCGTTCCGGAATCCGCGAAGGCGTCCGACCCCGGCACTCACGGCGACCATGTGGTTCGCGGGCAGCACATGAAGCAACTGACTGATTCCAAGTACTGGGAAGAGAACTGGTGGCAACGCAAACGCCCGAGCCGGCTGTGGCTCTACCGCGATTTTGATTTTGAAACCGTGCGCCTGCTCAGAAAGGCCGGTGGCGCGGGGGCCGTCCGCGTACTCGAGATGGGTGCCGGCGGCTCAAGGGTCCTGCCCTACGTTGCGCGCAAGTTCGGCTATAAGGTATACGGGAGCGATTTCTCACCGAGCGGCTGCTTGCTGCTCCGCGCCAATCTCGCGCTCCAGGGTGTCTGCGGTAGCGTGGTCTGTGAAGATCTCTTCAATTCGGCGCTTAGGGCCGATGCGTTCGATGTGGCGTACTCCTCGGGCCTGATCGAACATTTCGATGACACGCGGGCCGTAATTATCGAGCATCTTCGTGTGCTGCGGCCCGGCGGGCGACTGGTGCTGATCATCCCTAATCTCGAGGGCGTTCAAGGCAGAATCCTCAGACGCCTGGCACCGGACTTGCTCGGTCGTCACCGCGTCTTCGGCCCGCAGGATCTGGAAGGAATTCTGAAAAGCCTGGGACTCAAATCCGTCGCTTGCGGCTATTTGGGCAGCTTCTTCATCCACATCGGGCGCGATACACAGTGGACAGAGGTCCGGCGGTGGCCTGCATGGCTTCAACTTCTGGTTCACGGGTCGGTCCGCTTGATCAATGGTGTCATCTCGTTTCTATTTCGACTTTCACCGTTACGGCCGCACTCGCGGTCGCTATCCCCGGCTTTCTATGCTGTGGGGACGAAGCCCGGCGTGTGATCTCCTATGGCACGATATCAGCTCCTCGTGGTCACCAATCTTTGGCCCACCGAAGCCGACCCTGGCTACGGCAGCTTTGTCGAGGCCCAGATGGAATCGCTCCGGCCGTTGGGCGTCGCATTCGACGTCTTATTCATCAATGGCCGCGAGTCCCGCTGGAACTACGTGCGCGCCGTGCGCGAGCTGCGCGCGCAGCTGAAGGCCGTCTCTTACGACCTCATCCACGCCCATTTCGGATTGTCCGGCTGGGTGGCGCGTTGCCAGGGGAAGGTGCCGGTCGTCGTCTCGTTCATGGGCGACGACGTTCTGGGCCGCTTCAAGCGGAGCGGCCGCATCACACTTTACGGCCGTCTCCTCCAGGCATCGAGTTATGTTCTGGCGCGCCTGGTTGCGGCCGTCATCGTCAAGAGCCGCGAGATGAAGTCCAAGCTAAGCCTGGATTCAGCCCACGTGATTCCCAACGGAGTCGATCTTAATCTCTTTCGCCCCCTCGACCCCGCCGAGGCACGGCGCACGCTGGGACTGGACCCGAAGAAAAAATTCGTCCTGTTCCCCTACAACGTTGCCGAAGAACGGAAGCGCTACGACTTGATCGAGGCCGCGGTAACCCGCGCCCGCCAGAGCATCCCTGAGCTTGAAATCCTTCACGCCCGTGGCGTTCCCGGCGCGCGCATGCCGCTCTACATGAACGCCGCCGACGTGCTGGTGCTGGCATCGCTGGCTGAAGGCTCTCCCAACGCCGTGAAGGAAGCCATGGCCACCAACCTGCCGGTGATCAGTGTCGATGTCGGCGACGTGGCTGACTTAATCGGGCCCACCGAAGGATGCTATTTGGTCCCGCGAGAGGCGGAGGCCATCGCTGCGAAGATTGTTGAGGTCTGTCGCCGCAGCACGCGCACCCGCGGCCGCGAGCGGATTTCTCGGCTGGCTATGGAAAACGTCGCGAAGCAGGTGGTGGAGGTTTACGCGGCCATGACGCGACCCTAGGGGCGCAGCGCCGCGGCACCCATCCGGCAGGAAATAAGCCCCACAGAATTCCTTCCTCGTGGCCTAGTCAAACCTCCTCAAAGAGGCTAGAATCAGCGCGTTCTGTAAGCCTTGAAGTAGTTACGCTAGCCTGGAAATTCAGCTCCTGGAGGGCCAACTATGCGAGCCTCAGGGATGTTCAAGTTCTCATCCCTTCTGTTCTTTGCGCTCACTCTTCTTTGCGTCGGAGCCCCCCGAGCCGCAGGTGGGACGATGCCTCCGCGGGTGGGCCGGAGCCCTGTCGCCCCAAATCAGATCGCCTGGAACAGGGTTCCGGAAGCCAGCCAAGCCTGCCTGAAGTGCCACGTCGCCAAGGCCATCACGGGCAGCGCCCTTCGCGACTGGCAACTCAGCAAGCATTACACCAACGGTGTCGGCTGTGCCGATTGTCACCTGCCCGCGCCGGACGCTGCTGCCGCTATTACCGGCGCCTCCTCGGCGTGCGAAGACAAGCGGGTGCGGCGCGGGGTCTCGCCGAAAAACTGCGTGCCCTGCCATGCCGAGCAGTTCCAGCAGTTCTCCGGCGGAAAGCATGCTGCGGCCTGGGTAGCGATGACCGCCATGCCCACCACCGCCGAGCAGCCGCGCGCCCTCATCGAGGGCGAAAAGGGTTGCGGCGGGTGCCATCGTATCGGGCGGGACGAGGGCAAGTGCGATTCCTGCCACACCCGGCACCTCTTCGCCACCGCCGAAGCGCGGCGGCCGGAAGCCTGCATGACCTGCCATATGGGTTTCGACCACCCGCAGTGGGAAATGTATTCCACCTCCAAGCACGGTTCGATTTACGCCACGCAGGGCGCACGCTGGGATTGGAATATCAAGCTGGCCGACTGGTTCAACCAGCCCGATAAAGCTTCCCTCCAGCGTCCCCGGGCACCCGTGTGCGCGACCTGCCATATGCCCAAGGGAGATCACACCGTGCGGACGGCTTGGGGCTTCCTGGCGTTGCGCCTGCCGGAAAAAGACGCGGAGTGGATGCAGTACCGGCAGAAAATCCTCATCGGCCTGGGCGTGCTCACGCCGGAGGGACAACCGACGGCCCGCCTGGACGTGGTTAAAGTGGGCAAAGTCGCACGCCTCACGGCGGAAGAGTGGCAGACGGAGCGCGAGCGCATGGTGGCCGTCTGCGCCAACTGCCACGCACGCGCTTTCGCGCAACAGAACCTGGAGGCGGCGGATTCCATCATCAAGGAATCCGACAAGCTGATGGCGGAGGCCCTCGACATCGTGGAAGGCCTTTACCGCGATGGCATCCTGGAACGGCCCCAGGACCGCCCGCCGCATCCGGACCTGCTGCGCTTCTATGAGGTGAAGTACCCCATCGAGCAGACGCTTTACACGATGTTTCTTGAACACCGCATGCGCAGCTTCCAGGGGGCGTTTCACATGAACCCTGACTACCAGCACTGGTACGGCTGGGCGGAGATGAAGCGCGACCTTTACGAAATTCGCCAGGCGGCCAGCGATCTCCGTGCCGCGCGGACGAAATCTTCCGGTGGCCGGTAGATGGTGGGGGTGGCCACGTGAGCCGCCCCTGCACTTCAACTCCCGCCCCAGACACGGCGGCTTGCGAGTAAACTCACCAAGCCCGATGCCCACACGCGAGGACCTCTTCAGCGCTGCCGAGCGGTTGCATGCGCATCTCCTGCGTCGTCATCACGACCGCGGTCTGGTACGCGGGCCCGACGCGGGCGTCCGCCTCAACCTGCGGGCCTGGCGCTTCCTGAAAAGCACGCTGGCCTTTCTCCCCTGGCGCGACGACTACGCTTTCATGCAGACGCAGGGCTATTGGATTCTCGCCAACTGGATGCTCCACGACGCGACGGGCGAGCCACGCTATCGGGACCTGGCGCTGGAAAGCACCGAGGCGACTCTGCGACTCCAGCAGCCGGATGGTTTCTGGCTCTATCCCCTCCCCGAACGCCGGCATTTGATTGCCACCGTGGAGGGTGACTGGGGAGCAGTCGGGCTGTTGGCCAGTCATGCCCGCGCACCGCGCGCGGAATTCCTGGCAGGGGCCATCCGCTGGTATGACTTCCTGGTGAACCGCATCGGCTTTCAAGAACACCGGCGCGGCAAGGCTATTAACTACTTTGACCGGCCGCGGGGTAAGGTACCGAACAATTCCGTCGAGGCGGCGTGGCTCTTTCTGCGACTCTGGAAAGCCACGGGCGAGGAACGTTTTCTCGAGCAAGTAGAGGGCCTGCTGGAGTTTGTCGCCACCGTCCAACTCCCCTCGGGCGAACTCCCCTACGTGGTCGCGAGCCGGCACGAGCAAGGCCGGGAACATTACCTCTGCTTTCAATACAACGCGTTCCAGTTCTTGAAACTGGCCTGGTCCGCCCGTCTCAAACCCGCCACGCAGGCCGATGCCATTCTGGCCCGGCTCCCCCGGTTTCTGGCCCAAGGAGTCACCGCCAGCGGGGCGAGCGCGGCGGATTGTTCGCACGCCGAACCTGAAGTGGATTACTACACGGCGGTATTGGCGGCCGCCTTACGGGAGACTGCCGAACTGGGTCTGGTGCCCACGCACGACTTGAGCGCGCGCTGCTACGCGCGCGTTCTGGAGCGCCAAAGGCCTGACGGCACTTTCATCTACTCAACCGGTGACCACGGATTCTTGCGGGACACTCGCTCTTATCCCCGCGCCCAAGCAATGACGTTGTTCCATTTGCTGTATCCGTATTGCGGCGACGGTTTTGGAAAACCAGTTGACAGTTGACAGTCCACAGTCAACAGTCTGCGAGACGTGTTTTCTGTCGACTGCCAACTGTTGACTGCCGACTGCCTTTCCCATGTGCGGCATCTGCGGCATCTACAATTTCGGAACGTATGCGCCGGCTGACCGGGCGGCACTGAAGCGCGCCGCGGACGCCATGGTGCATCGCGGCCCGGACGACGAGGGCTTCTACCTCAACGCCGAGCTGGGGCTGGGCAATCGCCGGCTGAGCATCATCGACCTGCCGGGCGGTCACCAGCCGCTCGCGAACGAGGACGAGACCGTCTGGATCACCTTCAATGGCGAGATCTACAACTACCAGGAACTTCGGCCCGAACTCGAGAGCCGCGGCCACCGGTTTCGCACCGCCAGCGACACGGAAACTATCGTCCACCTCTACGAAGACTACGGCCTAGGCTGCCTGGAGCCCTTGCGGGGCATGTTTGCCTTTGCGCTGTGGGATGCCCGCCAGCGGCGCCTGCTCGTGGCCCGCGACCGCCTGGGCATCAAGCCGCTTTTCTACTGCGAAGAGCCGGGGCGGCTACTCTTCGCCTCCGAGCTGCGGGCCCTGCGCGAACTGGTCGGGCGTCCGCTGGAAATCGAGCCCCAGGCGGTCTACGACTTCTTTGGCTTCCGCTATATCCCCGCGCCGCACACTTTCTATCGTGGCGTCAAGAAGCTTCTCCCCGGCCACTACCTGCTGGTGGACGCCCGCGGCGCGCGCATCGAACCCTACTGGGATGTTCCTCCGGAAGAAGAAACCTCACGCACGGTAGCGGACTTCGCCGACGAGGTGATCGAGCAGCTGCGCGAATCTATTCGCTTGCGGCTGATTGCCGACGTGCCCCTGGGTGTGTTTTTGAGCGGCGGGACGGACTCGAGCGCCGTCGTGGCCTTCATGGCCGCTCTGGGAGCGCACCCGCTGCGCACCTTTTCGGTGGGTTTCGAAGAGCCGGGATACAGTGAGCTGCCCTTCGCCCGGCGTGTGGCGCAACGTTATCACACCCAGCACCACGAGCTTGTGGTGCGCCCCCAAGACCTCTCTGAGGAGTTGGGGCGGCTGGTGGCTTTCCGCGATGAACCCGTGGCCGAGCCCACCGACGTGGCTCTTTATCGCATGGCGCGCCTGGCCTCCGAGCAGGTGAAGGTGGTCCTAGCCGGGGAAGGCGGCGACGAACTCTTCGCGGGCTATCCCAAATATGCCGCCGACCGTCTGGCCGGGCTGGTTTCGGCGTTGCCCCAGGAGGTCACCCGCGCCCTGGCGCGCTGGCTGCCCTATCGCCAAAGACGCGCGCAACTGGCCCTCGAGGCGCTGTCCATCCGCGACGAGGCCGAGCGCTCGGCAACGTGGTTTGCTTCCTTTTCGCGCGAGGAACGCGAAGCCCTCTTTGCCCCCGAATTCCTCGCGCAGGTGGATGTTGCACACCCCGCGCGCATCTTCGAGCAGCACCTGGAGAAAGTCCGCGACCGCTCGCCGCTGAAACGGATGCTCTATGCGGATCTGAAGATCTGGCTGCCCGACAATCTCCTCCTGCGTGGCGACCAGATGACGATGGCGGCCAGCATCGAGGAGCGGCTTCCTTTCCTCGACCATAAACTCGTCGAGCTGGCGGCGCGCCTCCCCAGCCGGATGCTCGCCCACGGCTTCCGCACCAAGGTTCTGCTCAAGCAGGCGCTCCGGCCGTATCTCCCGGCGGAAACGTTGCGTCGGCGCAAGGTGGGGTTCACCGTGCCCATCGGCCCCTGGTTCAGGAAATCACTCAAGTCCCTGGTGGCGGACCTGGTGCTGGCGCCCGAGGCACAAGCACGGGGCTATTTCAATCGTGAGGCCATGCAGCGCTTTGTGCGCGAGCATTTCGATGGCGTCCGCGACCGCCAGAAACAGTTGTGGGCGCTGGTGAACTTTGAACTGTGGTGTCGGTCGAAAGTCCACAGTTGACAGTCGACAGTAAGAACAGATCTCTGACTGTTAACTGTTAGCTGTCGACTGTCGACTTGCTCGAAAAACATGCTCTCAAGACCCATCTCGGTCTGCGTCATCGTCGAGAACCTGCCCGTGCCTCTCGACCGGCGGGTCTGGCAGGAAGCCCGGACCCTGCGTGAGACCGGCTACCGCGTTTCCGTCATCTGCCCCAAGGGCCGCGGCTTCGAGCAAAGCCATGAGACACGCGAGGGAATTGAGATCTACCGTCACCCGGTTTGGGAAGCTTCGGGCCCGCTTGGCTACTTGCTCGAATACGCTTGGGCGCTTGCGGCGGAGTTCTATCTGGCGCTGAAGGTCTATGCGCGGACTCGCTTTCGCATCCTGCACGCCTGCAACCCGCCCGACACTATCTTCCTGATCGGCCTATTCTTCAAACTCCTGGGCGTTCGATTCATCTTTGACCACCA
>Ga0315274_10013041_pt1 | contig 11832 bp, 9 predicted proteins | sample YL17G02_20_MG_FD_203700 | JGI IMG/M metagenome (GOLD analysis project Ga0315274, IMG submission 203700) | Sediment microbial communities from Yellowstone Lake, YNP, Wyoming, USA - YL17G02_20 | ecosystem: Environmental > Aquatic > Freshwater > Lake > Sediment | place: USA: Wyoming | collected... | reverse complement strand
TCAACCGGCACACTTGGAGGCCATCCGACGATTCCTGAACGGCGACGAAGTGCATAAAGGCCAACGGTCGCTTGGTTTCTGGGCCTACGACTTCAAGTTCATACCGGTCGAAACCATCAGCGCGATCTACGAGAACTTCCTCGAAAAGGAAGGCGAACCGGCCAGGCGCAAGAGTGGAGCCTACTACACGCCGCGTTTCCTGGCGGAAATGACGCTCGACCTTGCACTGGAGGGCGTGCGTCCGCTGCGGGGGAAGCGGTTCCTTGATCCTTCGTGCGGCTCTGGCATCTTCCTGGTGCTTCTTTTCAACCGCCTCGCGGCGGAATGGTGTGCGACCCAGAAGTGCCAGCCGTTGCCACGCGAAAAGGCCGAAACCTTGCGCGAGTTGCTCGGCTCGCTGCGGGGTGTGGACAAGCATCTCACTGCCTGCCGCATTGCCTGCTTCAGCCTTTATCTAGCCTTCCTCGACCAGTTCGATCCGCCCGATGTGCGGGCCTACATGAAAGCGACTGGTGAAGGACTGCCGAACCTGCTCCGTTTCCGGGACACGAGGAAGAAGGCCGACGTGCCGGTCGTCTGGGAACGGGACTTCTTTGAACTGGCTCCAGAATGGCACGGCCAGTTCGACGTTGTGATCGGCAATCCTCCCTGGGCTGAGCGCGGCAGCAAACAGGTCGCGCACCAGTTCATGGAAGCCGCGCCGGACCTTTTGACTGAGACCGGCCGCGCTTGTCTGCTTCTGCCGTCGAAGGTTTTCCTGAACCAGACCGATGCTTTTCAGTCCCGGTGGCTGCGGCGGGTGACTTTGGACAAGGTGGTCCAGCTCGCGGACTACTCGTTCATCCTGTTCAAAGAAGCGATGTGTCCGTGCAACATCGCGCGCTTCACTGGCCACGCCCCCGACTTGGCGACGCATGAAATCGAATACGTGACGCCGAAAGTGTCTCGCGTGGACTTGCGCGACGGTGTCATTCCGGTCTCGCCAACAGACCGGAAGTGGATTCCGCTCCGACTGTTGTTGAATGCGGCGGAACAGAAAGCCACTGCAGTCGCCTGGAAGTCGCAGCTTTGGGGCACCCGACGCGACCTCAAGTTCCTCGACTATCTTTTCACCCTCCCGAGGCTCGGAGAGTTGGCGGGCACCGTGAAGGAGATGCAGCGAGGGAAGAAGCGTTGGTGTAAAGGGCAGGGATTCCAGCCGCTCCGTCCAGGCCAGAAAACCGAAAGGCCCAAGCCGCTCCGTTGGCCGATGACGGATCGTTTCGTCACACCGGAGTTGATTGACGACTTGCTCTCTCTGCCGAGCGAAACGGCATTTGATCTTGGAGGATACCTGAAAGCGAATGGTTATCTGACTGACAAGGCCCGGCGGTTGCCGACTGACCGAATTTTTCAGGCTCCGCTGGTGCTCTGGAACCAGGGATTCACGAACGCTGCCTACTTCGACTATCGCGTCCGATTCCAGCATTCGTTGCAGTCCATCTCCGGTGACGCGAAGGACACGGACGTGCTTCTTTTCCTCACCGCGTTCCTGCGGTCGAGGCTTGCCCGCTACTGCGTTTTCCACACAGCCGCAAACCTCGGGACAGAGCGAGACAAGGTTCACATGCCGGAGGTCTTGCGGTTGCCGTTTTTCCTCCCTGACGACGAGGCCGCACGTCCGAATTCGGCTGCCATCGTCACTAAGATCGCCGCCAGGATTCGACGGCTGAAGGAAGACATGGACGCAGCCGCGGCGACATTGGAGCAAAAGGTGCGTTCATCCGAGTTCCGTCTGCGCTCCGACGATGAAGGCGCGGATGAGGAAGAGCGCCGGAGATGGCTCCAGCGTCAGCGCGAGAAATCGCGCAAGCTCCAGGCCGAACTGGAGCCGCTCATCTACGAATACTTTGGCCTCAGCGAGCAGGAGATCGCTCTGGTCGAAGACACCTTCGAAATCTCCGACCAGAGCGATACCCCAGGTTCACTTGATGCGGCTGCCCGCATTCCCACCCAACAGCCTCTTGATTCCGCCGGTCTGGAGCCTTACGCGGGCATGCTCACCACCACGCTCAACGGCTGGGCCAGCGGGGCCTTGCGTGTGTCGGCCTCCGGCGGTGTCGTTGAAGACCTCGGACTCGGGCTGGTTGAACTTACAAAGACCAAGATGACGCAACCCTTCAAGCCGCGGACGATCGCCAAGGATTTGGCCAATGCTCTCGATCGCCTCCAGCAAGCCTCGACCGAACAATCAGGCCGCCTCGCCTACCTGCGCGGCACGTGGCTTTTCGATGACTCGCGCCTCTACGTCGTGAAGCCCGCACTCCGGGGCCAGTGGACACGGACCGCTGCTCTCAACGACGCTGCCGACCTCTACGCCCACGTCGCGGAAGCGAGGAGGCAATCCAATCAACCATGAGGCACGAGGCAGCGCAGTGGGTTCCGCTGTTTCCCAAGGAGGAGATTCCCTTCATCCTCGCAGCGGTCTTGCGGTGTTCGGCCGGCTTGCGAAAGAAACACGCCACGGAACACGAGAACAGAATCAGCGATCGCCTGCGCAGACTGCTCGTCCAAGATGCGGAACTGCGGAGACGCCCTGTCCAATTGGACCGTGAGGCATCCCTTTACGATGACGATTCGGACGACGAGAGTCCCATCGGTCGGCTTGACTTCCGCTTCTCGTTTTCGGCCGGCATGTTAAAGGCGTGGCCCTATTTCGGCATTGAGGCCAAGAGATTGCACGTAACCTTTTCGTCCGGCTGGGACTGCCTCGTTCCCGAATACGTCACCGGGAGCCAGGGCATGATGTGCTTCATCGACGAGCGCTATGCGCGAGGCCTGGTGAGTGGCGGGATGCTTGGCTACGTCTTCGACGGCGGTATTGATGGCGCTTGTGCCTCCGTAGGTGCTGCGATTTCAGCGAATCAGGAGAAGCTCAAAACCGCTCCGCCGTTCAAGTTGGTGCCGTCGAGCATTTTGCCGAGAGATCCGCATCTGACCGAATCGGTCCACGCCCTTTCAGATCGCCATTTTACCATTTACCACCAGTTCATCGCGGTCTGAGGCATTTCTCGCCGCGCCTTGATGAGGAAGGGGTTCGCTGCTTCGTTGTCGGGGCGTTCGGGCAGTTTGGCATCGGCCACCGCGCGCTCGACGTCGCGGTGCAATTCCTTGCGCCAGGCGTCCACTTTGGCCCACGGCTTGTCGGAAATCCGAGTGACGAATGACGAACGAAGCGCCGGTCTTTGAAGTGCTTTAGGACTTCGAGCTGTTCGCGCTTCAGCGGAGCTTCGAAACCGTCAGGAAAGCGAACGAGGAACCGATCCGAGTCGCCGGTGGGCGTGCGCGTGACGACACCCACAGCGCCGCGCGGGGGAACGAGCGAGTTGTTCGTTCCCCGGACTTCGACCAGCGACACGACCTGTGTCCCGGCAAAAATGTTGCCCTGCTGGTGCGACATTCACGTGAACGGTAACGAGTTTCGGCTCGAGATTCCAGGTTGGTCGTGCAGCGCCTACGGAGCTTGGTTGCTTCATTGAACGTGAACCCTGGGAGGCCCTCACGCCGTTCGCTTGCCCGAGGCTGATGCCTTTTGCCCCGTTGTGGCGGTGTGTTCGTGAATCAGCGTCAATCCGCGTCCATCAGCGGTTGGAGCTTTCGTGTGGTTCGCGTTATTCGCGGTTGAATTCGACACCTCACCCGACCTTCGGCCACCCTCTCCCGCTCCCGCGAGCGAGGGACATGGCCCTCTCCCCGATCGAGGCCGAGAGGGTGAAGTCTTCTGCGATCCTTGCGTTCTCTTGCGGCTCAATGGCCTTGGTGTGGTTTCTGTATTTCGTGGTTGAGCTCGACTTCTCATCCCAGCCCCCAGACGCGCGCTCCGAAAGGCTCGAAGTGCTCCCGCAAGCGGCCCCGGGTCCACGCAACGGGCCGCGGCTCGAACATGGATTCGCATCGGCGGAAGCGACCCAGTCCCTCGAACGTCGCGTCCACCGGGTTGCCATCGGCGTTCACGGCAATCAGTAGCGTCTCGCGGCCCAGCGGCTTCGCCAACCATTTCGATGCCACGGTCGAGGCTGTGGCCGGTGTCGTGATAGGCTATGAGCAAGCGCAGCCATGAGCTTTCGGCGGAGGCCGACGCCTTGGTTGCGCGTGTATTCGACCTTCTCCAGACGCACGTCCATGCCGACCCTTACGGATGGGATGGCGCGCTTGCGCGAGAGATTCGGGGCCTGCCGCCGGGACTGCGAGCGATGGCTGCCACGCACCATCTCGATGTCAGTCTCACTCTGGACGACATCGGGTGGCACTTCCTCAACGTTGGCCACCCCAGTCACGTCGAGGAGACAGAGCTTGGACTGCGGGAGTTGGGCTTGTGCGACCTTGCGGCCATGTTTCGCGAGGCTTACGAGTTGATCCGTCCGCATTTGTCCGAGATTCGCCGTCCGGGTGGTGACTACTACGCCGTTATGAAGCGGGCAGCGGCCGGTGCGCCAGGTAGTAGTCCTTCACGAATGCGCTCGAGCTGGAGCTGGCGTTGTAGATGAGCAGCAGGTCGCGGCTCACCTCCACCGGATACTGCACCGCCGAAGAGAACCGCGAAGCCAGGCTCTGGCGGCCGCCGGCGGACACGGCCACGGAGTTGGTGAGGCGGGCGGCACGTTCGTCTGGCCATAGTTGTCGTTCCGGCCCCAGGCGATCACCCGCCCATCGGATTTGACGACGAGCGAATGCGCCGCCAGATAGAAGGCATTCGTCGAGCTCGGGCAGGGTGTGGTGAAGTTCGTCTGGCCCACCGCACCACCGACCACGTAGCTCCCCGTCGCGTTCGTCTCCAAGCCGGGCTTGACGAACAACTCGTAGGCCCGGGCCGCATCGGCTTCGCGCAACGAGAGAAGCACGGCGTTCGTCTGCAGGACCGGCCGGGTCAATTTCAGTCCCGGCCCCTCCTGCGGTACGGGCGGAGGCGGGTTGGTCGAGCCGCCTCCGCCCGCGCCCGGCGGCAACGGTGGCCCGCCGCTCTTCTGCGGTGCCGCGGACATCAGCGACTTCTCCGGGTCTTCCGGGTGGGACAGCGCGCGCAGCGCGACGTAGTCCACCGTGCGGTCGTCCACCAGGTAGAAACCGTCGCCCAAGGAGAACAGCGGCAACTCGGGGAACAGATCGAATGGCAGCGGCGGATGGTCTGGCCCACGACAGGCACGGGAATGCCCCTCAAGAACGCTTTCGGCACGCCCGAGCTGGGCGTGCTCCCAGCGCCGCTTGAGGTCCGGTGAAATCACCAGTTTCGAGATGGACAGCGGCCGAAGCTCGCGAAGTTGAAGTTGTTTGGTTCGAGATTCTTGTGTTCCGCTCGGTGATACGGCGCTCTTTTAGCCCTGGGTCCATCCCCTGCCAAGCAACAACTTCAGATTCTGGAAGGAGGTTGCGGAATCAGAGCGGGCGAACTCAGGACCGGCCGGCGCGGCTCACGAGCGCGATGCCCTTGAGGAGGTCCAGCGCCCGCACGAGTGCAGCATCCTGCAGCACCTTCTCTTCGCGGTCCGAATCTTGAGGACGGGAAGCCGGCAGCGGCAGGTCCTCCGGCGCTTGTTCGCGCTGGCGGCGGACCAGTTCGGCTTCGTTAAGGCGCGGCCGGAGCGCGCGATTCGTGCGAGCCGCGGCAGCAAACGCCGAGGCGCCAGTGATGGTGGGCGCGGCGGTCAATACCTTGAACGGGTCGGCGAAATGGACTCTTTCCTGTTCGGCGGGAACATCCACCGCGATGTCTGGCGCCACGCGGTTCGTCAGGAGCAGGTCCTCGCCCACACGCACCGGCGCGCCGGCGATGCGCAGCCGCGGTCCATTGGCCAACGTGAACTCGCGGAAGGTGTAGGCCTGACCGGCCGTCGGGCTGCCAACCAGCAGGGCCACGCGCGTCACGCGCAGCAATTCCGCCAGCGCCTCCGCCGAGCCGCTGGTTTCGCGATTGACCAGCACCGCCAGGGGGAGGTTCGTCACTCCGGACTTCGCGGTCGAACGCGCCGAAGACTCGCCCCATTCCAGGAGCGGCTGCTCCTTCGTCAGAAAACGGTCCGCCAGGGTGGCGGCGGCACGGTAATCGTCGCCGTTGGCGAAACGCAGGTCCAGGACCAGACCCTTGAGCGCTTGCGCGGAGCGAAGGCGGTCCAAGGCTGATCCGAACTCGTCGGCCACGCCCGCCGTCACGCGCTGAAGCCGCAGGTAGCCGAACGCGTGCTCATAGACGACGGAGTGGCTGACCGCGGGCGCGGTCGTCGGAGTCACGACGGGTTCGTTGGTGACCACCAGGACGCGCGGGCGGAAGTGGTCGAGCAGGCCCTGCACGGCGGCGCGGTTCAAGTCGTCGTCCGTCACGTCGGGGAGGTTGGCGCGCAACAGGCGCAGGACCTCCTGAAAATGCGGCAGATCGTTCGTCTGCGTGCGCGCCAGTGTCGGGGCCAGCAGGAAAGCCAAGCCGATCACCGCGATATCACTCAACCCAAACCGTTTCATCGTGTGCTGAAAGTGCGCGACCGGTCCGGGAAAGTAAAGCCGCGAGGCGGTGGCCACTCCTGGGAGCGCCGGCATCCTTGCCGGCGAACGACCATTTGACCCGCACGCCGGCAGGGATGCCGGCGCTCCCAGGAATCTTCGCCGACAACCTCGGGATGCACCGGTCGTCAGGTTGACCGTTCGTTCGCCCAGGATCCGGCTGAAGCCGGGACTACGAGCGGGCAGCGCCCGCTACTCCGACCGGCCGGGTTCCACGCGCAGCCCTTCGAGGCGCGAACCGTCGGGTCGCACGAAGCGGGCAGAGAATTCCCAGCCGAGGTTGTTCTGCGTGACCTTCAGCAGCAGCGGATTCCAGCCAGCCCGCAGGGTGACCGGGACCTTGTCCGAGCCCGGCGTGATCGGCCGGGCGGTGTTGTTCGCGTGGACCAGCTTCCCGTTCAGCCAGACCTTGGCGCCGTCGTCGCTGCCCAACTCGAGCACGGCGGGTTGCTCCTTTTCCGAGAAGACCACAGTGCGGGCGTAGGCCACGGCTTGCTCGCCGCCCAGGGCCTTGAGTAAATCCAGCAGCCACGGCCTAGCGGAATCGGTGCCAGCAGGAAGCGGTTTCCAAGAAACGTCCCTGGCGCCGGGCGTCTCCGGCGGGAACACGACGTCGAACAGGGCCGCATAGTCCTTTCCAGTCTCCCGATACGGCCCGGCCATCTGCCAGGCGGTGAGGTAATCGGCCATCTGGTCGATCTGGCGCGCGATCGCCACGGCGCGGTTGCGGGACTCGGCGGAACCCGTCGTGTCGAGCACGCGCTGCAACGCGTCCTTCGTTTCCTGCGGATGCGTTCCCGCGGTGGCTGGCGCGATCTGGAGAATGGCCTGCGCAGCCTCCTCCTTCACAGCCGCCTCGCCCAGCATCGCGCTGACGAGTTTCAACGCTTCGAGGTCCGGCACGGTGGCCAATCCGGCCAGAACCACGCGCTTCTCCTCCGGTCGGCTGGCCACAGTGAGCGCTGGCTTGAGCAATTCCACCGCGGACTTGGCGGCCGCGCCCGGCCCATTCTCCTCGGTCACGAGCCGGACGTAACCGCGGATGGCCAGTGCGCGGTAGCTGGCTTCCTGCGTGTCGCGGGCCACGGCCAGCAGATCGGGCAGAAACTCGGGGTCGCGGCTGTCACATACGGCGCGGATGGCGGCGTCGCGGACGCGAGCCTCGGGGTCCTTGAGCGACGCGCGCATCGCCGAGCGGACTTCGGGATCCACGAAGAGGCTGCACACCTGGAGCAATGCGGCGCGGCCTTCGGGGTTCCGGCCGTCAGCGGCCAGCCCTCGGAGAATGGGCGAGTAATCGAACCGGCCCGCGCCCGCCTGGACGCTCTGGCAGACCGTGCCCAGCGCGCGCTGGGCTTCATTCCGGACGGCCTCGGTCCTGGCGCTCAGCAGGAACTGGGTCAACGGCCCAATCTGACGGGCATCCCCGAGCGCTGCCAAGGCGCGCAGACACGCGACGCCTGTCCCGTCATCGCCGCGGGCCGCCAGGTCCAGGAGACGCGGCACGGCCGACGTTTCCGCCCGACCGCTCAACGCCCGGATCACCTCCGCCTGGACACCGCCTTGGGCTGAACTCAACTGCGCAAGCAGACTCTCCGTGACATCGCCCCGATGCAGCACCAGCAGCGCCTCGCGGGCGGCCTTCTGAACAGCGGCGTTCGTCGAGGCGGCGGCGTTCAGCAGCACTGGAGTCGCCTGGGCATCGGCCAGCGACCCCAACGCCGTCATCGCAGCGATTCGCACCGGCAGCTCCGGGCTGGCCGCCAGGGGAAGAACCGCACCTGCCGCCGCCGGATCGCCACGTTGGCTCAACGCTTCGAGCAGCGCGCTCTGAACCGACGGCGGTGCTCCTGCCAACAACCCGGCCAACGCCCGGGTGGCCTCTGCTCCCGGAACATCGCGCGCCAACTGCAGCGCGGCGACCTGCGCGGCGACGTCGCTCCCCCCAATCGCGTCAGTCGCCAGCTTCAGTCCGCGTGGACCGGTCGCCTGGATGAGACCGCGGAACGCGGCGATCCGGACGAAATCCTTCTCCTTCAGATCGGTCAAGGGCTGGAACGCGGCGGCGGCATCCGCCGCCTTGCCATCAGCCAGCAAGCGATAGGCGCAAGCCAGCAGGCCGTCCACGACTGCGCTGCGGACGGGTTCCTTCGCGTTGGCCAGCGCCGATTTCAGGGCGCTCAAGGCATCGGTTCCGCCGATCTTGCCCAGAGCAAACGCCACAGCCGTGGCGATGTTCGTGTTCGCGTCGCTGAGCCCACCGGCGAGCGCCGGCACGGCCCGGGCTTCGTGGCGCACGCCCAGCGAGGTGGCAACCCCCGCCTTGGCCATGCCCTCCGTTGTCGCCAGGGCAGCGATCAACGCCTGGCCGGCCGCCGGATCGGGCATCGTTTCCAGCGCCTGGCGGGCGGACTGGGCGATTTGGGAAGTCCCATTCAGGAGCTTCGCCAGATGGGGGACCGACCGCGCCGTGCCGATGCGTTGGAGCCGGTCGCACGCCGAACCCACCTCCTGGAGGCTGGCGCCGCCGTCGGCACGTTGCAGGACTTGAATGAGTTGGCCTTCCTCGTCGGTTTCGGCGGCACAGAGGATGGGTGGGGTGCTTGTCCCCACCACCCCAAGCAACAGGGCGAAGGCGAGCCAACTGGCACGCAGAGCAGGCAGGTTCGTCCCGAGACACGAAGGTCCGCAGGCGGGGGCGCCTGCGCCACTACTGATCTCTGTGCTCGGGTTGATCGTCGTGGCAGGTTTCATGGAGGGCATGAGCGTTCAAATCCGCCACGGCGGGCGCTGGGAAAGCGAAAGCAGGCGGTTGGCTTCGGCGTCGTCGGGGAACTCCTGGCGTTGCGGGTCCCATTTGAGCCGGCGCTGCAACTGTTTGACAATGCCGCCGAGGAGCAAGGCGCTCGCGGCCCGATGCGCGATGTCGGCGTCGCAGATCGGGCGCTTCCGGGCGCGGACGCATTCGAGGAAATTCCCGGAATGGCTGTCGCTCCGATACAGATGCCGATCGCCGGGGCGGATCGGCTCCTTGACCAGGTGCGCGGGATCGGAGACGAGGTTGCCACGGTCCACGGTGATGCGGCCTTCGGTGCCGACGAAGCAAACGCCGCCGTCTATGCCGACCGGTTCTCCGGGATACGGCATGCCATAGACCGTCACGCCGCTCGCGTAGCGATAGGCGGACTTGCCCTGTTCGAGGAACAGCTCCACCGGGCCGGTCGCATCGGCGTCGGCGCCCCACTGGACGATGTCGTAGTGATGCTGGCCCCAGTTGAGTTCGCCGAGATCGAAGCGATGCGCGCCGGTGTTGCCATCGAACGGGAGCGCCGGGGCGGGACCCAGGTAGAGATCCCAATCGACCTCCGCCGGGATGGGTTGGGCGTTGCCCAGGCGCGTCGGCCAGGCGATGGCGCCGCCTTCGCGGTAGGCATAGATGCTCTGGAGCTTCCCGATCCGGCCGTTGCGCACGAGTTCGCAGGCGAGGCGAAACTTGCCGCCGTACTCGCTGCGTTGCTGCGAGCCGGCCTGATAGACGCGCCCGTAGCGGCGAACGGCCTCGAGCACGGCCTGGGCCTCCCGCACGGTGACGGCGGTCGGTTTCTCGCAATAGATGTCCTTGCCCGCCTGGGCGGCCATCACCGCCATCGTGGCGTGCCAATGGGCGGGACTGGCGATCAACACGGCGTCGATGTCGGCGCGTGCCAGGACATCACGGAAGTCCACATAGGCTTCACAGGAGCGATACTGGCCCTGGCCCAGCGTCTGGGTGTAATGCTGGTTGACGCGTTGCTGGGCCGACTCGCGGCGCGGGCGCCAGACGTCGCACACGGCCAGCACCTGGACGTCCTTTCGCGCCGTGTAACCGCCGGCGAGGTAGGTCCACGCGCCGCCCAGCAGGTGCCCGCCCCCCTGGCCGCCGACGCCGATGAAGCCCATCGTGACGCGCTCGCTCGGCGCCACGAGCCCGCCGCGTCCGAGGGCCGAGGCGGGAATCAGGAAAGGAGCGGCACAAGCGGTGCCGAGGACACGGCTGCCGCGGGAGAGGAATTGCCGGCGGGAAACAGGAGGTCGCCGAATCATAAGTCAGTCAGATCGTTGCCGAATGGCATACGCGGCCAGCCGGAAACGTCAAGGGAACAGTGCGCGGCTGGCCATGCACGCCGCCTTCCCGCCCGCGGTTGGCGGCCAATCACCGGGTACGACTGGGGGCCTGAGGAGATGCGGACTTCTACCCTTGTCGCCCAAGGCGGCGCAGCTATCCTAGGCGCGAGTCCAACAGCATGCGCACAGCGCCCAACACTCCCTCCCCGGCTGATCCGCCTCGCGGCGAGGCCTTGCGCGCGGCGTTCCCGTGGGTGTCGAGCCGCACGCTGCAGTTCACCGCCCAAGGCGAGTTCCCGCTCGCGTTCCCGTCGGAGTGTCCTCTCCTGATGCATTGCCTCCAGTTCACCGTGGAGCACCGGCTCACCCCCAGTTACCACGATCATCTGGAGATTTCCTACGTGTTCGAAGGGCGCGGGGCGTTTGTCTTGGAAAACCGGCGCCATCCGCTCCAGACCGGCGACCTCGTGGTCGTGGGCCGGCGGGAATTCCACCTGATCGAGGCAGATTTCCAGACGCCGTTGCGCGCCTTGTCGCTGCACTTCATGCCGGAACTGGTCCATCCCCCGGGCGGGGCGGCCCTGGACTTCGAGTACCTCCGGCCCTTTCACCATCACGGGAGCAGCTTTTCCCATCACCTTCCCGCGGCGCAGGTGCCCAGAGATCTCGTGCTCGATCGCCTCTGGCGGATTCACGAGGAGACCACGGCACGCCGCGAGGACTACCCGCTCGCGGTGAAGACCCATTTGTGCGACCTCCTGCTCGTGTTGAGCCGGCACTATCGACGGGCAGGCGTCGAGCCCGTTCCCCAGGACCACCGGGCGCGCGACTTCGAGCGCTTGCGCGAGGTCTTCAGCTTCATTCGCAAGAACTGCCACGAGCCGGTCTCGCTCCGGCAGATGGCGCGGCTGGCGCACCTGAGCCCGCAGTATTTCTGCCGGTTCTTCAAGGCGGTGACCGGCAACACGCTGACCGAATACGTCCTGCGGATGCGGGTGGACCTGGCGATGGAGTTCCTGTCCAGCAGCGCGATGTCGGTGACGGAGATTGCCTACGCGGCCGGCTTCAGCAGCCACAGCTATTTCGATCGCGTGTTCAAGCGGCTCAAGGGCGTCACGCCGCAGGAATACCGCCGCCAGCTCAAGATCTGACGGGGCCCGGGCGCGGCTGATCCGCACCGGTCAGAATCCACTGGCT
>Ga0315274_10013040_pt1 | contig 11832 bp, 14 predicted proteins | sample YL17G02_20_MG_FD_203700 | JGI IMG/M metagenome (GOLD analysis project Ga0315274, IMG submission 203700) | Sediment microbial communities from Yellowstone Lake, YNP, Wyoming, USA - YL17G02_20 | ecosystem: Environmental > Aquatic > Freshwater > Lake > Sediment | place: USA: Wyoming | collected... | reverse complement strand
TTCCACGACATGTATAAGACTGCCAAGCGAGCTAAGACTCAACGTGCAATCTTCTGCGGCTGGTGGAGGAATGAGTATTACCAAGTCCCTGCCGACTCCAACATCTACAAGGTGTACTGGGATGGCAAGCTGACAGGGGAAGAAAAGGAATGGCACAAAGATATTAAGAAGCTCTACGGCTTTGAGATTAACTCTCGCCAAATGGCCTGGTGGCGTTGGAAGATGGCAGAGGGCATCAAAGATGATGCTCTTATGTACCAAGAGTTTCCACCCACTGAGGACTATGCCTTTGTCATGACAGGCACATCCTTCTTCTCACATACCCGTTGTACAGAAGCTGCTAAGAAGAGCAAGACCACAGAATGTGATTACTACAGGTATTCGTTTGGTCAACTCTTTCAAGACACTGAAGTGCTGAAGTCTACAGAGCGTCTGGGAACTCTCAAGGTATTTGAAGAGCCTATAGACTCTGCCTACTATGTCATAGGTGCAGACCCTGCTTACGGCAGTTCTGACTGGGCAGACAGATTCTGTATTCAGGTCTACCGCTGTTATGCAGATGGGCTTGACCAAGTAGCAGAGTTTGCAACCTCTGAACTCAACACCTACCAGTTTGCGTGGGTGATAGCTCACCTTGCTGGCGCATACAAGAACTCTACCCTCAACTTGGAAGTTAATGGCCCAGGTCAGGCGGTTATCAACGAGTTGCGTAACCTGAAACGCTTGGCAACCTCTATGGGCGGGGCTACAGGACGGGACTTGATGGATGTGCTAGGTAGCATGACCAACTACATCTGGAGGCGTAATGACACCCTTGGTGGCTTGTCCAACAGTATTGGATACCTCACCACTGCTAACAGCAAAGAACGCATGTTGCAGTACATGAAAGACTATTTTGAGCGGGGCATGATGGGCATTCTTAGCATGGATACCCTAGAAGAAATGAAAGGTATCGTGCGAGAAGGAGGCTTCTTAGGTGCGCCTGGTCGTGGTAAAGATGACCGTGTGATTGCCTCTGCCCTTGCTGCCGTTGCCTACGCAGAGCAAATTCAACCTAGATTGATAGCCCACAAACTCTCCCGCAATGTGAGCGCAGCACAAGAATCTTTCTCTCCTGAGCAAATAGCTGTTGGCAGAAACGTAAGTGATTATTTAAAGAGGATTGGAATGTATGGTTCACAGTGAATTGACCATCGTGTCTGTGTACGGACACAACAATGGAGCGTCTGCCATACCCTCCATAGTCAAGTCTATGCAAGAGTTGCCAGGCTCACAAGGCTTACTCATCTCCCTAGAAGAACCTCCCAACTTGCCAAGCAATGTAGTCTGGAAGCGTTGCCACCACATAGACTACCTTGGGTATTCCCTCTTCATGATGCACGGCTTGTACGCCTATATAGAGACTGACTACTGCCTTATCGTCCAAGACGATGGGTGGGTTCTGAACGGCAAGAACTTCAAGCCTGAATACTATGACTACGATTACATAGGCGCACCCTCACACTGTGCCTTTGGTGAAGGTAACCTGTACCTACACTTTTCTTGGACTCAAGCTACAGAGCCAGTCAAGGTGGTGCAAAACGGTGGATTTTCTTTGCGGAGCAAACGATTCTTAGAAGCCTGTAACAAGCACGGCATCATGCACCTAAATGCAAATGAGATACACGGCTGGAATGAAGATGCCCAACTTACAGCTATATTGAAACCAGTTCTTAAATCTTATGGTTATAAGTATTGTCCTGATGAAATAGCCAAAAACTTCAGCATTGAGTATGTGGGGCACGGCTTTCACGAAGAAGGCTTTGATTTTGGTGGCTTGCTAGGTCACCATGCCCAGACAAGAAAGCTAAAAACAAATAATCACATCGTTGTTCCTGCTGACCCTACCAAATCATATGGCGAGGCAGAGTTTGTGTTGTGGTTGCAGAGCATAGGTTACACAGTGGAGTACCAATATGAGTCCGTTAAGCAAGCGTGAACTGACAAAACACATGCAGCGTTTCTACGTTGACAAGGAAAGAGGCATCTCTATTGCCCTTTTTGCTGAACTTGCAGGGATAAGTCATGGGCATTTTCATGATGTATTTATCTATAACGAAGAACCACTCACAGAAAACGTGCAAAAACGGGTCAGTAAAGCCTATCAACAGTGGGTGGCTGGCAATGTAAAAGTTATGAAACGCATAGATAACACCCGTTATGTGGACTACAGAAAGACATCTCAACCCGTTTTTAAGCCAAAAATGGGTCTACAAGTGACCTCAGACGGCATAAAAATCAAAGTTGGGATGGTAAACAGGCACGATTACAGCGAAATTTCACTTGACGAAGCACTAAGGGGGTAAAAATGGGAATACTGAGAGACTATTACTGCACAAACCACGGAATCTTTGAGGCATGGGAGCCAACATGCCCCATGAAACACTGCAAAGGTGAGTTATCTGTTGTCCACTTGAAGCCCGTGGGCACAAGGTCGGCAAAAACCTCTGCAACTGACAATAATCTGAAGCAACTGGCTATTGAATACGATATGACGGACATTAAGTCCACAAAAGCTGGAGAACACCAGACTGGCTACATGAAACGCAAGAATAAACTGTCAGACAAGCAGTTTGCCGAGGCTACAGACGCAATTCAGTCCCAGAATCAACAGCAACAGAAACAAACCCGCCCTGGCGAGTCCGTTATCTGGGGTGGAGGTGGCAACATTAGCATGAAATCGGTTATGGGTGGACAATTTAAGTCTGTTAACGGAGAATCCGTGGGAATTAACCCAAAATCAACAGGTGACTTGCAAGGCCCCCGTGCGAATGTGGTAATGAATGACCACGAAAACTTACAGGTGAGAAAATGAGAATTCCTAAAGAACCCGTAGCCAGAGAAAATTTTTATTTAGAACTCATAGAGAAGTGCCTTGTCAGTCGTGAACAACGCAAAGTTGATTACACATCCTTACGCTCTTACTATCTGTTTGGTAATGCGCCTGATGATGTACCCGCCATCTACAACAAGATTTACCCACACATAGACCAACTTACCTCGTTCCTGTACTCAGCAGAAACCACCAAGTTCTCTATCCACACAGGTGCTTCTGTTGCAGAACAAGAACAAATCAAAGTACCGACCTTGAGCAAAGCCCTTAATGACGAGTGGCTAAATAGCAACGCTGACCAGGTATTCTCAACCGCAGTTACTTGGTCACTTTGCTACAACACAACCTTTGTCAAACTTGTCATCAACAATGGTATCCACCCCTACATGGTAGAACCCGCCTGTATTGGCGTGTTATGTGAAGACAGTTCCTACACTGACAGACAAGAAGCTATTGTCCAAACCTACTACATCACTAGGTCAGAGTTGTATGACAGACTCTACAGTCATCCGAAAAGAGATGATATTGTCAAACGGGTTATGACTACGCAACATGAGCGTACCGAAATTGCCAACGGCATTCAACGCATCATCTTGTCTCAATCCAATCCTACGTTGTACGGCAATATCAATCTTGACCTGTCGGGTAACCCCAACTACAAAGCACAGGTTTCTGAAGAAACCATAGAAATGGTTGAGTTATGGGTCTGGAATGACGAGACAAAAGACTATCAAGTAGTCACAAAAGCTGACCCCAATGTCATCATTTATGACCGTCCAGGCGAATCAATGTTCCTTAAAGGCGAGTTGCCATTTGTGCAAATCTGCCCCAATCCTTTGTACGATTATTACTGGGGAAGCTCAGAAGTTCAGCGTCTGGTCTATCTCCAACAGCTACGCAACAAGCGGATGACCGAAATATTGGACTTGCTTGCTAAACAGGTCAGCCCACCTACCGCTCTTATTGGCTTTACAGGTATTCTTGACGAGAAGAACTTTGCGCTCAACAGAGCAGGTGGCTTGATTGCAACTGATATGCCAAACGCTAAGGTAGAGAAGTTAGCACCCACTATACCTCCTGATTTATTTCGAGAAATCGGTGAAGTAGACCTGATGTTTGAAGAAGCATCTGGCATTGTTTCTGTATTGCAGGGTCGTGGAGAAGCAGGTGTACGCTCTTCTGGTCACGCTAATACACTTGCCCGTCTAGGTTCAAGTCGAGCTAAGAAACGTGCCCTTATTATTGAGGACAGTTTAGAGAAGATGGCGACTTTGTATCTTAAGTGTATGCAGGTCTACGACAATACCCACTACACAGATGCACAGGGACGTAAATTTATTGCTGACCAATTTACCAAAGACTTTGTAGTCAAAGTCGATGCTCACTCTAATTCACCCATCTTTATGGAAGACAGTCGTAAGATGGCGTTTGAGTTGTTCCAGGCTGGCGTGATTGACAAGGAATCCTTGCTTGACATGCTTGAACCGCCAATGAAACAATTGTTGTTGGAAAGATTAAGAAAAGCAGAGGAAAAGCAAGCTGCTCAACAGGCTATGGAGCAACAAGCACAACAAATGCAACCTCCAAAAGCAGAAGGTAAACCAGACTTGAAAAAGGTGGGATGATGGCTACAAGCAACACAGGCATGACACAACCCACGGCTGACCAACCACGGGTTGACACCGCTTCTTTGAAAAGAAACGAAGCAAGCCCTAACTTGACAATGCGTCAGACTGGGTATAAAACCTCATACGGGAGGAGTCAACGTGACTCTAACCGCAAACAATACGGGAGTTCAAGATGAACATGAAGGCAAAAAGTGGACGTAAGTGCCGCCGTTAATTCAAGATTCCGCAAGGAAGGGTGTGGCTGCCTCCCCTTTGAGGTGGCCTTGTAAAAGGAATGTGTCATGATGTACGGAAAAGCAAAAATGGTTGCAAAAATGGCTCGTATGGGACGCAAAGCCCGTAAAGGCCGCAAGTAATGTCTACAGAGAGCTGACAAAAAATGCCCTCTACCTATTGACAAGATGTTTGTAAGTGGTTACAAACACGGCAAGGAGTGATTATGAGTGTTCCACCAGATAAGTTGATGGAGTTAATGCGAGGTAGCCAAGCGGCTGCGGGCGCACCCACCCCTAATGAATCGCAAATGCCAGAAGATATGGGTGAAATGGAGCCGCCTCCAATGGCCTCCCCCATGTCTACTCCAGAACCCAAGATGGGAAACAAAGAAGCCGCACTTATTAACATAAGCATGGCTATTGATTTGCTTGAGCAATCTCTACCCGCTTTTGGTTCAGTTTCCGAAGAGGGAAAGAAAACTCTCAACGCTATTCGTGTACTCAGCGGATTGATTGGTCAGAAAAAAGGCAAAACTGACGAGTTACAGCAATCTGAAATTCTTCAGTTACTGCAAACTTTGCCACAGGCGGGTGGTGCTACCCCTGAAGGCAGAGCAATGGCTCAAGCATCCGTCCCTGGTATTCCCCCTCAAGGCGGTATGCCTCCCCCTCCCACAATGTAAGGAATCAAAATGGAACTTTTTAAGCCCAGAGGCGCAGCAGCACCTCGCAAACCTACAGACAATAACCAACAAAATGGCGTTGTTACCAACACTCCCCGTTTTTCACAATTCGGTGGTTTGACTGGCCCCAACAAAATAAGCAAGTCAGCTATGGCTGTCCAAAAGCCAGCAGACGGCAAGCGTGTAATTTAATCGTATAAAGAGGGTAACTTTATGTCACTAGAAAATATGTCCTTAGAAGCCCGTGATGAGTTGGCGGCACTTGCTCAAACTCTTGCGGAGAACCCAGAAACTCGTAAAGATTTCTTGCGTATGACTAAGAAGGTTAAACCAGACCTTCCTATTCCAGAACTTGACATTGAAGACTACACACACAGAGCGGTCAGCCGTTCTGAAGACCGTGTGCAAGCCTTAGAAGCCAAGTTGCGTGAGAAAGAAGCAATTGAAGAACTGCAAAAACGCAGACAGAGTTTGATGAAAAAGGGGTTGATTTCTAATGAGTCAGAAGTCGGTGATGTAGAAAAAATTATGTTGGAGCGTGGCATCACAAATCACGAAACAGCAGCCGAATACCATCAGTGGATGAAGCAAGCAGCAGTGCCTACTTCAACTGGATACAACCCAAGTGCTGTCAAGCAATTTGACTTGAACAAGTATTGGAAGAATCCAGTCGCCGCTGCACGGAATGAGGCAATGAATGCGCTCAATGACTTGCGTAAACCGCAACGTCCTATTGGGTTGTAAGAGGGTAATTTTTTTTCACAGGAGGCCTTATGGCTATTGGCGGCGGCATCCTACCAGCAACAGGGTCAGCACAGTTCAACGAACTGACTTACGTTACTCGTAGAGCCTTTATCCCCAAGCTGGTTGTCCAGCTTTATAACTCGACACCCCTCATGGCGGCTCTGATTGCCAACAGTCAGTCTGCTTCTGGTGGTGTTTCTTCAATAACTGTTCCTGTCCAAGGCGCACAGTTTGTGAACGCTCAATGGTCTGACTACAGTGGCTCTTTTGCCCAACCGTCAGTCCAACAAGGTGCTTACAACGCTGAATTCGACCTGAAGCTGATGATTTCTCCCGTGCCGTTTCTCGGTATGGAAGGCGCAGTTCAGCAAGATGCCGCTATTATTCCGTTGATTGAAGCTCGTATGAACGATGCAACCAACGTGATGATGGATGCAATGGCAACTGCCTTGTACACAAACACAACCAACACACAACAGTTTATCGGTTTACCCGCTGCTGTTGCTAACTCTGGCACATACGGCAACATTGACCGTGCTTCATACACATGGTGGAAATCATCACAGTATGCCGCTGGCTCTGTGAACCCAACCCGTCAAAACATTCTGCAATACATTTCTGGCACAGTGAAAGCTGGTGCTGAGATGCCTAGCTTTGGTGTTTGCGGTTTTGGCACTTGGACACTGTTGGCTCAAGATTTTGTTGGTCAAGAACAATACGTTATCACCCCAGGCGCAGGTTTTGATGGTGAAACCAATGGCCCTGCCGCCGCTTTCCGTGCTTTGATGGTTGCTGGCGTACCTATCTATCCAGACCCTTACTGCCCTGAAGGTACTGTGTACTTCCTGAACACTAACTACTTGTCTCTGTACATCCATGAGCAAGGTTCGTTTGTGTTTACAGGCTTTGAGTCCACACTCCCTAACTGGCAAATTGGTTATGTTGGCGCAGTTTTGATGATTGCCGAATTGGTGAGCGTCAAACCTAAGTCAATGACCAAGGTGACGGGTTACAACTACCTTTCACTGTAAGGAGAAAAAGTCATGGCTTTAGCAATGAACAAAATCATTCTGGCGAATGCAACGACCAACACTGCTGGTGCGTACTTCTCCAACGTATCACTGACTGCCGCTAACGCAGGTACAGTGATTCCCGCAGGTACATACCTGGTGTTTCCTACCGTCAACGTAATCATTACTGCAAACAACGGTTCTTCTATCGCAACTCTTCTCGCCAATAACACTGGTGGTATGTTGTTGTCTGATGGCGTAAACGTGTTTGCTCAGTCTATGACTTCGGGTGCTGGTGCTGCTGTTGCTCTTACCATCAATGGTGGTATCAACGCAAATAGCACATACACAACATAAGGAAACAGTATGAACGCAAACCATGTAGGTGCACTGTATCCCGATAGTTTTGGTAATGTTTTAATTGGTCACACCTCTACTCCTTTAGGTTTGGGAACAACAGGTAATGCCCGTGCAAGTATTCCAACAATCGGTACAAACTACATTGTTCGCCGTATTACTGTCCAAAATGCCAACGGAAGTGTTGCGCTTGCCAACGTCACCATCATTAACAGCAGTGATGGTGTCGTAGCAAACGCAGTTTCTAACGCAGTTGTATTGGGAAATATCACAGCAACAACCAAGTATCAAGATTTGAACCTGACGGCAAACACCGCCACAACAATCTATTCTGGTTCTTTGTTTGTGTGTGTCAATACAGCCGCTGCCGCAAACAACACAGTTGACATTGCAGTGTACGGTGACGTTGTAACACTATGACAGACCTTGTTTATGTAACCAACCATACCGATAAAGACCTGTATTCTGAGTACAACTATGTCGGTTATGACTTTCCTATCGGTAAGACAGTTGAGTTGACTGCCCCTGCTGCTAGGCATATGTTAGGTTATGAAGACGAGGAAAAGGAGAAGTATCTTGTCCAGTTGGGCTTGATACGACTTCACAGCGAACTTGAAGAAGCAACGGAAAAATTCAAGAGATTAAAAATTTCTGAAGAGTATCCACAAAAGAACTGCTCGTTACCCTCGGCAGTTGGCGTAGTACCCTTACGGATTGAGAAATCCGTTGGGGGAAAGTCCAATCAGAGGGTTGCATAACATGAAGGTAACATGGCAACTCTCTCTTCCTACATCACGGAAGTACAGCGTTTATTGCACGATGCAAACTCTGTCTTCTGGTCTACCTCGGAGCTAACGGACTACATCAACGATGCCCGTGAGCGAGTAGCGAGAGATACTGGGTGCTTACGCACCCTTCAAATTACTGCCACCCCAATTTCCAGCACAGGCGTACCCGCAACCATATGGACTGCGGGTGCTACCGTTACTGCTGGTGAATTTGTTTTTAACAATATCTTTATTTATGAGGTAACTGTCAGTGGTGTACTTGGTAGTACAGCACCAGCTTATCCTTCATCTGGCTACACTTTCCCGCCTTCTACTCCATTTACAGATGGCACGGCTACTTTGCAGTATTCTGGCCCTGCGGAAATAATTCCCTATGCCACTATTTCAACAGGCACAACCCTAGACATTCTGAACGTCAACATTTACTGGGGTAACAGTCGTATTCCTTTGCGGTACTTACCCTGGTCAAACTTTAACGCACAGCTTCGCTATTATCAAAACTCTGTTGGCAGACCTATATGTTTCTCTGTCTATGGTCAAAACACTATCTACGTAGGCCCTGTTCCAGACCAAGCCTATGTGGTGGAGATAGATAGCACTATCTTGCCTACAGCGTTGAGCTTAAATACGCCCAATGCTAATGACCAGATACAAGACCCCTACACCTCGCCTGTAGCTTTCTATGCGGCTTATAAAGCCAAGTACAAGGAACAAAGCTATGGAGAAGCGGAGATATACAAACAAGAATATGCCAAGCAAGTTCAGGCAGTGCTGAACTCTGTGTACACCCGCAGAATCCCTGACCCCTACAGCACGTTCTAATTATGGCCTCCGCAGAACAAAAAAAATCTTATGCTGTTTATAAGAATTTTAAAGGCTTAAATACCAAAGCCAATAGAACAGCTATTGATGAAGAAGAGTTTTCATGGATAGAAAATGCCATGCCTATTGGGTTTGGCAACATCAAGATTGTTTCTTCTCAAGTCACTATTAAGGATGGCGGCAATAACGCTATTTCTTTTGGCAACACAGTCTCTACGTTTACAAACACTAACCTTGGTTTGTATGACTATTTGTTGGCTTTTCAAGAAGATGGTAGAGGACAGTATGTCATCATAGATACAGGCACGGTGGGAAATGTGGGCGTGATAGGCACATTCTCTTCTGCAAACGTGTCTATCGCACAGTGGAAAAACGAAGAAGTATTTATTGGTGACCCAAACAAAGGACTCTTTACTTGGAATAGCACTGACTTACTTAATGTTGGTGGTGTAGGTCAAATAGGAATTACAAACAGGGGTTCAGGCTACACCACTGCGCCAGCAGTCACTATTTCTGCACCTAATCAAACAAACGGAACACAAGCAACTGCTGTGTCCACAATCACTGCAAATGCAGTGTCTTCCATTTCCATTACAGAAGGTGGTAGTGGATATACCGCTTCACCAACAGTAACCATCACAGGTGGAGGGGGTGTCGGTGCTAATGCTGTTGCCGAAATCCTTACATTTACAAAAGGTGCGCTGTTTATACAAGTCACTAACAGTGGTTCTGGTTACAACCCTACTTCTCCCCCTGCTGTTACTATTTCGGGTGGAGGTGGAGCAAATGCCGCTGCTACTGCTATTGTGTTTGGCAATGCAGTAACACAAGTCATCATGTCAAATGTGGGTAACAACTACACAAGTGTACCTACAGTTACGATAGCTGCTCCCCCAACTCCGACTGGCAATGCAAATGCTACTGTAATCGGTGTACCAAATCTGGAAGAAATAGCTGCTGTTTCTACGTTTTCTGGTCGTGTGTGGGTGGCTACAGGTCGTACAGTTACTTTTTCTTCTTCTACTAGCCCTACTGACTTCACTTCTGTTTCTGCGGGTGCAGAGACAATTACAGACTCTACCTTGCGTGGCAACATACAAAACATGGTGTCTGCCAACAACTTTCTGTACATTTTTGGAGAAGACAGCATCAACGTCTTTTCTGATGTTAGGGTTACAAACACAGGCGATACCCTATTCACAAACACAAACGTGTCTGCGTCTGTAGGTAGTAAGCTGAAATACGCTGTATTCCCTTACTTCCGCTCTGTGTTGTTTATGAATAACTACGGGGTGTATGCCCTAGTTGGCTCAACAACAAGCAAGATTTCTGACCAACTGGATGGTATTTTTCCTTATATAGACTTCACCAAGTCTGTCACTGCGGGTCAAGTTTTGCTCAACAACATCCTGTGTGCGGCATTTAACTTTTACCTGAACGCAAGTTTCCCTACCACTACGGGAGACAGGTTTGTACAGTGTGTATTTTTTGAGAAGAAGTGGTTTATTACCAGCCAGGGTGCGTTGCGGTATGTGTCTTCTGCTGCTGTTGGCGGGTTGATTAACTTGTATGGCGTAACAGATACGGCTCTTTTCAAGCTGTACGGAGATGCAGCTGCAAATATCTCTTCTGAGATACAGACATCCTTGTCTCCCATGAAAGACCCTATCCGCACTAAACAAGCATTAAAATTTGGCATAGAAGCAACGCTTACTACGGGTGGTTCGTTTAATGTGACTGTGGATAGTGAGAGTGGGTCAAGTCCTGTTTATGCGCTGAATAACGCAGTTACTTGGTACAACAATTCAGGTGTCACGCTTACTTGGCTTAATAATTCTTCAGCGGTTATCGGGTGGTTGACAAGTTCAGGGTATGCCCTGTACAAATCAGACGCACAGCAGTATGGTAAGTATTTGGGGTTAACAATCACTAGCACAGACCCTGCGCTAACTGTTAACACAATTGAGTTTGAACATGAATTAAGAGTGAGGTTCTAAAATGGCTGTTCCTAATATTTTTGGCACTGCAACTGCGGCAATCCCGTTATCGCAACTAGACCAGAATTTTGCTACTGCGATTACGCTTGGCAATACTGCTGTCTATCTAGGTAACACCACAACCAGTCTTGGTAATGTGACGCTTACAAACGTCACTATCAGCAGTGGTAATGTGACTCTTACTGGCGCAAACGTAAGTGGCACTGCAAATGTGTCCACGCTTGTTGTTACTGGTAATGCAACTATTGCTGGCACTGCAACAACCATCCAAGGCCTCACCGTAGGACGAGGTGCTGGTGCTGTTGCTACCAACACTGCGGTGGGTGCTAGTGCTTTGGCGGCAAATACAACTGGTGTTCAAAACGTAGCACTAGGTTACCAAGCTCTTGCCGCAACCACCACTACCAACGGAAACATTGGCGTTGGTTATCAAGCTGGCACTAGCAATACTACAGGAACAGTTACTGCTATTGGTGACCGTGCTCTTTCAACTAATACAACTGGAGCGTCTAATACGGCTGTTGGTAGTTTGGCATTGAAAAACAATTTAACTGGTTCGCAAAATACAGCTTTTGGTGCTGAAGCTGGTCAAGCAACTACTAGTGACAATAATACATTTATTGGCAAATCAGCGGGAACTGCAAATACAAGTGGCGCACAAAATACCGTATTGGGTTCAGTTGCTTTATTTACAAATACTACGGGCTCTAACAATA
>Ga0315274_10013039_pt1 | contig 11832 bp, 11 predicted proteins | sample YL17G02_20_MG_FD_203700 | JGI IMG/M metagenome (GOLD analysis project Ga0315274, IMG submission 203700) | Sediment microbial communities from Yellowstone Lake, YNP, Wyoming, USA - YL17G02_20 | ecosystem: Environmental > Aquatic > Freshwater > Lake > Sediment | place: USA: Wyoming | collected... | reverse complement strand
AAGACCCAGAGCTGCCGAGGAGGTCTTCCTTCCCTATTCCCTATTCCCTATTCCCTATTCCCTATTCCCTATTCCCTATTCCCTATTCCCTATTCCCTATTCCCTATTCCCTATTCCCTATTCCCTGTTCCCTATTCCCTGTTCCCTATTCCCTATTCTCCTCTCCCCGTTCGCGCTCGGTGAGATACACGCCGGCGAGAATCAGAATTCCCCCGAGGACGATTTTCACAGTTAGTCTTTCCGCGAGCAGCCAAATTCCCAATCCTGTCGCAATCACCGGTTGCACGTAGGAAAAGGCGGCGACACGCGCGGCCGTAAGTTCGGTCATAGCGATGGTAAACAGCAGATACGGCACCACGGACCCGAACACGACCATGAATGCCAGGCCCCACCAGGCCTGGCCGGGGACGGCGATCCAACGCACGTCCAGAACCCACCATGTACCGAAAGGAATCATCAGCACCGTACCCACGCCGAAGGCCAACGTGTTGAGGGTCAGCGCGTCGTACCGATCAGCCACCTCTTTCATCAGGATGGTGTAGTAAGCAAACACGGCACTTCCGGCGAGAAGAATCAGGTCCCCTATCCAATGCCCGCTGTTCCCCTGCCCTGCCTTGCCGGTGGTCAGGATCGCCACGCCGCCGAAGGATACGAGCATCCCGACGAATTTGAGGACCGTGAGGGCTTCCAAGCGCATCAGGCAGGACAGGACCAACACCATCACGGGCCCAATCGCCACAATCAGCCCGGCGTGGGCTACCGAGGTGCGCGCCAACCCACCAATGAAAAAAATCTGGTTAAAGGTGACGCCGCAGAGCGCCAGCAATATCATGACGCGCCAGTGTTGCCTGGTCAGCCGAAACCCGAGTGGCTTGCCTCGCCCGAGGAAAAGAAGCGCAAAGACCAGCGCCGCCCCAAGGATGCGCAGGGCCGCCAAGGCCATGGAGCCAAAGCCCGTCAACGCTTCCTTGGCGGCGATAATGTTGGCCGCCCAGCAGAACGTGGCCAACAGCATGACCACGTGCATCACCCTGTGGCTGTGACGCGCCCGGTGGGCTTCGGCAGTCTGAACTGGCGCAGGGACGGCGTTACTCAAAGGTCTCCTTCCGGACCGTGACCTTCTCGATGCGCTCGAGATTCGCAACGTAGCCGAGCCCGGGACTCTGCGGCACCCGAATGGTGCCCCGCAGGGTGACCGTCACCTCCGGGTCAATGATGTCCTGCGTCCAATAGCGCTGGCTGGCGGAAACATCTCCGGGCAGCGTGAATCCGGGCAGCGTGGAAAGCGCAATGTTGTGCGCGCGGCCAATCCCCGATTCGAGCATGCCTCCGCACCAGACCGGCATGTTCTTGGCGCGGCAGACGTCATGCACTTGCCGCGCGGAGGTGAAGCCTCCCACGCGGCCCAGCTTCACGTTGATGATCTTGCAGGCGCCGATCTCGATCGCTTTCCGCGCGTCCTCCGCGCTGTGGATGGATTCATCCAGGCAGACAGGCGTCGCCAGTTCGCGCTGGAGCTTGGCGTGGTCGAGCAAATCCTCCCAGCCCAGGGGCTGCTCGATCATCATCAAGAAGAATCGGTCGAACTGCTTGAGGTGTGGCAGGTCGGCCAGCGTGTAAGCGGAGTTGGCGTCGGCCATCAAGGCAATCCGTGGGAATTTGTGGCGAATGCGCTCCAGAACTTCCACGTCCCAACCCGGCTTGATCTTCACCTTGATCCGCTGATAGCCGGCGTCAAGTTCGCGCTGGATCTTGTCCAGCAGTTCCTCAATGGAATTCTGGATGCCGATGGAGACGCCGCAAGGTATCTCCTCCAGACTGCCTCCCAACAATTGGGAAAGCGGGACACCCTTCATTTGCGCTTCGATATCCCACAGCGCGTTTTCGAGCGCGGCCTTGGCCATGTTATGGCCGCGAATCGGACGAAATACCAGGGCAATCTCCGAGGCCGAAGCCCATTCCCGTTTCAGGCTCCAGGGAACCACGTAATCGCGCAGGATGTGCCAGGCAGTCTCCGGTGTCTCGTGGCTGTAGAACGGCTCTTCGCCGCAGCTGACTTCTCCCCAGCCCGTCAATCCCTCGGCTTCGACACGTACCAGGACGATTCGGCGCACCGTGGTCCTGCCGAAGCTGGTTTCGAAGAAATGTACCAGGGGCAACCGGATTTCTCGAATTTCCACGCGACGTATCTTCATAGGCATCAACCTAACGGCGGCTCCACGCCGTCCCCCATCTGGCGGGATAAACCCGCCGCTACAGAGGATCCAGGAGATATCGCCCCGTCGCTCCCTCCAGCGCGAAACCCGTGACTGCCAGCTGGCGAGCAAAACATTCCTGCAGCTGTCCACGCACGGTCGCCTGCACAGCTCCTGCTTCTGCCGGGCGAGATTCCTTCAGGGATTCTATATCGCTGGGAATGATGACCTCGGCGGCAGGCTTTCTCCGTACCGCACGTGGCGGCTTGCCGGTGAGCGCTCGCCGCACACGCGACGACTTCAGCCTCCACTCTGCCACCAGGCGATCGCTGGGCAACCCCTGCTGCAGGCGGCTGTCCACAGGGCCGTAGTAATCCACAAGATAGCGCCGGCTTATCGCTCCCAGACGAGCGATATTGAAAAAGGCGTTCTTGGCCCGCAGCGGGTCGAATGTCCACTCGATGCGGTCGATGCCCGCGCGGAGCGCCAGCTTGCGCTGTGCCAGCTTCAGCGCCCTGCCCAGACCGCGATTCTCGTGTGCCGGCAACACCCCCAGAGAAAGCGAGTGGTAGTACCGCTGCCCTTCCCGCCACGCTGGCATCGACGCTACAAACCCCACCAACTTGCCGCGGGGCGCAAGTGCTCCCAGCACGTGGCCACCAATCTTGCCGAGGCTCACAAACAAGCGCAGCGGGTAAACCTCCAGGTCGGAATAGCCCCAGATTTCTTTCTGGAGAGCCACGCAAGCTGCCAACTCCTCGCGTGCCTCACAGGGTCGTATGATGTAGCTCATTTGCCTTCTCGCGCCTTCAGTTCTTCCCAAATCGAGTCGAGTTCCGCGGGGCTGCACTCACGCACCTGCTTGCCGCGCTTTGCCACCTCTTGCTCGAGCGTCTGAAAGCGCCGCTTGAATTTCTGGTTGGCACGCCGCAGGCAGCTCTCCGGGTCGGAACGAAGATAGCGGGCCAAGTTCGCCGCGGCGAACAGTAGGTCGCCCACTTCATCTTCAACCCGGCTGACGTCGTGGGCGGGCCGGACGGGCAATTCCCGCCTCAGTTCGCCGATCTCCTCCTCGATCTTGCCCAGCAGGTCCTCCACTTTCGCCCAGTCAAAGCCAACCTCGGCAGCACGAATTCCCAGTTCGTAGGCCTCGAGCGTGGCCGGGTATGCCGGAGCGATGCCATCCAGCAACGACTTCGGCCGCTCGTTCGCCGCCAGCTCGGCCTGGCGCTCGCGTTCCTTAACGGACAACCAACTCTTCAAGGCTTCCTCGGCGGTCTTAGCGCGCGTTTCGCCAAAGACGTGCGGATGACGGCGCACCAGTTTGGCGTGGGCCCGTTCCACCACATCGTCGATGGTGAAGCGTTTCTCTTCCGCGGCGAGTTGCGAGTAGAAAACCACCTGGAAGAGCAGGTCGCCCAGCTCATCCGCGAGCGCGCCAAAGTCGCGGGCGTTCACAGCGTCCACGACCTCGTAAGCCTCTTCCAGCAGCAGCCCTTTGACCGAGTGGTAATCTTGCGCCCGGTCCCAGGGACACCCCTCCGGCCCGCGCAGGTGCGCCATCAGTTCCACCAGTTTTCGCAACGTCTCTCCGGCCAGGGTGACTCCTCGCAGGCTATGGCTTGCTCTCGACCCTCGGAGAGCAGAATTGAATCAGCTAATGTAACAAGTTGCGCGAAGAAATGGCAATAGAGGCAGGTGCCTTGTTGTAGATGAGAATTGTTGCTACACTGATTCGTCACGCAAATCACGACGAGCAGCCGGCGTTTCAAGCGAGCACTCGCGGCACGTGAGGGATTCGATGGCGAACAACAAGGATGAACCCTCCGGCTTCCGGGTGGTTGACCGGCGCCCCTTCAGCTCGAACGGGACGCGTCGGGAGCCCTCGCGCGAAGCCGAGAAGCCGCCCGAAAAAGCCCCTGAACCGGCGCCCGCAGCCCCGGTCCAGGCCGAAGCGGAGCCAGAAGAATACGCGGACGAGAACGCCATGGGTTTTGACATGCTGGTTTCCTACCTCAGCACCACGGCCATGTTCCAGTTGGGGCTGCTGGAGGGTCCCGGGGGCGAACGCATCCCGCCCGACCTGCCCAATGCCCGGCGCACCATCGACCTGCTGCAAGTTCTCCAGGAAAAGACCCGCGGGAACCTGACCCAGCGGGAAGTCAAGCTGCTTGACGACGTCCTGTACGACCTGCGCCTGAGCTTTGTCGAAATCGAAAAGCGCCTGGCGCCAACACCCCGATGAGACTGACCTTCCTGGGGACCGGGACTTCCACCGGCGTGCCGACGGTCGCTTGTCGGTGCAAGGTCTGTACCTCGACGGATCCGCGCGACCAGCGGACGCGCCCCTCCCTGCTCCTGGAATTCGACAACCGCGTCGTGATCATCGACACCACTCCGGATTTCCGTCAGCAAGCTCTGCGTGCGGGCTTCGAGCGACTGGACGCCGTGGTCTTCACCCACGCGCACGCCGACCACATCCTGGGTCTGGACGACATCCGCGTCTTTTGTTTTCGGCAGGGCGAGCCCATCCCGATTTACGCCGACCCGACAACGATGCAGAGCATTCGACGGGTTTTCAGCTACATCTTCGAAGGGACGTACAAATACGGAGGTGTGGCCAAGCTCGACCCCCGCCTGATCGATGGCCCGATTGACCTGTGGGGACTGCGACTGGTTCCGGTGCCCGTGCTGCACGGCGATTTGCCGGTGCTGGGCTTTCGCTTCGGCCCGGCGGCCTACGTCACGGACTTCAGCACCATCCCGGAAACCTCGCTCCCGCTCCTGGAAGGCCTGGAGGTGCTCGTCCTGGACGCGCTGCGCCACAAGCCGCATCCCACGCACTCGAGCCTGGAACAGTCCCTGGCCCTGGTAGAGCGGTTGAAGCCCCGGCAGGCGTTCTTCACGCACATTGCGCACGAGTTGGGACACCAGGAAACTAACGCCACGCTGCCACCGCACGTGCGGCTGGCCTTTGACGGACTGAAGGTGGAGCTGTGAGTCAGTTGACAGTCGACGGTTGACAGTCCAGAGTCGAAAGTTGAAAGTCGAACGTTGAAAGCTGCGAGTTCACTCAGGAAGGGTGTTTGATTTTTCATTTTTGATTTTTGATTTTCGATTTTGGAGTGAGAAGTCTGGATTTCGTGCTTCGGGTTCTGGATTCTGAATTCTGACTCCTGACTTCTGACTCCTGTCTTTCTGTCATGCGCATAGTCCGCAATCTCCGTGCCCTCCGCCCGCCACCGCGCTCGAGCGTCGTGACCATCGGCAACTTTGACGGAGTCCATCTGGCCCACCAGAAGCTGCTGCGCGGGGTGGTGGAGGCCGCTCGACCGCTGGGCGCTACGGCGATTGCCGTCACCTTCGAGCCGCATCCCATCAAGTTCCTCTCGCCCGAGCATGCCCCCAAGCTCCTGACCCCGCTCAAGCGCAAGGCGCGGCTGATTGAGGACCTGGGGATCGACCTCCTGGTGGTGCTGCCTTTCAATCGCGAACTGGCCCACCTTTCGCCCCTGGAGTTTGTGCGCAAGGTACTGGTGGGAGAGTTGCGCGCCGCCTCGATTCACGTCGGGCCGAATTTCCGGTTTGGCTACCGCCAGGCGGGCGACGTCGAAGTCCTCGCCGAACTGGCGCGCCAGGAGGGTGTTCGACTCGAAGTCCTCCCCAACCTGGAGGTGCGCGGCCACCTTGTGTCCAGCACGCGCCTCCGCGAACTGCTCTCCACCGGCCACGTGGACCTCGCCGGCAGGCTGCTGGGGCGCCCCTTCTCCGTGTTCGGACCCATCGTCGCTGGCTTCCGCGTGGGCCACAAGCATACGGTGCCCACCCTGAACCTCGCACCCGTGGAGGAACAAGTCCCCAAAGTCGGCGTCTACGTCACCCGCACTCGGCTGGGCGATGCGAAGCACGATTCGGTCACCAACGTGGGGCACAAGCCCACGTTCGGCCACCATCGCCTGAGCGTGGAGACGCACCTGCTGGACTTTGCCGGCGAGGTCACCGAGACCAGCATGGAAGTCGAGTTTCTTTATCGCCTGCGCGACGAGATGAAATTCCAGAACCCCGCTATCCTCAAAGTCCAAATCCAGGAAGACGCTCGCCGCTCGCTCAAGTTCTTCCGCCTGCTCAAGTATTTTGCCCAGCGTCGAACCCCACGCCTCGCCGCCGCCCCTCGTTCCACCACGTAGAGACGGCCCAGTGGGCCGTCTACACAGAGGAGACGTTCCACCGGAACGTCTCTACACCGGCGGGGGGTCGGCGCAGAAAACCCTTGACAGGAGATAGCAAAGTATGCTAGGCTCTAGCTAACCTAAAGGACGTGCGTTATGCCGCCGGAGAAGGTCCACCACGCTTGCCCGCCCCGGCTTGTTTCCAGCCGTCCGGCGCACGGATCTAGCGGTCTTGAGCCCCAAACACACAATAAGAATTCTTTTTTTGCGAAACGCGTCAGGAATCTTATTGAAAACAAAGGGGCGGCTTCGGAAGATTCAGTAGCAAGGCTGGAATGTTATTGAAAACAAAGCCACTTACGTCATGATCCCGGAATGTTGTTTAAAATAAAGGACATGCCATAGAAACTGGAGGCACACAGCCTGGATGTTCTTGAAAACAAAATACTTACCCCCACGAAGGCCGGAATGTTACTGAAAAATAAGCCACTTAGACCTCAGAAACCAGCTAGAAAACCAGCCAATTAGGGGACAAGCGGGCCACTCACGCTGAGTCTGATGAGAGTTGCGGTTTGGGGGGCGGGGGCACGGTGCGGAGGCTAGTTCCCTATAGCGGCGTCTTGACACCCGCAGTCTTCTCCGCCACGAAGCGTTCAATCTCCTCGAGCAGCGCGGGCACAATTTCTTCTTCCGTGACGCGGCGTATGGCCTTCCCTTCCCGGTAGATCATGCCGCTGGCGCGGCCCGCGGCGACGCCCAAGTCGGCTTCGCGCGCCTCGCCCGGACCATTCACCGCGCAGCCCATGACGGCCAGCGTGAGCGGCAGCTTGATGTGGGCCGTGGCCTTTTCAATTTCCCCGACGATCTTGAACAGGTCAACTTCCAAGCGGCCACACGTGGGACAGGCGATGACCACCGGGCCGCGGCTGCGGAGTTCGAGGGCTTTCAGCAGCTCATAAGCCACGCGCACTTCTTCCACCGGATCGGTGGCCAGCGAAACGCGGAGCGTGTCGCCGATGCCCTCGGCCAGCAGAATGCCCATGCCCGCGCACGACTTGACCGTCCCCGAGAACTGCGTCCCTGCTTCCGTAATGCCCAGGTGAAACGGGTAGTCCACCTGCTTGGCCAGCAGCCGATATGCGGCCACGGTGAGTTTTACGTTGGACGACTTGAGGGAAACAATCGTGTCCGTGAAGCCCAAGTCCTCGAGGATGCGAATGTGGTGGAGGGCGCTCTCCACCATCGCTTCGGGCGTCGGGTAGCCGTACTTCTCGAGTAGGCGCCGCTCGAGCGAGCCCGCGTTGACCCCGATGCGGATGGGTACGCGCTGCTCCTGGGCGCGGCGCACCACGATGCGCACTTTCTCTTCGTCGCCGATGTTGCCAGGATTGATGCGCAGCTTGTCGAATCCCGCTTCCAGCGCTATCAGGGCGAACTTGTACTGAAAGTGGATGTCGGCCACCAGGATGGAGTCCGGGCAGCGCCGGCGGATTTCTCCGAGCGCCTGGGCGGCCTCGAGGTCGGGCACAGCGAGGCGCACGATCTCACAGCCGGCCGCTTCCAATTGCTGGATTTGCGCGACGGTCTTCTCCACGTCCCGCGTGTCCGTCTTGGTCATCGACTGCACGGCGATGGCCGCGTCGCCGCCAATCGTCAGCCGCCCTACCTTGACGGGCCGCGTCGGCCGCCGGACAGCAAAGTGCTCTCGGTCGCTGGAGTTCATTCGGCGTCCTCTGTCCGTTGTGGGTTGCCCCGTAGAATCGGTTCATCGGATCATCCGGCCATCGAACCATTAGGTCTCGTCAGGTGTGAATCGATGGCTCGGTGGCCCGATGATTCAATACGGCCGGAAGGTCTTGATAATGTCGTTGTACATCACGAACACGGCGAGCAGGAGCAAGAACACAATCCCGACTTGCGCGAACCGTTCCTTGACCGCCAAACTCAAATCGCGGCGCATCACGCTCTCGACCAGCAGCACGAAGATCACGCCGCCGTCCAGAATGGGGATGGGCAGGAGGTTGAAGATGCCCAACTGCAGACTGATGAACGAGACAAACATCAGCAGTTCAGGTATCCCCGCCCGATAAGCCTCCGCGGAAAGCTGCACGATGCCGATGGGCCCGGCCAGCGAGCGCGTGGACATGCGGCGGGTGATGATTTTCCCCAGCACGTCGAACGTCGCCAGGGAATTGCGCAGGTTGTCCTGCACCGATAAGGTAATGGCCTGCCCCCAGGGAAGCTGCCGAACCACCACGTTGCTGCGGAAGGCCACGCCGATGCGCCAAATTTTTTCGCCTCGCACTTCGGTCAACACCGGCTTGAGGCGGACTTGAGATTGTTTCCCTTCGCGCAGGATGGCCAGCTCCACTTCCTTCCCGTTTCCCGTCTGGAGCAGATAAGCAAGGCGCGGCCAGAAGAAGACCTGGCGGCCATCCAGGCCGAGGATCTGGTCGCCGGGCTTCAAGCCCGCCTGGCCGGCCGGCAGCCCCGGTTCGACGGCGTCAATGGTGCCCGGCACATACGGATACCAGCCCGCGTCGCCGATCCGGCTGGGGCCTTTGGCCTGCGGTGTCACGCTCAGCGTCAGGGTCTGATCGCCTCGCTTGATCTCCACCGGCAAGGCTTCACCCACGGTAGTGAGGATCTTGACTTCCACGTCCTCCCACTTGGGGTTGCGAAGCCCACCGAGCCGCACGATGAGGTCGCCCGGCAGCACTCCAATGCGCGCCGCCGGCGAGTCCGGGTCTACATCGCCCACGCGCGCCGGCTCCGCCTGATAAGCCGGCTTCTGATAGTGATATCGGTACAGCCCCGTCAGCAGCCCCAAGGCCAGCAGCATGTTCATCGCCGGCCCCATCACGACGACCACAAACCGCTGCCAGCGCGGCCGCGCCAGAAACTCGCCGGGGTCACCCTGGCGGACCTCAGCAGGATCGTCTCCCGCCATCTTGACGTAGCCGCCAAAGGGCAAGGCGCTCACGCGGTAATCGGTGTCACCGCGCTTGAAGCCAAAGAGCCTTTTGCCAAAGCCCAGCGAGAATGTCAGTACCCGGACGCCGAACAACTTGGCCGCGATGAAGTGCCCCAGCTCATGAATGAAAATCATGAGCCCCAGGACCACCACGACCACCACGGCATCCGTGAGAAGAGTCGAGAACATGCTCAGACCGTGCTCCTTATCCTAGCCCCGCGGCCACCAACTCTGTGGCGCGTCGCCGGGCGTCGCGGTCACATTCCCAGACGTCGTCCAGAGAATTGAAATGGACCTGGGGGGTTTGCTTCATGACTCGTTCAATCACACGCGGGATGTCGGGGAAGCGCAGGCGCCGGGCCACGAACGCCTCCACCGCCACTTCGTCAGCGGCGTTGAGAGCGCAGGGCATTCCTCCGCCCTTCTCCAGCGCCTCCCGAGCCAATTCCAGGCACGGAAACCGTACGCCGTCAGGCGGCTCAAAATGCAGGCGGCCCGCAGCCACCAGGTCCAGGCTCAAGGACTCTCCATTGGTTGCCACCCGTTCCGGATACGTCAGGGCATACTGGATGGGCAGGCGCATGTCCGCCACGGAGAGCTGGGCCATCACAGACCCATCTTGAAATTCTATCATGGAATGGACGATGGACTCGGGATGAATCAGCACCTCGATTTGGGAGGCGGGCAAACCGAAAAGCCAATGCGCCTCAATGACTTCCAAGCCCTTGTTCATCAACGTCGCCGAGTCAATGGTGATCCTGGTTCCCATCTTCCAGATTGGATGCTCGAGGGCCCGCTCAGGAGTCACGGAATCGAACGCCTCCCGCGGCGTTCTGAGGAGCGGTCCGCCGGAGCCGGTCAGAATCAGGCGTCTCACTTCCTGGCGGCGACCGGCCCGCAGGCATTGATGAACGGCACTGTGCTCGCTATCGATGGGCAGGACTTCAATGGCCTGCTCGCGGGCGGCGCGCATCACCACTTCGCCAGCCACCACCAGCGTTTCCTTGTTGGCCAGGCCAACCTGCTTGCCGGCGCGCACGGCTTCATAGGTCGCCCGCAGGCCGGTGACGCCGTGAGACGACGACACCACGAAATCCACTTCCGGGAGCGTCGCGGCCTCGACCTGGCCGCTCGAGCCCGCTACGATCTGGACAGGGTGCTGGCAGCCTCGGGTCCGAAGCCGCTGGCGGAGCGGCTCGACCCACTCGGCGCTGCCGACCGCCACCATCTGCGGGCTGAATTCCTGGACTTGTTCGGCCAACAGGTCGAGGTTCTTACCCGCCGCAAGAGACACGATCCGGAAGCGGCCGAGCAGGCTTCTCACCACGCGCAGGCAGTTCTGGCCTACGGAACCGGTGGAGCCCAGAATGCACAACCCTTTCACCATGGCCAAAGGTCCTTGATTGCCAACGTGACCCACAAGACCGGGACGCCAAAGAGCAAGCTGTCAACGCGATCCAGCATGCCCCCGTGCCCGGGGAGAAGTGCCGCGGAGTCCTTGAGGTTGGCCCCTCGCTTCAATCCCGACTCCACCAAGTCGCCGACCTGACCGGCCACTGCAATCAGCGCCGCCAGCGGAAGCACCATCTTCAAATCCGCGGTAGGCCAGAACCAGTGCGCAAACGCCCAGGCGATAAGCACGCTGCCCACCAGCCCTGCCACTCCACCCTCGACTGTTTTCTTGGGCGAGACACGGGGGGACAGCAGGTGACGGCCGAGCAAGCGGCCGATGAAAAAGGCGCAGATGTCGCCCGCCCAGATGACCAGGAACAGGAGGAGAATCCACTTCTGGCCCGTGGCGGGCTCTGCGAACCGCAAGGGCAGCAGCCAGGAAAGTGTGAAGGCCACATACAGCACCCCGAAGATCGTCGTGGCCACGGCGCCGAGATACTGCTTGAGATCCGACGTCCAACGCAGCGCGAAAGCGGCCGTGAGTAGGATGATCAAAACCAGGACAATCAGGCTCAGTTCGCCCGTTCTCCGCACCGCGGTCGTCTGCACCAGACAGATGGCCGCGCCGGCCACGTAGCCCACCGCGGGGAAACTCTGGACGCCGGCCTGGCGGCTGAGGTGGAAGTACTCGTAAAGCCCGCGTTCCACCGTGGCCAGAACCGCCAACAGGAAAAGCCACTCGGGCGACCAGCCGATCAGGTAGATGGCCGGGGGCAGAAGAATCAGGACAGTGAGGATGCGAGACTTCATGAGGAATGCGGGACTGACGCGGGGAGGAGAAAAGGTCGGAAGGAAGACGCGGCCTCTCTACCCCAACCCCAGCCCGCCGTATCGGCGCTCCCGTTTCTGGAAGTCGATGATCGCTTGGAACAGGTCCTTCTGGGTGAAGTCCGGCCAGAGCGTCTCCGTCACCCAAATCTCGGAATAGGCCACTTGCCACAAGAGAAAGTTGCTCAGCCTCAACTCGCCGCTGGTGCGGATGAGCAGGTCGGGGTCGGGCACATCGCGCGTGTAGAGGTATTGGCTGAAAGTGGCTTCGTCG
>Ga0315274_10013038_pt1 | contig 11833 bp, 11 predicted proteins | sample YL17G02_20_MG_FD_203700 | JGI IMG/M metagenome (GOLD analysis project Ga0315274, IMG submission 203700) | Sediment microbial communities from Yellowstone Lake, YNP, Wyoming, USA - YL17G02_20 | ecosystem: Environmental > Aquatic > Freshwater > Lake > Sediment | place: USA: Wyoming | collected... | reverse complement strand
ACTCGTCGATCTGCGCCATGAGAGGGCCTCCAGCCAGGGCCTCGACATAGACCGGCACTCCCCCACTGACAGCATAGAGCTCGACGACCTCGTTGAAGGGCCGGTCGGCGAAGGTCTCGCGCAGGGCAGAGAAGGTCAGGGGACGCATGCGCAGCTGGCCAGTGCGCCTGCCGTAAAGGGGAGAATCATAGGCCAGAGTGGTGCGGTACATCATGCCAACCAGAGAGCCGCAGAGGATCAGCATGATGTTGCGCGGTTTGAGTTGCGTGTCCCACAGGCGCTGAAGGATGGACGGAAAAGCGCTGTTGACCTGGGCCAAGGCCTGGAATTCGTCGATGACCAGCACGATCTTGTTCGAAAAGTCGGCACGGGTGACAAACTGCCCGAGGATCCAGTCCCAATCCGGTGGCATGACCTGGGGCAGCAGTGGGTCTCCCAAGAAACGAGCAATGGCGCCGAGCAGGCGTTGCATCAGCGTGGTTTCCATGGAGCGGTCGGCCAGATAGATGACGCTCGGCTTGTCCGCGCTAAAGTGGGAAATGGTCGTGGTCTTGCCCACCCGCCGTCGGCCATAGATGATGACCAGGTTGCTGCCAGGTTGGTGATATTGGTTTTCCAGGAAAGCGAGCTCTTGCTTGCGGTCCCAAAAGGCGGTGTCCATGGCATGCTCCTTCGTACCTCTTTGGAAAAGGAGGATCTGGCAGACTATCGATCGTTGAATCAGGGATTGACAGAGGCCAAGTTGGCAAACAGTAGTTTGGCAAACTTGCGTTTGCCAAAGTGTATTTAGATATATTGTAGCAGGTTCCGGCTGCTGTGTCAAGCGATCTGGAGATCGAACATAGATGCGTTATGTACTTTTCGCAAGCGCCGTGCTATAATGTCGTGACTCAGAAGGTGGCAATGGCGGTGCCACAAGGGGACGAGGCAACGGTGTTAGCGTTCCCCGTAGGTGGCTGGAGCGATCCGTGGACTCGTTGGCTGCATGTCCTGGTGGACGATGGCGGGAGGCATGGCACAATGGCAGGAACGTACTCTATCCTACAAAAGCAAGGGCGGGGTGTGGCATTGTCTGAGATGCTGACTAGCCTGGTGCAGGCTTCGGCAGACTTTGAGGGCGCGGTGCTGGTGAGCGAGGATGGGCTGGTGATGGCTGCGGCGTGGCCGCATGGGGAACAGGATGACTCGGACGTTGGCGCAGTTGCGACACGGGCATTTGAACTGAGCAGCCGGGCAACAGAAAGCCTGCGTCGTGGGGATCTGCAGCGGCTGATCCTGCTGGGTTCGGCAGGGAATGTGGTGATCACTCGGGCCGGGCTGAGCGCTCTGTGCGTGGTTTTGCTCAAGCCAGAAGCCAAGATCGGCATCGCTTCCTTTGAGGCGACACGCATCAGTGAACAGATCGCGCGGGTGTTGGTGTAATGACGTTATTAGCTGGAGTGGGCCGGGCGACGATCACCCCGCCGGTGGGGATCTGGCTGATGGGGTACGCCAGTCGAGACAAGGGGTCGATCTCGCGGCACGACGATCTGATGGCCACGGCGCTGGTGTTGTCTGACGGCGATGTCCGGGTGGCTCTCGTGACCTGCGATCTGATCTTTCTTCATCCCGTGACCGTGGCCTGCATCCGCACCCGGATTTCCGAGCGGACCGGGATCCCGGCGGAGAACGTGATGATCTGCTGCTCGCATACCCACTCGGGGCCGGTGCCCTTTGCTGGTGAGCGAGATGCGGCCGATCGGGATCTGCGCAGCAGTTATGTGGACAACCTTGTCCACCTGATCGTGGGTGCGGTGGCCGAGGCCAACCAGGGTTTGCATGAGGCGGCGTGGGGCGTTGGACGCGGGAGGGTGGTGATCGGGGTGAACCGCCGCCAGCCGCTGGCCGACGGCCGCCGAATCCTGGGAGAGAACCCTCAGGGCGCGGTCGACACCGAGCTGATGGTACTGCGGATCGACGCGCTGGACAGGACAGGTGTACCGTGCCGGCCACTGGCTGTATTGGCCAACTATGCCTGCCATGCGGTATGCCTGAGTAGCAACAGCTATGCCATCTCGGCCGACTGGCCAGGAGCGATGCGCCGCGAGGCGGAGGCCGCCACCGGTGCGATGGTGGGTTTTGTCCAGGGGGCGTGCGCGGACATAAACCCGGCCGGCGGGCCGCAGGATGCGTTCGACAGTGCGCAGCGCCTGGGTGGGATGGTGGCACAGGAACTGGTCCGGGTTCATAGCCAGGTGACGCTCCGGCGCGAGGTGCGCCTGCGGGCGGCCCGAAAGGAATTGCGCCTGCCTCTGGGCTTGATCGACGGAAATGGCCGGCATGTGTCCTCCCTGGAGGCGTCGTTTGCAGAGGCGGCGTCCGCGATCCTCAAGATGCCTGCGCGCGAGGCCCTGTCCTACCTGGATCGGCGCTTTCCGTGGACGGCAGAGGTCGAGTTGGGGGTCCGGGAGAATTCGGCAGGGGATGGAGCATGGACTGTGGCGGCCGAGGTGCAGGGCGTGCGCATGAGTGAGCCTGTGGCGCACGTGTGCGAGGCGCAGACTCACTCATGCGATGTGACACTGGTCGGAGTAGCTGCCGAGCCGTTTGTGGAGATCGGGATGGAGGTGAAGGCCAGGTCGATGGCCAGGCACACCATGTTTGCCGGGTACACCAATGGGAGCATGGGGTACCTGCCTACCCCTGAGGCGTACGAGGAGAGGGGATACGAGGTAGACACCTCGTACATCTACTACCGCCTGCCTGCTCCTCTCGCGCCGGCGTGCGTGGGCATGGTGATCGAAGAGATGCTGGCCCTGATCGAAGGCATGGGCGAGTAAGGGGCTGTGCAGAAAAAAGATGGCATGCACGTTGTGTGGGACCTGAGTGAGAAAATGGCCCGTTTCTTGCCGTGGCCAGTGAATGCATAGTATACTAGCTAGTATACCGAATGCATACTAGCTAGTATACTAATAGCCACAACCATCTAGCGAGGACAAGTGGGCTATTCGATCTGCTCGCGGGCTTAGGTCAGCCGGGAGCGGGTGACGACATATTCCTCGATCGGCAACTCGATTTCCCCCGCGTCGTATTGCCTGATGAACGTCTGGAACACGTAGCGTACCAGGTCGTTGAGACCTACCCCTTCCTGCTCGGCGATAGCCCTGAGCTTGTCATGCAGGCCGGCGGGGAGGCGGTAGGTGTGACGCGCGTACTTCTGGTCGTACGGAGGGGGAGCGCGCCGACGTTGAGTAGGCAGGAAAAAGTCGTCAAGTGCCGCTTTGGGTAGCTTGGGTCTTTTGGGGCTCATCGATTGTCTCTGCAAGTCTACGATATGCTTCAGCACTGGGATGATCGCGGGCATAGGTCAGGATACTCTCGCCGGCCAACGAGGCCTCGGGAAAGCGGACGGAGCGCCCGACCTGGACATCAAGCACGGGCAGGCCGCGGTCGGTCATAGCCTGGAGGATCTCGCGGGAGTGGAGCAGGCGGCTGTCGTAGAAGGTGGGGAGGATACCCAGCACCTGAAGGGAGGGATTGATGGATTGAACTTCGTGTAGTGTCTGGTAGAAGAGAGCAATGCCGCGCAGGGCCAAGTATTCGCACGAGGTGGGGATCAGCACCTGGTCGGCGGCGACAAGAGCGTTGATGGTGAGGATGCCCAGGCTGGGCAAACAGTCGATCAACACATAGTCAAACAGGCAGCCGTCGAGCGCCCTTTTGAGCACGCTTTCACGGCCCAGGCGCAGCATCAGCCCGGATTCGCTTCGCGACAGAGAGATGTCGGACGGAGCGAGGAAAAAACGGGGCGCGATCTGGTGGGCGATGTCGCGGATAGTCTTGGTGCCGCTGGTTGTGGCGCCCAGCACTTCGTACAGGCTGTTGCTTTCGGCATCAACGCCAAGGGCCATGGTGAGCGAACCCTGGGGATCGAGGTCCACCAGGAGCACGCTTCGGCCCCGCTCTACGAGGGCAGCACCGAGGGTGAGGGTGGTCGTCGTCTTGCCTACCCCTCCCTTCTGGTTGGCAATGGCAATGACGCGGCGATTGGCCTGCGCTATGTCCGGGCTGTCTGTAGACGACATGTCAAGCTCCATCCACCTTTGGCGGACAGTTGTTCGTGCGCACGGGGAGCACTCGCTGCTGATTCCATCTTGGGCCCGCCGCCACGCTCGTCAGGAATCCGGTCACGCGTCTGAGCTATTATAGCATGGGGGCGAGTTTTACGGAAACGCCGTCGCGTCCCGGGTGCGTTTGTCGACTGGGGCAAACCAGAAGGCGCGTGAAAGGTGACAAGTGGGGCAAGTTATTGTATACTGAAATGGGACCTATGTGCAACAGCAGCGTTGGCACATGATGCACGGCGCAGCAAGTACGGCGTTGGGATACGCGACACCTAGCGTGTGGCGTACAGCACATACGCACCATTCCGGCGCGCGAGCGGAGGTTGAGCATTGGAGATGCAGGTTGGGCGCAACGATCCCTGCCCATGTGGCAGCGGGCTCAAATACAAGCGGTGCTGCATGGCCCGAGACAAGGCGATACAGATGGAACGCATGGCGTGGGAGCGGGCTGCTCAGGATATGCGCGTGGCCCTGATCGGGTTTGCCAAGGGGCGAGATTTGCTCAAAGACCTGTCTGCGGGCCTGGGACTGTTCTGGCAGGATCGCTACACGGCAGATACCATTCACCTGATGAGTGTGGACGAGTCGCTGCGCTTCTCTGACTGGTTCGCACATGACTATCGCATGCAGTACCTTCCAGCCCCGGAGGAGGAGGGCCAGGATGGGCTCGGCTGCCGGCTGGTCGAGATCTATCGGTGCCAGGTGGCAGATGCACTGAGCGAAAAAGAGGCATCGGTGCTGGATTCATGGATCGAAAGTCTACCCGGCAGCGCATTCGTGCTGGAGGAAAGCGATGTGGAGCAGGGAACGATCGTCATCCGCGACCTGTTCATGCCGGATCGGCGGCTGTTGGTGCGCGACAAGGCGGCAGCGACCCATGGACAGGTGGGCCAGATCCTGCTGACCCGCCCACTGCCGGAGCGGGAATCCGTGCACCTGGCAGGGGCTACGGTCGTACTGCCCGGATCAGAGGAGGGTGGGCTGCGGGAGTTCATCGAGAGTGCTTACCAGGGCTATGTGGCCGAGCGCAGCAAGGGGGATGAAGCAGGAGGCGAGGGACAGTCCTTGTGGCCGCAGTTCCTGCGCGATCGGGCTTATCTGCTCACCCACTATGCCCTGCAATGGGCGGAGCGAGAGGGCCGTCCGGCGGTTTCCGCGCAGGATCCGAATGCCCCAAAGCCTGGCAGGGAACTGGTGAGCAGGTTGGTGCGCTGGGGCCAGGCGCGAGTGCAGGCTCGCTGATAGCCTACCGGCAGGGGAGCGAGCCGGGAGCGGGATATCGAGATGTGCCGCCGGCAGGGCAGATGGCGATGTTCGACAGTGGGCGAGTGCGAGGAGAAGTGGGGTAGCCTGTTCGGCTTGGAGGAAACATGGGTGTGTCACGCGATCTGAGCAAGCGCATGCTAGAGGCGGTAGAGCCTCTGCCAGCGGTCGATGTGTATGAGCGGCTGATCCCCGAAAGCAAGCGCGTGAGCCAGCGACGCGATTTCATAGCCTGGTTCGTGGCCTATGTCGGCGAAGCGATGCGACCGGCGGGCATGGGACTGATGGACATGTCTCCGCTGGGGCTGGAGGAAAGGGATCTGGCCTTGCTGGAAGATGTCCAGGGCGATCCCGAGCAGCGCTGATCGCTGATGTCGCGCTTCTGGCCTTATGTGCGGACGACTGCGGTCGGGCGCGTGGTCTTGCGCATGGCGTGGGAGCTGTTTGGGGTAGCCGAGATCAACGAACGAACCTGGAAGGATGTGTCGGCACGGCTGTGGAAGGCAAGTGAGCGCGGCTTTTACCGGCACCTGCTATGCGACCGAGCCAGGGTTGTGGCCAGGCTGGTGGATGGGCAGGTGGAGGCAGAGATGCGGCCACACTGCGTGCCGATCCAGAACTGTGACCCGATGCTTGAGATTGCCGATCGGGAGGATTTCGAGGCAATGGCTTCCAGCGCGCAGGACCCGAAAAGTGCGCTCAAGATACTAGATGATCAGGTGGCAACCCGCGTGCGCCAAGCCGTTCGGCAAGAGGTGGCGGCGTTCAAGGTGACCATGCTGCCAGAGATGGCCGGGAGTCGCGTCGGCCGGCGTGCGACGGAGGAGTCTGCGCCGAGTGCCGAGGAGGTGATGTGGGCCGTGAGCCGCGTGCTGAAGAGGGAAAAGGGCGAGCCGAACGCGGAGGCTGTGCTGCGTTCCTACCTGTGGCACAGCTTGCTGGAGCGCATCTGTGAGACCGGCCGACCGGTGCTGGTGTCTCCGGATGGGCTGGCATCCCTGGAGCAGTTGGACCGCCTGGCACGTCGGCATCGGCAGGTGCGTTTTGTGGCCCTGTTTGGCTCGGCCTACCCGGTACGGCTGGGGCTCGAGGCGGGAATGCTGTTGACTGTGGCACGTACGGCGCCAAACGTCACGCTGGCGTTGGGGGACATGTGGTTTGTCGCGCCGCACATCGCGCGGCAGACGCTCCATGCCTGGCTTGAGGCCGTGCCACTGCACAGGCTTATCGCCCTTGGCGGCAATACGACCATGGTGGAAGCGATCTGTGCACAGGCGTTCATCGTCCGGGAGCAAGTGGCGTCTGTATTGGCAGAGATGGTCGCCGGTGGCGAGCTGGACGAAGAGGATGCCCGCCTGGCGATGGTCCGTCTGTTGAGCCAGAATGCGGTGGAGGCATTTGGGCTGGATTCTGTCGGCGCCGTTCCGAGTGTGAATTAGTATACTTATAGAAAACCAATAGTACACTAGGAGTATGCATCAAGCGTCCGGGTCCTGGCACTGCGGTGAGGGGTGGGTGGAAGAGGGAGCATGAACGAGCGGATCCTGATCGTGGATGACGAGCCAGAGGTGTTGAGGCTTTGCTCCAGAGTCTTGAGTGAGGCCGATCAGGGATACACTGTGGCCACTGCGCGGAGCACAGAACAAGCTCGCCGGCACCTGGATAGCCGGGAGTTCGATCTGTTGATCCTGGACATCCAGTTGCCCCAAGAGGATGGCATCAGTTTTCTCAGGCACGTCCGGGAAGTGCAGCCGGGCCTGCCGACGATGCTGATCAGCGGCTATCCAGACGTAAGCGCGGTGATCGATTCCATTCGCCTGAATGTGCGCCAGTTCGTATGCAAGCCTTTTACGGTGCGCGCGCTGCTCGACGCAGTGGAGGCAAGTCTGAGAGCTTAAATTTCCTGGCGATTTCCGGCTGCGTTGGCGCTTGCAGGCCGGCCACAAATGATTGGGTGCATTGGCGAGGGATACACAACGGCTGGTATGCCTGGGGGGTCGCTCTTTGCTCCCGTGGGTCGTTTCCTCTGATCGTGGCTTGACCCGGTGCAGAGTCGCATGCTATAATGGGCACGAGCATGAGGTGGAGGAGGCACAGGGACGCGGTGGGTTCCTGTGTGATGGCGAAGCACGGTGCCTTGAGTGGCAGCGTCGTTCAAGGCACTGGACGAGATGTGGTGCTTTGCTCATGGGGCAGATGGCCAAGTATGGTCGCAGGTGTGACCTACTTGTGGCGGACTCTCCCGACTGATCTGGAGGAGACAGCCTCGTGGGCGAAGCCCAAAACGTTGCCTCTGAATTTGCCCGATATATCGCAGCCCGGGTGCCCCGTAGCACTCCCTGGACACTGGTGTACGACGAGATGTGTCGCATGGTCCGAGCCAGAGCTTTTCGTGGAATGGGCTATGCGGAGCTGTCGGATGCTGGGGTGTCGCTGTCGATCATGGGGCTCGATCAGACCTGCCAATTGCTGGACGAGGCGTGGGAGCAGATCGACGACGCTGGCTAGCCTACCCAATGTGGACGCGTGGAGGGTGTGTGCGCCCTCATACGACCGCTCTCTTGTCAGAGGACAAGAGAGCGGTTTCTTGTTTGTAGCAGATCTGCCTGCAGAATCAGAGGCCTAGACTACACGGGAAAGGGGGACGGGCTGAACAGCAGGATCGTCAGCACGAAGACGAGGAGGCCCACGACGAGCCTCCTGGTCCCCAGGGGCTCCAGAGCGTTGAGCGGGGCAGGGTGCTGCAACCCTGACATGAAGATGAGCGCCGCCCAGATGTACCATCCGCTCCAGACCAGCGCACCGAGGACGATCAGGGCGACCAGGATCACGATGCCCAGTACCCGAGCCCACTGTCCCAGGACAGCATAGGCCACATGCCCGCCGTCCAACTGGCCAACCGGCAGCAGGTTAACCCCGGTGACTAGGACTCCAAACCATGCGGCAAAGGTCATGGCGTTGGCGTAGATGTCGTACTCCTGGGGAATGCCGCGGATCAAGTAGGCCAGCTTCTCGGCCCACTGCAGCAGCAGCGGAGATCCCAGTGAAACACTTCCAGGGATGTGGGGACGGGCCGGCGACAGGAGCAGTCCAACGAAAAAGACAGGTAGGGCGACGACCAGACCGGCCAAAGGCCCGGCCAACCCGACGTCAAACAGGGCCTTGCGGTTTTCCCATGGGGTGCGGCTATGGATGATGGCCCCGAAGGTGCCGAAACCCAATGGCACAGGGATGAAATAGGGGAGCGTGGTCTCGATCCGGTTTCGGCGGGCGACGAGATAGTGTGACAACTCGTGGATGCCCAGGATGCTCATGATGGTCAAGGCGGATGGCAGGCCGGTGAGGATGAGCTGCGGCTGCTGGAACAGGAGGCGCGGGTTCTGGAGTATCAGCTCTCCTTGCGCCAGAACTGCGCCCATGAATGTGGTGGTCACCAGGGTGAGCAGGAGCAGGATGACGTTGGGCACCCACTTGCGGGGATCCCTGAGCTGTGCGGCGGGAGAGCCGAACAGGTGACGGAGGGCGATGACCAGGTCATAGCCGCCCTGGCGTCGGAGCAGGGGGGTGTACCCCAGCGTCCCAAACCGTTGGCGCAGCAGGTTGTACGCTTGCGTCGAGTCCATGGCCAGGTGGCCGCGAAAGATTATAGGAGGAGGGGGTATCTGCCGCCGGCGCAAGCCGAACACACCTCCCCTGGTGGACGGAGGGGATGGCGATCGCTCTTCGATCGGGCCACCGACCGAGTATACGTCGGGCTGCTGGGTAGACCACAAGGTTTCCGCATCCGGCATAACGTCCATGAGTTGGGAACGCAACAGGCCAACGCTCTCCAGGCGCGATATGGCTTCTGCGGAAGGCTCAACCTGCTGCCCCTGTTGGGGCTCGAAAGGCAGTTCGCTCATTGTTCTCCTACCCGATTGCCAGGACGGGCCGCAGCTCAAAGCCCAACGGATGCGGAATGCCGGTCACCTGGCGGTTTTCGGTGATCTTGACCCGGGCCTCGGCAGAGAGGGCGATCAGGCCGTGCCATACGCGCTCGTGGAGCAGCACGGGCTGGTCGAGAAGGAATGCCCGAAGGTCGGCGGGCCTATCGGGCGGGGCGACGACGAGCACTGATGTGCCCCAGACCGGTTCGAACGATTCCCGGGTGTCGGGATGACAATCGATGCGCTCGAGGCCCTGGTTGTGGAACGTCTTGAGAGCCCACAGCCAGCCGGTGCTCTCGACGGTGACGACGATTTCGTAGCCATCCTGATCTTGGGTGTGGCCCAGGATGGTTCCGTATGGGACAAAGGCTTCGCGGGTCAGGTGCTGGATCGGATAGGATCTGGTCATCGTTGCGCCTCTGGCCGGTAACTATACGCCTGAAGGGGCAATTGGTCAAGTCAGGGGGGAGGGGGCAAAGAAGTGGAGCTCGAGCATCTCGCACAGGCAGTGGTAGATGTTGACATGCGCTTCTTGCACCCGATCGGTGCGCCTGGCTGGGGCACGAATGGCGACGTGGGCTAGGGAAGCCAGCTTGCCGCCGTCTGCGCCAGTCAGCGAGAGGACGGTCAGCTCCAGCGCACGGGCCACCTGGGCGGCGTAGCACACATTGCGGGCATTGCCGCTGGTGCTGATCCCCAGGAGCGCATCGCCGGGGCGGGCCATGACCAGCAGTTCCTGTGCGTAGCCGATGGCCGGCGCCGGCAAGTCGTTCTCGAGTGCGCTGCCCAGACTGTGGTTGAGGCCCAGCACCATGGCGCGTAGCCCGCGTTCCATGGCCTGGCCCAGCATGGGGCCATCGGGGCCAGACTCGCCCAAGCGGGCCTTGAGCGCAGGTTCGAGCGGACGGCGGAGGGTGTAGGATTTGAGCAGTTCGCCGCTGATGTGCAGGGCGTCAGCCATGCTTCCTCCGTTCCCACACAGGTAGAGACAAGCTCCGCGCTCCTGGACGGACACCAGGCTGTGGTAGGCGGCGATCAGTGCGTCGGTGACCGCCGCCAGCTCGGGCTGGCGCTGGATCATGGCATGCACGGGTGAGGCGGGAAAGTCAGTCGGAGGTATCGTCGGGCTGTTGGACATGGTCCTCATCCTCAGTGTCAAGTGACATGGGGGCGTTGTGCTGGCCAGGTAGATCCCACTCGAGCTGATCCCGGACGTCGATACCGCGCTCGGCGAGCAGTGCCTGGAGGCGAGGCAACTCGGCCGTGGGCACCATGGCCAGTGCCTGCTGCGCGCTGGGCGCAAAGGGGTGCAGGATGTCCGCCAGCTCGAGCTCGGAGAGCAGCTCGCGCAGCGTCTGTTCGTCGCGGAGCTGGAGCAGGGTGATGGTCTGCATCTGGGCACCGCCATAGTAGTGCCCCCAGGCACGCACCTGGATCTCGATGCGGCGGAGCAGGGGGCCATGATGCAGTGCTCGCAGCCGCTCCAGGATCTGGTCTACGCTCATGCCCTGGGCGATGGCCCCTTCGATGGCCGAGCGAGTGAGGAAGAAGCGCGCGGGCAGGCCAGACGGCGAAGAAGATAGCCCCTCGGTCTGCCCGGTCGGGCCTTCACGGGCGGTGAAGGGTGCAAGCTGCTCAAGGAGATAGATGCTAGGCAGGGCGATGGTAAACAGCACTTGCCCGTCCTCGGCAATCTCGATGCAGCGCGCCGGCGTGAAAGTGGCCGAGATCCCACGCTGGTGAGCCCTGGTGCGAGCCGGTGGATAACCGGCGTCCTGGAGGGCAGCGGCCAATGCTTCAACTGCGTTCAGGCCGGGGGTGATGAGGGCACAGGTACGGTGCCCTGAACGCGGTGCTGACGCCGGCTCCTGAGGGTGGACCACGCGGGCGCGAATCGCCGGGTCCTGCAGTAACTGGTCCAGTAGATGGGCATCGGCAGCCTGGAGCAGGGTGGCCTGGCGGTGGATGGTAATCCGCTCGTGCAGGTGCTGCCACTCTTCCAGCGTGCGTACCACATTCTGCGGGAGTGGGGGGTGGGGGGCGGGATCATCGCGCGCCTGGGGATCCGGAGCCTGTATCATCTGGCTCAAGGTGTGGATGATGCGTGCTGCTGTCCAGCCTCGCCGCTGGGCACGGTAGGCGGAGTGGCGGGTGAGCCGGTACTTGATCGCCCGCTCGGCACTGGTTCGCTCGGCAAACTCGTCTAGCGTGGCCAGGGTGCGGTCGCTGATCGGGTCGAGGGCGATGATCTCGAAATTCGGCTGGACGATGACCCGACCCTCCTGCTGCGGGATATCGATGGCAGGACCCACGCCCAGGATCCAGGCTCCTACGGGGGTCAGGCGATAGGCCACAGGCTTGCTGCCCATGTAGCCAATGTCGACCATGCCCATCCAGAACAGCGGCTCGAGGAGGAGGGAACGGATGAAACCTCCTTCGACCACCTGCCATCCTTCGCTCTCGTTGGCAAAGCCCGGCGTAAAGGTCCATCCCATGGAGTTCCCATAGCTGATGTAAGAGGATGGGTACATCCTCGGCGTT
>Ga0315274_10013036_pt1 | contig 11834 bp, 12 predicted proteins | sample YL17G02_20_MG_FD_203700 | JGI IMG/M metagenome (GOLD analysis project Ga0315274, IMG submission 203700) | Sediment microbial communities from Yellowstone Lake, YNP, Wyoming, USA - YL17G02_20 | ecosystem: Environmental > Aquatic > Freshwater > Lake > Sediment | place: USA: Wyoming | collected... | reverse complement strand
CCACTTTGTATGGGAAGAGATGGGGACCGGGTGGAACCGGTCCCTACCAACCAAAACGGGGAGCTTGATGCAGCCCTGTTGGCGTGCTGGGCGTGTTTGGCGGGCACTCCCTGCGCGTGGGTGCCGCTCAAATCTGTTTGACCGTCCCCCAGTAAACGTCGAGCCGCTTGGCCAGGTAGAGCTTCACCGCCTTGAGCAATACCTTCGCCTCGAGCTCCTGCCCCTTTTCGACGATCTGCTTGAGGGTCATGTTCGGGCGGAGAGAGAAACTGTCCTGCGCGATGATTGGCCCCTCGTCCAGATGCATGCTCACGAAGTGGGAGGTGACGCCGACGATCTTCACGCCGTGTTCGTAGGCTTGGCGATAGGCCTGGGGTCCGGGGAAACTGGGCAGCAACGAGGGATGGATGTTGATGATCTTGTTCTTGAAGCGCCAGACGAAGTTCGGCGACAGGATTTTCATGAACCGCGCCAGCACCACGAAGTCCACCTCGTGCTCGTCCAGCACCTTGAGGGCGCGCGCCTCGGCGGTGGCCCGGTCTTCCCAGGGGATCGGCTCAAACGGCAGGCGGTAGTGCGCGGCGAGCGATTGAAGGTCAGGACGGTTGGAGATCACCACGCGGGGCTCAGCCTTCACCTCGCCGGAGCCGACCGCCCAGAGGAGCGTCTCCGCACAGAGCGGTTCGCGGGTCACCAGCACGGCCATGCGCTGGCGTCGGCGCGGTTCGCTGAAACGAAGCTTGATCTCCATCCGCAGCGACCGGCTCAGCTCCGCCAGGCCCGCCTCGACGCCGGGACGATCGAGTTGACGCGTCTTCCACGTCGCCTGCAACGTCATGCTGAATTGGCCCCGGGTGACCTGCTCCTCCAGCGCCTCGATGTTCGCGCGTTGCTGGAAGAGGAAGTTGGTGATGCGGGCGATGACCCCGGTCCGGTCGCGCCCGATGACGGTGATGGTGGCAAACTGCTTCATTTGACGGTCGCGAATGAACCGGATTTTGCCCCGGCCGAAAAGAAGAATCCGACAGGTGTCGTGCTCGACTACGCCGGCACGCTCGACGGCCGGCCATTGTCCTTGGGTCCCAGCGCCAGCAGGAATGGCACGGCGCGTTCGGCCCATTCGGCGGGGCTGGGATACTGCCCGGCGGACCCGCCAAAGCAGCTTCGCAGCATGTCAGTATCGATGATGCCGGGGTTCAGAGGCACGGCGGCCAGGCCCGACGGCAACTCTTGCGCAAGCGCCTGGGTCAACCCCTCAATCGCCCACTTGCTGGCGCAATACGGCGCGACTTCCGCGTTGGTCGAGCGACCCCACCCGGAGCTGAAGTTGACGATCACCCCCGTCTGGTGCACGAGCATGGCCGGCAGGAAATGACGAATCACGTTGACCGTCCCTTTGAGGTTCACGTCCACCACGTGCGAGAACTCATCGGCCGGCACCCGCCAGAGCGGCGCGTTGCGGTTGATGAGCCCGGCATTGTTCAGCAGCAGGTCCGGGGGCGGATGCAGTTGCAGCAGGCGATCCGCCCAGCTTTTCACCTCGCGATCGGAGGAGACATCCACACAGTCGAAGTCGTGGGGTGCGCGAAAGCGTTGGCGCAATGCTTCCAGGGCCGCGCAGGTGCGACCGCAGCCCAGCACCGTGTGCCCCAACCGGATGAATTCCTCCGTCAGGGCCAGGCCCAACCCGCGCGTCACGCCGGTGATGACGACGGTCCCGGCGGTCATTTGCGATACCGGGCAGCATCCAGACGCAGGTAGATGAGGCCCAGCAAGAGGAAGCCGCAGAGGTTGACGCCGAGCGTATAGCCCAGCTTGTAAGGGATGCCGTTGTTGTTGTTCGAGTAGATGACCACGTCCTGCGCCGCGAGCAACGTGGGCCAAGTGAACGGCATCAACGCCCCCTGGGCGAGGCCGCGCGAAAAGCCCGCCGGTTTGCTGTCCTGATCCAGATGCCGGGCCACCTGGTTCAATCCCCAACTGAAGCCGAACGCCAGCGTCAGCAAGATCGCCAGCCCCACCACCTTTCGCATGAAGGCGAACCGGTAGCTCTGGGAGCGGTCGGAGATGATGGGCATACGTCCGGGTCGGTGGTTCCAGCGGGCTGGCGAGGGAGGCGCCAACTCATCCGCGCTCAGTCTATCCGGTTGATGTTCAGGTCGGTCACGAGCACCTTGCCGTCATCGGCGGACAAGAGGATGTGACCGATGTGGGTCATCCGGTTCGGGTTTGCCAGCTTCGCCGCCCAAAGGTCCACCCGCCAGGCGGGCAGCGACTTGTCACCCAAGCCCGCGTCGCCTGCCCGATCGAGCACCAGGCGGGTGGCCTTGATGGTGAGTTTTTCCAGCAGCGGCTGCTTCAGCGCAATCTGCGCGGCGCGATCGGAGTCAACCCGCATGCGTTTCCGATCCAGCGCGGCGTCCGTGCCGTCGATCCGATCCCACACGCGCGCTGGCCGCTTCACATTCATTTTCTTGCCCGCGCCGAATTTCACCTCCGTCGCCTTGAACGTCGCATCGGGGTCATAGTAGGTCACATACCAAACGGCCGGCGTCAGCGCCCCCACGGATCGCTCCGAGCGGATTTGGATCACCTTGTCCTGGGCTTCCTTGCTGACGTACTCGTTGCCTTCCTTGATGAGCTCGAAGGCCGTGAGGTCGGCTCCGTTGAGGCTGACGGCAAGACCCAGCGCGAAGGCAGCAAGGGACATTCGGCTGGCCGCGAAGTTCATCACGTTCTTCATGCCGCACAAGGTAGTGGCTGATCGGTCTGCTTTCAATCTTCAAGGCGGCCCCTCCGCTGCCGGCCTCTCCTCTGCCTCGACTGCGAGTATCGCCGGCCTTCGGGGGACGGACTTGAGCGGGTACCCGGACGGTGAAAGGGAGACGGTCCCCGGGGACGCAGAACTACTCCGAGGGCGGCGCTCCGGGTATGGGCGGCAACGGTGGGAACGGCCGGCCCGCAGCCCTCATCTGGGCCTCCTGCGCGCGCATCAGAATGACCTGCCTCGCTGGATCGATGTCCGCCGGTGCCTCCACGGCGGTGCGAACACTGCGGGCGGGAATCGTCCGCAAGGCGGTCGAGGACTCCATCGGAGTCGCGGCAACACTCGGACTCAAAGCCGCCGCAGTGCCCACGCCGCCAGGATTCGGAGCGAATGCTCCTGGGTTCACCGCGGCGGTTTTCACGCCCGGCCACGCGCCGGGCATCGCGCGCGATGGGATCGCTGACGGAGGTGCGCCCGGCATCGGCATCACGCGCGGCGCCCCCGGCACACCCCCTAATCTTCCCGGGAGCGCGGCCGGCGCGGCCAAACCGTAGCTGGCGAAGTCCAGCGTCACCGCCACGCCGGCGTTCAGGATCTTCACGGTGTTTTCCTTCGGGTTGATCTCCAACACCTCGATCTCGCCCTGGCGTCCGCCTTCGGCGATGGCGAAATGCGTCGAGTTGGTGACCGCCGCCACGCCCGGACGCGCGGGCGACGGAGGAATGACAATCCAAGCGCGTTTTCCGGCGGAATCCGAGGTGATCCCGGCCAACTTGAGGTCCACCTTGACCGGTGGATTCGTGGGCCCTGCCGCCACGGTATTGGTCGGCTGGGGCTTCAGGCCGAAGGGATTCCGCACCAGGAAAACGTGCCTGGCCGGCTCGCTGGGCGCGTCCAGGTCCGCGCGCACGGCGGCGATCAGCAGCACGGCACAGGTGCCCAGCGCCATCCAACTCCCGCCACGCTTCATGGCGCTACGATAACTCATGCCCCTTCAAACACCAGAGCGAAAAACTGGTTGCGCGGCAGAAGGCACGGCCGCGTCAGCGCCCTGACGCCGTCGCGGCCAAAGCAGGCGCCCCATCAAGCCTGAAGGCGGAGGGGGCGCGACATTCGGGCCATCGGGCATGTGGCGCGCTGCGGCTGGCGGAATCGTCAGCTCAATTGGCCGCCCGGCCGGACACGCCCTTGGTGCCTTTGGCGATCGCCTTGGCGGATTCCTTTGGACGCAACGCGCGCACGGCGGCGCCGGCCCGCCACATCTCCGAGTCCCGGATCGCGCCGAGTTCCTTCTCGAGTTGCTGCCGGTAGTCGGGCCCGCCGCAGGCCTTGATCACGCGCGCGGCTTCCTTGCCGGAGGCCACGCGTTGGTAAAGTGCCTTGAACACGGGCATCACGGCCTTCTTGAAGCGGGGCCGCCAATCGAGCGCGCCGCGTTGGGCCGTCGCCGAACAGTTGGAGTACATCCAGTCCATCCCGTTCTCATCCACGAGGCGGATGAGCGATTGGGTCAACTCCTCGACGGTTTCGTTGAACGCCTCGCTCGGCGAATGCCCGTGGGCGCGGAGCACGTCGTACTGCGCGTCCATGATGCCGGCCAATGCGCCCATGAGCACGCCGCGTTCGCCGGTCAGGTCGCTGTTCGTCTCGTGCGGGAAGGTGGTCGGGAAGAGGTAGCCCGAGCCGATGCCGATGCCCACCGCCAGACAGCGCTCCTTCGCGCGGCCGGTGGCGTCTTGATGGACCGCGAAGCTCGAATTGATGCCGGCGCCCGTCAGAAAGTTGCGCCGCACGTTTAGGCCGGAGCCCTTCGGCGCCACCATGATCACGTCCACGTCCTTCGGTGGCACCACACGGGTCTTCTGGTTGTAGGTGATCGAGAAGCCGTGGGAGAAGTAGAGGGCGACGCCGGGTTTGAGGTTCCGCTTGATGACGGGCCAGACCAGGCGTTGGGCAGCGTCATTCAGCAATACCTGGATGATCGTGGCGCGTCGGACGGCCTCGTCGATCTCAAACAGCGTTTTGCCGGGCACCCAGCCGTCCTTGACCGCGCGGTCCCAATCGCGCTTGAACGCGCTGGCCTGGCCGATGATGACCTTGAAGCCATTGTCGCGGAGGTTGAGCGACTGCGCCGGGCCTTGCACCCCGTAGCCGATGATGGCGATGCTTTCGTTTTTAAGGACCTTGCGGGCCCGGGCCATGGGAAATTCCTTGCGCGTGATGACCTCTTCCTTCACGCCGCCAAAATCGATCATTGCCATGGTGTGTTCCTGTCTCGTTCGGCGGGGGCGGGATCGCCCCTCCGCCAGGTTCATTTCGTTGTTCGTTGTGTTTCCGAGTCTGACTGGGCCGCGCATCCTAGGGACCGCACGCCCCCAGTCAAATCCAAATCGGCCGCTACTTTCGCGGCAGCGCCACTTTGCCGGTGCGGGTCAGGTCCACAATGCCAAAGGCATTCATCAGATCGATGAACTTCCCCGTCTTGCTCTCGTCGCCGGTGATCTCGATGGTCAGGGTGTGGGGCTGCACGTCCACGATCTTGGCGCGGAAGATGTCCGTGATCTGCATCACTTCGGCGCGGGACCTGGAATGGACGGCCACCTTCACGAGCACGAGCTCACGGTCCACATACTCGCCATCACGGAAATCCCGCACCTTGAGGACATCGACCAGCTTGTTGAGTTGCTTGACGACCTGTTCCAACGTGGCGTCGTCGCCCCGGGTGACGATGGTCATGCGCGAGGCGCTGGGGTCCTGGGTGGGCGCCACGTTGAGGCTGTCGATGTTGAACCCGCGCCCGCTGAACAGGCCCGTCACGCGGGTCAGCACGCCGAACTTGTTTTCCACCAGCACAGAGATCGTATGTCGCATATTTTGGTTCTCAGGATTTCTCGCGCGTGGTCGGTCGAAACGAAAGCCCGCGTTCCTCCCGGAACCGCGGGCGACCTGCGAGCGCGAAACCAGTGCCTCAGGTCGCGTCAGTCAACCACGACCACGCGAACGACCTGACCCACACTGGCACTTCGAATCATCGCCGCGCACCGTACCAACCGCCGCCGGGGTGGTCAACAGTTTTCCCCCTGTTCAGGCGAAGAAGGGGTTATGCGCCTTCTCCTCCCCCACCGTCGTCATGGGGCCGTGGCCGGGGCAGATCAATGTTGCCGCGGGAAGGGAGAGGATCTGCTTGCGGACTGCCTGCTTGGCCGTTTCGAACGCGGCCTCAACGGTGCGCCCCATCGAGCCGGCAAAGAGGGCGTCCCCGACGACGACCACCGGCGGGGCGTTTCCCACCCAACCTTGGATGAGGTAGCTCGTTCCATCCTCGGAGTGGCCTGGCGTTGGACGGGCCATCACTCGCAAACCTCCGATCCCGACCACATCCCCGGCTGGGCTCTGGGGGTCTGCTGGCACAAGCGGCGGACCGGTGTGCACCTTCGCCCTGGGGAAACGCCGCTGGATGGGCGCCAGCGCGGCGACGTGATCGTGGTGACCGTGAGTGATGAACAGGTGCTTCAGCTCCAATCCATTCTCACCCATCAAATCGACCGCCGGCTGCGCCTCCCAGCCCGTATCGAAGAGGGCCGCCTCCCCCGTCGCCGCATCCCAAACCAAGTAGGAGTTCACGGCCATGCCTTCGCGGGTCGTGATCTGCCGCAGCTCGTGCCACCGATTTGCCTGGTGCGGCCGAGGCAACCAGCCACCGGCGATCGCTGCCAGCCGCTTGGCGTGCAGGCCCAGTCGCGCCGCCAATCGATCGAAGCGCGGCGAAGGACTCCCCTGCCCTGTTTGCTCGAACCGACAGTAAGCTGGCACCTCCAAGCCCGCCAAGGCCGCCGCTTCCTCGACGGACACGCCCACCGCCGTCCGCGCTTTGGCGACGATGTCACCGGCATGATCTTCCAGAGTCACGCGCCCAAACTAGGCCGCGTTCTGCCGGTCCGCAAGCGCCCTGGCTCGGAAGCTGTTTGCGAGTTGTGCATTCGGTAGGGTGAGGCGTCCCTGCCGAACCGGTTCGTGGATCGCGAATCAGGATCGGCTCACCGGGGACGGTTCGCCCTACCTTTTTCGGACAGGCTCTCCGTTCGGCGGGAACAGGAACACCAGCGCGCGCCAGACGCGTTGGCGCCAATAGAACTCGTTGTGCTGGCTCTTCCGCGCCTCGGCCCATTTGTCCCGCCTCAACCGCGCTTGCTCCAGTGCCAATTCCCCCATCGGCTGCTCGTCGATGAAATGCCGGAGATCGACGCCCTCCCGCCAGCCAATCCTGTGCAGTTCGGCCACCACGGCGTCGGTGGTCGCGCGGCCATCGTCGCCAGCCATGAAATCGCAGACGCCGCTGTCGAAGTAGAGGCGGACCGACTTCGGCTCGCGGCGATACGGGCGCAGGACATTCGCCAGGAAATCCGAATCTTCACAAGCAGGAACCTTCGCGGGTTTCCTGCCGCCGGGTCGAACGGTTGAGCCGCGTCAATTCTATCGAAACCACAGATGGACACAGATGGACACAGATAAAACGCGACGAATGGCGATTGGGGACGATTCTTTGGAACGTCATTGGTGACCCGGATCGGCCGGAGCGAAAGCTCCTTTCCCTCCGGGATCTGTGTCCATCTGTGTCCATCTGTGGTTTCCCTACTGCATTGTTACGGCTGAGCCTCGATCAGTTCGAGGAGCTTTTCCACCGCTTGGTCGATCTTGACCGGGATCAGCGCGCCGCCGCGCGGCTTGAGCTCCACCTCGCCTTTCGCCAGCGATTTCTCGCCGATGCCCAGGCGCAGCGGGAAGCCCACCAGCTCCGAGTCCTTGAACTTCACCCCGGGCCGCTCGTCGCGGTCATCGAGGATCACTTCGACGCCTTGCGCCGTCAGTTCGGCATAAAGCTTCTCGGCGAGGATCATTACCGGACCGCTGGGCGCGACGTTCAGCGGCGTGATGCAGACCTCGAACGGCGCAACGGAAAGCGGCCAGAGGATGCCGTCTTTGTCGTTGCATTGCTCGATCACGGCTTGGAGCGTGCGGGTGACGCCGATGCCGTAGCAGCCCATGACGCACGGATGCCGCGAACCGTCTTCAGCCAGGAAGTAGGCGTTCATCTTCTCGCTGTATTTGGTGCCGAGCTTGAAGACGTGGCCCACCTCGATGGCGCGGCGGATCTTGAGCGGCTGGCCGGTGACGACGCACCGCTCGCCCGCCTGCACGGTGCGCAGGTCGGCCCACTTCGTGACCTGGATGTCGCGCGCCAGTTCGACATGGCGGAAGTGGAAGCCATCGTTGTTGGCGCCGGTGGTCATGCCGGCAGCGTCGCGGAGTTGCTCATCGGCATAGACGGGCAGCCTGACGGCTTCCCCTTTGAGTGAGGTGGTCACCGCGCCGAGGCTGCCGGGATGCGCGCCCAGGACAGCGAAGATTTCCTCGGCTTCGGCTGGCCGGAACTGGTTCGAGCCGAGCGCGAAGACGAACTTGGCTTCATTGCGCAAGTCATCCCCGCGCATCAGCACGAGGACGGGCTTGCTCTCGACAATGAAGACCAAGGTCTTGATCTGGTGATGCGCCGCCACGCTGTAGGGGGCCTGGGCGAGCGCGTCGATGGTGACGACGCCCGGCGTGGGGAACTTTTCCGGCGCGGCCCCGGTGCGGGTCCGGGGCGTGGGCGTGAGCGGCCCCTGGCTGGCGGCCTTCTCGATGTTGGCGGCGTATTGGCCGGACTCGCAATAGACGACTTCGTCTTCGCCCGTCTCCGCAGGCACCATGAATTCGTGGGAGAACTTGCCGCCGATCACGCCCGTGTCGGCCTCGACCGGGACGGCCTTCAGCCCGCACCGCGCGAAGATGCGGGTGTAGGCGTCGTACATCTTCTGGTAGCTCACCTGGGCCGCCTCGTCGCTCGCGTCGAAGCTGTAGGCGTCCTTCATGATGAACTCCTTGGCGCGCATCAGTCCGAAGCGCGGGCGGATCTCATCCCGGAACTTGACGCCGATCTGGTAGAAGTTCTTCGGCAACTGGCGGTAGCTGTTGATCTCAAAGGCGGCGAGCTGGGTGATGACTTCCTCATGGGTCGGGCCGAGCACCCATTCCTTCTTGGCGCGATCGAGCACGTGATACAGCACGTCGGCGGCGGTCTGGTAGCGCCCGCTTTGCTGCCAGATGTCCGGCGGCTGGAGGGCGGGCATGAGCACTTCGATGGCGCCGGCGCGGTCCATCTCCTCACGGACGATCCGCTCGATCTTTTTGAGCGAGCGCAGGCCGAGCGGCAGGAAGGTGTAGAGGCCGCCGGTGAGTTTGCGGATCAGGCCGGCGCGCAGCAACAGCTTGTGCGAGACGATTTCGGCGTCGGAGGGGCTTTCCTTGAGTGTCGGGATGAAGGTCTGGGTCCAGCGCATGAGGAGAGTGTCCAATGACGAGTGTCGGGTGTCGAGTGACGAAAGTGTCGAATGGAGAGTGTCGAATGGAGAGTGAAAGTCAGTCCGCGTTGCCGCGAGCCGTCTTCTTTGAGGCCACCATGATGGCAACCAGCTCGTCAGCTTCTTTCAACAACGAGGCCAGGGTGGGCTTGGGCGGCTGTTTGAGGTCGTGGAGTTCGTCGGCCAGCATCTCCAGCCACAGAGCTGATTCGTCCGCTTCCTCTTCCACGGTGGAAAGCTTGTTGACAAAATCGGCTCTTGATCTGGCGCGGCAAGCCGAACGGTAGTTGGCGGCGACTGACGAGGAGGAGCGCAGAAGCTGCCGCTTCAGCACGAGCACTTCATCAGTGGGGGGAAGATCTCGGCTAAACTTGAAGACGCTTCTTGCGAAAGCCTTCGTCCTAGCTTTCAAATCGCTCATCGCTCCGCCAATCCGCAGAATTCGACATTCGAAACCCGCAACTCGCCGCTTACTTGACTGTATTGATCAGCGGCGCGAGGCCCTGGATGCGGACCTCCAGCCGATCGCCGGATTCAATCGGTCCCACGCCGCTGGGCGTGCCCGTCAGGATGACGTCGCCGGGTAGCAGGGTGAGGTTCGTGGAGATGAAGCTGACCAGCCGGTAGCAGTCGAAGATGAGCTGGCTGGTGTTCGAGTTCTGGCGCAACTGGCCGTTCTGGAAGAGCTGGATGGTGAGATCGTGCGGGTCGATCTTCGTCTCCACGTACGGCCCCAGCGGCGTAAATGTGTCGAACGACTTGCAGCGGGCCCACTGACTCTCGGCATTCTGGATCGTGCGGTCGCTGACGTCCTGCGCGGCCGTGTAACCGAAGATGTAGCGAGCCGCGGCCGCGGGGGTCACGTTGCGAATCCGCCGCCCGATCACGATCGCCAGCTCCGCCTCGTAGTCCGTACGGTGATGGGCAAAGGGGATCTCGATCTTGCCGCCGTCGGGGATCAGCGACGTGGGCGCCTTGAGCCAGAAGAGCGGCTCCTTCGGCAGCGGCTTGCCTGACTCACGCGCGTGGTCGGCGTAGTTCAACCCCACCGCGATGATCTTGGAAGGCGCCACCGGGGTCAGCGTCTTCACCCCCTTGACCGGGAACGTCTTCTTGTCGAAGGAAGGGGAGCCGAACACGTCGCCGCGCAAATGGAAAAGCTCCCCGTCCACGACCTTTGCGTAGAAAATCTCGTCGCCCTTTTGAAAGCGTCCAATTGCCGCCATAAGCAGGTCTTTATCTAACAAATCTCCCTGGGCTCTCGCAAGTTGAATCGGCGACGACTGGCGCTAGCCGAGGCGCGAGCCCTACCCCCGGGTCAATCCGGTGAGAGCCAATGACTTGCCGGTTGTGCCGCGACCAGTTTCGGATCGCCGAATCCTGCGGATCGGCGTTGGAGCTCTCGATTCCGACAACGTTTCCGTCGCTTTGTGGTCCAACAGACAGTAGAGTTCCGCGCCATGAAGAACGAGCACCCGAGCCGAGGCAGGCGAGTCTCTCGCCTGTGCGCCGGGCTGTTGCTCTTGCCCACAACGCTCGTGCTGGCGAGTGAACCGTTGGTTTGGCGGGCGGACAAGAACGAGGCGGACGCCGACATCAAGTCCTGGCCTCTGCCCAGGGTGCTGGAGGCGCTGGCCGGGGCGACCGGCTGGCGAATCTACGTCGAGCCGGAGGCCGAGCAGACGGTGTCCACCCGGTTCGAGAAGCTGCCGCCAGCCGAGGCCCTGGGCCGTTTGCTTGGGGGCCTGAACTTCGCTCTGCTGTCCGCGACCAACGCGCAGGCCAAGCTGTTCGTCTATCGAACGACCCTTGAGAAGGCGACGCAGTTCGTGCCACCGCCGAAGCTGGACGCCGGAAAGGCGGTGTCCCGCGTCATCGGGAACGAACTGGTCGTCACCCTGAAGCCCGGCGCCAAGCTCAGCATCGAGCAACTCGCCCAACGGCTGGGGGCCAAGGTCGTCGGGCGCATCGACGGCCAGAACACTTACCGGCTCCAGTTCGAGAGCGAGGAGGCGGCGCAGAAGGCGCGGTCCCAGATCGCCGAGAGCGAAGACGTCACGTCCGTTGATTCGAACTACACGATCCAACTCCCAAGCCGGATCGAGGCGCTCGGCGGGGCGGGCCCGGTCGCGCCGCTCGCGCTGAAACCCGGCACGTTGCCCAACGGCGACTATCTGGTCGTGGCCCTGATCGACACCCCGGTTCAGCGGGAAGGCTCAACGATCAAAGACTTTCTCCTGCCCAACGTCTCGCTGGCAGGCGACGCAGCGGCCACTTCGGCCGGCCTCACGCACGGAACGGCGATGGCGGAAACGATCCTGCGAGCTGCGGCGTCGAATCTGCGCGACGCCGACGGCACGCCCATCCGCATCCTGCCGATGGACGTTTATGGCGACCAGCCGACGACTTCCACGTTCGAGGTCGCCGCGGCTTTACAGGCCTTGTTGGGCTCCAACGATTCCCGGGTCCGGATCGTCAACCTGAGTCTGGGCAGCTACGCGGACGCTTCCTACGTCCGCCAAGCGATCCAAGCTTTGAGCCAGCGAGGGGTGTTGGTCGTGGGAGCTGCCGGCAATGAGCCGGTCACCACGCCCGTCTATCCGGCGGCTTATCCGGAGGTGTTCGCGGTCACCGCCGGAGATCGTCAGGGCAACATCGCGCCGTAC
>Ga0315274_10013035_pt1 | contig 11834 bp, 10 predicted proteins | sample YL17G02_20_MG_FD_203700 | JGI IMG/M metagenome (GOLD analysis project Ga0315274, IMG submission 203700) | Sediment microbial communities from Yellowstone Lake, YNP, Wyoming, USA - YL17G02_20 | ecosystem: Environmental > Aquatic > Freshwater > Lake > Sediment | place: USA: Wyoming | collected... | reverse complement strand
CGGAAAGGAAATTGTTGGATACCCAACACAAAAACCAGAAACTGTGCTTGAGAGAATAATAAAAGCATCTTCAAACGAAGGTGACCTTGTTATGGATTGTTTTATGGGTTCTGGGACCACTTTAGCTGTTGCAGAGAAACTTGGTCGTCGATGGATTGGTTGTGATATTAATAAAGGTGCGATAATCACAACAACAGAACGTTTGAATAAGATAATCAAAGAGCAAGGCAACAAAACCGCATTCAAAGTATTCAATGTAAACCATTACGAAGTATTCACTAACGAAATCCAAGCAAAACAATTACTAATAGAAACATATAAGATTGATGAGCTTTCTCGCGGTGATTTTGATGGTACTTTGGGTGCTGATTATGTAAAAATAATTTCTCCAAACCGTGTACTTGGAAAGATGGATATATCACTCGTTATAGAAGCTATTAAGAAAAATAAAGACCTGTTTATTGTCAAAAACGTATCAAAACAAAAAGAAGCTACTTTTGAAAATAAAGTGATTGTTATCTGTAGTGGTGCAGAGATTGATGTTCGTGATTTTGTTAAAAAAGAAAATAATACAGGTGTAGAGATAGAAATACGAGATATACAAATAGACAAAAAAAACCTTGATTTCAAAAAGCCAACTGAAGCCGTTATTTCATATGTAGTCAAAGGAAATAAACTTACCGTGGATGTAAAAGACTACTACTCACCACTATTGATGAAGCGTTTAGAGCTTGAAAATGAAAAGCGTCTATCTATGACAGAGCGTGTGCAACTGTTTGATTACAGACAAGCTCTTGAGCATATTGTGATTGATGTTAACTATGGAGAATCTCAAAAGAAAGGTGATGATATTTCTTTCAATGCAGAGATATTTACTCACAAAGAAAAAAAGGGTGAGCTCGTGGAAACTCTCAATGAATATACTTATGAGAAAAAAGGTACATACACTGTAGCTGTAAAAATAGTCGATGTGCTTGGTGAAGAATACTTTGATACTAACGTCATAACTATAAAATAATTGTATGCAACCATTCGTACAAGAATTACAAAAGATGGTCAGTGTGTGGCGTGAAGATGGATATGAAGGTGTCTATCCAGAAACACAAAACATTCTCACTCATATCAAAAGCAACAATTTTCTTCACGAACCACAACGTGAAGCTTTTGAGACATATATATATCTCAAAGAAATACAAAACAACAAATCGGTCCCTCAGATTGTTTCAGTAATAGCAAAAGATAGCAAAGAACTATTGCGAGCTCTTGGTTTTACAACTGACATAATAGAGCTTTTTGACGACCTTGCAGAAGATAAAAAAGAGGACCATATTAAAAAGAAACTTTCTGAACTTGGCTTTACTGAGTATGGTTACGCAAACTATGTATTAGCTCTTACAATGGGTGCTGGTAAAACAATATTGATGGGACTATTGATGATGTATGAGTTTATTATTTCATACAAGCACGACACTGACACACGCTTTGCAAAAAATATTTTGCTCTTTGGTCCTGCTGATAAAGGTATTATCGAAGTACTCAAGGAAGTGAAAGATTTTGACTACAGTTCTGTTATACCTAGGCAATACGATGATATTACATATAATATAAAGTATTGGTACTTGGAGAAGCCTGAAACCCCCTTGAACCCTATTGGTAATTACAATGTCATAGTTACAAATTCATCAAAAATTATCATACGAAATTGGAAGGATACACACAAAGGAAATACACTCTTTGATTTACGTAAAGACCCTGTAAACAAGCGTTTAAGAGCACTACAAGGACTTGAGAGTCTTGCTGTGTTTGTAGATGAAGCTCATCACTCATATGGTGATGATGTGGCTGAAAAACTAAATCAATCACGTCTTACTATTGCCCACCTTGCAGAGCAGACTAATGTCATAACTGTAGCAAACTTTACAGGTACACCATATGTAAAAAATAAGATGCTTTCTGATACTGTTTATACTTTTGGACTTCAGCAAGGTATGGAAAAAGGTATTTTGAAACTTGTGGAAATTACTAATCACGGAAGGACAGATGAAGTACAATCCGAAGATTTTGTGAATACTGTTATTGATACATTTTGGAAAAAATATAGTGATAATCGTATAGAAGGCAGACTTCCAAAGATTGCTTTTTATACCACAGACATAAAAATGTTGGAGAAACTTGAAACTAATCTTGATAAAGCCCTTCGTAAACATAAGATTGACCTTTCGAAGAAACTTGTTTGGCACTCTACATTTACAGGAGACAAAAAGAAAGATGCGGACTATGAGTTCAATCGTCTAGATACACCAGAGAGTGAAAAGCAATTTGTTTTACTTGTAAATAAAGGGACAGAAGGATGGAATTGTAAGTCACTCGTAGCTGTAGCATTATATAAAAACTCAACGAGTAACAACTTTGTACTTCAATCAACTTGTCGTTGTCTTCGTCGTATTGGTGATAACAGTACCAAAGCTCACATTTTTCTTTCAGATGAAAACTATCAGGTTCTTGACCGAGAGCTCAAGAGTAACTTCAGTACCAGTATTTCCTCTCTTACAGGTAAACAACAGACTGAGGTTCAAGTGGACCTTATCATAGAGAAAAAACATACTGTCAAAATAAAAAGAATATTAACAGAAATACTTTCATCACAAAAAGTTGCTCCAGAAAAGATTGTCATAGACCTAAAAAAGGTTCCTGAGAAAAAACTCATACATATTATTCAAGGGAGAGAAATAACACTAAATGATGAGGGTAAAGCCGTATATAATGACCCCGTAGCAATCACTTCAGAAGATACACAAGAAGAGGTCCGAGTGTTTGGGTATTATGATGTTATTGCTCTTATACAGAATAAAACACATTTCTCATACACCGAAATAAATAAGATTTTAGAAGCAAACAGTATCACTAAAGAAAAACTAACAAAAGCAGTAGAAAAGAATTATCTTGCCATCTATAGTATAGCGGACCAGATACTTTCTCAATCAATCAAATACACAAAAGAAGTCACCGAAATAGAACAAGAAGTAGAATTAACAAAAGCATTTCCTTTCAAGATAACTGTTAAAAAAGACCTTCATGAAACAGATGAGCAGGCATTTTCTCGTAGTCTGGTTGTCTCTCGTGAACAAGAGGATGTTGAAGGTAAAAAATCTCGCCTTGGTTTTCATATCAATCCATATAACTTTGACAGTACGGATGAGCTTGAAATGTTTCGTTATTTACGGGCAAACCTAAAAGATGGTGAACTTGTGAACGATGTGTATTTTACAGGTGGTGTAACTAACGAAAAACACAATGAATTTTATTTTGAGTACCAAAAGAACCTTACTGATGGTGGACGTATCTCAAAATACTTTCCAGACTTCTTAATTGAGACATCTTTTGGAAGAAAACTTGTACTCGAAGTAAAGAGTGGTGATAAAGAGTTGACTTATAAATCCGAAAAAGAAAAATACAACAAAGGTACTCTTAAAAAAGATGATATTACCAGTGAACCCCTGATGAAAGAAATTGGTTTTAAAAAGTTTCAAGAACTCAACAAAAACTTTGAATATCACATTACCTTCAAAGGAAAAATGCTTCCAGAACAACAATCTATTGTAGAAAAAATAAATGCATTAAACTAATATTAAAAAAAATTGGATAATATAAAATATTAAGGTATGTCAAACCTAAAAAAAATAAATGGTGAATATATTCACGAGTTAAGAAAGATACTCATCAACGCAATCATATTATCCAAAGAAACAGATGTTGACCCAGAACTACTTCAAAAAAGATTTACCTTAACCCAGTTCGGTGCTAGCTGTGTTTTATATATGATGAAAAATGAAGAATATTATCCAGAACTTGAAATGTTTTACAAAAGAAATACATTAAGAGGTAAAAACAATACAGAAAACATAGTTTTCATTCAAGATATTGAACCTTATGAAATAAATGATGAGTGTACTTCAGAAATATCTTATGAGAAAAAATTGTCTTATGTTTCTACAGGCTTTGCAAGATGGATTACTTTTGAGGAAGCTAGGCAGGATTATATAGATATATCAATCGCTCTATGTAGATACAAAAGTCCATATATAGCCACCATTGCAGAAATGATTAGAAATAGAAATGAGGATGATTTAAAAGAATGGTTTAAAGGTCGCAGTAAAGAAGAAATTATCCAATATTTAAAAGGCAATGATTTTTTAGATGAGGATATTGAGGTAGTTTTAGGAATTGTGTTGTAATCTGTTATTTAAGATGTTTATCAGTATACAGATATGGTGAACACTACTGTGGGGTAAATTACACACAATTAACGACCATCTCCATTTTTAATATGCATTTCCTAATCTCTTCTCTGTTACTCAAAAGTTCTGAAAGCCACGCAATGGGGTCACAAATAGCAAGAAAGCGGTTCTCGAAGCACTCAAACCCTTTTTTGCACTTATAATTTAACGTATTTTGAGAAATAGAGAGTTCTGAAAAGATAACTCGTATGATTTTTTCTTTTTCGTGTGGATTAGCAAACTTATAATATGGAATAACGTTTTTTACAAGTTCTGAAAGTTTTTGTATCTCTTTCATTGTCTCGTGCATTGCGATGTCAGAAGATTGTTCTTGATTTTGTAGAATGGTAAGTTCTGAATTAAGTTTTGTTTCTTCTTCCATCAGTCCTTCTGGAGAATATACACCAGTCTTTAACAGAGAAAGTTTATTTGAACGGATATATGAGAGGTCTTCTCGTATCTTTTTCTTTTTTCTTTCAACTTGGTCCAATTCTTTTTGACGCTTTTCTTCAAAGAGTGCTATATCGGTACCAGTGCGAGCATCCATTTGCTCCATTTCTTCGTCTGTAAAATATAAACCATTAATTAGTCCTTCAATCTTTTTATCTATAAAAGTAAAGTTGAAGTTTTTAAAAGTATTTTCACATCCATTTACACATCGGGAGTTGAAGTATTGAATACCTTTCTTTGTGTATGGTGTATATACACGTTCACAATGTTCACAACGTACAATACCCCGAAGTGGTTGGTCTAACTTTTCTACATAATGAACACTTACTTTTTTCTTTTTAAGAACAGATTGGACCTGATTAAAAAGCTCATCACTAACAATGGCTTCGTGACTATTACTTGGAATGTATTTACCTTCTGAATTGAGAACTTTTCCAGTATAAAAAAGATTAGTTAGTATTCTACTAATATGGTTCTCATTTACAGGTCGTGAAGTTTTTTCAATCTCATCAAACTCATCTTCTTCTGCAAGCATTTCTTCTTTAGTTCTTCTTCGTCTCATTGGAACAGTAATAAAGCCTTGCTCCTTTGCGTATCGTGCGAGGTCAGACAAACTCCAATCACCAGTAGAGTAATACTCATACATTTGTCTTATCATTGGGGCACGTTCTGGGTCAAGGGGTTTATGTTCCATTTCGCCTAAATTAAGATAGCCGATAGGTGCACGATATGTGCAAATACCTTTTTCTCGTGAGTTTCTTATTGTGAGTGTTACTTTCTCACTAGTAACACGTGAGTGGTGTTGAGAGAACATACCATCAATATCCATATGAAGTGCTCCAGAACTCGTCTTCTCATATTTGGCGTATACGAAACGGAAATCAACACCTTTACGCATCAATTTTCTTACAAGAGTATCATCACCCTTGTTTCTACTTATACGGTCCCAACAAAGACATACAACACCTTTGAAATATCCTTTGCTGACAAATTGAAGCATCTTCTGAAACTTTGGTCTATCAATTCTATATTGAACCAATCCTTCATCTGTAATACTTATATCGTTATCTTCAGTAAAACCAGAGTGCTTTTCTGAAATAATACCGTCAGCAGAAAATCCTTTTATTGTAATTAGTGCAATTGTAAGTTTCTCTCGATACGCATACCGAGCGTTTTCTGATTTTTGATATGAAATAGAGTTCTTTTGATTATCAGCTTCATCGGTGCTTTTTCTGTTGTATATCAAATAACTATCACGGTATTTACCAGAGAGTATTTCTGTAATCAAATCATTTTCGTTTTTAATACTAGGCTTGTTCATATATATTTACATTTTAGGGACTACTTTACGGATACTTCCACCTACAATTTCGTATCCTTCAAATATCATCCTCTTGCGAATACCTTTCAATACATCACCAAGTTCTTCAAGAGCATCGAGTGTATTCTTCGAGAGAACTACAGATACTTCATTACTACACAAAATCTCTTGGGTAGGCTCAATTACGAGTGTTTTATTTTCTTTTGTGGGTAATACATTCATAATATCATTTTTTAATAAAATCTTCGACCTTTTTTATGCACCTTTAGACTATTTTCTTTTTCTGAAAAAGCACTGTAATTTAGACTTGATTGTTGATAAAGCTTTTCTAGTTTTTGTCGTCTTTTTGTGGGTATGCCTTTGTAGGTATATCTCTTGTTTTTTTGTTCAAGCTTTTCAATTTGACTATCAAGTTCAAGAACACGAAACATCGGATAGTATTTATATCGCTTATTCACTTTTCTTGAGCTGTATGTAAGTTCGTAACAGTGACGGCATCCGAACCAGTCTCCGTCTTTATAAAGCACACCAACACGTCGTCCACAGTATTGATTGTTCTTAAATAGATTACATTTGAACCAGTAACGAGTACCACCAAAATGACAGGGAGTTTCCACTATCGGGACCTTATAGTCACAGTCCTTCTTTTCGCCTGTAGAGTTATCTGTTTGTGTGTAAATAAACCGTGCATATTTTTCTTCATCCCATACAGATACTTGGACCGACACACTTCCACGAGAACCGTCTTCACCCCAAGATACGGTGGTATATTTGTAACCACCTTTTTCTTTGATGTCTCGAAGTAGCCACCATATCTCTATTTTCTTGCACCAGTCAGCTTCAGATTTAGTCATATATTTTTTTTAATTTTTGTTCGAAATCAATTGGAAATCTCACTGTTATTGGAGTTCATTTTTACGAAACGAACTATCGAGATTTACATCGACCACAGCAGGAACTTGCACATCTTTTCCGTTCCTTTTTGCTTGTAAACGTTCTAGTTCGTGGAGTGCTCTAAATAGGCTTCGTTCAATCGTAGTTTCGTAACGAAGAATATTATCCACACTGTCATTGCTCAACATATTTTTCACACTTTTTCGGGCTTGTTGTTCTTCGCTTTGCCCTATAGGGAACATATCGAAATCGTTCTGATACCACTCCATAGTTTTAGTTTCAACTTTTACAGCTCTCCGTAGTCTCCAAGCATTTGAGATGATGCGGTCCACGAGCAGGTCTTCCATAGGACCTACAGGCTCTAGAGCTTCGTGTATAGCTTCTTTGAGTTCATTAAGGACAATTACTTCATCAGTATCAACAAGCACTTCTCTCGTGAGTAAACCGTGTTTAATTGCATTGTATTTTGATACAGCCTTACCTTTATTTGTTTTTGGACCGCCTTTTGTTTGATTTTCCATAATAATTTTGATTGTTAGTTATTGTTAAAATCCAAGCTCTTCCGCTTTGGGAATATCTAATACTTCGGTATCGTTCACAACATTCACTTGTTCACCTCTAATATCTTCATCGGTAATACCAAAACGTTCCTTCCACATATCAAGTCGTTTTCGATTGTCTTTGAAAGAAAGCACAAAACCTTTTCTTGTTTTATATGGTTTGAGTTGCAGTTTTGAGCGAAGATACCATCCAACCTTTCTTGCCTGAAGAGTATCATCGCTAATATCTATCTCACGGTTTACCTCATCAGTTATCTGCTTCACTGTTACTTGATTGGCTTCTGTCTCGTATTCAAGTTTGAGAATAGCAAAGACAATATCACTTTCCCAAGATAACCCTCGGTCAGCCACAAGGTCTGTGTTGTACTTCACTATAAAAGTCTTAAGGTGTTCACGAATGGCACTATCTTTGATAATTGAAAGTAGTGGCATTACAATTTGGTTTAATCTGGGATGGATACCTTCAATTAAATCCTCTCTGCGTTCGATGGGTTCAAAATAGTTCTTCAGTCTCCACATTAGTAATTTGTTGCGTATCTTTTCTGCATCTTGATAAAAGTTTTCATCGAGTGTTCTGGGAATATCAGTTCGTAGTTTTCCTGCACCCATCTCTTCTACAAGAAATCGGCTTTCAAGTGCCTTGTCAGAAAATGTCTCACGAGTAGCAACTATTTTCGGACAGAAAACATCGTATGCTTTTACTTCAAAAGTTCCTTTGCCTTCAGAGCGTAGGACTGGCATACCTCTCTGATATCCAGTGTTCAAAATCTTCACTATCTCTGATGTCATATCGGAGAACTTGAAATCAGCTTCATCAATAATTAAGGTTCCATGCACTTCGTTTACAATTCGAAATATAGGACTTGGGGTGGTTGCTCCACCTGTAAATACTGGTTTATAGCAAAGAATACCTATCGCTTGTATAAAGCGAGATTTACCACTTCCAAAGTCGCCAATAGCACGGAGATATGGCACTTCGTTGAACCTGTCATACATCCAAGTAAAAAGCACATAGTAAGTTGCTATCTGTTCAAACACTTCCGAAATATCTAAGTATTTGTGAATAAATGTTTGTATCTCTTTAAGTATTGCTTCTTCGTTTTCATATAGAGTTGCCTGTGATGGAAAGAGTATTACTCCTTTTTCTACTAGATTATAAGTTGGTGGTAAGGGTCGATATTTTCTTCCGTCAAGTTCGACTTCCTCCAACAGGTTTTCGAGATTTCCATCTCTATCAATTTTAGAAAAAGAAGTTTTATTAGTGGTACGGTCAAAGACCATTTCATACAATGCATCTGGTTTTATAATTGATGTTTTGAGAATTGGCTTCTCTTGTTTTTCTTCGTTGTTGTCGTTTTTCATATACATTTAATTTTTATTATTTATAATTCTTACGCATACCAAAGATGCGAGATTTTAGGTTCTTGCGTTGATTTGCGAACTCCAAAGGGTTCACAGTAATTCTGTTGGACCAATATCCATCAACAACATCAGAAAGACCAATCTTGTTTTTGAAAACGAAGACCATTTTATTACTTGGCTCAGTATCGATTGTTGCGAGAGTATAATTCTTGCAAACAATAGTTACCGCCAAATCAAAATCTGACGTATAAAAATAATTCTTCCAATCATCGAGAGGGATGTATTGATAATCGTCATTCGCATTTATGTTTTTTTGCATAATCATTTACATTGGCTTTTATTGATAAATTGCTTCCACCAACAAGAAGTACAAGTACATTGTTATTCTTTTGAGATGTCCTGCGTATTTCCTGAGCGTTCCTGACATAGTAAAAAACACCTTGTATTTAAAAGGTGTTTTATGGTTGAAGTTTTTATTTTTCAGGAAGTGTCAGGATTAGCCAGCCTTGTTATTGAAGTTGATACCAAAACTTTTAATTACATCTATGAGGGGTTTTGAGTTGTCTTCTGTTTTAGGTATTTTTGCATATCTAATAAAACCATTACTTTTTTCTGTTAGGTTCGACTGAATAAACTTACGCATTTCTTCATCGGATTTTGATTTGGTGCTTGGTATTCTACTTTTTATCTCTTTTATAAGGTCTTTATATTCTACTTCTCCGCCACTAGGTAGTAGTGCATAAAGAGCACAGAAAACCTTGTAGTAGTTTGCCTTCTTTGAGAGTGGTAATAATTTTCCTTTATATTTGAAATCGTCACCATCTTTTACAATATAACGTGTATTATTGCTTGAAGTATCACCATTCTCAATAAACTCATCACTAATAAGAAAACTTACTTTCTTTAAAGTTGGAGCTAGAATAGATTTTATATTTTGAAACGTAAAATCGTCATTTTTTATTATAAAAAAACCTAGCCATCTATCTTTCGTATCTTTTTTTACAGCATTATTCCAGTCTTCTTTTAATGAATAGAGACTTCCAAAAGGGATTATAATATCAAAATTATAACGACTTAATCCACTAATACCTAAAGATAATTTATCAGCATCATTTTTCATACCTACAACAGCTTTCACAAATTGTTTCTCTTTGAATATTGTAATTTCATTATTATCAAAATAATCTTTTAGTATTTTTAAGTAGATTTCTGAGTTTTCTAAAAACCGAATGAGTAACTGTTGGTTTTGCTGTCCAACTAAAATGTCCCTATTATCAGTTTCTTTTTGTCTTGCTTCATGCACACTATCAAACTCAAAATGTTGCTGTTCGTACATCTCAGTCATTGATTGAATATTGGTTGGTGACTCAACCTTAAAATAAGTTTGGTAATCTGGTATTTCTGCAATCCTGAAAGCATTTTTTGAAAGAAAATTATTTATTTCATTATAAAAGTCTCCAAATATGTCCAATCTGTAATCAAAAAGTTCTTGACTATTCAGAAACTTTTCAATCCACCTAGAGAACACATCTTCTTTTTTTGATATAGAAATATCAGAATTAAGCCAATAATCACTCATATTAGCTTCAATCTTCTCTACACTTTTGTTATTTTCTAGGTTCTTGGTTTTACTTATTATTTTCTCATCAGAGAGATATTTTTTCAGTATTACCCAAACTCCTTTTATAAAATTATCATTCATATACATTTACATTACTTATCTCGCTCAGTGAACATTGAGAACATCGAGAATGTTATGTATAATAATGTTATCAAATGTTAGCAAGGATATCAATCAATTATGGAACATAAAAAACACAAAAAAGATGATGCATTACCAGAACTTCTAACCTTAGTAGAAGCCTCGGCATATCTGAAGTGTCATCCAAACACACTTCGTTCGTGGGACCGTAAAGGTATATTCACCGCAATACGTATCGGAGTAAGAAAGGTCAGACGATACAAAAAAGAAGACCTTGAAAAGTTTGTACAGTCACCAAAATAATTTTATTAAATAATCAATCAATGCAAATGAAAAAAACAATTAAGAAAACCATAAAAAAAGACACTTTAAAAGAAAGCACAAACACCGTTCAAAAACTCTCACAAACAAAAGGTAGAGCAATGCTTCAGTGGTATGAAAAATCTGCTCCAAAGAGTATTGAATGGTTTCCTGCACAAAAAAAAGAGACATATGGAAATCCAAAAGCTAAAGATTGTAATAAATTATTTTGGGGAGATAATAAACAGGTTCTTGCTCACTTACTCAAGGAGTATCGTGGTAAAGTAGATTTGATATACATCGACCCTCCGTTTGATAGTAAGGCTGATTATGTAAAAAAGGTGAAATTAAAAGGTTCCGAAATAAGTGGTTTAGAACAAAACGTTATAGAACAAATGCAGTATGTTGATATGTGGGAGAAAGATGAATACCTGCAATTTATGTACGAACGTTTGATAGTAATGAGAGAGCTCTTATCAGAGAAAGGTTCAATTTATTTACACTGTGATTGGCATAAAAACTCACACTTAAGGTTGATAATGGATGAAGTTTTTGGAGAAGAGAATTTTAAGAATGAGATAATTTGGCATTATTTCGTATCGGGTAAATATCCTAATGAATTTGCGAAGGACCACGATAATATATATGCATATCAAAAAACAAAAGACTCCACATTTAATTATGAAAAGCAGTCAGACAAAGCTTTATATTATGAAAAATATTACAACAAGCAAATTGTAATTGGAGAAGATGGTAAAGAGTACTATACTTATAACGGAGATTTAAGAACTTTCGAAAAACAAGTATCTGAAACTTGGGGACTTAATAAAATAAAAAGAGACGGAAAGGAAATTGTTGGATACCCAACACAAAAACCAGAAACTGTGCTTGAGAGAATAATAAAAGCATCTTCAAACGAAGGTGACCTTGTTATGGATTGTTTTATGGGTTCTGGGACCACTTTAGCT
>Ga0315274_10013034_pt1 | contig 11834 bp, 18 predicted proteins | sample YL17G02_20_MG_FD_203700 | JGI IMG/M metagenome (GOLD analysis project Ga0315274, IMG submission 203700) | Sediment microbial communities from Yellowstone Lake, YNP, Wyoming, USA - YL17G02_20 | ecosystem: Environmental > Aquatic > Freshwater > Lake > Sediment | place: USA: Wyoming | collected... | reverse complement strand
ATCGTTGCCGTGGTGAAGTCTTCGATGCGCTCGATTTCTGTTATCGGACATGTCTCGTACTCCTCGCAGTCTGCGCAACGATCCTTTATCGGGATTGGAATCTCCTTTAGAAGAGGATCTTTCTCGGTCAACTCCTGAATATACTTGCACATGCCATGACCGGGTATATCACAGGGAACGCCGCCCCATTTTTCCACGGTTTCTCGCACAGTTTTGGTCAGAATATTCCGAGTTGGAGCAATCACCAGAGTTTTTACACGCCTTCGCTCTGCCGCAATGACTCCCGAGGTCGTGAATCCGGCGCGCGTTGGTTTGCAGACGGCGACATTCCCCATCTTAAGAATTTTGTCAGCAGCTTCGACCCTATCGGCTTCGATCCCCGTGGGCAAAGGCATCCACATATCCAAGGGCGCAGTAGAACGTTCTTTGAGAACAGAAGCGGCCATTCAAACCACCTGCGCCGAAAAATTTTGCGCACAGTACGTTCTTAAAATTTCTATATTTGTAAATATAGTGAGATACGCATCATATTGAGCATTTACGTATATGATATAGTGATAGATACACATTTTAATACACAACCAAAAAGATTAGCCGCCTCAAGCGGCTTTTATTCCTATAAAGCACATCATCCGTATCTTTCCAATATTTCCTCTGCTTTCCCGAGTTTTTTCTCCAATTCAGCCACGACCGGCTTTAATTCCGCAATAATAGTATCTCTCTTCGCGAATGCATCCTGCACAACATCCAGCTTTTCGACCTTATCGGGACTCATATTGGGATTCTCTAGGAGTGCCTTCTTCAAGATGTTACGAGCCTGGCGTTTTGCTCCTGCAATATCCAGCTTGCTGCGGTGCAGCTTTTCTGCAACTTCTCGACGGGAATAGCATCCCACAATAGTCATGAAATTCTCAATATCTGACTCGATTTCAGCGACCCTTCTTTGAGCCTCTCCATTCAGATGTAATGAGTTTCCTTGATCTCTTTTCGCTGATTCGAGATCCTCAACAGCCTTTACATAGGCACGTGCCATTTTACTTTCAAAAGTATATACCGGATGCTTACTAACATCAGCAAATTCATTAAATGTCATCATTTATATCACCAAATTTACTATTTTCCCATTTTCAATTCTTTTTTAGTTCCTATACAACCATGGTCATAAGCAGGATTGAAAATAATAGATACATCATTCTCATCATGCTTCCTGATCTCCGTGAGCCTGGTTGTCTCCTTCGGTCGGTTTGATCACCAAACAGTTCCCATCAAAAACGAGGTCAACTGATCCGTATTTTTCCCACGATTGTGCAATAGCACGCGGTATTGCGATCACCGCAGCTTTGTTACCCTGCGATCTGGGCAGTTTCCTTTTGTATGTTAAGTTCATTTTTTATTTCCTGACAGGGCGTTCTTTCCCTGTCATAATAGGCTTCACGTAAAATTTTTTCAATATACTTAGAACCCCCAAAATGATTAAAGACACCCTTTTCACCAATGGCATCAGGAAATAGTACTCGATTTGTCCCATTGATGGCTATATGTTAGGATTTATGCGGGATATGCAGCAACAACAGCTGCGGACATTAGTTGACCTGGCGTTCTAAATTTAGAACCCATCAATGTCCTATAGAGCGGACCCATAAGACCTGCGATACTTCCCTCCAGGGCTTCGGCACTCCCTACCCTGTGTTATCGCTAGGGGGCTACTGCTGTTTGTAAATGCTGATCATCGGGAAGGTTATCACCTTCGTGGCCTATGCCAAGGTCCCTTCAATGGAATGGACATGGTATACGGGCTCTTAATGGTTGCTAAACCATTCCGTTTTTGTGTACCTGACGTAATTATACTCGTCAATGAGCTTCAACACAGTTTTATCGCCATATGATACATGAGGTGCAAGTTGTTGGGCAATGTCCCTCATCATGTATGAGAACGATACATATTTCTCCGAGGGATACGTGCTGTAATGACAGCCGTATGCCTTAGCAATCTTATCGTCCCATAGCGGGAAGAAAGCAGGTCCGAGAAGATGTAATCCTTTTGCAACAGCAACAGGACTTTTCCTGCCTTTACTCTTACCATCGGCAATCTGCAAGGCCTCAAGAAATTCATCAAACAAGCTCTTGATAAGGGGGTCATCGGTTTTCTGAAGCGTTACAATGTCTCGATTATGAAAACTATCAATTGTAGAAAAGTTAGATTGTATGACCTCTTCAAGCTTGTCAAAATCGAATGAGCCATACCTATAAAAAGCCTGATTCCATGTGTGAAGGAGAACTCCCATGCCATTAGCCATATCGTCTGGCTTGCCCCAAAAATGAGATACAATAAAAATTGCAATTTTGTACATGGCATCTCTTCGCTCGTGCCTCTGATACTCCGTATAACCGCGTATGAGTTCAGCCACGGACATCGCGGTGTCTGCCCCATCGGTATAATCAGCCATTTTTATCATCTCCTTATCCTGCCTGCCAGGTCAAAACCTGAGCATTTTTGAGGGGAGAGGTACCGGCAATATATATGGGCAGTCTTGACCGGCACCACGCTCCTTTCCCCACATATTCAGGCCTCCATGGTTTCCTGTCCTCTGCACGGGGAGTTGGCCGGGCCGACGGGTTGGAGATAAATACAGGATACGAAAATTAGAGTCGGCCCGGCCACATAGTTTCTGCAGATCTCCTCCCGCCTTTGGAGAAGACTGTCCTCCATGATATATCCTTCTGCGCTTTCTCATCTCGGGCTGCACACTCCCGCCTTAATTGCAATCAGTTTTTAATAAAGTATTTATATTAAGATATTCATGAATTATAAAGCAGGAGGAGTCACTATAAAAGAGGCAGCGGTTAAAATGCTGGACGAAAAAGATCATGATGCAATTGAGGCTCTGCGAACCGTAGGTGTAAAAAGAAACGTGGCCATCATCATCGTCTATCTCAAAGATCTGGACGAAGCCACAGCCAGAGATATTGAAATGGGGAGCGGATTGAGGCAGCCAGAAGTGAGCATAGCTATGCGCGTGCTGCGTGAGAAGGGCTGGATCGCGGAACGCGAGGTAAAGAAGGAGGGGAGGGGCAGGCCCATGAAGCTCTACAGGCTCACTGTGTCCATAGATGACATAATAGGATACTACGAAGAGGAGAAACGCAACGAGTCCTCTCGGGCTATGCAGTTTATCGAGAAGCTGAAAGAGATGTCTGCCACCTGATCAGAAAGCAACTTCTCCTTCCACCCTTTCTGCACCCAAGCTTACTGCCTCCTCGACCGCAGCCAGGTCTTTCATCAGGAATATCCTTTCGTTTGCAGTCTCTTTGGTGGCCACGGAGTTCTTCAGGATCTGCGCATACTTGCTGAACCTGGGGAGCTTGACCATGTAGCTGCCCAGATCTTCCACCAGGTCGTAGTCGAAGCCACTCCGCTCTAGGATCTTGAGGGTATTGCTCCTGTCGGCTATGGTTCTGAATCAGCTGTCCTTGTCAGAGTCTCGCTCTTCATTCCAGCCTTCGGAGCAAGATCACGGCCTGAGATGCGCCTGGCATGAGAGGTCTCAAATACTTTAACGAAAATATTCGACATGAAACCATCAGGTGAAAAATATGATCTGCAAATCAGTCATTGGAATGCTAGCCGTTGTTGTATTCATTTTTCTAGCGGGCAGTTGCAATGCCATAGACGGCGGGCAATATGGTCCAGATGGATGGCCCTATCCTCCAGATGGATGGCCCTATCCTCCAGATGGAGGTCAATATCCACCGGATGGATGGCCCTATCCTCCAGATGGAGGCCAATATCCACCGGATGGAGGTCAATATCCACCGGATGGAGGTCAATATCCACCGGATGGAGGTCAATATCCACCGGATGGAGGTGGCTCCGGTCAGGACGGGCATCCTGCCACAGGTCCCATAGGCTCCGCCCCAAGCTCAGCACCGCCTGACTCCACCACAGAGGCTCTAAGCTATGCTGAAGGACAGGAACTCACCCAGCAGGACGTGCAGGCCACTGGTGGAGAAATGAGGGCTTATATGATGGTTTCCGGTCTCCAGCTTTGGGTCCGGTATAATGGAGCTTGGATCGTAGGGCCGGCTGCTGTCCGTTACTGGAGAAGCACCAGCATGCTGACTCAAAATGACCAGCCCCAGTATATCTGGTCATGGGAAATGTATCCTAACGGAAGACAAGTCTGGAAACAATGGGGATACAGGAGGGCAGGCTATATTCACGGCAGGTTCATTGGCGATATGCGTGGCTGGCACCAGCTGGCTATGTGGGGAAGCAAATCCGGGTGGAGCAACTCAGTTTGGATTTTAGTGCGGTGAATCTCAGAAGAAACTCAAGCGGCGTCGACAAATCGACGCCCTCTCACCCCCCCCCCACATTCTATAAAATCGGTGTTTTATATCCCTTTGTGAGGCCATCAAAGGCTTGATTTGCTGCCCAAGATAGCCCAGAAGAGCCTTGAAGATCTCCTTGTTATCGAAAAACTGCTTGAAGACCCAGAGCTTGCCGACCTTGAATACATTGATGCGTCTTCTTTTTGAGATGACATCGAAGGTGTTTGGCATCATATCACTTTGATCTTCATGCGTTCAACATAAATTAAATGAGAGCTGTCAATGTTAGGCTGGAGGGCGGAGGGTGATTAAGACAGAGAAGGAGTTATTGAGGCTAATATGGAAAGAAATGGGACTGGGAGGGCATAACGCAGACATAAAGAAAAGATATGTTATCGCGAAAGAGGTCCATAAAGCTGTAGAAATTGGACTTAAAGACCGCCCTCCAGAGGAGCATGAAGAGATGCTTGATGCAATTGCTGGGTTGTTTCTGTCACGTATTGGCGACATGAAGGAAGAAACGTTTACTGGGGCATTCTACTCGAATTTGTTGTCAAGCATAACCCCAGCAAAGAAGACCTGACCCACATGCATCCATGAGACTACCACCATCCCAGTTCTATCTGGCATTTGCGCGCCGGGTCTGCAAGGGAAGAGGGGGTAGGGTGCCGGGAGGGGGAGGAACCCTAATTGGCTATCTTATCTTTTTCCGTAGTCCAAAAGGGTTAAATCCTAAAATATAAGAATGATAGTAGTATGCCCGCTGAAAAGAAGAAAAAGGTATCAATGAACATAGGCGTATCACTTGAAGTAGCTACTGCAATAAGGAAATGTGCATTTGAAAGAAGTGGTCAAATGCGTGGCGTTTCTGACATTGCTGAAGAAGCATTTCGAGAATACCTAGAGAAACGGAACGTGACCCTAATCCCCGCCTAACACGGCGACACTACGACAACAAACAGCGGGATACGTTGGTTGAAGATAAGATCTGCATGTAAAAAATTGGACTTCTGACGGGTGCCCGCCCGTCAGGAGAAAACTCCACGCACAGGAGCGCGATTAAAATGATAAAGGTAGCTGCTGCTTTAAATAGCTTTGCCTCGGAACCAGAGGCCACTGCACCGCCTTCAGAAGAAATTTTTGTCCTTACGTCAAGTCAGCTTGAGGCCATTATTTTGCAGGCCATTGAGAGGGCCACGGCACCCCTCATCGGCAGGCTGGAGAACCTCGAACGGGAGGTGAGGGGGAGAGGTGCGAAGGGGGGAGAGGAACCAACGCACCACCTACCAGAAGCCCATAAAGGCCATGATCTTATCCTGCAGGTAGTTCAGCACCTCCAAGAGGAGAATAGTGCCTTAAAAAACGAATTAGAGGCTTTCCAAGAACATGTAGCGCAGGAGCGAGCTTTTGATCGCCAACGCATCGTACGGCTGGAAAGCCGACCAGCTCCCACCACACCGATGGCAGGAACCAAGACGGCTGCCAGAATAGACCGGATCAGAGCCATCCTGAAAGCAAGAGCTGGCACAGTATCGTTTAAAGAGCTGCAGCGAGAGCTGGAATTAAAACCTAATCAGTTCTCGGCGTTGGTCGCGAGGCTGGACAAAAGGACATTCCAAGTGTTAATCAATCCCCTAGCACGGGATGAGAAAGCTCTCCGGCTCCGAGCATTCACGTGAACTCTGAAATCTAAGGAGGAAAGCAAGAAGAGGGTGCCAAATCGTGTAGCAAAACGTCGTACCTCATAACGTGACATGTCGTTATGTTGTATGTGTGTTAGTGTTGAATATCTAGCTGAATGATTCAAAAATGGTTCAAAAATATAGCGCTTGCCTTGAATCTTCGCTGAGATTTCAGATTTCACATAAAAGGTGAATACTGAACTCCGGCTCCAAACAGCTTATCTAAAGCCGCAACCCAGAATTGCCGGTTAGTTGTTGGCTCCTCCAATGCGTCTTGCTTAAGCAAATACCATATAAATTTCGCTGTTGAAAGACCTGAGTTATTTATGGAGCTAGGTATCCTTTTCAGCCAGTCACTTCTAAGCATGCCGTCAATTTGGTTTGCCATGGAATCCTGATGAGCTTTGATCTCGCCCGCCAAAAGCTGCAATTGAGTGTGATTGACGAGTTGGCTAGGCGCTATACGACGCATCTCACGTCGTACCATAAGATCATCTAATTGGAAGTTATACTTTTGAAATCCTTCGTACCAATAAATAACCTCGTCGCGATTTTCTCCAAATAGACGATATTTTCTGACGTGGTCAGCACCATAAATGGGTTTAATCGGTAGGGGTCTGCCTCCTGCTCTCAACTCGTTTCCAAACCCCTTCAATTCTGCCTTAATATGGTATTCCTCTTCAAATTTTAGGCGTGTACTACCCCATGCCTGCCCTATCCAGTTAAGCACAAATGCTAAGAATACTCCTAGGAACGATCCCACTAACGGGGAATTGGTATATGGAATTATGTATGGAATTAATGCGATTGACGCCGCAAATATAACAATTGCAGCAGCGATTAAGGTCGTTAAAAAATTTTTGCCCATTTTAAACTACCCTTATTTCCAGAACCACCACTAGCTTTTCCCCTTGCCCTCCACCGACTTGCCGGTAAGGCCAGCTAGCTGATCTGGAATCCCCCCCTTCAAAGAGGTTTGGCTTTAAAAGTGAAGACATTGCTCTCAAACTCACTTGGAGAGACCGATCCTTTGCTGCACGAATACCTAAGTTCACCTTCTTCTTTTGTTATTATCTTAAAAGGTCTTCCATCATAAACAACTCTATTTAATGCGTTGCGTTCGTCTCCCTCTAATCTATCGGGTTTAAGAGTCCCAACATAATCTATGAGCCCGCTTTCGTCGGAGTGTCCCTCTATACGTACCCATTCCGCAGGAAAAGTTTGTTGACCGACTTTAACTTGAACGTCCCCTCTTTCGCGCGATAGCCATATCATAGTTGCATCCCAGCCTTTCTTCTTCCTCCGCTTTTCCATAACTTCCATGTTTTCCTAGGGATCTATGAGAAAGCCTATTAGTGGATCTATGAATAAGCCTATTAGTTGGGACAAAAAACCTAAACATAAATAATAGAACGACCATTTTTTGGCTCGTTTCATCCTTTCAGCTTCACAGTATTTCCGATTCCTTTCGTCCTCTGTAGAATTTCGTGTAGGCATTTTTTCACTCCAAAAAAACAGTCCTAAAGCTCCGATCAGGTTCAAAAACAAACCAGAGGCGGTCATTATTTGCATGCCAGTGCCTTTAAAAAACCATATCACGAGAGCTAACGGTATCAGTAATACTAGTGGAGTCCGCGGGTGTTGCACAAACATCTCAAACATATCGTGGAGATTGATATTAATCCCTCCGGAAAGTCCTCCCGTCTCCTTTCAGATGCCCATCTCATCCCCTTGGGGTCATATATCCCGTCTGACCACGAGATCGTCGTTTTATGGGCATTTTATGAGGTCGCCGAGGGAACTTCTTTTGAGAGATTCCTCTTGACCCAGTTGTGGACGGCACTATAGGTATAGGGTGGTACCTGTTTAGTTATCTCCCTGATGTTGCGCTCTCCCGATGCCCACAGCTCGCGAACTTTCGTGGTCGTTGCGGTATCGCTTCCAAATGGTTTCCCCCCCGTACGCTTGGCCTTTCCCTTTACCGGCCTTGTCGCTGCCTTTGCCGCTGGCTTCGGTGCAACCTCTGGTGTCTTCTGTGCTTCCTCGATCGCTGACTTCCTTTCTTGCTTTAGATAATCGATCAGTGCAGCCTTTATGATTGCTTGCTGTTTCCCATGTGTGCTTCCGTATCGATCCAGAGCATATTGCTTTAGCTGTCGATTCATTCCCTCATCTAACTCGATGCATACTCTCGTCATGCTTGCTCTCGCTAGCAGCCAACAGTATTAAGCTTATTGATACATCTGTTAATATGGATGCTATTTTGTTCAATTGCGCAATTGATTGCTTGCTGTATCATTTCGACTAAGCAAACTTAAGCCGCTGCCCAAATTTGAGATATCGCCCCGGCAACTAAAAAGCAAAGTGCTACCATTACTGGTGGGTTCCGATCATCGATCGCTCCCTTAAATACATTCCATGTATACTGGAAACTACACTCCCCTTGATCAGGTACCATCATCTCCGTTCTTCCAGAATTCGCTCTTAGATATGCAGGAAGGCTGAATACCAGCAATAGGGTTCCCGATAGGTTTAGTAATACGCCCAGCGTCGCAAGCCAGTTCACTCTCTCCTCCAGCACTGCCACCAGGGATAGATGAATGGCTTCATGAGTTTGCCCACCAGCTCTCAGGATCAAACTCGTTGTTCTTGAAGTCCTCGATCACGGCCTGGCCGGAATCCACCAGCATCTTGTTGAAGTTCCTGGTGAGATTAAGGGAGCCATCAGAGTTAGAGAGATTGACCACGGCTACCCACAGGCCATAAGGGTCCTTTCCGGTCTTATCGTCCAGGTCTAGGAAGACATATTGACTCAGAAGCCAGCTCCGGGCATACTCAGTGGCCGTCTTCCCTTCTGGGCAGGCTTTAGCGCCCCTCGTCTCCGGGCAGTCGATATCTGCCAGCCGAATACGGATAGTATCGCCTGCAGAGACTCGATCCCCATGGCTGACCACGAGATCGAAGGTATCGCCGTCCGCCACGTGGGATACCTGGCCATAGACTTCATCAGGAGATCCAGAGGCCAGGATGGACAGAACGATGATGGCCAGTAGAACCGATAGGATTGAACGGTGTCTCATTCGCTCCTCCAGACCGGGTACGGGCGCTTCGCCATGTCATTACCTCATGTATTTCCTGGCAAACGTAGCTATGAAACCTGCCCATAAAAAGGTTCCAACTATCGTTTCTGCCATTGCAACCGCTTGATATTCAGAAATGAGCCTATACCCTGTACTCCCTGGATTAAAGATGGCTGCGATATATCCGGGCGCGATGGCTGTAGCAAAGCTCAGTTTTATGTAATCAAATGGCTGCGTGGCTCCAATTATTCCGTTTCCTGCTTGATATAAAATGGCAAATGCAATTACAACTATGCCCCACCAAAACATTAGCCACCAAGGATGAACGCCATACCCGAATATCTTTTGAACGAAGACGAATTCGATGATATCATACCAAATGAACCGCGTGATCCATCCAAACAGGATGTCCGCCAAAGCAGAAATCTTTTTCCTGAAGGAATAGTTTTTGGACTTCCACGCGACTAAAATATTGGTCCATGCTGTCTGTGGCGTCCAGTGAGTACCATTAATGAAACCATTACGTTTCCTTCTGCCTTCCATCTCTCGATAGAAGTGGTACCCTGCCTCTTCCTTACTGCCCGCTCTTTCAAGCACGTTCTTTGCCCGTCTACAGGCGTCTTCTTGAGATTCTGGATTGGCGAATGTTGCATATCGGAATGTTAATGCTTCTCCAGCGAACTTGGCACCCCAGAAGTTGGCATTGCCTATGAACTTGGCGCCTCCGAAGAAGGCATTACCTCCAAACTTGACTCTAATGAAGTCGACATCACCTCCGAACTTGGTACCCGAGAAGTTGGCATCTCCACCGAACTTGGCTCCAATGAAGTCGGCATTACCTTCGAACTTGGTACCCGAGAAGTTGGCATCTCCTCCCAACTTGGCACCCCTGAAGATGGCAATACCTATGAACTTGGCACCCCCGAAGAAGGCACTACTTCCGAACTTGGCATCGAAGAAGTTGGCATCACCTTCGAACATAGCGCCTCCGGAGGAAATATATCCGAACAGGCTACCAGCGAAATTGACTTTGTTTTGTAGAATGCAGTTGCTGAAAATCACACTTCCCTTAATCTCGGAATACATTATTTGTATTGAGGAAGCAACAATTTTTGCGGACTCTGATAACATTAAAAAATCGATCTCGTCTTTGGTTTTAGTTTGCAGATCCAACATGCTTAAATCCAGATCTCCTTCTACGATGACATCGTCATACTCTACAGGCTCCCCTTTCTGGATCTTCTCCAGGATCTCGCTGGCCGGGACGACACTCCTCAGTTCATCTGCCACAGATCTATCCCCTCCTCAAGAACCGCCATCAGCCTCTCTTTTTGACCTCTTCCTTTGATATAACACACATGTTGAACGTGCATGTATAATAAATATTGATTCATGGGGTCGATATGAGCCAGATGAACTGGCCTCTCAACGGGAAAAGTTCTTTCTGCTAAATTCATTATTATGTATCTTATTGATACTTTTTTTTATGTAAAGATGGCTTCTGGTTATTAATTTCCTGCAAAAGTACTTATTCTTACACGAAGTAATTGCTTATTATGGCAGGAGTTCTTGAGATGATAAGATGGCCGCAGAAAAAGCCGGCAGTGGCACTTGGTCCATTACCAGGAGTCAATCCCAAGATTCTCGAACTACAGGCCGCCAAGGAGATCCTGGCCGAGGTCTTCCAGGTAAGAGTCTCGGACGTGGAGGAGATGATCCTGAGTCGGTATGATGATGTTCGTTATGAAGAAAATAGCTCTGAGGATGGGGAACTGTGGCCCAGGGAGTTCCTGTTGGAGGAAGGGCAAGACTCTCAATCTCCAGCTTGACCCTGGTAGGCCCTCCCACAGTCTTATAAACATCTTAGTCCTATCTCCATGCGGCCCGGAAAACTTCGTTCATACTCCCAAGTTGTTCGATTTTCTTCCGGGTCACTCATCTTATCCTTTCCGCCAAAACTGCCACCAGTACTTAGCCTTGATCCCTTCCATACTTTGAAAGAAGATGACTATCCGTTACGTGGACCAGGACATGTAACCTCGTCTGAAACTAGGAATTGCAGGCTTGGTCAGCTAATCAAGAGCTTTGATTTTAGCGTGAAAGTCATATACCTCTTCGGCCCATGCTCGTGTTCCCAAAGCCCCAATACCTAGTATTTGATGCAACACCATCTTAACTTCGAAATATTTTGCTGGTGAGGAAGATAGATCGGGTTTCACCCAAATATATTCGCCTATCCCAGGAATCTGTACAAAGTTAATCGTCTTGCTGGCTGCATCCTCCCAAGTCTTGCCGTGTTCTCTCATAGTTACGGATACTTCTACCATGTTTTCTCTACCTGCCTTTATTTTTTTGAGGTATCACGTAGCTCTGCAAATCTAAATATTTTCTTATGTGAGGAGAAAGCTCTACCTTTGGGAATGCAAAGACGATCTTTCCTGGATTTGATCTGCCTAAGAATTTATCTCGTCCGCCAGAACTGCCACCAGTGTTTCGCCCTGATCTCCTCCTCCGAGGGCGGCAATGCCAGCTGCTGGGTTAGTTGGCCGACATGACCACGGAGCCAGTCTACTTCGTCCTGCTTGACTTGGAGGGCACCCCGGAGCTTATCGGCCTCATGGCGTAAAGTGTCTGCATTTCTGCGGGCATCTTCTGCTTCAGTTCGCCCCCTATCAAACTCAGTCTGAAGCTGGGTTATCTTGCCTCTTGCCCCCTCTAGCTCTCGCTTCAGCTGAGAGAC
>Ga0315274_10013030_pt1 | contig 11836 bp, 12 predicted proteins | sample YL17G02_20_MG_FD_203700 | JGI IMG/M metagenome (GOLD analysis project Ga0315274, IMG submission 203700) | Sediment microbial communities from Yellowstone Lake, YNP, Wyoming, USA - YL17G02_20 | ecosystem: Environmental > Aquatic > Freshwater > Lake > Sediment | place: USA: Wyoming | collected... | reverse complement strand
TCATCATTGATGGAAAGCTCATCAAGGGTGATCCACGGAGAGGAACCGGGGTCCATCTCAATGCCGCCATGTGGATCGACCCTTATCTTAAAAATACAAGCCTTCAGGACCCTGTCGGTGGAAGTGTCGTCTTTTATGACTCGAAGGTCAAATTGATCAAAATCTAACTCTACAGGGGGGAGAAATCCCCCCTCCTTTTCCCTCCTATCCCTTCCTATAAAAATGCTCTCAAAAGAAATACTTTTAATATTCATATGGTTATCCATAAAAAAAATTTCTTGACATTAAATTTTAATGGTGATAATTAAGCATCTGAAGACTGTAGACTGTAGACTTACATTATGAAAATAGAAATTTTGAGCGCAACCCAAAGTGCTGTTCAGTATTTACGGGATCTAATTATCATCGGCGAACTGCCACCTGGTCAAAAGATCAATGAAACTGCTTTGGCATCAAATATGGGCTTGAGCCGCCCCCCACTTCGGGAAGCCCTCAGGATATTGGAAAGTGAATGTTTAATCACCAGTGTTCCCAGAAAATCGAGCTATATCACCGAGGTTTCTAAGGTTGATTTTGAAAAAATTTATCGGGCAAGAGGAATGATTGAATGTTATTCCATAGATTTCATTAAAATTAAAAATATAAATGATTTTAAACCCTTATATACTGCTCTGGATGAAGCTTCCGCAATTAAATTAGAATTCGGAGCCAAACCGAAAGAAGTTCTGGAATGCCTTAAAGTTTTTGCCGAGTTTCATTTTAAGCTGGTTGAATTAACGGGGAATGCTTATCTTCGTCATTTTTATCAGTCGATTGCAAGTAATCTCATGCGATATCAATTTTTATATTTCTCAAAAGAATATAAAAAGCCTCTTCTTGAAGAGCATCAGCATATCCTAGACCTTATCAAAATGGGTGAATATGACCAAGCCAAGGATTGTCTGCTTTCTCACATTAATTATAGCTTTGAACAAATAAGTAGAGAGGGATTTTGACACTTTTTTTGTCAGAGCATAAATGGAGATTTGAGAACGATGGATCCGATCGAATCCTTTATTGATCTTGCTAAAAATATCTCATACAAAGACATTCCTGCTGAAACGTTAGAGTCCGTTAAGGTGGTCCTGTTAGACTTTTTTGGTGTCATGGTGGGAGGGACAATCAGCCGACCATCACGTCTATGTGCAGAAATTGTAAACCAATGGGGCGGTCCCCCAGAAGCTACTGTTTTTGCGAATAACCGGAAAGTTCCCATACACGCTGCTGTGCTCGCCAATTGTACGGCTGGAAGAACGCTCGATTACGATGATGTACATGAGCAGGCCCATCTTCATGCAACGGTAGCGGTTGTTCCGCCTGCATTGGCCATCAGTGAGACGACCAAAGTTAGCGGGCCAGAGTTCATTGTATCCATCGTTCTTGGTTTCGAACTTCTCGCGAGAATGGGTTTGGCCCTGACGAAGGGTCCCGGAGCAACGGGCATGTCAACAACCTATCAGGGGGCTTCGCTTGCTGCTGCTTTGATGGGAGCAAAATTGCTCAGACTTACCCCAGAGCTTACTCAAAATGCTTTAGGGATTGCCTATAGCCAGATGGCTGGCAACCAACAGGTCATTCGAGAGGGCGTTGACCTCATGGTCGTCCAGCAAGGCCTCAGCGCAATGAGTGGAATGATTGCTCTCGAGATGGCCCGGATTGGATTAACAGGACCCAAGGAGGTTTTCTCGGGCAGGTATGGATATTTCCCGGTTTACCATCCCCAGCGATATGATATGAATCACTTCACAAAGGATTTAGGGAAATCGTGGGAAATTAAGAATACAAGCCTCAAACCTTTTCCGTGCTGCAAACTGATTCATACCGCTATTCAAGGGGCCTTTGATTTGCGTAGAGAGCATGGAATCTCCCCTGAAGAGATTGCCGAGGTTCGAGCCGGAATAAATCGTGAGGATTATGATATGATTTGCGAACCCCTCTCTATTAAACGAAATCCTCGAACCGTTATCGATGCCATTTATTCTTTGCCTTATGCTTTATCGGTTGCATTCATGCAAGGGAAGATTGGCCTGGAAGACTTCACTGTTGAAGGAATTAAACGTCCGCATCTATTGGAGTTTGCAAAAACCATTTATCCAGTTAAGGATGAAAACCTTCCAAAGGCAACCGATAAAGGAATTCCTGCCTGGGTTTCAATCACGCTCAAAGATGGAAAAAAATATGATTGCTACACGGAGGCTGTAAAGGGCAGTCCTACCATACCCATGTCTGTTGATGAGCGGTATGCCAAATTCTTTGATTGCCTTAATTATGCTCAATACCCTCAAGAAACTGGGAGCCGTCTTCTTGAATCCCTTGAGCACCTTGAGGATATGGAAGATGTTTCGAATCTTGTGGCTTTATGCCGTCGTCCCGAATAAAAGGAGGGATTTCGGAGATGAGTGAATAGTGGTTCATGAAAACATCATTTCAACCATCAATAAAGTTTAAGGAGGAAACGATCGATGGGAAAAATTACCCAACAAAAAGAGTTTTTAGATCCTGTTTCTGAATTAAAGTGGTCTACCGAGGGGGTCACCCAAGCGGGGGCCACCGCAACCCTTGTCTACCGGGATGAGGATACGGGCACCTATTGCCGAATTTTAAGGTTTCCTGAGGGATTTCATGAAGATGTTCCCGTTAAGGATGATGCAGGATGTTGTTTCCATGAATTTGATGAAATGGTCTATATTGCCTCCGGCGGTGCCATCAATAGAAGGCTTAATTATAGATACCATCCGGGCACAATAGCTGTCTTTCCTAATAGAATATCTCATGGCCCCCTCGAAACACCTTTTGGATCTTTGCTGGTTGAATTTAGGCACTATGTGAGTAGGATAAACCCAACCACCGATAAATCGGGCAGCCTCAATGTTACTAAGACTAAGGAGTTCCTTGATCCGCTTTCAGAATTAAAGTGGTCCACCGAGGGAGTCACCCAAGCGGGGGCAACCGCAGCCCTTGTCTACCGTGATGAGGATACGGGCACCTATTGCCGGATTCTAAGATTTCCTGAAGGGTTCCACGAAGGGAGAACGGAAAAAGAGAATAAAGAGGCCTGTTGTTTTCATGATTTTGACGAGGTGGTTTATATTATCTCAGGGGGGGCCATCAACAGGAGGCTCGGTTATAGATATCTTCCGGGTACAATAGCCGTTTTTCCTACAGGCATATCGCATGGGCCTCTTGAGACTCCTTTCGGAGCCCTGTTGCTCGAGTTCCGTCATTATAGGCATCCGGAGAAAAAACGAGAATTAAACCCTGAAATAAAATGTTGCTGCACTGATTAAATAAAGGTTGTCCCATGGTCACGAGGTCCCAAATTAATTCCCGGAGGGGTGGAAGCTTTCAATCCTCCCCTTTAGGATTTCCTTTTAACCCTTGGCAGGAAGAAGATTGGTCTATAAGAGAAATCATCAAACATAAAAAGGAGGAAAGATAAAATGACAAGGAAAAGCGTATTGATGTTAGCAGTCTTCGTATTGTTTGGTTCTTTGTTAGGCAGCATCAAGACGATTGACGCTGCGCCAAGCACCACCTCAGGAAAAACATGGTTTCTCAAAGTGAACACCTTAATGGGGGCGATCAACCGGTATAATGTGGATGCAGCCGGTCGTCACCTTTTGGATAGGGTAAACCAGGAGACACAAGGGCGAATTACGTACAAGATTTTCATTAGTTCGGGGTTAGCAAAACCACCGGAAGTACCGATGGCGTTGCAGAAAGGAATCATCGATGCTCAATTAACAGGAGGAATGACGTTCTTTACTGGAATTGCTCCTGAGATTGGTTTCAATATGATTCCCGGTGTCACTGTGGACTGGGAAATAGCCGAAAAAATCGCCAATAACAATGATCTCAATCAAATATTACAAAAGGCTTGGGGTAAGGCTAATGGTCACTTGCTTGTCCATATCCTTGGATCGTCACAGAATTTTTTCTTAAATAAAAAAATAAACGGTCTCGATGATTTTAAAGGCCTGAAGATCGGAAGTTCAGGCGGCATGTTTGACAGATTCGCTACTGCTTTGGGAGCCGTGACCGTTACTGTGCCATCCCCTGAACGTTACCACGCCATGCAATCAGGCACCATTGACGGTTTAACGGTTTTTATTCCCGGCCTTGAGGATTATAAGTGGGGTGAAGTGGGGAAACAGATTGTTAAGCCTCCCATCGTCGACCCCATGATTTATGGACTCGTCATCAGAAAAAATCTTTGGGAGGAGTTTCCAGACGATATAAAAGCAGGATTCCAAAGAGCAATTAAGTGGCACTGGGGATATATGAAAGACCTCCTTACCGGCTTCTGCGAAAAAGAAGATGAACCGCGAATCATTAAAAAATACAAATTGGAAGTTTTGGAACTATCACCTTCAGACAAACAGAAATATCTCAGCAAAATGGTTGACATGCAGGAGATGTTTGCCCAACAAAGTCCTGAGTGCAGACGGATGATTGAAATTTACAGAACTCAGATAGCCCCCAAACCTACAGTAAAATAGTTAATGATAGCAGTCAATAAAAGGAGTCTTGTGAGGTGGTTCCTCAGAACCGCTTCACAAGACTGAACAAATGAACTCCCATGAAAACCATGGAGATCAATGAATCATGAAGTTTATTAAAAAATTTATAGGAATGATCGAATTCATTAACCACCATTTGGGCCGTTACCTGGGTTGGGTTATCCTGATGATCTCCATTCTCATCGGGTACGATACAATCATGAGGTATTTTTTTAAGAGTCCGAACGAATGGGTTCAGGAGGCAGCTCTATACGGATTTGGTATTTTCGCCCTCCTTGGCAGTGGCTACGTTCAGTGGTGTAAGTCCCACATTCGAACGGACGTCTTCTCTGCACGTCTAAGTCCTCGAGCCCAAAACTTTTTAAATATTTTCTATTTTATACCTGCGGCTGTTTTTGTCATTGCGCTGTTAGTGGCCGGATGGGATATCTTTTCAATGGCGGTAACCCAGAACCAAAGGCGGACCGGCACTTTAGCTTGGCCGTTATGGCCCTATTTATTGGCTATCCCTCTTGGGGCGATTTTAGTCCTTTTCCAGTTGGTGATTGACCTTGTAAAAAACACCATCGAAGCATTTGATAAGAAACAAAAGGTATGACCTGAAAAAAAGGGGGGCAGGCTAACGATATGGAACTATGGCAGACATCCATTCTTATTTGGGGATCGATGGCAATTCTTATCTTTCTCGGAGTTCCCATTGCATATTCTTTAGGGAGTGTAGCCATCTTTGGATCCATCTATGTCTGGGGAGGATTTAATGGAATATTCATCATAGGAAATACTGCTGCTGAAGTTATGACAAACTGGGTGCTTCTCGCTATACCTCTTTTTATTCTAATGGGTGAATTGTTAAGAGTCAGTGGGGTTGCAGAGAAGCTGTTCGATTTAATGCATAAATGGATGGGTCGTTTGGGTGGCGGATTGGCTATTGGCATATGCTATATCGGCGCTATGCTGGGGGCCATGATGGGCGCCGCTCCAGCAAGCACTGCCATGATGTGCTCGATGGGAATAAAACCAATGTTGGATCGTGGATATGACAAAGGGTTGGCAACGGGTTGTATTGCAGCAAGCGGCGCATTGGCCATTATTATTCCTCCCAGTATTTTAATGATTGTTTATGCCTCATTGACAGGTGTCTCCCCCGGGGCGATGTTCGCCGGCGGGTTTTTGCCCGGGGTAATCATCGCAATTATATTTTCCATTTACATTGGGGTGGTTTGCTACTTCAAACCGCATCTCGGACCCCCCAGTGCCGAGCGGTTTACATGGAAGGTTAAACTAACAGCCCTTCGAGCTGTCATCGTACCCATCCTCATTATTATAGTAGTGTTAGGTGGAATTTATTCCGGTTTTGCAACTCCCACTGAGGCGGCGGGAATTGGGGTTCTTGCCGTACTGGTTTCCGCAATCACCTCTAAAAGATTAAAAACCGAAATGTTAATGGAAGCTCTTGAGAGCACTGTGAGGATAACCGTTTTTATCATTTGGATCATCATATCAGCCCACGTCTTCAGCCGCGTGGTTGAGACTCTGGGGACTTCTGAGCAGATAGAGGTTTTGGTGAAAAATCTCCACATTTCGCGTTGGTGGATATTGGCTGCCATGGAAATCATTTTAGTCATATTAGGATGTTTGATTGATCCGTTGGGCATCATGATGATCACGACGCCCGTATTTAACCCCCTTGTGGATAGCCTTGGCTTCAACCCCTTATGGTTCGGGGTTTTGTTTATTGTTAATATGGGCGCCGCTTTTATTACCCCTCCTTTTGGGATCAACCTTTTTGTGGTCAGGGGAATGGTATCCTCTAAATTTAATGTCAGCATGGGGAAAATAATTTCTGGTTCTTTTCCTTTTGCATGTTTATATGTTCTTTCGTTAATCATTTTTATTCTTTTTCCTGAGTTGATTCTTTGGCTGCCATCCATATTTGCGGCAAAATGAGGGGATTTCTTTTATGTCAAAGGTAGACGAAATGACCCATGGGGATGATCTTGAGTATTATGTGGAAATCCCTGTTATTAAATAACTTCAACAAGGAGGAGTTTTATGAAAGAGATTAGATTCATTGGGTGCTTGGCCATCATTGCTATGGTTTTCGTTTTCTTCTTCTACACTAATCCGGCCCATGGTGAAAGAAAATTTATTAAATTTAATTCAGGGTGACTTCCGGGCATGTACTTCCATTTGGGAGTAGCTATTTCAAGGATCGCTCATGAAAATGTTCCAGAGATAGCCGTTAATATGACACCCGTCATCTCCTCTATTATTAATTCCAAATTGATTGGGAGCGGAGAGGCGGATTTTGTCATTGTCCAAAACGACATTGGTTTTTATGCATTAAGAGGATGGAAGCCACTTTTTGAAAAATCGGTACCGAACATTCGAGGGGTAGCTTCCCTCTATTCCGAATGCGTCCAAATTTTGGCTCGAAAAGATGCCAAAATTAATTCGGTTGCAGATCTTAAGGGTAGGAAGGTAGCCGTGGGTCCACCAAAAAGTGGGCCTGAACAGAACTCTTTACAAATCTTGGAGGCTTATGGACTGAAGTTTGAAGATTTGGGCAAGGTGGAGTGGTTAACCATCAATGAATCAATGAATTTCCTAAAAGAGAATAAGATTGATGCCCTTTTCTTTTTGGGGGCGGTTGGATATCCCGCGATAACTGGTACGGCTTCGCAGATAGAGACCGTGATGGTTCCGATCGATGACGCTCACGCCGACTTGTTGATAAAGAAATTTCCCTTTTATGCTAAAGGTAAAATTCCTGCCGGGATTTACAAAGGGATAGACACAGGAGTTCCGACCGTTTCTGTATGGACGATGTTGGCCGCAAGGGCGGAGTTGGAGGAGGATATTGTTTATCAGATGACAAAAGCCATCTTTGAAAATACGAAGACAATGTCTGCAGCCCATGCCGTAGGCAAACAGGTAAAGTTAGAGAATGCTCTGGTAGGCATGCCGATTCCTCTTCATATGGGAGCAGAGAAATTTTACAGAGAAAAAGGGATGGTAAGATAGTTTACGGATAAAGATTTGGTTGGCCTGTTTAGGGTGATTTAAATTAATTTAATGCGTCTGTATTAATTTGAGAGGGTTACACGCCAGTGAACGAAAAAGAAATCATGGCTGAAGCAAAGAAAATTTATTTCCGGGGTCCTTTCATGCAATTTCTTTGGAAGGCGAGAGGAATTACGGAAGACGACCTAAAGAAATTGGTTAAGGAAATGAAGGATCTGATTTTATCTTCAAGTGAGTGCAATCCTTACACGCTGCTTTTTAATGTACTGACGAAATGTGAAGAAAGTTGGCCCGCCCACACATCCATGCCCATCCATGGCGAATGGCATCACATCCTGGTCCCCGGAGTCGTCCTCACAACCATGCGTAACAGCGACTATCAGATAAGTGATCAGGATATTATGGAGGGCATACAGCGTGGTGAAATGGGGAAGGTTTCCTGTGGTTTTTCCGGCACCTGTGGTGGAGCAAACGGTGTCGGCATTGTTGCTGCCATAGTAAAGAGATCCACACCACTCCATGACGAAGAACGCCAAGAAATTATGCAATTGGTGGCCAATTCACAGCAAGAAATCTCCCGAATCATGAGAAGGTGTTGCAAAAGAAGTACCTACATGGGCATCAAAATCGCTGTGAAATACCTGGCTCGGCTGGGCTATAATTTACAAGCAGTGGAGATTATATGCCCCTATTCCTCAAAAAACGACATGTGCGCACGTGAACAGTGCCCGTATTATCCCGGACATTAAAGTTTATCGGCATCCCCTGTGGTTAAATTAATATCCATACTATGCCAAAGTCAGAGGTCCCAATAGGAGTTCAAAAGGATAGGACCCAGAGGTTAAAAACGGAAACTACCAGCCAATTTCAACACTAATCAGAAAGAGGGAGTCTTATGGAAAAAGAAAATCTTGTGAAAAAGGACCTTATCGTGTCCCGTCGTTCCATTTTGAAGGGGGCTGTAGGAATGAGTGTCATGGCTGCAGCCGGATCCCTTGCCTTGGACCTAACAACGCAAAAGGCGGAAGCATCAATATTAAAAACGATTCCCAAAAAATGGGATGAAACAATTGACGTGGTGGTCGTGGGGTCCGGCTTTGCCGGATTAGCCGCGGCTGCGGAAGCGTCAGGTGCGAGGTCTCAAACCGTCATCCTTGAGAAGATGCCCACTTATGGAGGAAATTCCATTATTAGCGGTGGTTCTTATAGCTCTTGGGATGATAAATATCATCTTCGTCAGGAACAAAATCTGGGCGATGACAGTCCGGCAAAATGGAAAGAAGATTGGTTGAAAGGCGGCGACTTTTACAGCGCTCCTGAGCTGATCGAAGTTATCGTTAATGGTGCAGCCCCCGCTCTGAATTGGATGATTGATGAAGGAGGTTTGGAGATCAGAAAGGTCTTGGCCCGCCATGGAGGCCATTCCGCATTCAGGGCCCATATGGCGATTGAGGCAGTCGGTCGCCCTTACACAGAGGCCTTGAAAAAGATTGGAGAGAACCGAGGAGCAAAAATCCGTTTGGGAACACAGGTGAGCTGGATCTGGCGAAAGGATATGGATGGCCCTGTTCTTGGGGTTGAGGTGACAAAGGGGAATAAAAAAACAAACATTAAAGTCAAAAGGGCCTTGATTCTGGCATCTGGTGGTTTCAGCCGGGATGTAAAAATGCGGATAGCTTATAATCCCGCACTTGTGCCGGAGTTTAATTGTACGAATCAACCGGGCTCGACGGGTGAGATCATCCGTTATGCCCAGGCCATAGGGGCCGATGCCCTCCAGTTGGCTTTTATTCAACTGTTTCCTTTTGCGGAACCGGAAAGCGGCATTCTTGATGTATTTGCGACTTATCCTGCCAAAGGCGCCGGTTATGGGTTTGTATACGTAAACAAGCTCGGAAAAAGATTTGTGGATGAGATGGAACGCCGTGATGTGGTCGCTTATGCACAGATTAAGACGGGAGTTAAACCTACTTACTCCATCTTCAACGAGCTGATGATGAAGAAGATGGCCGGGGAAAAAGAGCTCGAAGCTGGAGTGCGAAAGGGTCGTTTTATTAGGGGGGATACCATTACAGAACTGGCAGGGAAGTTAGGGATACCAGGGGATACCATGCAGGAAACGATTGCAAAATATAACAAGTACCTCCAGGAGGGGAAAGATTCTGATTTTAACAAAAAGATTACCAAACAAATGGTTCCGTTGACAGAAGGGCCTTTTTACGCCGTTGCCCAGTGGCCGGCGGTTCACCACACCATGGGTGGGCTCAGAATTAATCCAAGCGCCCAGGTCATCGACATATGGGGCAACCCGATCCCTCGACTCTATGCGGCAGGGGAAATAACCGGCGGTATCCATGGATCGAACCGTCTTGCCGGTAACGCCTATCCGGATTGTGTTGTCTTTGGTCGAATCGCCGGAATCAATGCCGCTAAGGAGAAGGCATTGTCCTGATTACGGGGGGAGCCTACAGCGAACTTATTTTTCCCTTTAAAGGGCCGATGGCTGTTCATAAAATTTTTAGGAATACTCTTGTTGCCTTAGTCGGATTGGTATGTGTCATTTACGGATTGGCAAGCGAAGAGGTGAAGGCAAGAACAGTCTCCACGAAATACTCTTGCATCAATTGCCACAGAGATTTTACAGCAGTTTTGCAAAAAGGACATCCGCCTGTAAAGGGGAAAGATATCACTGCATGTCTTGTCTGTCATCCACCCAAAAGCACCGGCAAACCGGAATTGAATGCGTTTTCTGCGCGGCTTCATCGCGCCCACCAATGTTCTAAGCAAAAACTGGATTGTCTCGTCTGTCACACCTGGCAGCCTGCGCGAATTTTTGGCCTTCCCATGCAGAAATGGACAATAGGTAAATCCTCCAGGAAGGACATGGACCTTCTTAAGCAAATCTTCAATTCCTGGTCTTCATCTGTTTTTCTTGATGCTCTTCATGCTAAAAAGAATGTGACCTGTAAGGGTTGTCATGGAAATACTATACCGATCAGTGAGGCTACCATAGAAAATGACCGATGTCTAAGTTGCCATGGCGGTTTGGAACAATTGACTGCCAAGACTTCCCCTCTGGAATTCCCAGATCGGAATCCCCATAAATCCCACTTAGGTGAAATCAACTGTACGGTTTGCCACCACGCCCACAGGGAGTCTGAAGTATATTGCCTTGGGTGTCACAAGACATTCCAAATGAAGATTCCAGGGGTGTCCATCAAATCCTCAAAATCAACGGAGTAAATTATTAAAGGTGGTTTGTCAAGAAAATTCCCGCTTAAAAGGGTGTTATGTAACTATATAGAATTATGGGTATTAAACATCTGCGAAGCATGAAAAGAACTGCGAACAAAGGGGCTGGAGGCAACTGCTTTAAAACCCATCTCTTCCCCTATCTTCTTATACTCTTCGAACTCCTCCGGGGGGGCAAATCGTACGACTGGTAAACGATCTGGACGGGGCTGAAGGTATTGGCCAATCGTTAAGAAATCACATCTGACCTCTCTCAGATCTCGAAGAAGTTCCAAAATCTCTTCCTGAGTTTCTCCAAGTCCAAGCATAAAGCCTGATTTAGTGGGAATGTGAGGATAATCTTCTTTTGATCTTCTCAATAAATCAATAGATCTTTGGTAGTGAGCTTGTGGACGGACGGTGGCATAAAGCCGAGGGATGGTTTCGATATTGTGATTCAAGACATCCGGGCATTCTTTCAGAACAATTCCCAAAGAGAATGGATCACCCTGGAAATCGGGAATCAATATTTCAATTTTTATCTTTGGATCCAATGCTCGAATGGCTTGAATCGCTTTGGAAAATAGATATGCACCACCATCGTGAAGATCATCGCGGGTGACCGAAGTGATAACAACATACTGAAGGCCCAACTTTTGAACAGCCTGTGCAACTTTTTCTGGTTCTGTTTCATCGGTCGTAACAGGTACTCCATGTTCCACAGCGCAAAAACCGCAATTCCTTGTGCAAACCCTCCCCAGAATCAGAAACGTTGACGTCCCGCTGGAGAAACATTCTCCGAGGTTTGGACAACGGGCCTCCTCACAGACCGTATGGAGGTCTGCTTCATTTAAGATCGATCTCACTTTTTGGAGATCCTGAAAAGGAGGGATTCTTTTCTTCAACCACGGAGGTTTCTTCAATGTTTTTACCTCTTATTAAATCCCCCTCCATCCCCCTTTAAAAAAGGGGGAGTTATATTATCCTCCCTTTTGGAAAGGGAGGTAAGGAGGGATTTGCTC
>Ga0315274_10013028_pt1 | contig 11836 bp, 9 predicted proteins | sample YL17G02_20_MG_FD_203700 | JGI IMG/M metagenome (GOLD analysis project Ga0315274, IMG submission 203700) | Sediment microbial communities from Yellowstone Lake, YNP, Wyoming, USA - YL17G02_20 | ecosystem: Environmental > Aquatic > Freshwater > Lake > Sediment | place: USA: Wyoming | collected... | reverse complement strand
TCAGCCATCTCTCGATGACCTGGTTCTCCTCGATCTCTGCGGGCAGCAGGATTTCTGGAGGAACGTGGGCGGCGTGATCGTAGAACTGCTTGAGAAAGGACGAGAGTATCTCTGGCTCCTCCACATCGCCCCCGCCCTCCATGAGGAAGTACTCGTGGCCAACGAGCTTGCCACTGCGCACGAAGAACACCTGAGTACACACTTCGCCGTCTTCTCGGGCGATGGCGATGGCGTCTTGGTCCACCAGGGAAGCGGAGACTACCCTCTGGCGCTCTATGACTCTCTCCACGGCGTCGATCTGGTCTCTCAGATTGGCAGCTCGCTCGAACTCCATATTCTCTGCCGCCGTCTCCATGCGCTGCCTCAGAGAAGCTAAGACCTCTTCTCCCTTGCCCTCGAGGAACAGACAGACTTGCTGCATCATGTCTCTATAGTCATCTTTGGAGACGGCCCCGATGCACGGCGCCAGGCAGCGTCCTATGTGGTGGTAGAGGCACGACCGCTCGTCGCTGCCCGTTATCTTCCTCTTGCAGGTCAGATAGGGGAAGATACGCCGCAACAGATCCAGCGTCTGTCGCATGGCTGCACTTGAGGTGTAGGGACCGAAGTATCGTGCGCCGTCGGCCAGCATGCGCCGCACCACATTGACCCGTGGGAAGTCCTCTTGCCAGGTTATCTTGATGTATGGGTACCGCTTGTCGTCCTTGAGACGCACGTTGTAGTGGGGGCGGTGTCTCTTGATGAGGTTGCATTCCAGGATGAGGGCTTCCAGTTCAGAATCGGTGACGAAGAAGTCAAGGTCGGCGGCGTTATCCACCAGGCGCAGCACCTTGGGCGAGCGTGTGGCCGAGGACTGGAAATAGGAACGAAGCCGGTTGCGGAGGTTGACGGCTTTGCCGACGTAGAGGACTTCGTCGGCCTCTCCCTTCATCAGGTACACGCCTGGCCGCGCAGGTATGGATGCTAGTCTTCCCTTGATGTCGGGGATAGCCATCTGTGCGTGCTCTGTCCGGTAGGAGATCCTGGATGGCCACAAGAGCCGCGCTTCTATATGCAATTCTATACAGGCCTAGCCGTAGTGTCAACTCCGTTGCGCGTCATTCTGCCGAGAGTGCGGCAGGGTCGTGATCGATGACGATTCGGTGTCGCAGGCCGGCGTCTGGCCTCGTAGTAGGGCTACAGGCGCTTGTACGGAGATAGCGGCCGCTTCGAGGCGTGGCCTGTGGCCCGGAAGCTCCGTGGAAAGGTGTGCGCCGCGCTCGCCTGAGCCAGCAGGCAGGTTGCGCTGTACTCCTTTCAACACAGGTTGCGCCGAGTCTTTGCTGCGTGCGTCCAGTTGTGGTACAATATTGCGACAGGCGACCAGGCCGGTCAGGGTTCACTCGGGCAGGCTGGCGCCATGATGTCGGCAGGAGACGAGCATGGAGCTGATGAAGTATCTCAGGGTGCTGTTGAGGAAGTGGTGGGTTATTGCGCTTGCCTGTGTGGTCACGGTGACCAGCGCGGTAGTGTTCAGCGAGATCCAACCACCCATCTATCGGTCCTCGGCTGTGCTGCAAGTGATCCCGGCCAGATATGACTACGGTCTCACACTCGCGGCAGAGCAGCTTCTGAGGCAGTTCGCAAACCAGATTCACACCACGTCCACGGCTCAGCAGGTCATAGACGAATTGCAGCTGGACACCACTGTCGACAAGTTGCTGGCCGGTGTAACGGTTGCCTCCATACCGGAGGATTTTCTGATTCAGGTCGACGCCGACCGGCCTGATCCCCAGGAAGCCCGGGATGTGGCCAGCGCATTCGCCCGCGACTTCGTGGCCTACCACGCGGCAGAGATGCTGGATATAGACCGCCAGGATCGGGTTCAGATACGGATACTTGAGGACGCGAAATACGGCTGGGTGCACTGGCCCAAGACCAAGACACTGGCTCTGGCTGGGGGCGTGTTGGGATTGCTGATAGGGCTATTGCTCGCCTTCGGTCTCGAGTATCTGGAGTCCGATGTGCTCAGATCCACGGAAGACGTCGAGCGGCACGTAGGTGTCGCGGTTTTGGGATCCATCCCTACCATCAGGGGAGGCGATGGTGCAACGGACCGTGAGAAGAGACCGAGACGCTTTGCCCTTCCTCGCGTGAGGTAGACCATGTTCACTCTCAAGGATGGTGAGCATGGGAGCCCCCACTCGTGTTTGCCGTGCCCCAGGCCGGGCGATATAATCAGTTGCTGCCCACCAACACTGGAGGAGTGATATCATGGTCGCTAACCATCGCTCAGATAGCCTGGTCACCTTGACCAGTCCTCGATCGCCTGTCAGCGAGGCGTATCGCACCTTGCGGACCAATCTCGAGTTCTCCAGCCTGGACGAACCCCTCAGGACCATGGTGGTTACATCTCCGGGACCTGAAGAAGGCAAGTCCACTACTCTCGCCAATCTGGCGGTGACTCTGGCCCATGCTGAGAAGCGGGTCATTCTCGTCGATTGCGATTTGCGGCGCCCGTCGCAGCATGAGATCTTTGGCTTAAGCAATGGAGTCGGGCTGACCACGATGGTAGTGGACGAGGAGGCGATGCGAGACCCGCCCCTGCTCGAGACAGGCGTGGAGGGGTTGCAGCTTCTGCCTAGTGGTCCTCTCCCGCCCAATCCATCGGAACTCGTGGGCTCGCGTCGCATGGCGGAGATCATAAGCGCGCTGTCCGAGCGGGCTGACATCGTTCTCTTCGACGCGCCTCCGGTCATCGCCGTGACTGATGCTGCCGTGCTCGCTTCGCGGGTCGATGGGGTGCTCCTGGTGATCAAGGCCGGAACGACCAAACGGGACCATGCGAAGAGAGCGAAGGCACTGCTGGACAAGGTCAATGCGCACGTGGTGGGAGCCGTGCTTAACAACATCAAGATGGATACCAGCTACTACCGGTACTACCGTGAGAAGGGTAGCAGCTAGCAGGGCAGGGCAATGGGGATATGATGAAGGCACTGATCCTGAGCGGTGGTAAGGGCACTCGTCTTTACCCCATCACCTATACGAGCGCGAAGCAACTGGTCCCCGTGGCCAACAGGCCGGTCCTTTTTCGCGCCATAGATGCCATAGTCGAGGCAGGTATCACGGACATCGGAATCGTCGTTGGGGATACCGCTGCTGAGATCCAAGCAGCAGTCGGTGACGGCTCCGCGTGGGGGGCCAGTGTTACCTACATCGAGCAGGAGGCGCCGCTGGGGTTGGCGCACGCGGTTCTGATCTCTGAGCGCTTCCTGGCGGATGATCCATTTGTGATGTTCTTGGGTGACAACGTTCTAGAGGGAGGGATCGCCGACCTTGTGCGGCAGTTCGCCGAAAGCGACTGGAACTCACAGATCGTCCTCACGCGGGTGAAGGATCCGGAGCACTTCGGCGTGGCTGAACTGAGGAACGGCCAGGTGCTGAGGCTGATCGAGAAGCCCAAGGACCCTGCCAGCGACCTGGCTCTGGTGGGCATCTACATGTTCGACACGCACATCTTCGAAGCGGCCAAGAACATCAAGCCCTCGTGGCGCGGCGAGCTGGAGATCACAGACGCGATCCAGTATCTGGTAGACCACGGCTACAAGGTATATCCCTATCTTCATGAGGGATGGTGGATCGACACCGGCAAGGCGGAAGACATGCTGGACTGCAACCGCCTGCTGCTGGAGAGCATGGAACCTCGGAGCCTGGGTATTGTAGATGAGAAATCCAATGTGTCCGGCCGGGTGGTGATCGAGAAGGATGCCCAGATCGTCAATAGCACCATCCGTGGGCCGGCCATCATCGGCGAGAAGAGCCGTATCGTGGACGCCTACATAGGTCCCTACACGGCCATCTATCACGACGTTCTCGTGCAGAACAGTGAAATAGAGCACTGTATCATCTTGGAGAACTGCAGGATTGTGGATGTTGGCGCGCGCATCGAGGACAGCGTTATCGGGCGAAACGTGGAGATCACTCGCTCGCCACTGAGACCCAAGGCCTACAGGATGACCATAGGGGACAATAGCTACATCGGAATCCTGTAGCCTGTGGCCAGCCAGTTGTCTCGCAATCGTATGGCGCTTGGAAGGGGTTCGCGTGAAGTCACGAAAAGGCGTTTCTGTCACGGAGAGAGAGTCGTCTGGATGAAGGTCACTCTGGTCTTCAGTGGAGGTGGCGTAGACGGCTTCAACAGCGCAGGCAAGGGGATGTCCGGAGGATGGATCGGTCATGGATTGGCCCTATTGTCGGCCTGCGCGAAGGGGGCTGGCTACGAGGTCGATCTGATAGATCGTCGGGCGCTCCGCGACTGGGATCATTTTCGTGAGGAAGTCCGGATGCGATCTCCTGACGTGGCGGGGTTCGGCATGCTCAGCGTGGATTTCAACCCCGCCATGCATGGCATAGAGCTTGTGAAAGAGGTCAATCCCCACACGATTGTGGTTGTCGGAGGGCCTCACGCGACACTCTCGCCCGATGAGGTTTTGGACAACCCTCTCGTGGATCACCTGGTCCTGGGCGAAGGTGAGATCACGTTCGTAGAGGTGCTCCGAGGGCTCGAGCGTGGCGAGAGAATCGACCGCCTGATCCAGGGAAAGAGGCCTGACCTGGATCAGCTTCCCTACGCGGATCGAGAGATCTATCTGGATGAATGGCGCAAGGCCGGGTACCAGTATGATTCCCCGGAAGCCCCGCTCTCAGCGGAGACGAAGCCTCCCTTCGTGACTATCATCGCTGGCAGAGGCTGTCGGTACAATTGCAGTTTCTGCAAGCCTGGTGAAGACATCCTCTTCGGGAAAGGCGTGCGCCGCAGAAGTGTGGGGCATGTCATGGGGGAACTGAAGCTGCTGAGGGATAAGTATCGCTTCAACACCCTGATGATCCACGACGACTGTCTCACTGAGGATCGTGAGTGGGTGACTGAGTTCTGCGACACCTACGAGGCAGAAGGGTTCACGCAGCCGTTCTGGTGCCAGGCACGCGTTGACCACGTGGTGAGGCACGAGGACATGGTCCGGCGCATGGCGCAAGTGGGGCTGGCGGGCCTGTTCCTGGGTTTCGAGAGTGGGAGCGACCGGGTCTTGAAGTTCATCCGAAAGGGCACCACGCGGGCCAGGAATCTGGAAGCGGCCCGGATTTGCCGCAAGTACGGCATTTGCATCTGGGCCAACTACATGCTGGGCCTACCCACGGAGACCGAGGACGAGATCAAAGAGACGATCTCCATGTTGAAAGAGATAGATCCTGACTACTACAGTCCGGCTTATTATACCCCCTATCCGGGCAATGACCTCTACGACTACTGCATAGAACATGACCTGTCTCTCGTCAGGGACCACGATGGGTACAGCCGGAATCCCACTGAGCCCAAGATCAGGGGCCATGACCCCGGGTTCCTGCGATGGGCTCTGGTGGAATCACAGCGCCGGAAGCTGCGCAACAGTATCAGGAGAAAGACGGATTATCTCTGGCGTCGCTATGCGTCGCCCCGCAAGGCCATATCCAAGCTGGTCACTGCGGTGCGTACCTCGTCATGAGGAGGATGTGACATGGCTAGTCCATCTGCGGTCAGGGGCCTCAGCTACGAGCGGACGCTGCAGGCAATAGGCCGTCTGGCAGAGAAGCAAAGGCTGCGTGACGTCTGCGTACTGGAAGTCGAGGGAGGCGTGCTGCTCCAAGGGCGAGCCCTGGTCAGTACGAGGGAGGGCTTCAACCTCATCTCCAAGACCAGGGTGCTGAGCCACGATGATCTCGAACAGATGATACGCGAGCTGTGACCGGCAACCTGTGGCCGTAGAGAGGGCAAAGCGATGCAGAAGCTCTTCCAAGGCATGCTCAAGACCGACTATCAGGATGTCCTGAGAACCATAGGTCACTACGTTGACGAGCACGGCTTCTCGGATATCAGGCTCATAGAGACGGAGGATGGCCTGATCCTTCAGGGCAAGATCAGCACGGGAGCGGCCAGGGGTGACAAGAAGACTGAGACATACCTGCTCACTGTTCAGGATGTGAGGGATCTGATGCGAGAGGCATACACTCGGCGGGGCACGAAGCTGTAGTCTCGTCAGGAAGCTTGCCTCGGGGAGGCCTTGGATCTTGGAGAGTCTGCTGGTCACTGGTGGCGCTGGATTCATCGGAAGCAACTTCGTCCACTACCTTTTGGACAAGTACGCTGATGGCAGGGTCGTCGTCTACGACAAACTGACCTATGCAGGGAATCTGGACAACCTGAAAAACGTTGCGAACGACCCCAGGTACGGCTTCGTGCAGGGAGATATCTGTGACGCCGAGCATGTGGAGGAGGTGGTTCGCGAGCACAAGATCGATGCCATAGTGAACTTTGCCGCCGAGACGCACGTGGATCGCAGCATTCTGGCAGCGGGCAGTTTCATCCAGACAGATGTGTACGGCACGCACGTACTCTTGGAGGCGGTGAGGAAGTTCGGCCTGCGGAGGATGGTGCACGTCTCCACGGACGAAGTGTATGGCAGCGTCACTGAAGGGTCTTCCGTGGAGACCGACAATCTGCTGCCCAACAGCCCATATTCCGCCAGCAAAGCCGGGGGCGACCTCATGTGCCGCGCCTTTTTTGTCACCTACGGCGTGCCCGTGGTCGTCACTCGTGGATCTAACAACTTCGGTCCCTACCAATACCCTGAGAAGGTGATTCCGCTGTTCATCACCAACGCGCTGGACGACAAGACGTTGCCTCTCTATGGGGACGGGCAGAACGTTCGGGATTGGCTGTACGTCGTCGATCATTGCGAGGCTATCGACTTGATGCTGCAGAAGGGTCGCGATGGGGAGGTTTACAACGTCGGCGCCGACCGTGAGTTGACCAACCTGGAGCTGACGGAGACCATCCTGGGTATGCTGGGCAAGCCGAGAAGCCTTATCCAGTTCGTCGAGGACCGCCCCGGTCATGACAGGCGCTATTCCCTCGATTCCAGCAAGATCCGTGAACTGGGCTGGCAGCCTCGTTTTCGTTTCGAGGAGGCGCTGGAGGGTACCGTGCGCTGGTACGCCGATAACCGCTGGTGGTGGGAGAAGCTCAAGTCGGGGGAATACGAAAGCTACTACCAGCAGCAATATGGTGCACGCCGAGTGCTGGCTGATTGATGAAGGTGAGGATGGCCCGGTGAACTCCTGAGTTGCCTCTGAAAGTACAATAGCGGTCTTCCAAGAGAGTCTCCACACGGTACGCCACGTCGCGACCATCTACGGAGACTTTTTCGATTTCTCTGCCAGAGGGCAGGAGAATGGCGATCTCTAGGGGTTGTGGATGATTCGAACCATAGTCGAAAGCGGCGAAGCCTGGCTCGTACTGATAGTCGTAGGAGGCGTAGAGGCCTGTGGCAGGGTGAATGACGCGGACCTGGCCGTCGTGTTTCCCCAGCCGCGGCCGAAGAACGACACGGCCCCTCTCTATGGAGACTCCGAAGAGGCCGCGCAGGACGGCCTCAGCCATGGTCGCTGCGGCACTGGCGTAGTTGGTGGATCCCCACCCCTCACCTGTGGAAGGGAGCTGCCACTCGAAGATCTTGCCTGGATGGAGCGCCCACTCCTCGGCAACCAGCCTCAAGTGCGCCAGCGCCAAGGTCGATTGGCCATTCTCGAACTCTGCCGTGATCTGCAGGCCGCCCCACCAGTCCCAGAGCCCTCCGTTCTGGTACTCTCCAGGCGACATCTGGGGGTGAGCGAAGAATCCCGGTGGGTAGGGCGGGTAGATGGTAACGCCGGGCTTACTGGCCCCAGCAGAGAGCCGCGCCCGCTCCAGGCTAGCCAGCGCCTTGGATGACCGGTAAGGATCGCTCAGTCCCCCGTAGGCGACCAGCGCATTGGAGATGCCGACCATCTCATCTTCCGGGAAAGGGTGGGTGAGGGGAGTGACGTGTGAGTGGACGAGGTAGGAACCGCTTCTCTCGTTCCACAGCCGTTGATTCGCGGAGAAACGAAGGCGCTCGGCCCGCTGACGGAGTTCGCTCGCCCTCGCCGTGGCCCCGATTGCTTCGTTCATCTCGGCGAGTTGCAGGAGGGCACGGTAGGTGAGGGCTTGATCGTAGATGGAACAGACCCAATGATCCACGTCCGGGTCCATGTCGGTGGGGTCGGTTGAGGGCTCAAACTTCACGTCCCCCCAATCGGTGGTGTGGCCGCGTTTGATCAGCCCGAACGCAGGGTCGAAACGATGGTCGTATAGCCATTCCATGGCGCGATTCATCCGCGAAAGGGCGGTCTCTTCCCCCAGGTTCTTCTCCAGCCACTCTGCTCCTCCAACTGTAGCGTAGTAGGAATATGCGGCGTTGATCAAGTGGACTTCTTCGTCCGACACGGCCGTGGCCTTGTCGATGTGGCCATCAGGGGCTATGACGGCGCTTATCGCGCCGTCGCCAGGCAGGTGCCCGTCTGCACTCCTGGTCGCGGGTCCATACTGCCGGCGCAGTAGCTCCTCTACCGGTGTCCTGAGGTGCTCATCGCCATAGAAGCAAAGGACAGAAGGCATCATGGTGGAGAGGTCGCGAACATAGATCATGCCGTACTCGCGGGCTGGCATCAGGCCGTACACGGGACCCTCCGCCCCTTCGAACCGTGTCTCGCAAAGCCGAAACGTGGCGAGCATGCTCTGGCGCATTCCTTCGATGGGGGGATAGTCGGGGAGGTTCCACGAGGTCGCCGGAGGGGGCGAGGCCAGACCACAGTTTTCCAGGGGTGGCAGATTGGCCAGGCGTGCTTCTCTCGATGCTGGAGAATGTGGTTGCAGCAGGGCCGACGATCCCACTAGCGCCACCAACAACAGGCTTATCAGGGCAACCTGTGTTCCACTCCGGGGAGCCTTGCTGCGGGGGATCAGCTGTGCTCTCCACCGACTTCAGGCAGGGTCTTGTAGATCCGATAGACCATCCACAATGAGGCTGCCGTCAGCAGACTGCGGAAGATGCCGATCACTGCCTTGTAGTTGGTGTACGCCTGTATCATCAACTCAGGCGCTGTGAGCTGTGAGAAAAACGGCGGGTTCAGAGGCAGGAACAGCCACCAGGTGGTCTGCGAACCCCAGTTCAGCAGATAGAAGGCGTAGCCGGCAATCTGGATCAGGTGGTACCAGGCCAGGCCCGGCTGCTCGGCAATCTCCAGAGCCAGAAGAGGGAGAAGGGCGAAGAAGTACTGCGGGTTGAAGAAGGCGAAGGAGAAGAGGATCAGAAAGACCATCAGTGAGTACTTGCGCAGGGCCACGTAGGAGGATAGATCTCTCTCCGCGCTGCTGAAGAGGAGAATGGCATAGCCGATAACGAAAAGCACTAGCTCGTCATAGAGGATGATGGGTAGTTTGGCGGCGAGCAGGAACTGCCCGTGTGCACGATCCAGTATGGCAATGACCCTGGGCAGCGATCCGGTTGCGATGGTCAGCACGACCGCCGCGCTGAAAATGAGAGCACCCAGGAGGACGCGCTTCTGCTTGCCGAGCTGTCTGAAGGCCCCCAGAAGAAAGAAGGGTACAAGCGCCGCATCCATGACTCGCGACATGACCGCCAGTGCAATTGCTGCCAGCGAAGAGAATGGACGGACGCGTTGGAACAGATACAGACTCAGCAGCACGAAGAACCCCGCCACCACGTCGTAGCGACCGTAGAGATAGGAGATGTACAACCCAATAGGGTTGAACATCCAGAAGGCGAGGGCGATGATCGCCTGCTTGGGCCGATTCCTCAGCAGGGCGAGGAGTAGGAACGCCGACGCCAGGTCAAAGACCAGATGAGGGAGCTTGAGGATCAACAGGGTGAGGTGTATGCGCGGCGCGGTGGCTATTTGCATCGCCAGGTCGAAAGCCCCCTGATAGTCCCCCTCTCCAAGAAGGCTCCATTGATCCGGCCAGATGAGCTCGGTTGGAGAGATAGCCGCTCGAAAGACCCAGATGGTAGCAGAGTACAGCAGAAGAGGAATGGGTTGTACTGCCAGATCTCTGGTGACTTCACCATGTAGTGCCAGGTTGTGGGCGTGATAGGTCACCCAGAAGAGGTCAGGGTGGAAAGCGATGGGCATCAGCACCAGGCGCAGCAGGATACCAAGGGTCAGAATGACAATCACCGACCGCCTCAGAGACTCACCTCGGCCGAGCGCGGAGAGGGAGGAGGCAAGACGGGAGCTCTTGAATCGATTCATCTTCCCTCGAATCTCTTCATGCGACAGCGCATGTCCCGGAACGGGGGGGTGGCCGCCAGCGGATCACAGGCCACGTCGTCAATGAGCCAGTTGGCGTTGTGCGGACCAGCCCAGCCATGAGGGATGGACACCGTGAGGGGATGAATGGCTTCAGAGATCTTGGCCTTGAACACCGCAGCCCCTACATGGGTCTCAATAATCGCCTGTTGGCCGTCCCTCAAACCGACCTCTGCTGCCAGTGCCCGGCTCATTTCGGCCAGAGGTTCGGGATGAGCTTTCCGCAGAGCTGGCACGTTGCGATGCTGAGAGTGGTAGAACTGAGGCACTTTCGCACCCGTGATCAGATAGTAGGGGTACACGTCGTCCTCCGGCCAGTCGATGGGCGCAGTGGGGAGCGGATCTGCGCCTCTCTCCTCGAGAGAGCGGCTGTACAGTTCGATCCTTCCCGAAGGTGTGGTGAAACCTGTCTCCAGCACTCGCCCATGGATAGTGGGGGTCGCAGGCTCCTGGTCGGTCCAGCCCGCCTGGGACAGCACAGCGTCGATGGCTTGCTGGTCACTATCGAACGGGAAGAACTCCTCGTAGCCCAGCCTACGTCCCAGTTGGGATAGCCACTTCCACTCAGGATATGCTTCGCCCCGCGGTTCCACGACTGGTAACCTCGTCCGGACGGGGTGGTCAGTTCTCAACGACTGCACGCTGATCTCGCCTTTCTCCAAGAAGGTGCAGGCTGGCAGGACCACGTCAGCGAATTCCGTGGAGTCGTTCATGAAGAGGTCGTGGATCACAACCAGGTCTAGGCTAGCCAGGGCCTGCCGCACTTTGCCCGTGTTGGCAAAGCACGACAGGGGATTGCCCTCAATGACAACGAGGCCGTGTATGGGATAGGGGCTCCCGTTCAAGATGGCCTCAGGCAGGAGGGCACTGGCATCCCGGGCCAATGGAAAACGGTCTCGCCAGAAGCTTGGTGCTGGACTCGGGAGGCCATCAGGCACCGGCAGGCTCTTGAGAGTGCGATAGGGTGTGAGCATCAGCCCTCCCTCGACGTCGACGTTGCCAGTAATGGCCATGAGAATTGCCATGGCGCGGAGGGTCTGAGTGGCATTACGGCAGTGCTGGACTCCCTGACGTCTATCCAGCGAAGCTGGCTTGGTGACGGCGAAACCGGTGGCCACTTCTTCGATGGTCGAGGCGGGGATGTCGGTGATGCGCTCAGCCCACTGCGGAGTGTAGGGGGCGACGTGCTCCGCCAACTCATCGAAGCCGAGGGTGTGGGCCTTCACGAACTCCTGGTCGTGAAGACTGTTGCCGACGATGTGGTGTATCATGGCCAGTGCCAGGGCGAGGTCGGTGCCTGGCCTGATCTGGAGGTAGGTATCAGCCTGGGCGGCGATAGGGAGACGGCGAGGATCGATGACGACGAGTCTGGCCCCTTGCTGGCGAGCAGCCATGATATCGGTGCTGATGCCGTGGTATCGGTGTAGATGGGTGGCGGCGGGGCTGGCGCCCCAAAGAATAATGTAGCGAGCGTTCCTCAGGTCACACCAGGGCATGGGTGGGCGTCCAAATGTGTTGTTGTAGGCCAGTATCTTCGGTCCCACGCACACCGACCAGGTGCCCGTGACGTTTGGCGTGCCGTAGAGCTTTGCCAGGCGGCTCAGCACTGCCTCGTCTACCACCTTGGCTGTAG
>Ga0315274_10013027_pt1 | contig 11836 bp, 2 predicted proteins | sample YL17G02_20_MG_FD_203700 | JGI IMG/M metagenome (GOLD analysis project Ga0315274, IMG submission 203700) | Sediment microbial communities from Yellowstone Lake, YNP, Wyoming, USA - YL17G02_20 | ecosystem: Environmental > Aquatic > Freshwater > Lake > Sediment | place: USA: Wyoming | collected... | reverse complement strand
GATGTAGTGGTTGTTGGCTGCGACTTGATAACTTCAGATATATCTGTACTAAATAAAGTCGGCACATTTTATGCTTCACTTGCTGCAAAAAGGGTCGGAATTCCATTTTACTGTGCAGCAGAACTTGCGAAGTTTGACCCAGAAACAATGTTCGGAAAGATAGAACAAATAGAACAGCGTCCTGGAAAACAAGTATGGCCAGATGCACCAAAAAATCTAAAAATAGCCAATCCAGTATTTGATATTACACCAAGGGAAAATATATCAGCGTTTATAACACCAGAAGGCATTATACCACCTTCAGCAATACCAGATTTAATAAATGATAAGTTACCATGGATATTTAAGGGAGTGAGGTGAAATTTTTGAATTATAGCCGATTGCTGCTTTTTTTAATCTTAGCATTTGCGTTATTTTCAGTAGTCAATGCTGACATATTAATTGACAGGGAAATGAAAGCAGATACAACTGATCCTAAAATCCTTGTTGTGACTTTAAATGTAACACCACAGGATGTCGAAAAATATGATATTGCAGAACTTTATCCTGTTGGCTGGACAATTGTAAGCTGGGATGTTAAAGGAAATTTAACACCGCTCACATTTGAACAAGTACCATCAACATATAAGGAAAAGTATGTGACATTATTACACTGGAATTTCAGTGATAATTCACCTGTTGTACTGAGCTACAATGCACAATCTTCACAAACAATGGCTGGAGATGAACAGCTTATTTCAATAGTTGTTTATCCAGGCGGTTTTTCTACAAACAATTATCTGTTATCTTTGGGTGAAGGCGGTGTCATAAAGCAAAGCGTAAGTGTACAGCCAATTGTTTCTTTCAAGGAATTAAGCAGCACAATGGTTGCATTAATATTAGTGATTTTGGTTGTACTTTTGGTTTACTATGTTTGGAAAATAAAGAATAGAACTGGAACTGAGGTTAATAGTGTAGAAGTACCCAGATCAATAATACCACCAAAACCCGCAGTTATTAAGCCAGCACAGCCTAAGCAGACATTGTTTAAGCAAGCACCATCGCCTAAACCAACAACTGCAAAACCAATACTCCCTGTTGCTTTACCAAAGCCACCAGTTAAACCAGCAGCTTTACCATCATTTAAAAAGATGTTGGGCGCGCCTCCTCCACCTCCACCAGCAGCAAGAGCAAAGCCAAAAACAGCTAAACCAAAGCAAAAATCAGCCAAGTTCTACAAGAATACGATTAAGAGACTGGAAAGAATAGAGAAGAGCTTAAAGAAGAAATAAGCCATAATAAGGTTTAAATTTTGCTCTAGATTCCTATTTATCATGAAATTAAAGGCGTTACTGGTAGTTTTTAGTCTAATCTTCTTGATATCTGCTGCAAATAGCTTGCTTAATGTAGAAAGACAAGCACCTCCAACTGCAGTTACAGACGCAGGATATACTGTTAATCTTGTTATAAAACCAGAAAACCTAACAACATTTGATATTGCTGAGATGCTGCCAACTGACTGGGCAATTGAAAACTGGACTGTTTCTGGTAATACAAGCAAAGTAAGATATGAAGTTCTTTCTGTGCCATATCGCGGCGAGCAAAAATCAGCATATCACTGGAGATTTAACCAAACCAGTGAAGTACACCTTTCTTATACTGTAAAACCAAAACCAGGATTTATAGGGTTCCAGACACTTGTTAATGTATATACATATCCTGGAGGATTTGATGCAAAAGAATACACTTTGTTCACAAGCGGCACAGTTTTTAAGACAGCTGCATGCGGCAATAATATCTGCGAAATACTTTTCGGTGAAACGCAGGAAAGCTGCCCGCAGGACTGTAATGTACAAGTCGACATTGTTACAATTTTTATTGTACTTTTAATAGCACTTGTGGTAGCAGCAATTGTGTATGTCCTAAAAAGAAAACAAGCAACTGTAAGCTATGAAACACTTAAGCCACAGGAAATAATTCTTGAAGCAGAAGCAACAATACCCAGGAAACCCAAGAAACGCAAACCAAAAACTTACTATCATCAGGCAGTAAACTGGTTTGATAAGATAAAGAAATCATTAAAGAGCTGAAAATGAGAAATGAAATTGTCCTTGGACTTGTATTTCTAATTGCTATAGTACTCACTCTGGCAGTTGTTTCATTTCAGCCACCACTTGGCGCAGCTGTGCGTGGTACTATTCAAGAAGGTGAAGTTGAAAGGTTTCCAACAATAATACCTGTAATACAACCAAGTCAACCAACAGCTGAAGCACCAACAACACCTGTTGAAGAACAACCTTCAGCGCAACCTCCTTCTGAAGAAGCACCAAGTGAAGTCACACCACCTGTTGAAGAAATTCCAAGGCCAATAACAATCATGCAAGGCGGAATAACTGATTGTGGGGTTATAAACACAGCAAACGAAATTTATTATCTTTCTCAAAACATAACTGACAGCACAAATACAACATGTATAGATATCCAGGCAGATAACGTAACTTTTGATTGCCAGGGTCTTACAATTGATGGGATACGTAGTAGCGACACATATGGCATATATGCAGAAGGCCGTACAAATCTTACAATTAGAAATTGTACCATTAAGGATTGGGCCAAGGCTATTTATTTTACAGCCACAAATTTTAGTGTAGTTGAGAACAACAAATTGAATAATAATTCAGATTATGGTATGTACATTTTATTAGATTCTAATTTCAATAACCTCACAAACAATACAGCTAATTATAATTTCCGTGGTATTTCGATTTTTACTAAAAACAATACACTGATAAATAACTCAGCAAATAACAATCAAAACACAGGTATCTACATTTTATCCAGTGCTAACTACAATATTTTGATTAATAATACGGCAAATGGTAATGGCCAATATGGGATAGCTTTTGATACGAGTTCAAATTGTACGCTAATAAATAATACAGCAAATAATAATCAGTATGGCCTCTATATTTACTCAGCATCTAGCTATAATAACATAACAGACAATAATGCTTGTGGTAATGGCAATACAGATATCTATTTTGGGTCAAGTTCAATAGGTAATTATGGGGACAATAAATGTCAGAATATATCCCCTGATGGAAATTCTGTAACATGTTCAAGAAGCTGCTCTGGACCAATCATTGTTTCATTATGTATGAACCTAACTGAAGCTGGAGCAACTTACATTTTGAACCAATCAATCTCAGGCAACCAGTCAAGCGGCAGATGTATAGACATACAAGCAGCTAACATAACTTTAGATTGTAATAATTCCCAGATAAGTAGTCCGCAGATAGGTGATATGTATCCCGAAACGATATGGGGCATTTATACAAACAGCAATAATACAACAATACGAAATTGCTACGTGCAAAATTATTCGATAGGGATTTATCTTAATTATTCAAATTATAGCACGCTTGAAAATAATGTTGTTTATAATAATGGTCATACAGGCATATCCTTAAGAGATAGCGGGCACAGCAACCTGACCAACAATACTGCATACGATAATTATTGGAATGGCATATCCTTATGGGAAAGTTCGCAAAGCATCATAGCCTATAATACAATGAGTAGAAATCGCGTGGGTTTTTCAGATTGGGTGTCTAATAATAATATTGTATACAATAATACAGCCACTGACGGTACAACTTCATATTTATACAATCGAGGTTTCGATATAGAATCTTGTTTAAACAACACGTTCGTAAACAATACGATGTCAGGAAATAATTATAATTTTGGCATTTCCTGGGACCCAATGTTCCTTGATCATAACATTGATATCACGAACACAGTTGATGGCAAGCCGATTTATTATTACAAGAACAACAATTCCATCGGAATCGTGCCAAGCGATGCAGGCATGATCATAGCTGTAAATAGTTCTGGTCTAATAGCTCAAAACATGAATTTACAAAATAATGTGTATAATGTATTACTTGTTAACACAAATAATTCTTTGGTGTTCAACAATACGCTTGCGCATAACATGTACGGCAGCGTATATATAAGATTGAGCTCAAACAACAACATAACAAACAATAATGCTACATATACTGCAAGTGGTTATACAAGTATCATTGCAGAGGGCAGCACTAACATTGTTATTGCAAACAATATAATTTCCTACAACCCTACTGGTATAACGCTCGGTGGTGGATCTAGGTTTGTTAACGTTACAAACAATACATTTAATGCTAATGGGTATGGCATTTACTTATACGGAAATTCTTATTCTAACATATTTGTAGGCAATAATGTTAGTTACGATTCAGATAATGGTATAGCATGCGACTCGGGTTATAACAATTCATTTACTGACAACATAGTCAATAATAATGATGATATCGGCATGCAATTTGGGCCATCATGCCCTAATAATACCCTAATTAATAACACAGCCAACAACAACACTCATGGCATCTACATTTCGTCCAGCAATAATACTGTTAGTAACAATACAGTCAACAACAATCATAATAGTGGCATCTTTATGTCCTACAGCTCAAGCAACAACTTAACAAACAACACAGCTAATAACAACAGCATAGGCATTTTCATTTCATCCAGCAATAATAACACTGTTAGTAACAATGTAGTCAATAACAATTCTCAAAAAGGCATTCTTTTAGGTTCAAGCTTAAATAATAATATCTTTAACAATAATGCAAGTTACAATAGAAATGATGTTGGTATTGCTCTCACTACTAACAGTAATTACAATAACCTAACAAACAACACAGCCAACAATAATTTTATAGGCTTTTATTATCAGGCAAGCTCTAACAATAGCCTAATAAATAATACTGCTAATTCAAACATCGGTAATGGTATAAATTTATTTTCTGGATCTAACAATAATACTGTAATAAATAATACAGCTAATAACAACCTTTATGCAGGTATTACTTTTTATATCGGGTCTAATAACAACAATGTAACCAATAATACAGCAAGCAACAATGTATATGGAATTAAAATTGAATCAAGTTCTGATAACACATTAAAATACAACAAAATTTACAATAACACAGGCAATGATTTATCAAAAGATGTTAGCAGTATTGACAATAACTTTACAATTAATTACTGGGGAGACAATATCTGTACAGTGAAGTTATATAATGTAACAAGAAACGAGCTTCTGCCATATTATACTGACTTTGACTTGACTAACTTAAACCCAGGCCCATTGAATTGTCCTATAATTGTTTCTTCATGCGTTAATCTTAATGAAGCAAGCGCAACTTATGTTTTAAATCAATCAATAACTGATAGCGCAAACACAACGTGTATTCTTATTCAGGCTGGCAATATAACGCTTGATTGCCAGGGGAACACAATTGATGGTACTAATGTGGAATTTAGTGTAGGCATACATATTGTCCAAAATAATGTGACAATAAAGAACTGTACTGTTGCAGAGTGGTATAATGGAGTTTCTTTCGGTAGCGTTAATGATAGCACAATAATATACAACACAGTCAACTCAAATAAGTATGGGATTAGTTTTGATGGAGTTAATAATAATATCTCAAACAATGTTGTGCAAGAAAATTGGTATCATGACATCAATATAGGAGGGACTCCTAATCGTAAATGTAACAATATAATTGAAAATAATATTGGTTCAGGGGGTAGGCCAATCAAGTACTTTAATACACCAACAACAATTTCAAATGAAGAGCTTTCAGAACTTGTCTTATGTGAAGCAGATTATTCGAATATAACTAATGTAACAGTTTTAGGTTCAGCTACAAAACCAAATAATGGAATTTTTGTGATTAGGTCGCACTATGTTAATATCACAAATGTAATTTCTTCGAATAATTATTATGCGATATTGTTAATGAATAGTTCAAATACCACGCTATCAAACAGTGAATTCATAAATAATTCTCATGGGATTAGCCTTGATTATGGTTCTAACTATAATGTAATTAGGAATAATACAGCATACAATAACGCTGAGGGGATCAGCTGTTACGGCGGAGGGTATAATGATATAATAAACAACACAGCAAATAATAATAGCATAAGAGGTATAAATGTCGCTGAGAATCACGACACAATAGCAAACAATACAGCTAGTTCTAATGGTTTTATTGGCGCAATATACAATCAAGGCATACGAATCGGTGGCTCTTATAATAATGTTACGAACAACAATCTAAACTCAAACAAGAATACTGGCCTCGCTGTTTACTCAACTAACAATAGCATATCTGATAATACAATTTACAATAATAGTTATGGCATGTACATTAGCTCAGATGATTATTCTGCGAATAATAATTTTATAAACAATACAGTTTACAATAATACCCAACAAGGAATCTATCTTTATGATAGCCCCAACAATACTTTCATCAATAATACGGTTAATTTAAACGGTGGCCACGGCTTCTATATTTGGTCATCGAATTATCCTATCTTAATAAACAATACAGCCAACAACAACATTTATGCAGGTATCTCTTCTCAGAGCAGCGAAAGTGGCAAGTATATAAACAACACACTTAGCAACAACAAAGAAGACGGCATTTACATTAGCAGCTCTGGTAACAACATTGTAGACAATAACATAGCTTACAACACTTCCACTAACAATGCGGGTATAACCCTTTATTCTTGCCAAAACAGTAATGTTACAAACAATATAGTAAATTACAGTCGCACCCATGGATTCGTAATTGCATGTTCGAACTGTACACTAATAAACAATACAGCGAGCAATAATCTACGGGAAGGCTTCCAGATTTTAGGAACAGATAACAACACCCTAACAAACAATACAGCATACAACAACAGTTTGAACGGTCTCTACATTGGCTCTAGCTATAATACTGTCAACTTCAACAAGTTCTATAACAACACTCAATATGATGTATACCAAGCGCCATACAAGTCAAATAATAACTTAACTCTAAATTACTGGGGAGGTGTCCCATACTGTAGTATTAAATCGAGCGGTGTCATGCGAACTGGTATGCTTCCATTCTATACAGATTTCGATCTTACGACTCTGGAGGGGACAGGAGAATTCTGCGTCTGTGAAGATGCTATGACAAGTGATGCGACATTGACACAAAACTATACATGTTCAGGTGCTGGTATAACGATTGGCGCTGATAATGTTACTCTTGACTGTAATGGGTATACACTAAAAGGTGCTGGAAGCTTTAATGGAATAGAAAACAATGGCTTTGATAATGTTACTATTAAGAATTGTAGCATAAGTGGTTTTAATACTGGCATATATTTCTACAATACTGCTAACAATGGCACAATTTATAATAACACTATCTGGAATAACAGCCAGATTGGATTAAACTTTGCTTCTTCAGAAAATGAGTTACTAAGCTATAATAATATATCGTACAATGTCGGTGATGGACTTTGGATTAGCGGTGTTAACAGAGTAGAAAACAACTATTTTGATAATAACAATCCAGTCGGAGGGCTAGGCGGATGTGCAATACAGGGCGGCTTATCTTACAGCAATATAACTGGCAATACATTCAAGAATCACTTATATTGCGGCTTCAATAACTTTGGCGGGTATAATCTGATTGTGGATAATTATTTTTATCATAATAATTTATACCCAGGCAATGGCGGCCAAGACATAACAATTGGTTCAGGCAGCATTATTAGGAACAATACAATCGATAGCAATGGTAGATGCGTTGAGATACTGTCTTCTAATATCACCTTTGAAGAAAATAGATTCATTAATTGTGGTGGTATGTGGTTTGGTGGCACAAATAATACTGTGCGAAACAATAACTTTTCAACAACACTTAGCATCGGGTGGGAATATGTTGGTGCTGGAGCAAGTTATTATGTTGTTGAAGGAAATAAAATAAACAACAGCGGATATCTTTACCTTCACAAGGCGAATTATTGTAATGTAACAAATAATACTATTATCGGCGGAGGTAGCTATGGTATACGTTTGTTTTCCAGTTTTAATAATACGCTAATAAACAATACTGCTAATAACAGTAATTATGGACTTTATGTAAATTCTAGCTCAAACAATACGTTTAATTACGGCAGGATTTACAACAATACAAATTATGATTTATATGTCTACAACAGTACATACAATAATTATACAGTAGACTACTGGGGGGATAACATATGTACAGTAAAATTAGGTGGTGCAGCAAAGAGCGAACTTCTGCCATATTACACAGACATTGACTTGACTAACTTAAACCCAGGCCCATTGAATTGTCCACTGGTATGCGGCGATACTATTACAAATGATACAACATTAACACAGAACTATACTTGTTCAGGTACTGGCATAATAATCGGAGCACATAGTATCACGCTTGACTGCGCTGGACATACCATAAGCGGCACTAGTGGTTATGAAGGTATAGAAAACAATGGTTATGATAGTATAACAATAAAGAACTGTAACATAAGAAACTTCAAAGATGGCATTAATTTCCATAATTATGCAGAATATGGGTTATTAATCAACAATACAGTCAATAATAACAATGATTATGGCATTTTCATACAAGACCATTCTTACCATAATAATGTAACCAACAATACTGCCAACAATAATTACTATGGCATCCATATCTATGCTAATTCCAATTTCAACAATGTTACAAACAACACAGCATATAACAACATGGTTGGCATAAACTTCCAGATGTACTCAAATAATAACACTGTTTTAAACAATACATTTAATAACAATACCAATTATGGCATCGGCCTTGACTATCTCTGCGAATATAATAATATAACCAACAACACAGCAAAAAACAACAACCAGGGTATTCACTTCAGTTCCAGCTCTAATAACATAATCAACTTCAACAAGTTTTACAACAATACAAATTATGATGTTTATCAGTCTGGCAGCACAGGCAATAATTATACACTAGATTACTGGGGCAATAACATCTGCGCAGCAAAGATTAGCGGTTTAGCAAGAAGTAGTCTTCTGCCATATTATACTGACTTTGATTTGACAACTTTAGATTATGGTCCGCTAACTTGTCCGCTTGGCTGTGGAGACACTATAACCAATGATACAATTTTGACACAGAATATTACTAGCTGCAACTCAGATGGTTTAATCATTGGTGTAGACAATATAACTTTAGATTGTGCTGGACATGTAATAACTGGCCCATCACCCGGGAGCAGTTATTATGGAGTATTAAACAATGGTTATGATAATATTACTGTAAAAAACTGTAATATAACTGACTTTGGTTATGGTGTTTATTTCTATAATAATGCAGACAATGGAACAATTGTAAACAATAGTTTGATGCATAATAATAATGGAGCATACATGTCTTCGAGTTCTGGTAACAATATCACTAACAACAGCATCAAAAACAGCACAGGAACAGGCATAACCCTTGATAGTTACTCTGACAATAATTACTTATCAGAAAACACTGTAAACTCAAATGATTATGGCGGCTACTATAACGGTATTTACTTGTTCTACAGTTCAAATAATAAATTGACAAGTAATAGAGTAGATTATAATCAACAGGGCATCTTCCTTAGGGCATATAGCAACAACAACACAATTTCAAACAATAATGTTACCCAAAATCGCGATGTCGGCATTGTCATTCTAGATTATTGTGAGAACAATACAGTTTCAGATAACAACGTGAGACGTAATAACAACCTTGGATTTTATTTTTATACTTATTCAAAAAATAATAATATCACAAACAATACAGTTTGTGGAAACACAAATTATGACTTTTACTTGGATTATAGTTCAACAAACAATTATGGGGACAATATGTGCAATAGTTGGCAGGATTATGACTCAAACTTCGGATATGGGTTAAATTGTTCAACAAGTTGTCCATTCGTATTTGAACAAGGAGTCTGCGGACAGCCAGTAACAGGAGATGTTACACTAACACAAAACATTACTTCATGTTCTTCAAGCGGAATGATCATTGGTGCAAATGGCATAACCGTAGATTGCAATGGAAATACTATAAGTGGCAATGGAAATTATTATGGTATAGAAAATAATGGTTATGACAACATTACTATAAAGAATTGCACGATAGCAAGTTTTACACACGGCGTTTATTTCCATAATAATGCAGATAATGGAACAATAACTAACAATACAATTAGAAATAACAATGACAGAGGGATTTATCTTCAATCTTACTGTTCTGGTACTAACATCTCAAATAATATAATTAATTCGAACAGTGGGAGCATCCTTTTACAAGATAGTTTGTATATAATGGTACTGAACAATCAAATCTCAAATGGATACAACAGTGGTTTAGAAATTTCTAACAGCGTTAACAGTACTGTTGACAACAATACCATCATATCAAGTTACCATGGTATATATTTGTACAACTCTCAAAACACCACAATTTCAAACAATAAAGTAAGAAATTGTTATGATTACAACATTGGTATTGTATACAGTAACAATAACAGTTTGATCAATAACACTGCAACTGGCAATAACAATATAGGAATTTACTTTGATGGCTCTTATTATAATAATGTAACAGATAACACAGCATGTGCAAATCCAACTGACATATATTTGAGCGGAAGTTCAAACTATAATTATGGTGATGACATTTGTGATAGCAGTAAACTGCGTAACTATGGTTCAAATTCTGTAACATGTTCAAGAAGCTGCCCTGTTTTACAAGGCGTATGCGGACAAACAATAACAAATGATTTTACAATGACTGATGACATGCTGTCATGTAATTCAGATGGTATAATTATTGGCGCAAGCAATATAGTTATTGACTGTGCTGTGCATAAAATAAACGGCCCAAGATGGGGATATATAGGTATACGAAATGATGGTTACGACAATGTCACAATAAAGAACTGTAATATAACTGACTTCAATCATGGCGTTTATTTCTATAACTATGCAACTAATGGAACAATTTTCGACAACAGTATTACATCGAATAGTGATAGGGGGATATGGTTAGACAACTATTGCTTTAATAACAACATTTCATATAATAATGTTTCAGTAAGTAATTTTGGCATAATGTTAACTTCTTACAGTACTTATAACAATATTTTAAACAATAAGGTCAGTTCAAATTCTTGGGGAATATACTTAGAATATCAATGCAATAATAATATAGTAGCAGATAATACCGCGTGTGCAAATGGTGAAAAAGATATTTACTTGTACGGCGCAGCATATAGTAATTCAGGAGACAATATATGCACAAGTCTGCAGGATGACAACGGAAATTCAGTAAAGTGTCCAACAAAGTGCCCATTTACACAAGGAGTGTGCGGGCAAACAATAGGTGAAAGTAAAGTATTAACTGAAGACATGTTGTCATGTTCTAGACGCGGAATCAGTATTGGTGAAAATGGTATCACTTTAGACTGCAACGGACATACGATAAGTGGTAACGGTAATTATGAAGGTGTATTCAATAATGGTTATGATAATGTTGTAATAAAGAACTGTACAATACATAATTTCAATAATGGTATTTTCTTCACCAATGATGCAAATAATGGAGCAATGTATAATAATACTATTTACTCAAACTGGGGCGGGATATACATTGAGAACGGCCGTACTAATAGCTTGATTAATAACACCATTTATGACAATTCTTATGGAATTTTTCTTTCAGGTAATTCCAACAGTAACACTGCATCAAACAATGATATTTACAGTAATTCAAACTATAATCTGTACAATGGAGCGTATAATTCAATAAATGCAGCTAACAATTACTGGGGCACAACTGATTGTTCACAGGTACGTTCTAAACTTTACAGAGGCCCAGGAGCTATACTATTCCAACCAATACTA
>Ga0315274_10013026_pt1 | contig 11837 bp, 8 predicted proteins | sample YL17G02_20_MG_FD_203700 | JGI IMG/M metagenome (GOLD analysis project Ga0315274, IMG submission 203700) | Sediment microbial communities from Yellowstone Lake, YNP, Wyoming, USA - YL17G02_20 | ecosystem: Environmental > Aquatic > Freshwater > Lake > Sediment | place: USA: Wyoming | collected... | reverse complement strand
CGGAAAAGAGCAGGTCGCAGTGGATTTCGTCCGAGCAGATCACCACCCCACGCCGCAGGCAGTTCTCGGCCATGCGTTCCAGCTCGTCCCGCTGGAAGACGCGCCCGATCGGGTTGTGCGGGTTGCACAGCAGGAACATGCGCGTTTCCAAGTGGAAGGCCGCCTCGAAGGCCTGCCAATCGATGGAATAAGTCCCGTCCGAGCAGTGGGTCAGCTCCATCTCCTGGCGCACCAAACCGGCGTTGGCGGGCGCGCTCAAGAAAGGCGAGTAGACCGGGGTTTGCACCAAAACCCCGCCGCCGGGGGATTGGCCGCCGCTGGCGGGGACTGCCAGGGCCTGGCAGGCCAGGTTGAAGCCCGTCACCACGCCCGGCAGGAAGACCAGCTCCTCCTCCTGCACCTTCCAGGCGTAAAGCTGCTCCAGCCGCTGCAGGATGATCTCCGCCAGGCCGGACGGCTTGCCTTGGGTGGCGACCACGTTTCCGGGGTAGCCGAACACGCCGTGGGCCACGCGCGCCTGCAGGGCGTGTATCACCGGCTCGGGAGAGACGAAATCCATGTCTGCCACAAACAGGGGCAGCACGTCCTCGGGGTAGTTATTCCACTTGGCGCTGTCGGTCGTGCGCCGGTTGGGTAGGGAATCGAAATCATAAATCATGGGGTGACCTCCGGGTTTCAATTTTACCCTTTTGTGGTATAAACAGGGCGTGCCTGTTGCCGTGCTCTATCCTCTGCTCAATTCGAACGAGCCCGAAGCCCTGCTGGCCGCGGTCCACGTGTCCGAAGGACAGCGCGTGGCCGCAGGCGATCTGCTTTTCACGCTCGAGACGACCAAGTCCACGGCGGAGGTAGCCGCGGAAAGCCCTGGCTACGTGGCGGGGCTGCATGCTGCCCGCGGGCAGATCGTGAGCGCGGGTGATATGTTTTGCTTCCTGGCGGATACGGCCGATTGGTCGCCTCCACCGGCGGAAGCCGCGGCGTCGGACTCGACCTCGCTGGCGCCTGCCTCCCTGCGCATCACGCAGCCTGCCCTGGCATTGGCGCAGCGCACCGGCCTCGATCTGTCGAAGCTGCCCACCGGCCCGCTGGTTACCGAGAAGATGGTAAAGGAAATAATCGGAAATTTGGTTGTTGTGGGAAACATCGTTTCCAACAACAACCAAATTTCCGGGCCTCCTGCGATCCTGATCTACGGCGGGGGCGGGCACGGCAAGGCGTTGATCGATCTGCTGCGCACGCTGGGCAGCTACCGCCTGGTGGGCGTGGTGGATGACGGCCTTCCCAGCGGGACCCTGGTGATGGGCCTGCCGGTGCTGGGCGGGCGGGAGGCGTTGGCTGTCCAGTACGCCCAGGGGGTGCGGCTGGCGGTGAACGCGGTGGGGGGGATCGGCAGTGTGACCGTGCGCATCAAGGTGTTCCAGACCCTGGCGCAGGCCGGGTACGACTGCCCTCCGGTGGTGCATCCCACGGCCTGGGTGGAGTCTTCGGCCAGCCTGGCGGCGGGGGTGCAGGTTTTCCCGCACGCCTACGTGGGCAGCGAGGTGCAGGTTGGTTTTGGCACGGTAATCAATACGGGAGCGATCGTCTCGCACGAGTGTGTGCTTGGCGAGTGTGTGAATATTTCGCCCGGAGCGATACTGGCGGGCCGGGTGCAGGTGGGCGACGGGGCGCTGATCGGCATGGGGGTGACGGTCAATCTGCAGGTGCAGGTCGGCGCGGGGGCGCGCCTGGGCAACGGCGCCACGGTCAAAACCGATGTGCCGCCCAATGGGATTGTTCGAGCGGGAACAGTCCATCCATAAGTGGTACAAAACGTGTAACGAGGTGGATATGCCTGATTGGACTTACCGTGAGGTTATATTTTGACCAACAACCTGGCGCAGGCGTACAGACGCAATATCTTGCGTCTCCAGGCCTCGGCGCGCGGCGGGCAGGTGATCGGCCTGGTGGGCTTGATCTTCAGCGAGTCCGAGGCTGAGATTGAGCCGATCATTGCGGACGCCCCAAGAACGGGCTTACCGTGTCCAGCGGGGCAGCGGTTGGCAGCGCAGGGGTGGGGCAGGCGTCGGTACAGTCCACCGTGGGCGCTGGTGGAGCAGGCCCTGGCGTGTGCCAGGCAGGCGTCGGTACAGTCCACCGTGGGCGTGCGCTATTTGAGCGTTCGTCCGGTGGCGCGCAACCTGGATGCGATTGGGTTCTTTTACCGGGCCGGTTTCGAGCTGCTGGGCCGCGTGGAGCTCGGGATTTGCGATCGCCGGAGCTGGCGCGCTGGAAGCCGGGGCCGGAAGTATTTTGCGATGACGGCGGTACAGAACACCGCTTCGGCGGTACAGAACACCGCAAAGCGGGCGGTCACAAAACGACCGTTCACCGCCGGTGGTTATTTAAATTCTAGGAGGATTATTATGGCGCAGCCGATTTATCAGGTTGACGGGTTTACCGACAAGCCGTTTGCCGGCAACCCGGCCGGGGTATGTATCCTGCCGAAAAAGGTTTCCGAGGAGTGGATGAAGGCCGTGGCACGCGAGATGAATCTCTCGGAGACGGCTTTTCTCTTACCGCAGGAAGATGCTGGTCAAGCCAATGTGGCTGATATAGCCAGCCGTGCGGCTGATAAAGCCAGCCAGGCTGGTAAGGAATCCCAGCCTGGGAAAGAAAAACAGTGGTTCAACCTGCGCTGGTTCACCCCGGTGACGGAGGTGGACCTGTGCGGGCATGCCACCCTGGCCAGCGCGCATATCCTGTGGGAAACGGGCCGCTTGCTGCCCGACCAGCAGGCGCGCTTCCACACCCGCAGCGGGATGCTCACCGCCGACCGGCGCGGGGACTGGATCGAGATGAATTTCCCCTCCAAGCCGGAGCAGCCGGCCACTATCCCGATTGATTTCCCGTCGGTATTAGGTGCCCAGCCCAAGTATGTCGGCCGCAACCAGTTCGACTACCTGGTGGAGCTTGAAAACGAGGCCGTCCTGCGTGACCTGAAGCCCGATTTCGTGCGCCTGGCCAAGATGCCCGTGCGGGGGGTGATCGTCACCTGCCTGCCCGATGACCCGGAGAAGTTCGATTTCATCTCGCGTTTCTTTGCCCCGGCGGTAGGCGTGGACGAAGATCCGGTGACCGGCTCGGCGCACTGCTGCCTGGGCTGGTTCTGGGGCAAGCGCCTGGGCAAGACGGAAATGACCGCTTACCAGGCCTCGGCGCGCGGCGGGGTGGTGAAAGTGCGCCTGGCGGGTGACCGCGTGATCCTGTCCGGGCAGGCCGTAACTGTGTTGAGAGGTGAAATACTTTCCAATTGAACCTGCCTGATGCGCAGGTGTACAGCCGCAACATCTTGCGGCTCCCACCGCGCGGGCCGGATGCCGTCGGTACAGATCACCGTTACCCTCTTCCGAAGGTTGTGCTATTGAAAAAATCAACAATCAGCAATCTACAATCTACAATTCTTCACGTTCCCATGTCCTCCCCCGACCTTACCGATGCCGAGCGGGAGGCCGTGGCGGCGGTACTGCGCACACCCAACCTGAGCATGGGGGATGAAATCCGCGGCTTCGAGGATGCCTTCCGGACTTTCACCGGCTGCAAGCATGCCATCGGGGTCAACTCCGGCACCGCCGGGCTGCACCTGTGCGTGCGCGCCGCCGGCATCACGGATGGCGACCTGGTTATCACCACGCCGTTCTCGTTCGTGGCCTCGGCCAACGTGCTGCTGTTCGAACGGGCCGTGCCGGTGTTCGTGGATGTGGACCCCAAGACCGGTAACATCGATCCGACGCAAGTGGAAGCGGCTGCGGCAGACCTGGCGGAAGGCGGCGGTACCGGGACCCGGTGGCTGCCCCGCCGGGGGGCCAGTCCGGATGCCCGCCTGCGAGCGATCCTGCCGGTGGATGTGTTTGGCCAGCCGGCTGACCTCGATCCGATCCTCGCCACCGCCCGGCGCTACGGCCTGAAGGTTATCGAGGACTCGTGCGAGGCGCTGGGAGCTGAATACCGGGGCCGCAAGGCGGGCACACTCGGTGATTACGGCGTGTTCGCTTTCTATCCTAACAAGCAGATCACTACGGGTGAGGGTGGCTGCATCGTCACCAACGACGACCAGGCTGCCAGCATGATGATGGCGCTGCGCAACCAGGGCCGCGCCCCCGGCGACACCTGGCTGCAGCATACGTACCTGGGCTACAACTACCGCCTGGACGAGATGAGCGCCGCACTGGGGCGCGTGCAGATGGGGCGGCTGGCTGAGCTGATGGCCAGGCGCGAGCAGGTGGCGGGCTGGTATGCCGAACGCCTGGCGGAAATCCCCGCGGTAGAGCGGTGGCCTGTACCGCCGCTGCCGCAGCTGCGGACGCCCACCGAGCGGTGTTCTGTACCGCCGCTTACCGTGCTGCCCGGCACCACGCGCGCCAGCTGGTTTGTGTATGTGGTGCGTTTTGCCCCGCATGTGGACCGCGATGCGCTGGCGCAGAAGCTGGGAGGGCGCGGCGTTCCGGCGCGACCTTATTTCCTGCCCATCCACCTGCAGCCCTATATGGCTGAGCGTTTTGGCTACCAGGAGGGCGATTTTCCGGTCACCGAGGAGCTCGGCCGGCGCGGGCTGGCGCTGCCCTTCTCGGGCGTGATGACCGAGGCGCAGGTGGAGTATGTGTGCCGGGTGCTTTTTGATATATTAGGAGTAATTGATGAATACCAAAATGTGGATCAAGGCTCTACAGATCATTCCCCGCATCAGTAAAGAGGAGTGGCAGAAGCTGGATGTAATTTCGAAATGGTTGATCATCACGCGGGCCGCGGTGCTGATCATGACCTTCCTGTCCGCGGCGATTGCCGGCATCCTGGCGTTCCGTGACGGCGCTTTCAACCTGGGCTTATGGGCGCTGGTGGCCTTCGGGTTGGTAATGGCGCACGCCACCAATAACATTTTTAACGATTTCACGGATTACACCAAAGGGGTGGATAAGGATAATTACTACCGCGCCCAGTACGGTCCGCAGCCGCTGGTGCACGGCCTGATGAGCAAGCGCCAGTTATTGACTTATGATGCGGTCACCGGGCTGGTGGCTCTGGCATGTGGATTGGCACTGGGCCTGTACCGCGGCGGTTGGACGTGGCTTTTCCTGGGATCGGGTATCTTCTTTGTGCTGTTCTATACCTGGCCGCTTAAATACATTGCCCTGGGCGAATTGGCAGTGCTGATCGTCTGGGGTCCGTTGATGATCGGCGGGGGGTACTACGCCATCACCGGAGTGTGGAAGTGGAATGTGGTGATCGCCGGCCTGGTGTATGCCCTGGGAGTCACAACCGTGATCTTCGGCAAGCATATTGATAAATGCGAGGCCGACCGCGCCAAGCATATCTATACCCTGCCCGTGTTGATCGGCGAAAAGGCCGGACGGTACGCGGTGGTGGCGATGTTTGGGCTCCAGTACTTGGCGGTCGTCTACCTGGTGTTGACCGGTTACTTCACCCCGGTCATGCTGGTGGTGTTCCTGGCGGTGCGCACCTTCCTGCAGATCCTGCCGATGTTCCGCAAGCCCAAGCCGGCTGAGAAACCGGCTGATTACCCGGATGTGTGGCCGAACTACTTTGTGGCAGCCGCTTTCGTCCACAACCGCGCCTTTGGGGTGTGGTTCCTGCTGGGGCTGCTGGTCGACGCGGCATTAAAGGTATGGGTTTTAAAGTAATGCTTTAACTCCTGGGAAGCATGGGAGGCTGTATGGGCAAAAAGAAGACAAAGACCATGCCCGATATCCTGACAAGCCTCCTTCCAGGCGATGAAGCCCACCCGAAGTCAGTAGCTGGTTTCGATACGCCGGAAGGCGGAAAACCTGGCCTTCCGGCTACGGGCGGTTTTTACCCGCCTCGACCAGCGTCTGTCGGTCGAGTAGGCTGCGCTATTTGCAGCCGTATCGAGACCACACCGTGAGAAGTGGGTCGGATTGCATATCCGACGCTACATTTACCGTAGGGGGAGAAGTCAGGGAGTGGCAAGGATTTAAGATTGGCTTTATAATGTCCATACCCACCGGGGTTGGGACTATGGCTAATGTATGGAGCTCAAAATACCTCATCCCCATCCTCGAGCGTGCCAACGAGATCGCCAGCACCTCGCAGCTCGACGATCTGCTCGACCGGATGATGGACCTGGTGATTGAAACCTGCCGCGGAAATGCCGGCACGCTGTATTTACTCGACCACCAGGCCAATGAGTTGGTGTTTAAAGTCGTTAAGGGGGATGAGAACAGCCAGCTCCTGGTTGGGAAGCGCATCAACGTTTCCCAGGGAATCGTGGGTGCCACCCTGAGGAACCGCAAGCCGCTGTGGGTGCCCGATATCACCCAGGATGCACGTTGGTATCGCGAACTGAGCGGACCGGACCTTAAGAACCAGCCGCGCAGCGTCTTATCTTTCCCATTATTACTGCACAATGAACCCATCGGGGTTGTACAGGTATTCAACCCGGCGTCGCCCGAGCTGCAGCTGGCCCAGCTGCTGGGAAACCGCATGGCTTCCGAGATTGATAAAGCCATGCTCCTGGCTGCCAGCCGCCAGCGCAGCGAGCGCTTGCAGGCTCTGGTCGAGATCATCGGTCATGTAGGTTCCAGCCTCAGCCAGGACGACATCTTGCAAATGATCATCGACTTCGCCTGCCAGCTGCTGAACGCCGAGGCGGGATCGTTGTTCCTGGTCGATGAAGAAACGGGCGACCTGGTTTTACATGTGGCCAACAACCTCCAGGAGCGCAACCTGCTCGGGGTGCGCGTCCCGGCCGGGAAAGGTATTATCGGCTACGTGGTTCATTCCGGTGAGACCTTACTGGTGGCTGATACCAGCCAGGATGAACGCCATTACAACCAGGTCGATCAGGCGAGCGGCTTCGAAACACGCTCGATCCTGGCAGTGCCGCTGAAGGTCCGTACATTGATTTTGGGCGGTGAGCGCGGGGTCACCCAGGAACACATCATCGGCGGGCTGGAGGCGCTGAACAAACTCGAAGGGACCTTCGACCAGGAAGATGCCCGCATGCTCGAGACTTTTGCCAACCAGGCTGCCACTGTGCTGGAAATCGCGCGTTTATACACCAACACCAGCGATCTATTGATCGGGGTGGTCCAGGCTCTCACCACGGCCATTGATGCTAAAGATCCCTACACCGAAGGCCATTCCCAGCGGGTGTCGGATTATTCCGTGGCCATTGCCCGCGAGCTGAGCATCCCTGCCGAGACACTCAACCACCTGCGCATTGCCGGACTGCTGCATGATGTCGGCAAGATCGGCGTTCCAGATGGGGTGCTCCAAAAGCCGGGCCGCCTGAACGAAAAGGAAATGGCCGAGATGCGGAAGCATCCGCTGATCGGCGAGAAGATCATGAAACCCGTGCGTAACCTTCAGCGCGAGATGCCGGCGATCACCGAACACCATGAGCGTGTGGACGGCACGGGTTACCCCAAAGGCATGTCTGGGGATGATATATCGTTGATCGGACGCATCGTGGCGGTTGCAGATGTGTTCGATGCGCTTTCATCCGACCGTCCGTACCGCAAGGGACAGTCTGCGGAGCAGGTCTTCCAGCATCTGCTTGCTGGAGTCGGAACCCATTTCGATGCCAATTGTGTGAACGCATTGATCGGCGCCTACCAGCGGGGATTGGTGCAGACGCAAAGCGAGCGCGAGCAGCCAGCGGCGAATGGTGACCATCCCCTTCGCCGGGCCGCCGCTGTACCCACTGAAGCCCAAACCCAGCACCAGTAGTTACGCAAGGTGAAAGAAGGCCGCGGGATCGGTACGGGCGGGGTATCGGGTGCTCGGGTGATTGCCACCCGCCTGTACCCGCCCCTGCCCGTACGGGGCGAGTGTCGCCCGACTTTCCGCCAGCGGCTGTACCCTCACGGGCTCGCGGAATTTATGCACGGGTGTGGCAAGCGCTGCGAGCCCCAACGAAAGGAGCATCCCATGTGTTTAAACCTTCCAACCACCGTTTTTGAGTTCATGGATTGGGCCTGGCCGCAGATCGAGACGTATTTCCACGACCTGGCAGCCCGTCCTTTGAACGCCAATGCGGAGAGCGGTGACCTGCACCGCCACGGAACCGCCGATATAACTGCCTGGCTGGCAGATTGGACCCACTTGAGTTTGCTCCTGCAAGAAACTTACTGGCGCCTGTACGTGGCAACCACTATCAACACCGCGGATGAAGCCGCCCAACGCCGTTTCTACACCTTCCTGGATGAAATCTACCCGCGCGCCCAGGCGGCTGATCAAACCCTGAAAGAGAAGCTGCTGCGGAGCGGCCTCGAGCCGGAAGGGTTCGAGATACCCCTGCGAAATTTACGCGCCGAGGCCGACCTGTATCGTGTGCAGAACCTGCCCTTGTTGGGCGATGAATTGAAATACTGGATTGAATATGACCAGATCATTGGCGCTCAAACGGTCGAATGGGAGGGCAAGGAAGTCACCCTTTTGCAGCTTACCCCGGTTTACCAGAACCCTGACCGGGGACGGCGCGAGCGCGCCTGGCGGCTGGCAGCCGCCCGCCAGCTCGCTGACCGCGACCGGATCACTGATCTGTGGGTTACTCTGATGGGGGTGCGCCGCCAGCTGGCGGACAACGCCGGTCGTACGGATTACCGCGCTTACCGCTGGCAGCAGCTGCTGCGATTTGACTACACCCCCGAAGACTGCAAGCGCTTCCATAACGCCATTGAGCAAGTGGTCGTCCCGGCTGTCCGGCGGGTTCTAGATCACCGCCGCCAGCGGTTGGGATTGGAAAGCCTGCGCCCGTGGGATCTGGATGTCGATCTGCTTGGTCGACCGCGCCTGCGTCCTTTCCGCGAGGTGAGTGAGTTGATCGACAAGACCAGCGCCATTTTCCACTGCGTGGACCCCCAGCTGGGCGGGTATTTTGACCTGATGCGCCGCGAAGGGCTGCTGGACCTGGAAAATCGCAAATCCAAGGCCCCCGGCGGTTACTGCACCGATTTTTACGTTACCCGCCGTCCGTTCATCTTTATGAATGCGGTGGGTTTGCACGAGGATGTGCATACCCTCCTGCACGAGGGCGGGCATGCTTTCCACACCTTCGAGATGACTCGCCTGCCGTATGCCCAGCAATACCAGGTGGGGATGGAGTTCAACGAGGTGGCCTCGATGGCCATGGAGCTGCTGGGATCGCCATATCTCTCCCTGGACGGGCAAGGTTTTTACACCCCGCAAGAAGCCGCCCGCGCCCGCACCGAGCACCTGGTTACGATGCTGCGCTTCTGGCCGTACATGGCTGTGGTGGACGCCTTCCAGCACTGGGTTTACGAGAACCATGCCGCGGCCTCTGACCCGGCCAACTGTGATGCAGCATGGACGGAGCTGTGGCAGCGCTTTATGGGAGGGGTGGACTGGAGCGGCCTGGATGACGTGATGGTGACCGGCTGGCAGCGCAAAGCGCATATCACCCAGACCCCGTTCTATTACATCGAGTACGGCCTGGCCCAACTCGGTGCGCTTCAAATCTGGCGTAATTCATTTAGCGACCAGGCGGGGGCCGTGGCGGCTTACCGCCGCGCCCTGGCATTGGGCGGCACGGTACCCCTGCCGCAGCTGTACGCCACCGCCGGGGCGCGGCTGGCTTTCGACGCCGATACCCTGGGCGAGGCGGTGGGGTTGATCGAGAAGACGATCGCCAGGTTGGAACTTGTTTTACCTTCCCAGCCAGAACCGCAGTGCCACGATCAGGAGGATGATCCCCAATAGGCGCTGGACCCCACGCCCGCCCAGGTAGTGCGCGCCGAGATAGCTTCCCAGCAGCCCGCCGATGAACCCGATCGGGATCAGGATCACCCCCAGACTGCCCAAGTCCAGCATTCCGCCGGAGGCACGGCCGACCAATCCGCTGACCGAGTTGAGCACGATGAACCCGGCTGCGCAAGCCGCGGCCTGCTTGGCGTTCCCCCACCTGGCCAGCACGATCAGGGGGGATAGGAAAATACCCCCGCCAATCCCCACTATCCCCGAGATCAATCCAAGCACCAGCCCGATGAATAGCATGAGCCACAGGGGTGGGCGGACCTCCACCTCAGGTTCAACCTGCGGCTGCGCCAGGAGCAGCAGCCGCAGGCCGGCAAATAACAAGATCCCGTTCAGCAGCATCTGGTAGGTGAGCTGCTTTACGGGCAGGGCGCCGCCCACGAAGGCGGCAGGGATCGATGTGATTAGAAATGGCCACAGCAGGCGCCAGCGAAGGTATCCGTGCCGGTAGTAATTGGCGAACGCCACCCCGGCCACGCAGACGTTGAGCACCAGGGCGGTGGTGGAGGCCACCCGCGCGGTTATGTTGAAAAGGCTCATCACCGCCAGGTAGCCCGATGCGCCGCCGAACCCGACGCTAGAATACAGGAACGCGACGCAAAAAGCCAATCCGGCGATCAGCCAGGGATGGGGAGGAATATCGATCATGATAATGCTGGTTAGATGGCCTGGCCTTTGAACTGGCTCACGTACAGGTGGTGGTAAAACCCGCGTTTCTCCAGCAGCTTGGAATGGCTGCCCTGCTCGACAACTTCGCCGTTGTTGATCACGACCACGTTATCGGCATCGCGGATGGTGCTCAGGCGGTGGGCAATGACGAAGCTGGTGCGGCCCTGCATGAGGCGCAGCAAGGCCTGCTGAATGCGGGCTTCGGTGCGGGTGTCTACGCTGCTGGTGGCTTCGTCCAGGATTAGGATGGCGGGATCAGCCAGGATGGCGCGGGCGATGGCCAGCAGCTGGCGCTGGCCCTGGCTGAGGTTGCTGGCCCGTTCCGAAAGCACGGTGTGGTAGCCCTGGGGCAGCTGCCGGATGTAGTGATCGGCGTCCGCCATCTCTGCCGCGCGCATGCACTCCTCGTCGGTAGCTTCCAGCCGCCCGTAGCGGATATTCTCCATCACCGTGTCAGCAAACAAGAACGTGTCCTGCAGCACCAGGCCCAGCTTGCGGCGCATGTCGGCTTTGCATACGGAGCGAATATCCATGCCGTCCACTGTGATCTGGCCGCTGTCAATCTCGTAAAAGCGCGTCAGCAGGTTGATGATGGTGGTCTTGCCGGCCCCGGTGGGCCCCACCAGGGCGATGGTCTGCCCGGCTTTGGCCTCCAGCGACATGTCCTTAATGACCGGTTTGCCGGGCACGTATCCAAAGCGCACATGGTCGAAACGCACGTGCCCCTGCATGGAGTCTATTGGACGGGCATCGGGCAGGTCAGGCGTCTCCGGGCTGGTATCGATGATCTCGAACACGCGCTCTGCCCCAGCCAGGGCGGCCTGGATGGCGTTGTACATGTTGGCCAGCTGGCGCAGCGGGTTAATAAAGCCCTGCCCGTAGCTGATAAACGTGGCGATGATCCCCACGCTGACCAGGTCTTTCAATGCCAGCCAGCCTCCAAATCCCGCCAGGACGATCACGAAGAAGTTGCCCAGCACGTTGGTGAGCGGCATCAACAGCATGGCATATGTGTTGGCATACACCGCGGCCTGGTAAACCGACTGGTTCTTCTGGCGGAAAGACTCGATCACGGTATCGTTGCGGCGGAAAGCCTGCACCACTTTTTGACCGCTGATGGCCTCTTCCATGACGCTGTTAAGCTGCCCAAGATTCTTCTGTAATTCGCGGTACCCTTTACGCGTGTACCTGGCGATGAAATTGGTGAACAACAGCATGATCGGGACAACCAGCAGGGAAGCCAGAGCCAGCCAGGGATTCAGGACGAACATGGCGATTAAAATCCCGCCCAGCGAAAGCACGCTGGCAAGCAGGGCGGTCACGTTTTGCGAGACGGCCTGGTTGATGGCGTCAATATCATTGGTGAGGCGGCTCAT
>Ga0315274_10013024_pt1 | contig 11837 bp, 6 predicted proteins | sample YL17G02_20_MG_FD_203700 | JGI IMG/M metagenome (GOLD analysis project Ga0315274, IMG submission 203700) | Sediment microbial communities from Yellowstone Lake, YNP, Wyoming, USA - YL17G02_20 | ecosystem: Environmental > Aquatic > Freshwater > Lake > Sediment | place: USA: Wyoming | collected... | reverse complement strand
GCTCGCTGTCCCTCTTTCTCCTCGAACCCGGACCCCTCAAAACAGGAGTCCACGATCGGCGCCGCGTTCCTTACGAAGTCCATGCCGGACCACGGTGTCAAGTTCGAGATCTGGTAAGAGAGAAATGAGGAGGTCGAGTCGAGGATAGAAGAAGAAGAGAAGAGAGAGAGGAAGAGGGAACGAGCGCTCGGTCTGCCGTCGCAACAGCTCTCTCTCACCCCCTTTCTCCTTTCCTTCTGTTAAATCCCTTCACCCCCACCGCCAACTCTAAAAACAGGGACACCGCCGGCCAGGAGCGCTACCATTCCCTGGCCCCCATGTACTACCGCGGCGCCGCCGCCGCCGTCGTCGTCTTCGACGTGACCTCGCGCGAGTCGTTCGCGCGCGCGCAGGCATGGGTCCGCGAGCTGCAGCGGCAGGCGAGCCCAGGGCTCGTGATCGCGCTCGCCGGCAACAAGGCCGACTTGGCGAGCGCCGCTCCCGCAGGCTCCTCCGAGGCCGGCGGAGGGGACGCTGCCGCCGCCTCTGCGCCGTCGACCTCTTCCGCCCGGGCTGTCGCGACGGCGGACGTGGCTGCTTACGCCACGGCCGAGGGGGGGCTACTCTTCTGGGAGACGAGCGCGAAGGAAGGGACCAACGTCGCCGAGCTGTTCGCGGACGTCGCGTCGCGGCTTCCTACCAGGGCCTCTGCTGCCGCGGCCACGGCAGCAGCCGCGGCTGCGGGAGGAGCTGGAGGTGCGGGAGGAGGAAACGGAGGCATTACTCTGACGCAGGCTCCGCCGCAGAGGAACGCGAAGGCGGCGTGCTGCTGAGAACTTTCCCTTTTTTTTGGTCAGTTTCTCTCTCTTCCTTCCTCTTTTTTTTTTGCTTTTTGTTTTCTTCGTCCTCTTTATCCGAGGGGGAGATTCCTCCCTCTCTTCGTTCCGCTTGGAGAGAGAGGTTGAGAGAGAAGGGGGAAAACGCAGCCAGTAAATTAAAAAATAACAAAATGGGGGTGGTTCATCTTTTTTTTACAGTTTTTCTCGTCTCCCTCGATTTCTCGTTTCTCTTTCTCTCCTCTTAGAGCCTCAGCAGTCCGTAGTTGGCCCTCGACCCGACGTCGAACGGCAGGGCGACGGCGCAGGCCGCGGCCCCGCGGGACGCCGCCGCGGAGAGAGCGGCGGCGTTGACGAGAGGAGGGGCAGGAGCGGGATCCTCGATCTCCTCTCCCTCGGTCCGCAGCGCGAGCAGCCCGGCGCGCGCGACGACGCCGATCGCGTTCTGCTGCCTCCTGGCGGCAACGAGGAACGCGGAAGCGGGAGCGGGAGCGGGAGCACCAGAGGGGGAAAAGTCCAAGAGGGCCGCCGCGTAGGCTCTCGCGACGGCGACGGCCTCCCTCCCCTTGCCCTTGCTCGCGTCGAAGGCCACAGAAGAGGGGGCGGCGCTTCCGCTCCCCCCTGCGTCGCCGAGCGAAAACATCGCCGCGAGCGCGGCGGCGGGCCCCGGCCTCGGGCCGCAGTGCAGATTGATCAGCGCCGCCCCTCGCGGCGCCAGCGCCCTCGCGGCGTCCCTGAAAAACTCGGAGCCGCTCGGGTCGGTGAAGACCGGGGGCACGGCGTCGTCGGCGTCGAACGCGTCGACCACCAAGAGGTCGACGGAGCCGGGCGCCGAGGCCGCGACGGCGGCGACCGCCTCGGCGCCGCACCGCCATTCGAGGCGGAGGTTTGGGAGCGCGGGGGCTCCAGCTCCGGCTCCGACCAGCCCCATCGCGGGCCAGCTCCGAACGACCCGCTCGTCGACCTCGAAGGCGGAGACGTCGGCGTCGGGCCTCAGCGCGGCGAGCGCGGCGGGCACGGACCCCCCGCCGACTCCCACGCAGCACACCCTCGCCCTCCTGCTCCCCTCCCCGCCGGGCAGCGGCAGCAGGGCCAGCGAGAGCGCCACGAGCGTCTTGGTGTACTCGAACGCGAGGCAGGTCGGGTCCAGTTGGAGCGAAGACGACGAAGAAGAAGAAGAAGAAGAAGAAGAAGAGGAGGAGGAGGAGACGAGGGAGACGGACTGCCGCGTCGCCTCGCCGAAGCGGAGCACGCGCCAGGACGGGCTCGCGCCCCCTCCGCCGTCGCCGCCGCCACCGCCGCTGCCGCCGGAGGAGGAGCTGCTCGAGGGGTGGCCCGTCACAGTGACGTCCCCGCTACGGTAGACCACGACGCCGTCGTCGCGGCCGAAGCCGCCGCCCTGGCTGCCGTACCACTCCGGAGAAAAGTCCCAGTCGCCCGGGTCGCGCGGGCGCGAGAGGAACGGGAGGGCGCGGGCCGGCGTCGAGGCCTGGGGAGCCCTTCGCCGTCGCCGCCGCGAATCGCCGATGCGTTGCGGGCGATCCTCCCTGCCGCTGGCCTCGCCGGCGCCCGGACTCGGGTGTCCGTAAGAGGACGATAGCCTCATCCCTCTCGGGTGTCTCTCGAGAACAAAAAGAAGAGGGAAGGCCGCTCTCGAGTGGAACCGGCCGAAGTGTGAAAGAAGAAGCGTTGTGAGAAAAAACTCTCTCTTTTTTGTCGCCGTCGTCGTCAGCCGAGAGAGAAAAAAACGTTTTTTGGTTTTAAATTTGACTTTACGCCGCACCGCTTGCCCTTGTCGCTCGCTTGCCCTTTCTCTCGCCGCTGCTTGTTCTGTCTCTCTCTCTTATTTTTTGCACTCGGACACAACAGCTCTCTTCTCTCTCGCGCGCGCGAGAGAGAGAGAGAGCTCCGGCTCGTCACTTGGCCTCCGCCTTGAGGCTCAGCGCGGCCCTCGCCCTGGCCCTGATCGACGGGTCGTCCAGCGTCACCCTCGACAGCAGCACCAGGTGCCTCCGCTCGGTGCGCTCGCCCCAGCAGAACCCCAGGGTGGCGCCGCGGGTGACGGGCGAGCGGCCGGAGAAGAGGAGCAGCTCGCCGCCGACGGCGGCGACGTTGGGGTCCCCGTGCCCCTCGCCCTCGTCGTTGTTACCAATGTCTCCGGTGAGGCGAGAGGCGCTCCCGCTGCTGCTGCTGCTGCTGCTGCGCATGGAAGACAAGGCAGAGAATGGGTTGGAAGCCCCCGCGGGAGGAGCAAAGGGCCCGCCGCCGCGGCGAGGGGAGGAGGAGGAGGAGGCGCCTCCTCGGCCCCCCGCTCCCCTGCCGCCACCAGCGACGCCCGACCTCCGGAGGTCGAGGTAGCCCTTCCCCGGGTACCGCGCCTGCACCCCGAGCTCCGGAGGGTAGGTGTCGCCGCCTCCCTGGGACCTCTGCCCCTTGCCCACGCGGGCGGAGAAGAGGCGGGCCCCGGCGTCGGCGCCGGCGCCGTCGGAGGCGAGGCGGACCGCAACGACGGCCTCCTCCGGGGCCCTCGCCCTCGACGGCGACGAAGAGGAGGGGTCGCCGCCGGCGCTCACTCGGACGCGCCTCAGGCTGAGGAGCTCGGGCCCGTCGGGGCCGAAGCAGCCCATGTAGAGGCCCTCGAAAGGGTCCAGGGGCGCCGGTCCCGTGGGCAGGCGGGTGTAGGTGACCTTCCCTCTCAGCCCCGGCGCGGCCGCCGTCGCCATCGCCGCGGCGCGCCCGAGGGCGGCGATCCCTTCCGCCGAAGAAGGATCTTCCGAGGAGAGGTCGCCGCCAGCTGCTGCCGCGGAAAAGGCGGAGAGGGACGAGGCGGAGGTCAGGGCGTCTGCGACGGAGGAGCGCACGTAGTCTGCGAGCTCTTCCTCGGAGAGTGGAAAGTTGGAAGAAGAAGAGGACTTTGAAGAAGAAGAAGAGGCTTCGTCGTCGTCGTCATCGCTGGCTGCGTCCGACCTCTTCTTCGACCTCTTCTTCTCCTCGCCCTCCTCCTGCGGCTGCTGCTGCTGCTGCTTGCCCGCGGCCCTGAACACTGCGCGCGCGATATCCCCCGCAGCGGCCCTCAGCGCGTCCGCCGCGGCCCCGCCGACGCTGCGGGCCGCGGCCGCGGCGGCCCCCGAGACGGTGATGACCCTCGAGGTCGTCGCGGCATTGGTGCCGTTCCTGCCGCTCCTGCTCTTGCTGCTCTTTGGAGAAGGAGAAGAAGAAGAAACCTCCTCCTCCTCCTCCTCCTCTTCCTCCTCGTCCTCGTCCTCGTCCTCATCGTCATCTTCGGCTTCCTCCTCCCCGCCCCTGGAGACGGCGAACCGCAGCGACCGGAGCTGCGCGGCCTCCGACGTCATGACCGCCGCGAGCGAGGCCGCGGCGTCGCCGTCGGCCGCGGCCGTGACGGAGAAGCGGTCGGGGCCGTGCCACTCCAGGTCGGCGCGGGCCCTGGCGACGTCGAAGGGCCCCGCGACCAGGAGGCCGCTGCTGCTGCCGATGTCGGAGCCGAAGCCGAAGCCGGCCTCGGAGAGGATCGATTCGCCGCCGACCTCGACAAAGATGCTCGAAGAGTCGTCGCCGTCGTTTTCGTCGTCGTCGTCGTCGTCGTCGTCGCTGTCGTCGTCAGCGGCGGAAGCGGCAGCGGCGGCAGCGACGGCGGCCATGGCGTCCTCGACGCTCTGGGAGGAAGAAGAAGAAGGAGACGAAGAGGAGGAGGAGGGGGAGAAGAAGGCGGCGATCGCGGCGTCGACCCCGCCCTCGTTGTCATCTTTTTCTTCGTCATTTTCGTCTTCGCCGTAGCCAAAGCCTTCGTCGTCGTCATCGTCGCCGCCCTCGTCTTCCGAGTCCGCGTCCGCGATCGAGACGTCGACCCGCAGTGCCGTCACGCCATCTCTGCCGTCGCCGGTGCCGTCTCCGATGATGACGAGCGGGTTGCTCTCGCCGCTGTCGTCGTTTTCGGCGCCGCCCGCGGAGGCCGCGGCGGCGGCCTCCTTCGGGTCGAGCGCCGTCACCGAAACGGTGATCTTTCCCGAGGAGGTCGAGGGCCCCCCTCCGCTGCCTCCGCTGCCTCCGCTGCCGCTCCGCGTCGTCGTCGTCGTCGTCGTCGTGGTCGTGGTGGTCGTGGTCGTCGTCGTCCTCGTCGTTTTCGTGGACGAGCCCCGGACGATGCTGCTCCCCGCGCTCCCGCCGCCGCCACCTCGGCCCCCTCGGCGGCCGCCGAGCAGCAGCTCCGCAATCTCGCCGAAGCCGCCCTCGTCGCCAAAGGCGTCGTCGTCCTCGTCCCCGGTCACCAGGTCGGCTACTTCTTCTCCGTCGCCGTCGAGGACCGGGAGGCCCAGGCCGCGGGCTCGGAGCACGGTCGCCTGCGAGACGAGCGGGCCGAGCTTTTTCTTTTTCGAGATCGAAGAGGTCGAGCCCGAGGGGCTCGGGCTCGGGCTCGAGCTCGTCGAGGGGAAGCCCTGCCCGCCCTCCTCCCCTTCCTCGCTGACAAAGACCTCGAGAGCCGGGGCCCCCGCGTCCTCCACGTCCAAGAGGCCGAAGAGCCCCTCGGCGGAAGGGTTGGAGAGGGAGAGGGGGTCCGAGGAGCGCGGCGCGGGGGGCTGGATGTCGTTGTCGGCCTGAGAGAGAGAAAAAAAGATTTTGAGGGGAAAAACCGTGAGCTTTTTCTCTCTTTTTCCGTCAGAATTTTTTTTAACAAAAAAAGGGGGAAACCTCTCACCCATCCGTGGAGCTCTGCCAGGTCCGCGGCCCGGAAGAGCAGGCCCCCATATCGCCCGCTCTCCGCGGCGATGCGGAGAAGGTGGCCCCCCGGGTCGCAGGGAGGAGACGCTGAGAGTTGGTAGGTTTTTGTTTTGGCAAAAGAGAGGGGAAGGGAAGAGAAATCGAGTGAATGAATTCAGGGGGGGAAAAAAGTCGAAAGAAGAAGAAGAAAAAACTTGTCTTCGTACCGTGCCACCACCCCACCAGGCCGGCCCCCCCGTCGTCCCTCAGCCTCGCCGCCTCGGCGTAGTCCTCCCCCCGCAGCGCCTCCGCCAGCGCAATCTGCACCCTGCTGACCGCGTCGCCCTCCGCCAGAGAGTCCAGGGTCCTCTTGGCCCGCGCCGCGGCCGGGTACTCCTCGGCCTCGACCGCCTCGGCCAGCGCGTCCGAGGCCTCCTCGGCGAGCTCGGCGGCCTCGTCGCAGCGGGCGAAGTGGGCCTGCCAGGCCTCCCAGGAGGTCTGCTGCTGGAGGTTGTCGTCGTCCGCGGAGGAGGCGGAGGTCGAGGTCGAGGTAGGGGCGGCGACGCAGGCGCTCGTCGTCGTCGCCTTCGCGGTCGTCGCTGGTGCGGCGGCGGCAGCCACCGCCCTCGTCGCCGTCGACGCTGGATTGGTGTCGCCGGCGCCTCGCTTCGAGCCACCGCTGCTGCCGATTTTGCCGGCGCTGCCGCTGCTGTTGAGCGTGTCGTCGCCGCCGCTGTTGGACGGCGAGGTCGAAGAAGAGGAGCTGGAGGCGGCGCGCAGGAGGCGATGGGAGAAGAACGACGACGACGGCGACGAGGAGCGAAGAATCTTCGGGAGTGAGAAGAGAGGCGAGCGTCGCCGCAAGGCTAGCGCAGCTCGACTTCCGGGCGGCGTCCGCAGCGAGAGCGCCATAGTCTCTGGGGCGTGCTGTCGAGAGGGAGCAGCTCACGAACGCGCCGCTAGTGAGCCGAGAGCGTGTGGACGATGCGAAAGCCAGAAAGAAGAGAGCAAAAAAAACTCGGCTCGCGGAAAAAAAAAATTGTGAACTCTGAAATCAGAATTGATTTCGTCTCGGCGAACTCAATTCTCACAAGATCCTTCCACTCGTTGAGTTGAGAGCGCGCGCCTTCGGGCGTGCTCGCTCTCCTCTCAGCAGGTCGAACAATGATGAGTAGTGAGTAATCTCCTAGCAAACGGCGTCCGAGTTCTTTGAGCTTGGAAGCCGAGCATGCGGAGGACCCGGGCTTCTCCAAAGGCTTCCTTGCCTACGACCCCGCGGAATTATATCACCTCTGATTCTATTAACTCTTATTATTACAAAGCACAACAAGAAGAAGGGAGAGAGATGAAAGGGGAGCAGTGACAAAGAGGGAACGATGTCGGAGGCCGCCTCGAGTTTTACTCGAGGCGGCCGTCGATCCTCCTGACATGATTGAAATGACGATTGGCGTCTCTTTCTCTCTCGCTTCTCTCTTTTTCTTATTCTATTCTCTCGTCGTCCGTCGAGAGCGACGATATCAGCTCTCTCGACGGACGACGAGAGAATAGAATAAGAAACAGAGAGAAGCGAGAGAGAAAGAAAGGAAGACGAAAAGAAAAGAGATGAATAGAACGTCGGCGGCGGCGGCCGCTGAGAGAGAGAGAGGGAGAGAGAGGGAGAGAAAGAGAGGGAAGGGGGGGACGAAGGGACCAAGGGAGAGGAGAAACTGGCACCCCTCCTTCATCCTCCCTCCCCCCTGTTGAGAAATGTACAGCTCGAAAGAGGAAGAGGAAGAATAGCACGAAAGAAACAGAGCAGGAACCGGAGCTGCGCGAAGGAGGAAGAACCTGGCCCGCAGCAAAAAAAAGAGGAGGTCGGAAGAGGAAAAAAAAAGAGAAAAAGAAACTTTGCTCACAGTCCCACGAAGAAGAAACCCTCCATCAACCTTCCCCCGCCTTCCAAAGCAACGTCTACCCAGCATGAGCTCGCTAAACCCCGCTGCACCGGCTTTCATTCCCTCCTCTTCGCCCCCGGCTACGGAATTCGACTGGGAGGTGAGAGAAACGACGAAAAGACAAAGACGAAGTAATGAAGCTATGAGGAAGAAGAAAGAATCGACGACGCAAGGGCGCGCACCATGCCCTTGCTCGTCGCGCTCATGCCGCTGGCCCCTCGTCCGACTCCAATTTTGCTCGCAGCTGTCGGAGAAGCGCTTGCAAATGTGATCCATCGGTCCCTCCCGGGCTGGGAGGGGCCGATGGCGAGCTCAATTCTCGCAGGGAAAGCCAAGAGCTTTCTGACCATGCGACAGCCTCTCGTGCTGACGAAGACACGACTTTTTCGACCTCGTCTGCGCTCTTTTTCTTTTCCCTCACGCCTCGCTCCCCTTCTTTTTCCCTCGCCCCCCCCCCCACACACACACACACACACACACCACACCCCCAAACACAGTCCATCGCCCCGACCGCCGAGGAAGAGGAGGAGCTCGACGCCTGCGACGCGTGGGTCGCCGCCCTGGTCGACGCCGAGATCGCCGACGAGCAGCAGGAGGCATTCTTCCTCGAGCAGGAGCGGCGCGAGGGCGCGCTGGCGTCGGCCGTGGCCGCGGTCTCGGTTCACTGACTCGCGCGGCGCAGGGAGGAGTAGCAGGAGAGAGTGAGTTTTCTCTCTCTTGCTCGCTCCCCTCTCTTCCCCGGCCTTTTTAAATGACAGAGTCTTGCGCAGCATTTCTTCCTTTTTTCCCTTGAAGAGATATATCGGAGCAGCGGAAGCGGGGAGAACTTGGAGGTTTTTTTTCCCTCTGCTCGCTCGCGCGAGCGGGTTTCTAAAACTTTTCTCCCTCCCAGCTCCCCGCTTCACCTGTTTTTCCTTCAAATTTAGCAATCATGCCAAAACGGGCGAGTCTGTGTGTACCAACCAAAAGCTATGACGACCGTCTGCTCCTCCGTGTTGTATTAAAAAACATTAGAAAAAAAAACCAAAAAATTGTTTTAATAAAAACAAAAAAAGAGGGGGAAAAACGACCTTCAAAGAGAGTCATTTTTCTCCTCGTTAGCTTTTCCCCAATTTTCCCACCTGCTGCCGCAGCATCGCCCAATTTGCTTGCCGTCCTCCGCTCTGACGATTTCATCGCTTGTCTTGGTGTAAAAAAAGGGGGAAAAAAGGTCGAGAGTAGGGAGTCGAAGCTCTCGACGGAAAAAAGAAAGAGGGTCGAAAAAACAAATAAATAAAAGGAAAAGAAGGGTTTTTGAGCTCCACTTCTCTTCGTCTCTCTCCCTCCCTCATCTCTCTCTAGTCTCTCCTCGCCAGGCCAACATGGGCGACGCAAACGCGTCTCCCATCTTAGCCTCGGTGGTAACCATGATCGGTTAGTCTCACGCGCAGCCGAAAACAAGCCGCGAGCGACGCGGGTGGCGGAGCGATCGAAGGGGAGCGAACGAAGAGATGACAGCGCTGGCCGTCGACCGAACACCGAGCGGATGGGAGAAAGAGATCTTCTCTTCACAACACAAGTGCTCACCCAAACCTCACTCCCTCCCGCCAATTCTCCTTTTTCTCTCCACCTGATGACGGAAATGCAGACAAAAGAGCAATCGATGGCGATAACATGCTCAAACAAGGTACTTAAACTGGAGTGAATGGCGAGGATAGAAAGAGTCGAAAAAAAAGGCGACCACGCTTCTTTCGTCATCAAAAAGAAAGAGAAAGCACCGAACGCCCAACTCTCTCTCACCCACGCCCTTTTCCCCCCTCCTCTCCTTCCCTCTCTCTCGCGCGCGCTCTCGCTCTCTCTCGCTCGCTCGCTCGCTCTCTCTCTCTCTCTCTCGCTCGCTCGCTCTCTCTCTCTCTTCTCTCTCTCCCTCTCTCTCTCTCTCTCTCTTCCACAGTCATGCACGCCCTCGGCGGCGGCGGCGACGCCGTCAGAGCCCCCGCCCCCGCCCCTGCCCCGGATCCTCCTGTTGTCGTGAAAGGCGAAGGAGGTATCTCTGAGGCCGCGGCCCACGCGCCCCCCGCCGCCGCGGGCCCCCTCGAGCCCGCCTTCGAGCCCACCGCCGCCGAGGCGGCCTCGGAGCTGCCGCAGGACGCGGCCGCCGCGGCCCTGGCCGCGGCCCTCATCGCCGCGGCCCGGAGCGGGATGACCAGCGACGAGGCGGCCTCGGCCGCCTCCCCGACGGCGCCGATTTCGCCGCAGCCCAACGGTGCCGCCGCTCCTCCTTCCGCCGCCGACGCTCCTGTCGCCGCCGCCGACGCTCCTGTCGCCGTCGCCGACGCTCCCGTCGCCGCCGCTCTCGCCGCCCCTCTTCCTGCGCCTTCGATCGCCAAGACCCCGGCCCAGATCGAGGAGGAGCACCGCCACGTGATGGACATGATCAAGGCGATGCAGGAGCAGCTCGGGAAGAAGGTGGCGAGGGACGCCGCGGCGGCCGCCGCCGTCGCCGCAACCGCAGCCGCGGCGCAGCAGCAGCAGCAGCAGCAGCAGCTTGCGGCGCCGACGCCTCCCGGAGTCTCGTCCCTGTCGCTCCTGTCGCCGCCGCCGCCGCCATCGCAGCAGCTCTCGGTCTTTCCTCCCTCCCTCTTTTCCCCCAAGAGAGCTGCCGCCACCGCCTCTCCGAACGGGCAGCAGCAGCTGCAGCAGCAGCAGGAGCAGCAGCAGCGGCAGCAGCAGCAGCGGCAGCGGCAGCAGCAGAAGCAGCAGCAGAAGCGGAGGCGGACCAGCAAGAAGCAGGGAAACAACGGGATTAGCGCCCTCGCCTTTGTCGCCGCGGCCGCAGCTGACGACGACGGCGATGACGACGAGACGGAGGAGGCCCAGGCCGCCCCCGCCCTGCAGCTCAATCTCAACAGGAGGGGTAACAGTGGCCGCTCGCCCTCCGCGTCCGCGGCAGCGCAGGCGGCAGCGCTGCAAGCGGCGGCGGCGGCGGCGGCGGCGGCGGCCAAGGCGGCGGCCAACGCCGTCGTGGCCGACGCCGCCGCCGCTTGCAGCGCTGCCGCAGCCCGCCACCACTCCGTCCCGAGCACGCTCTTCACCCCCTACGACCTCGAGCTGGCCCGCCGCGCCGCCTCTGACCCGGCCTGCCGCTGCGGGCAGCCGGCCGACGGCGACGGGCTCGAGCCGGCGCAGTCGGCGGCCGCCGAGCTCGCCGACGCCGCCGCCGCCGTCTGCTGGCTCGTCGGCGGCGGCGCCACGGCCGCGGCGGGCGGCGCCGGCGCGGGAGGAGCCGTCGCGGTGGTCCCCCTGCGGATGCGCGACCCGCTCTGCGACGCGCTGTGCGACGCGGTGCTCTGCGCCGCGAGGGTGTCGGCGCTGGCCGGCATCGACCTCGGGTCGGCGCTGCCCCGGCGGGCCGCCGCGCGCGTCGTCGCGGGCGCCGCGACGGGAGGGAACCTGGCCGCGGCGCAGCAGGCTGCCGCGGCGGCAACCACCCGCGTGGGGAGGGGGGGCGAGGCTGCCGCGGGGCAGCAGATGCGCGTGGAGAACATGAGCGCGCTGGCCGCGCTGGGTGAGTCGATGGCTTGCTGAGGTTCTTCCTCTCTTTTTTCGAATTCGTTTTTTTTTCTCGGGCGGCGGCGACAAGAAACAAAAAAAACTCGAACTCGCTTCCCCACTTTCTCACTTTCTCTGTCCCGCTCTCTCTCTCCCCCCACCTCCTCCAACAAAAACAACCGCAACGAAACCCAGCCGGCGACGGCCACGCCCCACACCACCAGCACCTCGCCCCCGCCGCCGCCCGCGGCCTCCTCCCGCCGCAGGCGGCGGGCCACCTCAACCCGGTGCCCTCCCGCCCGCGCTTCACGCCGCCGCAGCGCCGCGCGCTGCGCGACTTCGCGCTCGAGACCAGCTGGTCCCTTGCCTCGAAGACCGCGGCCGAGAGGGACGCGTTCTGCCTGGCGACGGGCGTCAGCCGGTCGCGGCTCGCGAACTACTTCTCGAACCACAAGCCGCGCGCGAAGCACGGCGGGCTCAGCAACGCCGTGGCGGCGGCGCAGCGGGCCGCGGCGAGCGCGGCGGTCAACGCCGCGAACAACGTGGCGGCGCTCGCCGCGCAGCTGGCGGCGAACGGCGGGCCCCGCCGCGCCAGTGAGCTGCTTCTGCGGAGGCGGCTCCGGCAGGAGGCCGCCGCGGCCGGCCTCGACGCCGGGGAGAACGACGACGACGACGACGACGACGACGACGACGACGACGACGACGACGACAACATCAACAACAACAACAACAACAACAACAACAACAACAACAACAACAACAACAACAACAACAACAACAACAACAACAACAACAACAACAACAACAACAACAACAACAACAACAACAACAACAACAACAA
>Ga0315274_10013022_pt1 | contig 11838 bp, 6 predicted proteins | sample YL17G02_20_MG_FD_203700 | JGI IMG/M metagenome (GOLD analysis project Ga0315274, IMG submission 203700) | Sediment microbial communities from Yellowstone Lake, YNP, Wyoming, USA - YL17G02_20 | ecosystem: Environmental > Aquatic > Freshwater > Lake > Sediment | place: USA: Wyoming | collected... | reverse complement strand
AAGGTATGGCGACCAACATGGTCGATTGGGATTGCTGGCGTATGGACGGTCACTGCCTCGTTTGGCTCAGTAACAGTAAGCTTTATTACACATTTCTCAAAGAGGCAGACCTGGCGGTTACCTCTGCTGATATTATCTTCAGTCACGATAATCCATTGGAATATGAGACTATTAATGTAAATGTGACGGTTCACAATATGAACCCATGGAGTACAACGGAAAATATCACAGTGCGTCTTTATGGCGGTGATCCTGATGCCGACGGAATACAATTAGGCACTGATGAGGTAATCGTTGGAGGTATTGTCGCACAACGCAGCACGACAGTTACATTCAGCGATGTTCCTGCAAATGCAGAAGGGACAAAAAATATCTATGCGAAAGTTTTTGTGCTTTCTGGCGATAACCCCGCAAATAACAAAGCTTCGAAACTGCTAATAGTTGGAGATACAGATAGTCAAGCCCCTATTATTACAAATGTCGCTGCGCAGGAATACAACGGAGATGGAGACGGCAGAATTGAAGATGATGAACAGGTATTGATTTCCTGGCAAGCAGTGGACACGTCTGGTGTTAAATCAAGCTGGTGTACAATTGATTCAAATGATTTTCTTGCATCAGGGACTTACTATGTGGCAAGTGGCCCGTATGCTCTCGGCAAGCATAACTTTACCATATCCGCCATGGATGGTGATTCTAGTCCGGAGGCTTCCGAATATTTCGGGAAGTTTACGGTTTTCTGCGTTGCTGATGTCGAGCCGGATGGAGATGTGGATTTAGCAGATTTGAGTATCCTTGCTAATACCTGGAAGTGTTCAGAAGGCCAGCCATACTACAATCCTACGTGTGATCTACATGAAGATGGTATTATAGATGAGAGGGATTTGGATCTTCTTACAGACTATTGGCTGTATGGGAAGTAGGGACTACTTCCCGAGCTATTGCCAAATGTTGCGGATGAGTTCTTTTCCGCTTAAGAGCACAACAGCTTCGGCGCCAAGGCGCAAGGCGGGCTGGTTGGACCTTCTCATCCCCACTTGGGGTCCGTCCGACACCCCAGCCTCGGAAACTGTCCTGCGAATAATCAAAGGTGTCCGGTGCATTTTTTGCCTCTCCCCCTTCTGTCGTATCGCAGCATCAAGGAGTCATCATTGAGCATATCGCCCCTTTGCCCCGTAAAGAAGCGCGTTTGGGTCATTCGAACATTTGAATTTCGAATTTGTCCCGCAGGGGATCCCCTGGCGGATTTACGATTCTTGTCCTGAGCCATGTCCCGAGCGGCGTCGAGGGAGAAGCCGAAGGATCGTCCTTAGGATTTCGGATTTGTCGCTGCTTCATCCCTCGTCCATCGTCCATCGTCCTACGCCTGTCTCCTGTCTCCCGCATTCTCTCATCGACTCATCTACCCATCTACTCATCCTAAATTATCCACACAATCTGTGTAAATCTGCGAAAATCTGAGAAATCTGTGGTTAAGAATTCACTTGACATCCAACTTAAGATATAGTATAATACCTACCAAACTAACTAAAGGAACTCAATAATGATACTCAATTCTCAACTTCTCTCCAAATTCGTGCTCGTTCGTGAAAATTCGCGGTTAGTCAATTCTCAGCGGCCCAAAACGCCGAAACTCCCTATCCCGCCCATCTTGCCGCTCGTGCTCTTGTCTCTCATCCCTTGTGCTCTTCTCCCCTTCGTGCCTTCGTGGTCATCAGTCAATTATGCAAAACAAAGCCAATGTCAAAATGGGTAAAATGACCATAAGCACAGCAACAATAAAGGCTTATGCCAATAAACAACGAACAATGAGCAACAAACGTTATTCAAAACAAACCCAAACAAAGCCAATTCTCCCACCCCGCAGCGAGATACGACCGACGTGGCGTCGAGCGGTTATCTGGTGTATAATGATATGTGAGAAACAGTGTCAATCTGCACTACAATCTTTCAAGTTCTTGTTTTTTGTGCGTGTTTTTTGAAACAGTCAACTGTAACCTATTTATTTGTAATATGTTATGAGACTTTTTTCAAAAAGGAACTCTTGGCCTTTTGTTTTTCGCCGTAGTCCGCTTTTCGCCGCCTTCGCAAGAAACTGAGGCGGCGAAAAGAAAGGCGAAGGCGAAAAACAATTCGCCGGATTCGCAAGAGCCGATCTTTAACTTTTTGGTTGCGGCCTTTAGGCCGCGCTGGGTTAATCCGTGTCAAAAAGCAGAACTTGTCGGTTTGAGTTGATAACGAATAAGGCTTTGCAATGATAAATATCAGCAAGTTGTACTGTGACCAGGTAACGCCGGGCGATTGGCTTAGGTACGGCAAGCAAGGATCGGGCGAGCGGGCCGGCGAAATCGTGCCCAAAAGGGCCTCGGACAGACGCCCTGTCCTCGTCTGGAATATCACCAGGGCGTGCAATCTCAAATGCGTCCACTGCTATAACGACAGCGGGGCGGGCAAGCCATCCAACGAGGTCTCGACGGATAAGGCCAAGGAAGTCATAGACGACCTGGCCCGGTTCGGCGTGCCGTCGCTATTGTTCTCCGGCGGCGAGCCTCTTATGCGTCCGGACCTCTTTGAGCTGATCGAATACGCCGTTGGCAAAGGTCTGCGGACGGTTATCTCAACCAATGGTACGCTTATTACCGAAGAAAAAGCAGCTATTATCAAGAAAAGAGGCGTCTCGTATGTGGGCATCAGTCTCGATGGTATAGGGCCTATCAACGACGCATTCAGGGGCGTAGATGGGGCATTCGAGCGGGCGGTCAGGGGCATAAGAAACTGTCAGCGGGCGGGGGTGAGGATCGGGCTTAGATTGACGCTCACCCAGAGAAACGTTCAGGATTTGGAGGCGTTGTTCGACTTCTTCGAGAGAGAGAACATCGAGCGGGCTTGCTTTTATCACTTAGTCCCGAGCGGCAGGGGCGGGGCCATCTGCACAGAAGACCTCACGCATGCCCAGGGCCGCTCTGCGATTGAAATGATATTGGCGAAGACCAAACAATACAAACAGGCCGGCCGCAAGACCGATATTTTGACCGTCGATAATCACGTTGACGGGGTCTATCTGTACCTCAAGCTGCTGGAAAAGGACCCCGGGCGGGCCGAGAAGGTCTGGAAACTGCTGACCTGGAACGGCGGGGGATTGTACAGCAGCGGAGTGGGGATCGGGTGCATAGATTTTAACGGCAACGTGCACCCCGACCAGTTCTGGTGGCATTATGACCTCGGAAGCATCTATAAGAGGCCCTTTAGCGAGATATGGACGGATGCCGACGAGCCTCTGCTCAAAGGTCTGCGGGACCGAAGGGCGCATATCAAGGGCCGATGCAGGCTGTGCAGGTTCTTCGATGCCTGCGGCGGGAGCCTGCGAGTCCGGGCCGACCTGCACTTCGGCGACCCCTGGGCCCCGGACCCTGCCTGCTACCTCACCGACAAAGAAATCGGCCTTGACGAAGAAAAACAAAGAGACCTGCAACAAACAAATGAAGTATTCGAAATGCCCGAATAAGTTGGTATTCCGGAAGAATAGATTTCCTCGCTTCCCCCGCACCAATTGTGAACCGCTGTGGGACATGACCGATATTTCGGACAGGCAGCAACGGCGCGAGCGGCAATTGGTGCGGGGTCCGGTCGAAATGACGCGGTAGTAGCGTGACTTACGAAATGCTGCACTATGTCGGCAGCAGTTCGGCGGGGATATTGTGCTTCGCTGCCTCGTCGAGGGTTGGCTGGCCGAGACAATAGACCTTTACGCCGGGCGGTATGGACTTGTAACGCCTCATAAATACGCGGACCGTCGAGGCGCTGGTGAAGAGTATCTGGTCGATGAAATCAAAATCGACCGGCTCAGGCTCAATATCGATGCTCTTATACACAACCACAACTCCGACATCCGCGCCGGCGGCGGTCAGCTTCTCGAAGAGGACTGGCGAGCCGACTTCGGGCTTGACCAACAAAATCTTTTTGCCTTTGACGCCGACCTTGCCGAACTCTTCGAGCAGGCCGGCGCTCGATTCGAGCTTGGGCTGCATATCCGCCAGAATCCCAAAGCCCTTGAGCATCGCGGCGGTGGTCGAGCCGATCGCCGCAACCTTGGTCGAACGCAGGGCGCGGGCGTCAAGGCCAATGGCATTTAGTCTCTCGAAGAAGAATTTCACACCGTTTGTGCTCGTGAATACTATCCAGTCGTAGGGAGCAAGGTTTTTGAGCACAGCATCGGCGACGGTGTAATCCTCAATCGGAACCAGTTTAAACATCGGCCTGCAAACGATGGTCCCGAGGTGCTCGTATTTCTCCGGATGTGTGCCGGGAAGGAGTATCCTCGGCTTTTTGCCAAACCAATCGAGCTTCTCCTGAAGCTCGACGACCTTGCCGACAATGAAGACCGCCGGCTTGCGCAATTTGGCCCTTTGAGCAACCTCAAGGAAATCTTCCAGAGTTCCTTTGATAACTCTCTGGTCGTAGCAGGCGCCCTTTTCAATGGCGGCGATCTTTGTATCGCTCGGCCAGCCTGCTTTGAGAAGCGAATCGACGATCTTTTCGATATTGGCCACGCCCATTAGAAATATGACGGTTCCCGCATTGGGTATCTGGAGCTCTTCTTCCTCTTTTCGATGGCCGGTGACTATTGCTACGTTTGAGGTGCAATCTCTGTGGGTGGGCGGAATTCCTGCATAGCAGGGAGCAGCCAGCGCACTGGTGACGCCGGGAACGACCTCGAAATCCACGCCGGCCTCAACACAGGCCTCAGCCTCTTCGCCGCCTCGACCGAAGAGATACGGGTCGCCGCCTTTTAGCCTGACGATGATTTTGTTGGTCCGCGCTTTTTCAATCAACAGTTCATTTATCGCGGCCTGTGGCATAGTATGCCGAGACGCGAATTTGCCGACGGATATTACTTCGGCGGTCGGGGCGGCGAGATCCAACAGCTCGGCTGGTATCAGGTGGTCGTGTAGAATGACATCCGCCAGACATATCAGCCGATAGCCTTTGACGGTTATCAGCTCGACATCGCCCGGCCCGGCGCCTACGAGATAGACCTTTCCTTTTGACATATCGCACTGCGTATGGTAAATAATCAATAGTCAATAGTCAATGCTCACTGAATGAAAAGGGGTCTTTGTATGACCGAGGGGTTGGTGTCCATTTCAGAACTGCGCTCCAAGTGGCGCAAAGAGCAAGAGTACTACAAAGTCAGAGAGGTTGGGAGCGGCGTTCAGATATTTGTAAAAGATGTCTTGAAATCTCCTGATATCTTAGGGCTGAGGGTTGGCCTTAATTCTACAAAGCGCGAAAAGCGACGGGATGAGTTTCTTGAAGAGAAAAAGACAAAAGGATCGCGACAGGCCGATATTACCATTTTCATAAGTCCGGAGATAATTATCCCCGTTGAGGTAGAGAAGTACGAAAATATTGAGGCGGGCAAGGCGCAGTTATTGCAATACCAAATCGACTTAGAGAAAAAGTACGGAATCCTTACGGACGGATACACCTGGCGATTCTATATCAATAACGTCTATACGGAATACACTCAGGAAACGCTCTTCGCCAAGACGGATATATTCCTGGATTTCTGGCGGGAGTACGTAAAGCCGGAGAAATACTACCTTTCGTTTTTCGAGGAACTCGGCCAGTTATCGCTGCTACGAGAAGCCGAGCAATTGCCTGTTGAAGAAAACCGGCAGATCTTCTTCGAGGATATCACCAAGCTCATCGATAGCTTCAAGAATAAACTCGACATAGAGGGATACTTGAAGGACCTGCCTGTAAAGGAGAGGAAGAAGACGGCGGTGGAGATTACCTACGCTTACATAATCCAGTTCATACTGTACAAGACACTTGTTGACAACGAATTTGACGAGTTTCCGAGGGAATACAAGACTTTAGTGGAGGCGATACACAGTCACTTAAAAGCAAACAGGTTCAAGGACATACTCGGGTGCATCGACCGGATCTCTGCCGGCATATCGAAAAACATCTATCACCCGTTCTCAAAAGAACAGGAGTTTATACGTGACAGGCTAATGGAGTTGTATCACAAGCCGATGAACGAACTGCACGATGTATCTCCGTGGCTGGATATCTTCGTATTCATAAAGAAGTACAAGTTCGCGGAGGTTCGCAATGAAATCTTCGGGTATATCTATGAGAACTATCTAAAGACACTGTATGAAGACCAGAAGAAGGGGCAGTATTTTACCGACCCTGCCGTCGTGAACTTCATGCTCGAACAAATTGGTTACACCCCTGAAGCCCTGAAAAACAGAATTGGCCCGGAGAAGAACTCGATATCCCTTATCGATCCCGCCTGTGGGAGCGGGACATTTCTTTATTCCGCTGTCGATACGCTGATAAGGACACTGCGGCCGGATTCCGAATATCTTGCCAAGAAAGTTGAAGAGCTCGTAAACAAGGACATATTCGGCCTTGATATCGCGGAATTTCCGCTTTACCTCGCGGAAATGAACATCCTTATGCGGATGCTCCCGCTCATAATCAACGAAAAATACAATAATCCGGTAGAGAAAAAGATCAAGGTTTTTAAGACCCGCGACAGCATCGCCGAGTTTATGGATACGGCCCTTCGCAACACGATTCACGATATCGATGTGGCAGTTCAAAAAAACAACGGACAGGGCTATCTTTTTAAGGAAAGATTAGACCTTGGCTACGCAAGCTACGTACGAGACGAAGATGATTTGAAGGAAATGAAGGATAGCTTGGAAAATTGGCCTCGATGCCCACGCCGGCGCTTTGATTTTGTCGTAGCCAATCCACCGTATGTTAGCTATAATGAATCCTCAAAGCAGGGGGTTTTAATTTTTAAACTTATAAAACCGGGTAAGGACAAAAAAGCCGACCTTAACAACATATATGGAGTAAATTTACATAGCATTCCGACCCGTCGTAAAAAGTACTCTCCGAAGCCAAATCTGTATGCTTTTTTCATTGCTTTAGGTCTGGCACTGCTAAAAGATAACGGCAAGATCTGTTACATTATTCCTCAAACAATTCTGACTGCTGGGGATTTAGATGTTCTCCGGCACCATTTGGCAAAATTTACCACTATTGAAAAAATTATTACTTTTGGCGGTAGGATGTTTATTGGCCGCGGCCTAAAACAAAATAGGCCGGTGGCTACTTCCAGTTTAATTTTTGTGCTAAGGCGGTGCTATCCCGACAAGCGTCATCAGGTAGAGGTAATAAATTGTAAAGATGTGAGCGCCGAAATAGAGACGACCATACAAAACATTCGAGATGGCAGAAAAATCAGCAGGAAAAAACTTCTCCAGGGCAAGTTGCTGGAAAGTGTTGCTAATTGGAATTTTATTAAACAGGAAAAGTCCTTCCTGGATTTTTATGATATGTACCTCAAATCGGCGGAAGCGATTTCAATTTATTATAACCATGCTTTAGCAGAACATCAGTTTAAGAATCGATTTTATTTCGATGGTAGCTTTAATATTCCAACAGAAGAAATCCAAACAGATAGAACAAAAGATACTGACTATTGGGAAATACCAAGTATTAAGTCGAGGGGTTTTTTAGCCGGTGTTGAAGGGTATTATCCAAAAAATAAAAAGATAAAAATCGCAGAAGGCAGCCAGGGCATGAAAATGCTAAATACCAAATACAAGGTAATCTGGCGCTACGCTAATCCTGATAAATTTCTCTTTGTAAAAGGGGAAAACGTCTTTCCGAGATTTCAACAGTTTTGCATAGCTTCTAACTCAAAGGGTGAGATTCTATATCTGTTGTCACTTTTAAATTCCAAGATCACTAATCTCCTAATCGATAGGCTATTAAAAAGCGAAAACGAGAAAGATGTGTTGTTGGGAATAACAGCGATTAAGGAATTTGTCAGAGTGCCTAAAATTATCGAAGATAACGGGTGTGTTAAAGATGAAATTATCAAAAGAGCCGAAGAAATGCTTTCTTTGGAAAAGGTTAGACTTTCCGACTTGGTTGATTTCTCCGGGCTTATGATGCAGAAGTTCGACGGGGTTAAAGTCGAGGGACGCAGACTTGTCCTACGCAAGGGGCAAAAGGAGACGAGGCTCGCCATAAAAGGCGGAGCGGACGTTGTTGAAAAGACCGTCGCCGAGAGGTATCCGAGCGAGGAATTGGAATTCGAAAGTTGGGGGATACGCCTTTCGGAGTTGAAGGAGTTGCCGGCAATTGATTTTCAAACGCAGGCGGCATTGAAAGATTACATCGATGACCTCGTGTTTGCGCTGTATTTCAATGTCCCATTGGCGGAGGTTGGGTTTGAGTATGCGGATGAGATAAAAAAAGCATGCCGGAAGAGCCAATATTACGGACTAACTCAATCGTGACTCGAAACACGTGGTATAGACGAAATGGAACGACCAAAACGATTGTGGAGAGGCGGGGAGGCCGGCGCAATGGACGAATTGGATCATCGAATACTCGAGGCGCTGCAAGACGACTTTCCGTTGAGCGAGAGACCTTACGAAATTCTCGCGGAGAAGCTAGGGATTTGCTGCGATGAGCTTTGGCAGAGAACCGAGAGACTGCTCGATTTGGGAGTGATTCGGCGGATTGGGACAAGCCTTGATTCTCGTAAGTTGGGCTACCACAGCACCTTAGCAGCTATTAGCGTCAAGGCCGAGCGTGTTGAGCAGGCGGCCCAGATCATAGGTCGGTATCCGGAAGTGACGCACAGTTATCTGCGGGATGACGAATTCAACATCTGGTTCACTGTGATTGTGGCGGACAACAAGCGAATTGAGACCATTCTTGAGGAGATTCGGTCAGCTCTATCGCTGGAGAGTCGGCGCGTCCTGAATCTGCCGGCAAAGCAGATATTCAAGCTGGATGCCCGCTTTAGGTAGGGTGTGCAAAATTTCTCTTTATTTTGCACACCTTCTCAGAATCACGGGCGAGACGCCGTGCCACCAACCATCCAAATTTTTGAAGTCGCTCTTGAGTTATGTGGTGCGTTACTATAAAATACCGCGTTTTGGTGCTCGTTAAGGTTTTGAGTCTTGCGTTTTGAGATAAATGTATGAGTGATTACATAGTTTTGGTAAAACAGGTGCCCGATGTTTCCCAGATCACGGACAACGCCTTCGACCCGGAGAGCGGCACGCTCGTGCGGACGCGTCTTGCCAACGTCATCAATGAATTGGATGCACAAGCGTTGGCGTTTGCCCAGTATATGAAGAATATCAGCGGCGATGCGAACGCAAGGGTCGTAGTGCTGACTATGGGGCCGCCGATGGCCGAGGAAGTCCTGCGGTACAGCCTGGCTCGGTGCGCCGACGAGGTCATCCTGCTGACCGACAAGGCCCTCGGAGGAGCCGATACCGTAGCCACCGCAAATCCGCTGGCCTACGCGGTAAGAAAAATAGCCAGGGATATTCTCAAGAACGAAAAGGACTATTACGTAGTGAGCGGGATGCAATCGGTGGATGGGGATACGGCCCAGGTGCCGCCGCAAATGGCGGAGGAGCTCAGCCTGCCGTGCATTGCATACGTTACCGGCGCGGCGTTCAGGAACGGGCGATTCGAATTCACGCGAATCATAAGCGGGGGCAGCCAGGTCGTCGCAGCGAAGAAGCTGCCGGCGGTGATAACCGTAGCCAAATATGAGTACCCGCTGTTTGCAACGTTTGGGGCGACCCGGCGAGCCAACAAGACCAAAGTCACCCAGTGGAACAGCGAAGACATCGAGGCCACGCTCATCGGCGTAAAGGGTTCCAAGACGTGGGTGATAAGGGTTTTTCCGCCCGGCAAGAGCACGCGAAAATGCAAACACGTCAGCGATGTCAAGTCGCTTGCGCAGGTTATTATAGACAGCATCAAGGGCGGCAACGGCAAGCCGGGCCAGGACGTGCAGACCGGAGCCGAACGCTATATCCTGCCGAAGAGAAGGGCAAGCTTGCTTGACAAACGCTTCGAGGGTCTCAAGAAAGAGCAGGAGGACTATGAAATCCTCAGCGAACAGCTCAGCAAACTCGGCATCACCGATGTCAGCCGGATAAATGACGCCGACAAGGAAAAGATACTTGAGGCGGTTGGCGGGAACTTCCACAAAACCGTACTGGAGAACATGATAGCAGGATACACCCTGACCGCGCCGGCTTTCGAGGGCGAAGTCTGGGTTGTGGCCGAACACAGCGATGGACAGGTGCACCCTGCGACATTCGAGCTTACCGGCAAGGCCCGCGAGCTGGCGGATTCACTGGAGACAAAGGTTGGCGTCTGTCTGGCGGGATTCGGCATAGAGCAGATGGCGAAGGAACTGATAGCTGCCGGGGCGGATAACGTCTATGCCATCGAACATAAGCTTCTGGGCGACTTCGACCCGACGGCCTGGCGAAAGGCCGTGGCTGACGTAATAGGCGCTTATTGGCCGCAGATAGTTCTGTATGCCGCCACGCCACAGGGCAGGATGCTGGCGCCAATGGTATCGTACCGGGTTGGGTGCGGCTTAACGGCGGACTGCACGGGGCTGGCTATCAAAGACAGCTCTCGCAAAGGCGAATTTGGACTTCTGCTGCAGACGCGGCCGGCCCTCGGCGGCAATGTTATGGCCACTATCCGTTCGAAGAACTCGAGGTCGCAAATGGCCACCGCCAGGCCGGGAGTGATGAAGAGACTCCCGCCCGACCCATCCAGGAAAGGTCAGATCATCAGGCACAAGGTCGAGCTTACGCAGGACGACATCTGCCTGGAGATTATAAAGACCGAGCGCGGCGGTGGGGGGGTGAACTTCGCAGCGGATGTAATCGTCAGCGGCGGCAAGGGTATGCAGAGCAGAGACAACTATGAGCAGCTTCTCGGAACGCTCTGCGAAGGCCTGCGCGAAAAATTGCAGGCAAAGGTTGAGAGAGGCGCTTCACGCGCGGCGGTGGAACAGGGATTCATTGAACGTGCGCACCAGGTGGGGCAGACCGGCACGTCCGTCGCGCCGAAGCTGTACATCGCCCTGGGAATATCCGGCGCCATCCAGCACATGATAGGGGTCGCCAACACCGAGACAATCATAGCGGTCAACAGCGACCCGAACGCGCCGATTTTCAAACAGTGTGATTACTACATTGTCGCGCCGGTTGAAGAGGTCGTACCGAAGCTGGCCGCGGCGATGAAGGAAGTCTGAAGTTCTGAGTTTTGAGTTTACTTTAGGGGTATCACTAAACGTGGCAGAGGCAACGGATCGCAATAGAGTACAGGTCTTGGTGGTTGGCGCCGGGCCGGCGGGTCTGGCAGCCGCGATACAACTGAAAAACATCAAGCCGGATATAGAAGTCTGCGTTATAGATAAAGCGGCTGACCTCGGCAACCACAATCTTTCGGGCGCCGTATTGGAGGCTGAGCCGCTGCACAGCCTGCTTGACGCGGCCTCACCGGGCTGGCGGGATACCGACGTTGCAAAACAGGTCCTGGCCCACAGGATCGATAGGGACGATATTATGTTCCTGCCCTGCAATAAGACCGCCTTGAAAATCTTCCCGATGGTGCAGTTGGCGCGGGTGTTTCATCTCGGTTTCGGCCAGATGGTGCACAAGGGGGATTACTCCGTCTCAATAAGCAAACTGACCAAGTGGATGGGGCAGATTGCAAAAAGCGCAGGCGCAGAGGTGCTCAGCGGTTTTGCGGCGGAAGACATTATCTTCGATGATGCATCGGGCAAAGCGACAGGGGTCAAATTAGTTGACCAGGGATTGGACAAGGAAGGACACAAACTGCCCAATTACGCCGCGGGCGATCTCATAGGCGCAGACTTTATCGTGCTCGCGGAAGGCTGCGACGGCTTAGTTACGGAAAAATTCATACAAAAAGCCGGTCTGCAAAGGCGGTCGAACCAGCTTTATT
>Ga0315274_10013021_pt1 | contig 11838 bp, 15 predicted proteins | sample YL17G02_20_MG_FD_203700 | JGI IMG/M metagenome (GOLD analysis project Ga0315274, IMG submission 203700) | Sediment microbial communities from Yellowstone Lake, YNP, Wyoming, USA - YL17G02_20 | ecosystem: Environmental > Aquatic > Freshwater > Lake > Sediment | place: USA: Wyoming | collected... | reverse complement strand
GAAACCCGCAGATAATTGAGAACCCGTAGACAGCGATACCCCGTGCCCCCGCTATCAGCAGCGCCCGCGCCGACCTGAAGCGGGTTTGTGGCCTCAGACGCTACCTTGAGCCAGAGGTTGGTCAGGCCAGCCGCGGCATCAGCCCCACCGGTGAGCAGCAGGTAGGGCACTGTGGGCCCGAGCTCCAGGAGGTAGCGGTTGGTGCCGCCGGACAGGTCGTCGCACTTGATACTGCGGACGTAGGTGGGGATGGTGAGACCGGCGGTGGAGTACTGGTCTTCGATGTTGAGACCAGTGACGTTGACAGGGCGGTTGGTGATGCCTGAGCTGGTGGGACGCTGGATGCGGATGCCGCGAGCATTAGTAAGTGTGCTGGTGGAACTTCCTTTGGGGGAGAGGAACACGGAGATGCCTTCCAGAAGGGCGAGGGCGTTTGCGCCACCGAAGAAGGCCCCGAAGTTCAGGCCCGCCACTTGGGACGTGGCAAAGGCGCTGCCCGCGAGTCCGGCGACGCCCCAGACGGAGTTGGCGGGGACGGACAGGGCCAGGCCCTGCTGAACAAGGATGCCCGCTGTTCTGACGAGACCGTCCTCAGCGTTGCCCCGAATAAAGAGTTCGGCGTAGGAGTGTAGAGTGGGGAGAACTGAACTCCTGCCCAGTGCTGCCCGTCCTTGTACGACAATTTCCCCTGTTGGATCACCGCTGCTGTCGCCGAGGGTGATGAAGGGGGTGGTGTCCTTGACCTGGAGGCGCTGGGTGCCCAGGCCGTCGAGAAGGGTGAGGGGCTCGCCTGTGAGGAGGCCGCCACGGAGGGCCTGGCCGCCGGAGCGGCCGGCGAGGAGGGCGTACTGGGAGTGGTCGTCGTCGGCGAGGCCGGTGAGGAGATCATGGGCCCGGGTGCCGAGGTCGGCAAGGGACCGGGCGGTGAGGTCGCCGGCGGCGACCCAGGGGGAAGGGCGGGTCTTGGCGGCGAGGGCGTACTGGGTGTGATCGTCGTCGGCGAGGCCGGTGAGGAGGTCATGGGCCCGGGTGCCGAGGTCGGCAAGGGACCGGGCGGTTAAGTCGCCGGCGGCGACCCAAGGGGAAGGGCGGGTCTTATCCGCTAGCGCGTACTGGGCATGATCGTCGTCAGCGAGGCCAGTCAGGAGGCCGTGGTCGGTGACACCACCGTCAGGGCGGCTCTGGTGGGCGAAGGACATGTCATGGGGCGCACAGCCGTGCGCCCCTACCCCCTCTCTCTGGGAACTGGGTCGTAGTAGGCGGTGAAGGCGGAGACGTTGCTCCCCAGGTCCACGAATAGGCCCTTCTGGAGGACAATGCCCCGCTCATAGATATGGCGCTCGGGTGTGCTGGCAGCCACGGAGAAGCTGTCGATGGGCTCGCCGGAGGCGTCAAGGCCGTCGTAGACAGAGACGGTGGAGGTCCCGCCGGCAGTGGCCAAGAGATAGCCGCCGTGGTAGACGCCGGCCCGCTGGATGAGCTGGCGATCGGCGTAGACCCGGGAGTGGGCGAAGGGAGGCCGCGGCTGGAGGAGCTCACGCAGGCAGCAGAGGAAGGTGGCGAGGTCGACGGTCATGAGAGGGGGCGATGGTTCTCCGTTCATGGTTACCTCCTGGGGACAGGCTGGTAGTAGACGGTGAAGAAGTCGATGTTGTCGCCGAGGTCGATGTACAACCCTTCCCGGAGGGCGATGCCCGGGTCGAGCATGTGGAAGTCGTGCTCGCTGGCCACGGCGCGGAAGGCGTCGATGGGCTCGCCGGTGGCGGCGAGCCCATCGTAGACGGTAGCGATTGCAGTGCCGGCGGCGGTCGCCCGGAGGATGGCGCCGTGGTAGACGGCGGCCCGCTCTAGGAGCTGGCGGTCCACCTCCACTCGGGCGTGGCCGAAGGGTTTATCGGCCACATCTACCGCACCAGCCGGCTGAGGATGATGGCGTTCCGGGCATCGCGGTCGGTGCCGGTGAGGGTGAGCCCGGTCTCGGTAGCGATGTCCAGCTTGACGACCTTGTTGGTGTCAGGGTCGAGGAGGTCGTCCAGGTCGGGCTTGCGGGCCATCCAGAGGGGTACGGTGTGCATGTACCCGAAACCACGGACCTTCCAGGCGAGCATGCCCGTCGCCGAGCGATAGGCCATCTCCTGGGCGGAGTCCTGGACGTCCTGCATCATGTTGGCCCGGACGGTGGTGAGGCCATTGGCGTCGGCCATGCCAGAGCCCAGGTTCTGCAGGCAGTAGCCGCAGCCCACCTCGAAGCCGTAGGTGCCGGTCCTGTCGATGGCGCCCTCCGTCTCAACGAAGCGGCCGAGCTCGAGGATAGAGAGGTGGCCCAGGTGCCGCAGCGAGCCCTTGAAGACGCGGATCTGGCCGGTCTTGAAGGTGAGGTCGATGTCGGACATCAGGTCGATCATGGTGGAGACGTTCTTGCAGGTGGCGGTGGTACGGGCGGGGCGGGCCTCCAGGACGATGCGGCGGATGGGGAGAGCGATGGGAAGCTCGGAGTACTCGGTGGCCGCGGCGACCGGCAGGTAGCTCTTCCAGACCTCGTCGCGGAAGTAGCCGGCGAAGGGGCCGAGGGCGTCGCGGAGCCAGTAGGCAATGACGGTGACCTTGATGTCGGTGGAGAAGTAGGTGGAGGTGGCGTCGTTGGTGATTTTGAGGGTGACCTGGTTGAAACGGGAGAGGTCCAGGCCGTAGAGCTCGTCCATGAGCTTGCGGCCGAAGTGGATGGGGATCCACTGGCGCTGGGGAGTGGAGCTGTAGGTCCGCCACATGCCGGGGGGCTCCTGCCCGTCGTCGTAGAAGGCCTCGGCCAGGGCCTCGAGACCGTCGAAGGACTTGATGACCTCGGAGCCGTCGCCGATAATCTCAATCTTGGAGATCCAGTCGATGAGTCGCCACCTGGGAACAGCTCCCAGGAACGAATAGCCGTTCGAGGTGGAGCTAATGTAGAGGACGAGGGAGCCCAGGAGGCCGGACTTGGGGAGGTCCAGCTCGTAGGTCTGGGCGAAGGTCATGGAGACGGCGTCGCGGAGTATCTCACGCTGCCAGAACATGGTGTCAGCCCTCCTCTTGTTCGTTGCTAGTCATGGACGCAGCAAGCGGCGCCCCTACGGTTAACCTCCGGCCCCGCCCTTGCGGGCCCTGCCGATGGCGATGGCGCCGCGGCGGGCAGCGAGGAGGCGGGCCTCGCGCTGGCCCTCGGTGTCCTGGGGCATGTTCTGGATGGCCTGAGAGAGGGCACCCAGACGCGGCATGAGGTCGGCGTGGACGCGCTGGATCTTGGCCGCACGCTTGGAAACGCCCGAGGAGTAGGCGGAGCCACCATCGCTGGTGGCAACGGCCACGGCGTCGCTGTAGTCCTGCCTGCGAACGCCCTTGCCGTAGGACTTGTTCGCCATGGCGGCCCGGAGCCGGTCCTCCCACTTACCCTCGGACCGAAGGGCGGCCTCGACGGGGCTGCGCTTCGGGTTCCTCATGCCATCGCAGTAGTCAGAGCCAGCCGCTGTGGCACGAGCGATGAGCTTGGCGGCGGTCTTGGCCGGGTCGGGGCCAGGGTTGTTGATGTGGATGCCGGGGGCGATCTCCCGGCCGTGGAGGGCGGCGTAGAAGTCGGGGTCGGTGGCCAGGAGCTCACCGAGCTCGACGGCGGCGGCGATGGGGTCGGGGCCAGCGAGAATCCGCTGGCGGATGGCATCGGCGGCCATGAAGTCCATAACAGTCCTCCTTGTAGTGAGCAGAGGACTAGCCCGCCAGACGCAGCAGGGGTCAGCCGACTTAGTCTGACGAGCTGACCCCTGCGAACCCCCAACGGTGGTATCATTAAGCCGCTGAGGGCAGGCTGTCAAGGCCAGTGAAGTGCGGAGGGTACAATGGCTGGACCAAAACGGCGAAACATGCTGGCGGAGACGCGGCTGTTGATGGAGTACCTGGCCGAGAAGTACACCGGGCGACAGTGGTGGATTCAGATGAGGGTGGGGAGCGACCCGGAGACGGTGGGGGTGGTGTATGAGAGCGAGGAGGAGCGGCGGTGGGCCCGGAACGTCAACCGGCGGGTGGATGCGGTGATCGCCCCACCGCCGGATTTGGTGATCATCGAGGCGACGATGTGGCGGTCGACGGACAAGGTGGGGCGGCTCCAGGAGTATATGCTCCTGCTACCGGCGACGCCGGAGCTCCGGCCCTACCTGTCGGCGCCCAGGCGGGTGGAGCTGGTGACGGCCCAGCACGATCCGGTCGCGGAGGTCTTGTGTCGGCGAGCGGGGTTCGAGTACGTGCTGCGGGTGCCGTCATGGATCGACGAATTCCGCGCCGCCTACCCCGACCGTCGGCGTCGGGCCCCCCATGCTGGGATGGTAGAGGCGCTGGCGGCGGAAAGCGAGCTGCCTGGGTAACTCGTAAAACCTGGGCAATTGTCCAAAAGAAACGCAAGCGAATCTCCCCTCTTATTTGGTGGCGTTCTCGCCCGCATGACTCTACCCCCCGTGCGCTTGGACTGCGGCGCGCCAGTGTCCGAGAGGGCGACGGCGAGCGCACGGGCCCAGGCGGCGGGTGACGCCCTGGGGCGGGAGGCGGTTAGTGGGTTAGGGCGAAGGCGACCAGGAGGAGGGCGCCGGCGACCATGGCCAGGGACAGGTGGGCGAAGAAGCCGCCGAGGGCGAAGCCGTAGCCCAGGACGAAGGCACTCCAAAAGCCGAGGTAGACGTGGGAGACGTCTGTTTCTGCAAGCATGGTGGGGGTCCTCCTTGAGGGAAATCTAGGCGGGACGCAGGGTCATGGAGTACTGCGACTGGAGGCCCTCGCCGGTCTTGGCGATTTCGAGCCGGGTGTTGGTGCCGGCGATAGAGGGCAGGATGGGCAGGAGCATGGCGATCAAGCGCTTGGAGGTGATGTCCCACCAGGGGACGCCTTCAGAGAGGTCGTCTGGGCGGATGTGGAGCCGGAGCCCGGGGACCGTCTTGGGCTGGAATTCTGAGCGGGGCTGGAAGGTGATGGGGCGCTCCTCCCAGGAGACGACGCGGAATCGCCAGGCGGCCGGCGAGCGGGATTTCATCATGCGGCTGACCTGAGCCTCTACGGACAGGCGCTCCTTCTCTTCCTCGAGCTGCGCATTTCGAGCCTCCAGCACACGAATATAGGCCAAGGCCTCTTCTAGTGTTGTAGGGATGACCACGCTACACTCCTACTGCCTCGACGTCGTACCAGGTGTCAATACGCTCGCCATGACGGATGAGGCGAAGTGTGAGGGCTCGCGGTACGTCGGGACAGATCGCCTCTAATAAGGGGATACTGGGAAAGGGGACCTGCCGGCGGGACCGGGCGATGAGCTCACCGTAGATGGCGAGGACACGCTGGATGAGGATGCGGTTGCCGAAGTCGACGTAGGGCTGGAGGCCCCAGGCGCCACCCCGGGGTACATGGAAACGGATAGTGGGGACCACTCTGTGGCCGGGGGGGTCGTAGATGGGCTGGGAGGCGAGGCCGACTTGGTAGCGGACGACGGGGATCTCGATGGGGAGCTCCGGTGTGATGCGAAAGAACTGATAGGGGGGTTCAAGATAGTCCATGAGTCCTCCTCAGGAGTCATTATAGCAGAGGGGCGGCGACGATTTTGCAGCGCGGCGCGCGCGTTTTTTGGCGCTCCCCTGAACCTGCTGCCTGGCCTGGCCAGGATCGCGTAGGCTCTCGCCCGCTCCCCTCCCCCACGGCCCCAGCCCCGGCCCCCCTGCTCCGGAGCGCACTCCCACGCACGCAAGGCGGGTTCCCAGGGCATCGGCGGGAGACGAGTGCGCTGTGTAGAGGGCCGTGCTAGCCGCTGGGCGGACTGTGTGCGTGGCCGCGGGCGGAAATGTTACCCACCTCTTGCCCCGTCCCGCGGCGCGTCATCCCACTTCGGTGGTTCATTCGGGGCGCCCGCTACCTTCCAGGCCGGCACGATGGCGGGCGCCTCTCCCACCGGGTGACCTCGTAGCCGGCTCCTTAGTGCGTGTTGGAGGGGGCGCAGCAGGCGGCGCCCCTACGGAGTGGAGGTTCAGGAGAAGGGGGCAGTTCTGACCCCACCTTTCGAGGTAGCCCATGGGTAGGAAAAAGCAGAGACAAGATGGACAATGGACATACAACCTGCCGCCGGTCTTGAGCCTAGACATGGTGAGCCTGGCGCCACAGTGAGGGCAGTCGTGGTCGCCTCTGCTCAGGTCGCGGGAGGCCTTGGTGGTCATGGGGGGTCAGCCTTCGGGCCACAACACCATCTGCAACGAATCCACTAGCTCGATGGCCCGGGTGATGCGCGCCATCAGGGCCTCATTCTCCTGCCGGAGGCGGGCGAGCTCGTCGGGGTCCTGGGCCGGCGGCTCCGCCCACCCCGTCCAGGGCATCCCGGCTACCGGCCAGGGGTTGGCCGCCACGGCCTGCCACATGGCGTCGTTCATGTGCTCGTAGCTCCAGAAGGAGCAGCCGCCCTCCAGGCCGCCGCCCTCCTTGCCACCCCGCCGCTGGTACACCTCGTCGATGAAGGCGGTTACGTCGGCAGCCTCTGGGTACGGGATTGCTCCCTCCGTGTACAGGCCGGCCACCGGAAAGATGCGCAAAGGGCCGATAGCGAACTCCCTGTAGTCCTCGTAGGTCATCGCCACCGCCTCGGCCATCGGCCAGCTCCTGAAGGCGTGCCAGTACACCTGCGGTAGAGTCCCGTTGCAATAGCGGTCGAAGGCCGCGTAGGGGAAGTTCCGATGAAAATGGGCGATGGCGAAGGTGGAGTAGTAGAGAGGGTAGTCCGGCCTCACTGCCGCGCGGATGCGCTGACAGACGGCCTCGGCCACCGCTCCCTTGCCCTTGAACTCTGTCTCCACGTCCAGCACGTAGGCGTCGGCCTGACCGCACTGGATGGTCTCGATGGCCCTGTCGGCCTCGCCCTGCCAGTCGTCGCCGTACAGGTAGCCCCAGGCAGCTACCCTCAACCCGTGCGACTTGAGGGCGCGACCTATCTCCGACCACGGCTGGCCCTGGTCGAACCAGTTGGGCCCGTCGTGCGCCTTGACGATCGCCCCGGCGCAGCCAGCAGCCTTCAGGCGTTCGGCCACGCGGTCGGCATCGCCTTCGTCGCAGCGAGGCCAGTTCCATATCCAGACCCACTTACCGGCGAGCATGTTTGCAGCCATAGTTGGGGGTTCCTCCTTCAGATGCTAGGCGGTCTCTGAGACACGTTGACGGGCGGTCTCCTGGAGCTTGGGGTTGGGCTGGGGGAGGCCGAGGAGGCGGGCGAGGGCCTTCTGGAGAACCTCGATATCCCAGCGAAGGATGTCGAGCTTGGCCTCCCGGTAGGCGATGGCGGCCCGGAGGACGTCGGCGGAGATAGGCCGGTTGAGATCCAGGACGGCGATAAGGGGGTCCTCGACGCTGGGGGCAGCGTAGGCAGGCATGACCATGACGGCGCATCCTCTACTGGAAATCGGAGGGTGGCGTGTACTCCGAGCCGACGGGGGGGGAGGAGGGGACAGCGTCGGGCACCGCCGCCCCCTCCTCGAGAGCAGGAGGTACGACCTCTAAGCCAGGAAGGGTTTCCGGCGATGGCCCTGGGGAGGAGTCGGCCGCAACAGGCGACGGAACCTCCGCGGCCGGCTCCTCGGCCAGGGGAGCAACGGACGGTGGAATGACGGAGACCTCCATGTCGGCGACGAGGAGCTCGACCAGCTCATCGCAGTGGGGGCAGTAGATGATGGTGACGTAGGGGGCCGGTGGCTCCGGGGTCGGCTCCGAAGCCACCGGCTCGGGGATCATGTCGACGGGGGTGGCCAGGCCGAAGGGAAGCATGTGGGAGGGGGCGCGGCCACAGAGTAGGCAACGGTCGGTGTCGGGGGTGATGAGGAAGAGAGAGCGGCAACTGAGGCAGGCACCGATCGCGACGGTGGAGGGAGCGGAGGGAGTAGTCATAGCCATATCTCCTTTGAGAACGTCTGCTCTAATGGGAACGGTCTCCTCGATGTCGTGTCTGAGGACCGGCCGGCTGCGCTCTGGGTTGGGAGAGCCGACACAGCCCTCGAATTCGAGGTGGAGGAGGTAGATCTCGGCTTCTGTACGGGGGATGCGGAGACGGCGGTGGATCATGTAGGGAGAGATGGAGGTGTGCTCCATCGCCAGATCACGCACGTCATCCAGGTCGACCGTACTAAACATAATCACACACTATAAGTCTTATGTAAACCCTCCCGAATGGAGAGAGTGCGATCTGGTGGACTTAGGGTAAAAACTCCTCTTGGATGTGGGCCTCGGCGGCGAGCCGGTAGCGCTTGGCGAAGCGGATGAGGCGGGCGACGATGTCGTCTGGCCGGTCACCTTCGCGGCGGAATTCGAGTAGGTCGGTGATCGTATCAGCCTGGAGCCAGACGACCTTCGGCTGGCCGGGAACGAGCTGAGCAGGACGGGAAGGCATAACGGCTAAGGCCGGGCGCCCGGACCGATGGGCGACCAAACTAGGAGCACAATCACCAGCAGTATGATGCAGGCAGCCTCTATCATGGCAAACTTAATGATAGATCAGGGGCTCGCAATGGTGTCAAGGCTTTTATGTCGAGAAGGGGGAGAAATTTTAGAGAAGGGGGAAGAGGTCGTATTGGGGAGGCGCTGAGAGGGCCGAGAGGGGCCCTGGACGAGGGGGGCCGCTGTGTCGGGTCAGGCTGGGGGTGGGGAAATGGGGCCAGGGGCAGCCTGGGGGCTGGCAGGGGTGGATCCAGGGGGGGGCGAGGCCTCGGAGGGCGCAGCAGGCGGGGCAGGGGGCTTGCCGCCGGTGGTGAGGCGGCGGTAGGCCTGGGAGACACCTTCTAGGGCCCTACGCTCTTCGACGGCGCCCATGTTCTCATTCCTTGCCGGCGATAAGGTCTGCCAGCCAGCCGGCGTCACGATCAGTGTAGCCCAGGGCCAGGAGTTCGGCAAGAAGCCCTGCCTTGTCAATCGTACCAGCCTTGAAGAGCTCCTTGAGGTTGGCCACGGCCAGGCGACGGGGCTGCGGCTCGGGCTTCTGGGCAGCGATGTCTCGGAGGAGCTCGGCGTCAGCCTGGGCGTAGCCAAGGGCGGTAAGCTTCTCCAGGAGCTCGGCCTCGGTGACGAGGCCGGAGCGGAAGCCGGTCTGGAGCTGGCCAGCGGAGAGCTGACGCTCCTTAGCGGCCGGCGCCGGAGTGGCGATGTCAATGAGGACCTGAGCATCGGGCTGGGAGTAACCGAGCGCCAAGAGCCCGCTCAAGAGCTGAGCATCGGTGATGGCCCCCATCTTGTAGGCCCGGGAGAGCTGGCCCACAGACAGGCGACGCGCGATGCCTTCGGCTGTCTCGTCCGTGATGTCTACCAGGAACTTGGAGTCGGCCTCGTTGTAGCCCATGCCGGAGAACCGGCTGAGAACCTCAGCCTCAGAGAATAGACCGTCCCGGAGGCCCCGCTGTACCTGGGCCACAGTAAGAGCCCGGGTCTTCTGGGCTGCCTGGAGGTCCCAGCGGCGGAGGAGGAGGTCCCGACGCTCCAGCCCTACCCCGATGCTATCGAGCCGACTGGAGGCTGTGGGCCGGTCGATGGCTCTCTTGACGTACTCCTCTTTAACGACGGTCTCCTCGAGGTCGGTGAGCTCGCGCTGGGTGGCCAGGTCCTCGAGCTGGAGGAGGAGGTCGGCCTCCCAGGGGAGATAGCCGAGGGCCTCGAGCTCCTGCTGGGCCCGAGCCCGGTCCCAGAGCTTCTCGGCGTAGGCGGTACGGATGATGGGGACAGTGAGGTCGCGGACGGCGACGCCGGCGTCGGTGGTGGGGTTGAGGGCGAGCTGTGCATCGTCGATAGAGAGGAGGAAGTCGGCGACGTCCTCGGTGTAGCCGGCCTCAACGATGCGGTCGAGGGCCTCGTCACGGGTGATGACGTGGCGGCGGTAGGCGGTGCGGAAGGTAGAGACGGCGAGGTCGGCCATGTCGTCGAGCTGGGAGGCGTCCTCGGGGCTGTAGTACTTCTTGGTGTAGTCGGTCAGGTAGCGGGCGTTCTCGTCGTTGTAGCCCTGGGCCTTGTACCCCCTAAAGACCACCTCCTCGGTGATGATCCCGCCCTTGTAGAGACGTCGGAGGTCGACGCGGGTGATGGGGTTGTAGGCGATGTTGATGAGCTTGTCGCGCCAGACGGGGGCGAAGTCGAGGGCCTTGATGAGGTCTACGAGCTGGGGCATCTCAATCTCGCCGCGGTGGAGCATCTCGTAGCCCTGGCTGGGGGAGGGCAGGTCCCAGTGCATGGCCCAGTAGTTGCGGGCCCAGTCCTCGGAGATGCCTAACTGACGGGCCCAGGGGGTAAAGGCGTCGGGGTACTCGGCGTCGAGGGTGAGAGACTCTCGGAGCGAGGGGTTGAAGACCTCGCGGACGGCCATACGGATGAGGTCGGTGGGGGAGGGGATGATGTTGCGGAGCTCGAGGAGGGCCTGTTTGGCGGAGCCGGAGTAGCCGGAGCGGGAGAGGTGGTCGGCGGCGGTGGCCTCGTCGATGAAGCCGCGGTTGAGGGCCTGCTGGACGACGCCGACGGTGAGGAGCTGGGCGCCGACGGTGGACTCGATGTTCTGAGTGTAGGGCAAGCAAAGGGGCTGGATGAGGATGGTCATGATGGCGGAGACGACGATAGAGGTGACGACGGCGAGGATGAGGGGGCCGGTGATGCCGGTCAGGATGGCGGGGAGGGGGTCGGTGATGTCATCGATAAAGTCGCCCAGGTCGTGGTACTCACCGCGGATGAGCCTCTTGGGGATGCCAAGTTTGAACTCGATGGTCTCGACGAGGGGCTCGAAGGCCTTGTTGGCGAACCAGTCGAAGGCGTCGTGGAACTTGTCGCCGATGAAGTCGGCGGCGCCGGTGATGGCGGGCTCGAACTTGGCCCAGAGCCAGTCGCGGGCGGCGTCGACCCGGTCACGGAGCCACATCTGGGCCCACTCGACCTTGGCCCAGAGGTAGTCGCGGGCGTCGATGAGGCGGTCGCGGATCCAGGAGGCGGAGTCGTTAACCCGGTCGCGGAGCCAGACCTGGGCCCACTCGACCTTGTTCCAGAGATAGTCACGGGCGTCATTGACCCGGTCGCGGAGCCAGACCTGAGCCCACTCGACCTTGGCCCAGAGGTAGTTGCGGGCGTCGATGAGGCGGTCGCGGACCCAGCCGGCGGAGTCGTTGACCCGGTCACGGAGCCAGACCTGGGCCCACTCGACCTTGGCCCAGAGGTAGTTACGGGCGTCGTTGATGCGGTCGCGGAGCCAGACCTGGGCCCACTCGACCTTGTCCCAGAGGTAGTGCTGGACGTCCTGGAGTTTGTTCCATAACGAGGTGAGGAGACCCTGGAGGGTGCGGGCTATCCACTCAAACCAGTCCCTGACGTGGTCCCAGATCCAGCGGAGGGAGCCGCCGACCCAGCCCCAGACGCGGTCCCAGAGGGCCTTGATGCCCCTGCCAATCTTCTCGAGGAAGTCCCCGGCAGTCCCGAAGATACCCTTTACGATATCCCAGAAGTCGCTGAGGTCGGCGCCGCCGGCGATGGGGGGCAGGGCAAGCGGCGCCCCTACGAGGTCGAGGGGGTCGAAGGCGAAGAGGGAGTAGAGGTCGTCATCAGTGAGCACGAGATTCTTCGCTCCGCTCAGAATGACAGTATGAGGGTCACGGCAGGTCGAATGTTGGGGGTGCTGCGCTGAGGGCCAGGTCGAAGTCCTGGCGGATGGCCTGGAGCTCTCTGTCCTGGGTGCTCTGGTCCTTGGGGTAGTAGTGGATGCGAGGGTTAGCGATGAGCTCTTCGGCGGTGGCGTTCCGGTAGAGGAACAGGGGGGGGTAGATGGTGCGAGGGGGGATCGCCGTG
>Ga0315274_10013020_pt1 | contig 11838 bp, 10 predicted proteins | sample YL17G02_20_MG_FD_203700 | JGI IMG/M metagenome (GOLD analysis project Ga0315274, IMG submission 203700) | Sediment microbial communities from Yellowstone Lake, YNP, Wyoming, USA - YL17G02_20 | ecosystem: Environmental > Aquatic > Freshwater > Lake > Sediment | place: USA: Wyoming | collected... | reverse complement strand
ATTCTTTTACCGCATGCCGTAATACCTCAGATCGTGTTGAAAATTCGCCCAGTCGTATTAAAAGGTCGATTTGTCTGAGATCGATTTGAGGTAATCGGATGGTGATGCGGTCGTTTTCCATAGTTCTCCTCACATTTTTCGTGTCTGTCAGAAAGACGTCATTTTTATGTCGTTCGTACGTCATACGTACGTCGGACAAGTGCCAAACGACATCATTTGTCTGACAAACGTAGAAACGAATACGTCCTTGTGTTTATATAATTTTCTATTTTTTGGGTTCTGTACAATTAACCATGCTAATAATTGTTTTACGCAAATAACTTTTTTTCCCCTATCTGGAAATCTGTAAAAATGTAGATCCGATTCATATAAAATACGCAGGTAATAATGCACGTACTAACGCGCATGCTGAATTTGAAATTTTTAGTTTTTCGTAAAAAACTATGGTTCTTATTGCGTGACACGACCGAACGCAACAGTACCAGAAATTTTTTCTATCTTTGCTTTCACGGTAGCGCCTTTAATAGCCCCAGGAATATAGACGACGTATTTATCAAAAAACGCGACGCCATCTCCTCGTTTTCCAATATCTTTAATCGTGAGTTCGTAAATCTCCCCTTCCTTAAACACCTCACCTGCCACAACTGTTTTTCTCTTCTTCATAGAGCCAATCGACCGAAACGCACCACACGCATCACAACGAATCAACAGCGTCCTATCCTTCTTCACTAAATGGGTATCTGGGCGATTGCATTCTGAACACATCACATAGGTATTGACATACTCATCAAGCCTATCTTGTATTGTCCTCATTGGGATTTTCCCCTGGAAAATCACACGACCATTTGAGATATCTCCAGCAGTACCAACACTCCCTAATAAAAATTTTAAAAAATGATCTGCATCACGATTTAAAACATCAATGATCTTATCAAAATTTTTCAGAACTGTCGTATTTCCTTCATAGAAAACATCAACTTTTGGTACCTTAAAACGATCATCATCGATGCGTTCTTTTGCAGTAGCGCTATGCACTCGTTTCAGTAGATTATTGTAATTTAACTCTGCCATAACCTAAGAGGTCTAAATACCAAAGAGTAATAAAAATCTTCCGTAGATGAAAAAGAGAAAAAGAAAAGGAGAGAAAAATACTTTACTGTTCTGATGTTAAGGGGTTCACGCGGGCGCCCATAACAAAAAAACCTTCTTTCATTGCTTGTTCAGCACGGTCAACTTGCGTCGTATAAACCTTTTTATTTCCTTTCGTCCAATGCCAAATGAACTCGGACATGAATTACTCTCCCCCAACCAAACTGGTTGTGAACGTAGAAATCAATACTTATTTAAATATTTTTGGAAAAAAAGCAGTAAAAAAATCTAGGAGTATAATCTCTTCCTTAAATATACACCTGAATCAGAAAATCCTAATTTGCGATAATAGGGTTTCACACCAACACCGCTGAGAACAAACAACTGTTTTTTATTAAAATCTTCGATACAGATTCGCTCTGCTTCAGTAATTAATTGTTTCCCATAACCACGATGCTGAAAACCCTCCCGTGAGCGTACACCTATGGAAAGTTCTCGACCGAGAATCTTCAACTCACGGATAAGCATACACGGCCCATGCATGAGTTCCCATCGATGCGGATGAATAATATCCCTCAGTCGTAAATAACCAACCACAAGGTCACATGTCGGATCTTCGAGAGAAAGAAAAATTTCATGTCCACCACTTGCAGGATACTCATGACGGATAACCAATAAACTTAGTGTATCGACATCGATCTTTTTTTTCAGAGATTGCAAACCAATCTCTCGACAGCGGATACATCGACAGGCATTTCCATGGTTTTTCATTTCATTTTCGACAAGTTGACGAAGGTTGCTTTTCATCACACCAGCTGCAATCTTTGAAGCAGGGATATCCCGCTGAATCCGCTGGATACGTACCCAGGGTGGAATATCGTTTTTCATTTGTGCGATGAGAACGGTCGCTTGTTCCGTGGTTAAGGGTTTAAAATCTCCGGCTTTCCACTGATCATACAACTTTGTTCCTTTGATAATAAGCGTAGGATAGATTTTAATCATATCTGGTTTCAATCGATCATCGGTAAACAACATCTGAAAAGCTGCAAGGTCCTTTTTTTTATCTGAGCCTGGTAACCCAGGCATCATATGGTAACACACCTTAAAACCAGCCTCCTTAGCAATACGGGTCGCATAAAACGTATCTTCCACCGTATGACCGCGACAGATCATATGCAAAACCTCATCATCAATTGTTTGAACACCAAATTCAACACGTGTCGCACCAAGGATTAATGAAAGATCAGCGTGATGTAGCCGAAACCAATCTGGTCTTGTCTCAACCGTTAACCCGATACAACGAGATTTTGCACACTCATTCATTCGTTTCGCTTGTAAAAGTGTCTGGGATTTCTTAGCATTTAAACCATCATAACAGCGTTTGACAAACCACTCTTGATATACAGGGTGACGCGAGGTGAATGTCCCACCCATAACGATGAAATCAATTTTATCAATTGAATGACCAATGGCCTTTAACTGTTCTAACCGACTTGTTGTTTGGAGATACGGATCAAAATTATATGATATCGCACGAAGAGCCGCTGGTTCATGTCCAGTATAGCTTTGCGGGGTATCCTGTTCAGGACCACCAGGGCAGGGGATGCATCGACCATGAGGACAGGATGCAGGCGATGTCATAACCGCAACAATAGTGACACCAGAAATCGTCCGCGTCGATTTTTTCCGAAGAAGGGCATAGGTTGTCTCTTCATCAGTGAAATCAACAGGGAGATGAGCAAGAATTTCACTATCGCGAGGAATCGTATCAATTTTATATTTTTTGCAAAGATTTATTTTCTCACGATGGAGCTCCTCTTTTGTTTGAATTTGCCTTGTGAGGATCAACTCAAGTATATCATCATAAAATGACATTGGGTCTCCCATAATGATAGATGGTAGAAAAATCTTTGTTGCTTTGATGTTAAAAAAAATCTTTTAACTTAAAAAGTATTCTACACAATGATTTTTTTATTCAAGTCACGCGTCATCTAGAGATACATCTCACAGTAAGAAATCATATGCTATAGTTATGATTTTTCCCAGTAGATATTATCGTAGACAAAACAATGTTGTTGAATTAAATTCAAAAACCCCGAGAATTGCTTCTGTTGGTATGTACTGTAATACGATGATGCCTGTACAATTGGTTATTTCGCCGCCAACGGTGACGTTTCCTTCGGGTAACGGATCGCAACTGCCAGAACCGATTTCAGTAATATCACTCCAGAGAACATTGTCTGGGTTCACAGACACTACCATCAAGGTATTGTTTACCTCGTCTTTTACAAAACTAATATCCGGTGTTTGAGGTTGTTGCGTGGCTGGATCAATAAATCCTAAAAGTATGCCAATTTTTACCCAGCGAAGAAGTTTTATCCCCCAGGTCATCGTCCGCATGAGTGTAAATTTCGACTGGAAAAAGAGGAACAAAGAGGTACTGATAAATAATCGGAACGCTCGATAGTTGAATATCTTCCAAAAAATTTTTTCAATGAATGTTTGATTGTCACTTTTCGGTTGTGGTCCCTGATTTTTAGTGATAGAAAAGTCACTAAGTTGTTTGGTAACCATAGATGAAACCGGTGTGTTTTCCATCTCGTCGACACAGCGTCGGAATTCTTCATAGAGTTGTGGATAATCTTTTGCAAGATTTTGGATAAAGACAATAAGTTCATCGGCATCCATATTTTTTATTGTATCATACGAAATATATGATGTTGACCATTCTTTTTCAGCGGTTTGTATCTGAATAGCATTTGTTACTGGAACAAGGACCATCAGAAAAATCGCTACAATACTCCCAACAATTATCCTTCTCTTCATGGTTTATCACCCAATTCATAATATAAATGTATATCATATAAATATTTCCATTGTGGTTATGAATCCCAAAAGCCACGTGTTTTTGCATACTGGAGCTCTGCCTGCAAGATATCACGTAAAAATTTAATTTCCCGCTCCTCAGATTTTGCCAGCTCAAGTTTATTGTATCGACTGAGGATACGTGCTGCTGTATCAGGGCCGATGCCACGACCGACTAACGCAAGCACCGCAAATTTCCCATAGCTCAATACGAGGCTCGCATTTTTATGTAAACGTTGTACTTCTTTATTTTCTTCAGCAGTTCGATGTTTCTTGGAAAGCAGTGGAAGAAATTTTTTATTGTAACGTCGAACAACCGCGATTTTAATCGCACCACACTTCGAACATGTTGGTTGTAGAGAGGCTCGTCCTGCAACCGTATTCCATGAATGATGACAGTTCGTACACACTATAGTGATATCTGCGTCTTCCAATCGTTTCTTCAACGCCATAAGAATAGATCGGTCTGCACGCTGAGGAACCATGAGCCCACGGATTGTTTCAAACCCAGTAAGTGCTATCGGCGATAACCCTTGGATATGGATCGCAATCTTACCATTCTGTATCTTCTGCAACACTTGTATAGTACGTGTAATATCCATGCGTTCCCACATCAATTTATCCAATGCTTCTTCAAGAATCAATGATTGTTCGAAAAGACTAAAAAGCCGCTTCATCCCAACGGTCTTGTAATCAAAATCCTTTCGTAGGGCACCGAATTTTCGCGCCACGTGAACCAATTGCCAGCGAAGATACGTTGAATTCCGAAGGATTGTTTTCATCAGGTACTCCAGTGTTTCAGGTTGAATGGAAAACAGAACCTCTTTAACTCGTTCAGGTGGAATCCGACCAGGGAGCTCTAATGTAAAACGATATGAATCACTGTTAATCCCGATGCTTTCACCAATGGATTGTGCAAGCACTGCAGCGATTAACCTTCCAAGAGTCTCATTGATTTTGGTACCAAAACACGCGTTAATCACTATGGTTTTTTCTTCCACATCGAAGGTCATCGTAGTATCATCAGGAATGACAAACCCTTGCTGTTTTTGATTTGTGACGTATTCGACGAACTTCTTCAGGGTTTCCGGACTACAGGGATAGTTGGAAAGATCCTTATGCTCTGATGCTTGTCTCCTAAGTCGTCCGACCTCCTGTGCCACCTCAAACGGTACTGGGATGTCTTCTCCCGCCCAGGAGGGAACCGCCCCAATCTCTTTAATCGGGGACACCAGGATCTCGTTATCCTCTCGCTTCACAATCATCCATGGTCTGCCACGCAAGATAAATTTCTCTCCCTCAAATCCGCTACTGAGCACAAAGCTTTCATCTAGTGTCCCTATGGATTTCCTTGTGCTGATATCAATGACCGGGTAGTTTTTTTCGTCAGGAATCATGGAGATATTATCAAGGAAATAATGTCGTGAATTCATCCGTTTCACTAGGATAAGTTCGTTATGCTCTTCCTCCAACCACACGGATCGTTGATCTTTTAATTGATGAACGACCGATTCAAAGACAGGCCACGAAAGCATGTGAAACGGGTATGATCGTGAGATTACCTCATATGCAGTTTTTGCCTTGATTCGTCCATATTCTAATGCGAGGGAGATGATTTGATTGGAGAGCACCGATAGTGGGTTTTGTCGTATGGAAAACTGCTCTAAGGTACCTGCAAGTGCTCGTCGGGCGATCACTAGGCTTTCGGAGAGATCCTCCGGGTTTGTCGCAAGAATCATGCCTTTTGATGTTCGTCCGACGCGATGACCTGATCGTCCAACTCGTTGGACCACACGGGTTACTTCACGGGGTGAGTTATACTGAATTACAAAATCAGTATCACCAACATCGATACCAAGTTCCAGAGACGAGGTACATACCAATGACTTCAGGATTCCTGCTTTAAACTCGTTTTCCGCTTCAATACGGGCATGTTTTGACAGTGACCCATGATGTACACCGATTTTCAGGTCCTCCTGCCAGAAGTGAAAACGAGACGCCAGGATTTCTGCTCCGTCTCTGGTGTTTATGAACAAGAGCGTGGAGGTATGCTCATTGATTAGTTCTTTACATCTCCGCAGGAGTGCAAACGAGATCGGTTCAATTGATAAACGATTCGCAAGCGGGTAATCATCTTTTTTTACTGAAGACATTTCAACCCGGATGTCAATATGTTTGGTGACATCAATTTCTAGAACCTCCACCGGACGAAATAGAGTATTTTCTTTGCCACCAAGATACCGTGCAACTTCCGCGGGTAGGCCAACGGTTGCGGAAAGACCGATCCGTTGAAACTCATGTCCCGCCTGTTTTGTAATTTCCAGTAATCGTTCTAATCCTATCGCAAGTTGTGCGCCACGTTCGTCACCGGCGAGCTCGTGCACCTCATCGATCACGACCCAACGAACAGTGCTCAAATGTTTTCGAATGCATTTGCCAGTGAAAAGAATCTGCAGGGTCTCGGGAGTCGTAATCAACATATCTGGGGGTGACTTTGCTTGTTTGGCCCGCTCGCTTTGAGATGTGTCCCCATGGCGGACCGAGACTGAAACGCCAAGTTGTTTCCCCCATTCGAACGTCCGACGGAGCATATCTCGATTCAGGGCACGTAGCGGAGTAATGTAAAGAATCGAGATTCCTTTTACGTCCTTGTTAGAAGAGAAGGATTCTTTTTGTATCAAATAATTATGAAAAATAGGTAGAAGCGCAGACTCTGTTTTTCCTAAACCGGTTGGTGCGATTAGGAGCACATGCTGCCCTTTGAGAATGGAGGGGATTGCGATTCTTTGTGGTTCTGTCGGCTGCTCTATCTTATTGGCAGAGAGTAGGTCTCGGATGCGTTGATCAAGGAGGTTAAAAACTGATTCCATGGATAAGGGTGCAATATCGTCTTCTTTTTAGTATTTTTTCCTAGGAAAAAAGTTGTCTGAGCAATGGTTAATCAAACGTAAAGAAATAGCACATCAGCCTTGAAGGTTATTTCTCGGTTTTTTTCATTGCTAAGCAGATTTCGATCGAGGAAACATTTGATTTCCCGCCGTCCTCGTTAGTAACGACTTCTGTTCCGATATGGATGTGTTTGACTTCCGCGTTTGTTAAAAACCGGTTATGGGTTATTTCTGCAGCATCTACCGCCCTGCTGATTGTGTTTCCTCTCGCTTTTAGGATCACCTCAGTCAAGCTCCCAGAATTTAAAAGCACCATGATCGCGGTGACATAATTCATCGGTGGCTTATTACCAACATAGAAAATGTTACTGTCGGTATTGATTTTCTTTTTCTCCATTTCTACCATACCTTTTCAACCTCCCCGGAAAAATGGTTAATCTCTTTGAGGTATCAAAAATTAAAAGTCATTCCTTTTTTATAAACATTTTTTTTATTGCAGCATAACTGATGCGAAAGGAATTGTTTTACCCGTAATAATGACTGCTCGGTTCTTTATCTTCGTTTATCGTTTCGTGTTCTTTTACATCTAGAATATCAACAGCAAGAATGGCATGCAAAGGGACAATGCGCAGTTTACCTTGATGTTCTCCATGGGGTTCATTCATTTCAATGAGCAAACCAGCTTCTTCAATACCTATCGTTGCGTATCCTTTGAATACCCCTTCGGTTTCCAGGGAACTATCTCGCCCCCCTATTGAGATGATCTTGTATCGTGACCCTTCTGTAAGTTTCCAGTCCTCTTTTTTATCCATTGCTTCACTTCCTTTTTGTTTCTATAAGTTTTTGGAGATGCTCGACGGTCTTGCCGTAATTCTCAACTGCTACTTTAATGTGCGCTTCCACAAAATTCCATGCTTTCTGAAAACTCCCATATCTTAGTCGATACGCTTTTTTCTGTTGTTTGGTTATCTCATCAAAAACCGATACTTCTTCCAGGATATCAAATCCTTTCAGTTTGTTTAAATGTCTGTACACGGTTGGTCGCGAGGTTTTCAATGTCGCTGCGATATCATCAACAAACCATGCTTTCATCGGATGCTTAAGGAAAAAATCTGCAAATATTTTATAGGGAATCGTCGGGTCAGAGCCTTTCGAAAGATACCCGATTTGCTCAAAGAACATCTTTGCAGCGGTATCAAAATCCTCTTCACCGGTCAGTGGCGTATTGCTGACAACTTGCATTTCAAATGTCATAGCTGGAACCTCGACACTCCCGAATACATTCTCCAATTAATAACGTTTCTTTAACAATGAAAAGGAAAAAAAATAATAAGGTAGTGAGGTAACCTTTAATTCACATTACGGGAAGATAATTTTCCAGTTCCCATTCCGTCACCTGCAGTCGATACGCGTCCCATTCCTTTCGCTTTACATGCAGGAGATTCTCGAATACATGGTCACCGAGCGTTTCTCTAACCAACTGGCTTTTACTCATCACTGCTAATGCATGCCCGAGGCTTTCCGGGAGTTGTTCAATACCGTATTTTTGCCGTTCTTCTTCTGATAGAGCATAAATATTTTTTTCAACTGGTGCTGGCGCCTCGAGCTTGTCTTCAATTCCCCTCAGCCCTGCGGCAAGCATCACTGAAAACGCGAGATACGGATTACAGGAGACGTCAGGGTTTCGTAGTTCACAGCGTGTGCTTTTTCCTCGTTTCGAAGGGATGCGGATAAGGGCGCTACGGTTCTGGTTTGCCCATGAGATGTAGGTTGGCGCCTCGTACCCGGGGACGAGTCGTTTGTAGGAGTTCACGGTCTGGTTCAGGACACCAGACAGTTCTTTAATGTATTTCAGCAGACCTGCGATGAAATGATATGCGACCGGGCTTAACTCGTTTTTATCATGAGGATCATGGAACGCATTCGTACCATCCATAGTAAAGAGTGACTGGTGTGTATGCATCCCAGAGCCACATTGCCCATAGAGGGGTTTGGGCATGAACGACGCATGCAAGTTATGTTTCGTTGCGATAACCTTTGTAATGTACTTTAAGGTGATCACACGATCTGCGGTCGTGATTGCATCAGCGTAATGAAAATTTATTTCCTGCTGCCCATCAGCACATTCATGATGTGCAGTGTACGGCTGGATACCAACCTCTTCTAACGCAAGGGAAATATCAGCCCGAACGCCTTCTGCAAGGTCGCGATGTGATAAATCAAAATACCCTGCAGTATCATTCGGTATGACTGTTGAATTCTCACCATTTTTTTTAAATAAAAAGAACTCACATTCAGGACCAGTGTTGTAGATGTAGCCGAGTTTTGCTGCTTTCTCCACCATTTTTTCTAAAATGTATTTGACATCACCTTCGAAGCGTTTCCCATTTGGCTCGAAAATATCACAGTTGAGTTTCGCAGTTTTTCGTTGTTCGACGCTTTCTGGAAGAATCACAAAACTAGCAGGATCAGGTTTTGCGAGTTTATCGGATTCCTCAATGGTTGCATATCCAGCGATTGAAGATGCATCAAAGGGCACACCCTCATCTAATGCAGACTCCAGTCCACTCACAGGGATAACGATATTTTTCGGCACCCCAAGAATGTCAATAAATTGTAATCGAACAAAAAGAACTTTTGTATCTCGGACCATTGCTAAAATAGATTCCTTATCCCACGATTTCACAGTATCGTTTCCTTTCAATTTCCTCACCCTTTTAATATCGTCATTGTGTACAAAAATAAAATATTTTTGTCACTAAGTCTGTATAATGATTATGTATTAATAGTTAATGAAATAGTACTGAACAAAAGATTTACATAGGGTGGATAAAATCAAGACATTGATGAACATAAAACTCCGCTGTCAATCATGTCATAAACGATATCCACCTTCTGAGTCGGTTTGGATTTGCAAGTGCGGAGGTTTGCTATCTTTAGATTTTCATGCACGTTTTCCTTTAGAGAATATTCAAAAGAGAAAGCCGACGATGTGGCGATACCGTGAAGCACTCCCCATCGAACACGATAAACATATCATCTCGTTTGATGAAGGATTCACTCCACTTGTTGAAGAACAGTTTGCAGGAAAAAAAGTATTGTTAAAACAAGACCATCTCTTCCCGAGTGGATCATACAAAGACCGTGGTGCATCGGTGTTAGTTAGCAAGATAAAAGAGTTGGGAGTCAAAAAAGTCGTAGAAGACTCTTCAGGGAATGCTGGTGCTGCGATTGCGGCATACTGCGCAAAAGCAAACATTGCATGTGATATCTATGTTCCTGAAAAAACTTCTGCAGGAAAACTACTGCAAATCGAACAGTACGGTGCCGTCCTTCATAAGATTTCAGGTACTAGAGAGGATACTGCAAAGGCAGTATGGCATGCGGCACAATCTACATACTATGCAAGTCATTACTGGAACCCGTTCTTTTTGCATGGAACAAAAACATGTGTTTTTGAGATCGTAGAACAACTCGGATGGAATGTACCTGATTCAATTATTTTACCGGTTGGTAATGGAACACTTCTCCTTGGAACATACATCGGATTAAAAGAATTACAACGAGAAAAAATCATTGATGAACTTCCGAAGATTATTGGGGTACAAGCCAAGAATTGTTCACCACTGGCACAGGCTTGGAAGAAGCACCATCAAATTAAAAATCCTTTCACATGGAAAGAAACCATCGCTGAAGGCATCGCTATTGCACATCCTGTTCGAGGAGCAGAAATCCTAAACGCAATACAAGAGACAAACGGTGCTATGATCACCACAGGAGAATACGAAATCACAGACGCGTTACATTCCATGCTTCGTAAAGGATATTATATCGAACCAACGTCTGCGGTGGCTATTGCAGGGTTCAAAAAATATCCGATGAAACAAGATGAAGTAGTCGTCTTGCTGTTAACCGGACATGGACTCAAAGCAAGTGAGACGATTGTGAAAATAAAATAATTTGGTTTTTTGCGAAATAAATGATTTTATTCTGAAATAAAGAGAAATTTTTAAGGTTGTATCCAGAAGAAATACTAGCAAAGTATTAAAAGGAAACAGTGATACCAAACCAACAAAAAACCGGAGGCATAGCTATGGATAAATCAGTCGAAGAATTCATGATAAAAGTAAAAGAAAAAAACCCAGGCGAGAAAGAGTTTCATCAGGCAGTTCAAGAAGTCACTGAAAGTCTCATGCCATACATTCAGAAAAACCCGAAATACAAAAAAGCAAAGATTTTAGAGCGCATGATTGAACCTGAACGTACAATTATATTCCGTGTACCGTGGTTAGATGATAAAGGAGAAATTCAAATTAACCGAGGGTATCGTATTGAGATGAACAGCGCAATTGGTCCGTACAAAGGAGGGCTTCGTTTTCACCCAAGTGTCACCTTAAGTATATTAAAGTTCTTAGCATTTGAACAAGTGTTCAAGAATAGTCTTACAACACTCCCAATGGGCGGGGGAAAAGGAGGGTCCGATTTTGATCCAAAGGGAAAAACGGACAATGAAGTCATGAAATTCTGCCAATCGTTTATGACGGAGCTGCAAAGATACATCGGCCCTGATACTGATGTCCCTGCAGGGGATATTGGAGTTGGTGGTCGAGAAATCGGGTTTATGTTTGGACAATATAGAAAAATCAGAAATGAATTTACCGGAGTGCTCACCGGAAAAGGACTGAATTGGGGAGGTAGTCTCATACGACCAGAAGCAACAGGATACGGCGCAACCTATTTCGCCCAGGAAATGTTAAAGACAAAAGGAGAGTCATTTAAAGGAAAAACCTGTGTTGTTTCAGGGTCTGGAAACGTTGCACAATACACTATTGAAAAAATAAATCAACTTGGTGGAAAGGTTGTTACATTATCTGATTCATCAGGAACGATTTATGATCCTTCTGGAATCGATGAAAAGAAACTTGCCTATGTTATGGAACTCAAGAACGTACAACGCGGCCGAATCAAGGAATACGCGGAGAAATACAAATGCGAG
>Ga0315274_10013019_pt1 | contig 11838 bp, 21 predicted proteins | sample YL17G02_20_MG_FD_203700 | JGI IMG/M metagenome (GOLD analysis project Ga0315274, IMG submission 203700) | Sediment microbial communities from Yellowstone Lake, YNP, Wyoming, USA - YL17G02_20 | ecosystem: Environmental > Aquatic > Freshwater > Lake > Sediment | place: USA: Wyoming | collected... | reverse complement strand
GTGGACCGACAGGGATTTAGTTCTCAAAAATGTAATTTAATGATTTTATATACAATTTTGCTTTGTTTTTAGCATTCGCCTTATAAAGATTTACTATACTGCAGAATATAATTCAGATAGGTTTTTGTTCTTAAGCACAATTAAAAAAATTGAAATAAGGGAAATCAGATAATATACGGACTCATTTCATCTTTTTCTTCAACTTCTCGATGTTTTCATTCAACTTTTTTAGTTCTTTGAGTAACCTTTTCTTGAAAATCATTTCAGAGATGATATCAGCTCCTTGATCCTATCAAACTCTTCTTTACTTTTGATTTTATCTGCCTCGATTAGTAAAAATCTTCTCATCTAAATTCGCCTCCTCTTATCCTCATCGGCACGTTTATCTTCAAACCATTCGTGCTGTGCTTAGTCAACATCACTATAATTGTGGGCATTTTTTCACCAATGATGTATTTTTTAACCCTTTTTGAAGTAAGTCATCATTTTAGATGTAAAAGTGTTACGCATGATTATTATATTGTTGTGGATATAAATTTGTAATGGCATACGATGAAGAGATTGAAAAAATACTCTCAGACGAGGATTGGCACTCTACCAAAGAGATCACTCGTAAGATAGCTGAGATGAGGGAGAAACTCGCTAATTGGCATCTCGTTTATAGGCAGTTGATCAAGCTGAAGGAGTGCGGTATGGTTGAGAAGATAGAGAAGCCGAGAATTATATTATGGAAGCTTAAAACTCGTTCTTGAAGGGGGTTTTCTATTTCATGTATAGCATTTTTCTATTCCATAGGCGTTAAACATTAATAAACCATTGATTTATACTTAAAATCTTTATTCTCAAATTACTAGTAAGTTACGAGTGTGAATTCACACGTAACCGAGTCGACAGACCCATTAATAAATTATTGAGGGGGTGTGAAAAAGAATGGATATAGTTTTCTCTTTGTTAATTCCTTTAAGTTTTCTTCATGCTTTTCAAAAACTTGAGAGCCACGGGAGCGATGATCCCCAACGGTTTTCTGTTAACACCGAAGAAACAGACGAGATTAAAAAGGTGAAAATATGAGAAAAATCAAAATATTTGGAAAGCAAATATCAACAGTTCTTTTGGCATTGCTATTGACGGGAGGACTAGCGAGTGCAGGATTGCTAAGTTATTATGGAATGTTAGTCGGAACAGCAAAAGTAGAACAGTCGGTAAAACTTGATGATAAGCCTTACACCGAAGTGATTACATATAATATTGGTGAATCTCCAATAGTAGCAGGTAGCTCGGATGTTGAAGGACCTCACTACTTAACTAACGGTGCAGATGTTCCAGCAACAGTCCAATTAGTAACGAGTTGCTATGGTACAGTAACAGATTGTACTGGAATTACAACAAAATACATAAATAAATTACATCTAGAGAACAAAGACCCAACAGCTTGGACAGTAATAGCAGGAGATGGAATAGAAGCAGACTTGACATATGAAATAGTAGGAGAAACATTCAACTACGAACTTATAGCAACAGGTCTTACACCAGGCAAGGAATACAAACTGATATACTATGGAGATGAGGAAAAGAGATTCGTAAATTGGGATGGGGATAATCCAGGAAAACTTTTAGGAACGTTCACGGCAGATGGAGTCGGCAAGATAACTTACAGTTACAGCTTGGACATAGGAATGAATTTACCAAGTGGAAATGATTGGAACATCAATCCAAATCCAGACTATTGTAACAAAAATAATGGATTTGATAGCTATATACACTGCAAGGGTGCAAAAATATGGTTAGTTCCATCAACAGATTACGATGGTGCAAAATTAACAGCATGGAATCCAACAACTTATCTGTTTGAAACAGACTTAATCTACTATTTCGATTCAGCCACAAACACAATAACAGTTCCAGCAAAAGGAAGAGTAGACTTCTACATAAAAAATAGCTTTGCAATAAATCTAATACCAGACACTTACACGATAACAACAGAAATAAAACCAGTATAAGCATAGAAATAACTAACTTAGTAAACCAACCAAAATATGGCTTTCTTTTCTTTTTTATTTTTAAAAACAGAATTGGAAATCTAAAATGAAACAAAAGGAAATAACTTTATTGTTAGGTTTATTTTTACTCCCTACTATAGCTCAAGCTGTCCCCTTCAAAAATCTCATTTTAACACAAACCTTCACCACACCATTCTATGCTGGTGATACTCAGACGATGATAGTTTCATTCGATAGTGCCAATTTTAGAAACTTCACTGTTGATATCAACATAACGGAAAGCAGGAATCAATATCCAGTATGGATGGATGATTTCTCTCTTGATGTTTACTTGAATAACTATCCTATGATATGTGATGAGGAATACAATGGCTCTTTCCACTGCAAAGAAGAGGTACCAATTCATATGAGAGAATCCCAGAATATTCTGACAGTAAACGCAACCCCAAAAATAAACCTTTATCCATCAACCTATAACTTCACATTAACGCTCAATGCAGAAATAGGGTTTACAGCAGAGGGTACGGGTTGTGTCTGGGAAGAGGTTGAGAGATGTTTGGGAAGATTTTGCAGAACTAGGAAGATGTGGATATGTAAACCAGCAATACTTTTCACCGATGAAGATAAACTCAAACTGGAGATGGAAGATAAAGTCTTGGAGTGGGATATCGAGCGATACCAATACAGAAGGTGGTTTGAGAGTTATTATGGGGTCAGTGAAGAATGGAAACGGTTTAATGCATACGTTCTATGGGATACGTGGGTTTATGCTCACGGGTCTGAGGCTTCTTTCTCAGGAAATTTATCATAAATTAAAATATTTTTTAACACAGAATCAGACAAATTTTTGTTCTAAAGATTTATGTTACTGGAGAATATAATTCACTACTTTTTACTTACCTAATACATCTGCTAATATTTCAACTCCTCTTCCTTTCCCAGTTTCGATTTTTTTTCCTGGTTCTTTATTTTTTTTACTTGTCTCGATAACAAAATCGGGGCTCAGTAGCCATAAAAATCTACCTTTCTTTAGTGGATCAAACCGTTTACCGATAATTCCTATTTTTTCTAAACTTTGTAGAGCATATTCAAACTTATCATAACTAGGAATATACACTTTCTTTGATTTTAGATTCTTTTCAAGTTCTTTACGAATTTTTAATGAAGTTTTTCCTCCTTTTAAATTAATGTTGGGAATGTTCTTCTCATTTATAAAATCTGGAAATAGAGATGCTTTATATTCTATGAAATTGTTTCTAATTTCTGTAGTCGTTAAAGGACCTTTGGTGTTTAAAATCATAATTATTTCATTTTCTAATGGTATTAAAATTTTAGATAAAATATCTATGTTTTCTCGAATCTTTCGTGCCAGAGGTGTAGTTTCTATCCCAACTTTTCCTTTCTTCTTTTGATCATAGCCAGTAAATGTCATTTTTATCAATCCTATCAAAACTTAACAAATCACTAAATATAAATAGTCGTTTTTACATAAATATTCATAATATTGTTGGATTTGTTAGGAGATAAAAGGATATGCAAAAAACAATCGGTGTGTCATTATCACAAGAATCTATCCAAAGATTACACAAAATAAAATCTGAGACAGGAATTCCTATATCCAAAATCCTTGAAAAATCATTCGAAAAGGTTCATGGTGATTAGAATGGATATGGCGGATAAAATCATTCAAAAAAAACCAAAATGGTTACGAATTCTTGAAGAGTTTAACTGTTTTGAGGAAAATAAAAATGTGATTGGTGATAAAGATGGAGACACTAGAGACTCTGATCGGTAAATTTTGTAAGATTCTTTTTTATGATGGATTTGCAGATCCAAAGAATGTAAGATCCATTAAGGGCGACTTAATTTCTTTCGATGATGACTTTATCAAAATCAAAACCCTTCAGAATGAACTTATTCTTAGCAAAAACTCTGTGATTAAAATTTTTCCTATAATCAGAGAGGAGAATAACCATGAATTTTAAGAAATGGATCAAGATAACTGAAGATTCTGGATTTGGTTTTTATGTAGGTGATACTGTTGCAGTCTTCACTTACTCTCGCAAAGTTGGAAGAGAATGGATCAAGGGCCAAAAATTCATACTGCCTTTAGCTGTTGCCAAAAGGGTTCTAAAACCTGAATATGGGGGCGACATAAATGAATGAAGTCAAAACAGAAAGTATTGAAAGATGGATTAAAGCAAGGATAAAATTAGGAATAAATAATCCAGATGAAATCCTAAAAGACATTATTAAAGAGAGACCAGAAGTTCAATATGACCAGAGAGCGATAGGAAGAATCTGTACAATAGCTAAACAGTTACTACAAAAACAAGAAACCAAAGATAAAGAAGTTGAAGAAAAGGATCAATGGACTCCTGCGTTGGATGATGAAACTTTTAAAATGATTCATCCAGCAATAGATTTTTCAACAGATATTTGTTATATAGGAACAAGAATACCATGTAAAAGCAGTAACACAGAAAGAATAAAGTTGAAGTATGTTTTGATTTCTGAGAATGGTGAGATTTTACCGTTAAATTCTGATACACTTGCTGAAAAAAACATTGAACTTGAAACAGAAATAATGAATTTTAAACCAAGATGGAGTTTTGCATCTATCAACCAGTTTACCAAGAACCCAAAGATTATAGAAGAAATTAACATAACAGAACTTTTTAATGGTATTAGAAGTCAATTAGTTTATTACATTTATTTTGAGGAAGAGGAACTTTACGATATCCTAAGTTGTTGGATAATAGGCACATACTTTTACAAATTATTTGGTAAATATCCATACTTCCAATTGAAAGGTATTCAAGGATCTGGAAAAACCAAGACTGCAAAGACGGTTGGTTGGACATCTTTTAATGGGCAGTTAGGTTTAGATTATTCCAGGTCGAGTATTTTTAGAACTGTACATTCTACCAGAGGAACTCAAATTATAGACGAGAATGAGGCACTAGGTACAAGAAGTGAAGCAAAACAAAACATTGAGGATTTATTAAATAGTGGTTTTGAGGATGGTATCCCAGTACCTAGAGTTGAAAGAATTAAGGAAGATGGAATAGAAAAGTTTGTTACAATCTATTATGAAGTTTACTCTCCTAAGTTTATTGCTAACATAAAAGGAATTTCTAAGGCTTCTACATCTGAAAGAACCATTGAAGCTACGATGGTTAAATGCGGGAAAAAGGAACAGGGTAATAGAGAACCAGAATTTAACGATCCACGATGGCAGAGCATAAGAGATACCCTGTATTACTGCACCTTCAAATACTGGAAAATCATTAGAGAAACAAAAGAGGAAGTAAAGAAAGATATTGAGAGTGAAATAACTTCAAGAGATTTGGATGTTTGGTTACCTATTCTAACGATTGCAAATTTAGTTGGAGATAGTGTTTATAATAAAATAAAAGAAGCTTCAGAAAAATTCATCAAACAAAAGAAAGTTGAAATTGCAGAGAAATCAGATGAGGCAAGATTGTTAAAAATCTTTCTAAAAAAGGATATATTTGAGGAAATCTTTAATGCTAAATTGAAAGACAAAGGATATGACACATATTTAGATGATGACATCGACAAGACTCCAAAATATCGTGTCAAAGACATTACAAACTATCTGATTGGAACTCTTAAATGGAATCCTACATACAACACTGAAAGATCAATCGGGAGAAAAATAACTACTCTTAAATGTTTTGTTAAAAAGGGGAGTGACGGTGAGGGTATATGGTATCAGTTTACTCCTGAGCGTTTAGAAGAGATTAAGGAGTCTTTTGGTTGGGAATTTGAGGAGGAGGATAAAAATGATTCTTAAGTTTCTTAAGTTTCTTAAGTTCTATACGACACTTTACACACACTATGTACGCACACGGAACTTAGATACTGTCGAGTGTAACTTAAGAAACTTAAAACTTAAGTATGGTGTTTGAGATGAATGAAGTCATAACAATTCAAGGAATAAGAGAACTTCAAAAAAAGAATAGACTTGACTGGCCCGATAACTGGAAGGAACTGATAGACGATTACCTGGATAAAAAGATGAAAATGATACTGGTTAAGCGAAAGAGGGGCATGGATACTACTTATGAAGAATCCTTGTTGATGGAGGTTCACGAATTTTTAAAGAAGGTTGATTTAACATGACAACAATTAACGATTTTGTAGGTAGCGAAAAGGTTATCAAACCCTCAAAGAATGAATTGAACCCAAGATATGACAAAAATGGAATAAGAATCGAAACTGAAGAAGAAATTGAAAATTGGAAAAAAATCTGAATGAGGTAGGGTAAAAGAGTGAAAGATTATGAAAAACGATAAATGTAATACACGTTGTATGCAAAAAGATGTGAAAAAGAAAGAAACTGATATACAAAACCCTTCATCTGTATATCCAATTTCTATTCGAGTTGAGAAACAATTCTTGGACAGGTTTGATGAAGTCACAGGCTATTTCGCTTACAATCGAACTGAGGGAATAAAAGAAGGCATGAGAATGCTCTATGATAATCTGATCAAGAAGAAGTTGAAGATTGAGAAACTAAAGAGATAAAACCCGATTATTTTTTTTAGGTGTTATTTCCTTTTCGACTTCTCTCAAGATTTCATATGTCTTGAAGGTGTAATTATTCCAATTCAACTTTTCGCCCAACAAACTTAAAGTTCGTTGCCTAAAGGCTATAATCATATTTGCGATCAATTTTGGTTTTCTTACTCTCAAAAACGAGATGAACTCTAACAGAATCCTCCTTTCTAATTCTGTCCGAGCTTTTTCTTTCTCTGCCTTAGCTTCCTCTAAATCTGGAATTTTAATCAACTGTCACTAGTCCAGAATAGCTTGATCTGTATGGATTCGTAGTTTGAATAGGTTCAATCCGTCTAGGCATTGGTGCATACGTTGGCTGTACCATTCTCAAGGGCGAATGTATTCCAGGAAGCCATCCCTTGGCCCAGGCATACATGATTCCTGCACCTACACAGATTCCGATTCCAGCTCCTACCAAAGCATTTGTCGTGCTTTCTTTCATTTTCTAACCTCCTAATTAATTGATGGCTGCCAGTGGCGTTGAAGCGCACTGACGAGCCGAAGTGAAAATTCTCGCTACGGATCCCAATTCTTGTCCAGCACTAAGTACCTAATAGCATAATTTTTTAATCCTTTTGAAATTTCAAATTTCCGTCTCCACTTCAGACGGTATTAAAAGTCTGCCATCCTTAGTTATCGCTTTTTTCTGATCTTCTGCTGAAAGCCTGTTAAATTGATCAATATTAATTTGTTTGTAGTGTTTTTTGCTGTCTGATGCCTCTAATTTATTTGGAATGAATTTTTTGTTTTTCACAGTCCCACCCATTATCGATACATTGATCAAATCGTCCCAATCTTTCCCACTTTTGTCAATCCCTACAGCCTCTTCTTCAAACTCTTTGTTGAATCTTTCGACAGGCATATTGATAGTGTTTAACCCATGAACAATTTTGTATTCAAATTTTCCACTTTCTGATCTAGGTATTTTTTGGGGTTTTGGTGGCGGCATCTTCCTGGGTAGTCCCTGAGCCAGTCTTTCTAGTTGAATTTCTGCACTGGGTGTTACCCATTTACTTTCATCTTTCATCAAAACCTCTTGATAGTAATTTTCCAGCTCTTCACCTTCTAAAAATTCTAAACACATTTTCTATCAGTCCTCCTCACTTAAATTGACTAAATCCTTGAATTGTAGTTCTGGTTCTTTAGCTGCTTCAGTCTGCTCAGTTTGTGGTTGCTCAATCTGTTGCTGTCGCATTTTTTGGATTGTTTCATATTCTTCGGGTGTGATAACTGTTTGTGGTTGTTGTGGTCTCTCTATAATTTCATTTATCTTGCTTTCTGAATCCCTTGTAAATGAGACTTGTGGTTTTTGGGGCATTTGTACAGTCTTGATCTTGTCACCTACAGCTGCTCCCAGTTGTTGCATAAATACCTGGCCTCCCATAGAGTCTCCGAAAGAACTTATGATTTGTTCTGCTGGACTCTTTTCCTCCTTCCCTTTCCATTTTTTAGCGAGCAGATCCCCGACTTTAATCAGGTTTGTCAATTCCCCAGAAATATCTTTCTTCTCTGCCAATACTTGAATAAGCCTATCATTTGCAGATGCGTACTGCGTTAGTAGTAATGGAATTGTTGGGTCTGGTTGTGGTTGGTTTGGTTCTCTTTTTCTGCGTCTCTCTTCGGCTCGATCATCTATTTTGTCCATAAACATTAGCTCTCGATAACTAGGAACATCGTCTTTTTTCTCGTGACCATCTGGGCTATAAGCTTCGTTCATCATTCGCATCTTCAACTGAAGAATCTTCATTCTTTCTGCGAATTTGGCTAATTCATTGAGGTCAAAATTTGTATTGTCTCCAAAAGTACTGATACTATTAGAATCCGATTCTTTTTTTAGTTGTTCCAACTCTGCATCCCTTTTTGCAAGTTCCAGTGCTAGTTGTCGTTTGTTGTATGTATCATAAGTCGAAACTTTCTCAATGAAGTGTTGAGCAGCTTCAGGCGTTGGCTGCGAAGTATTCTCAGTTGAATCATCAACGATATTTCTAGCTAATTGTTCAACTTCATTCAATGGTGTCAAACCAGTTTTACTGAGTGGAATCGTTAATTCCTTTTTCATCGATTTTAATGTTTCACCAATATTGTCAGGATTTTTCCTACAATATTTTTCGTGAAGTCTCAAACCACTTTATACGGACTAGGATTAGTTATCAAAGATGCCATCTTATTGACTATTCCCGAGTCTTTCGTAAGTGGTTTGTCACAATATTGACAATTTTCATTGCGTTCAACCATATACTCTCCTCTTAACTTTAGAAAAAGTCTGACCTGCTTTTTCGGAGAGCTAACGAACTATTTCCCGAGAGACATTAAAAATGAAAGATCCACCCACACGAGATTTCTATGCGAGCTCTAGTGAATAATAATTATTCGTTGGTTTTTAAATAGTTTTTTATTTTTGGCTCTGTAAACTGTCGAGGTCCTAAAATATGTGTGTAAACCATCGGGTCTTGAATGAAAAGAGAGAATTTTTAAGCCTTTATTTGATAATTATAATTATGGGCATCAGTATAATTTTGCTAGTATTAATTGTATTTTCATTATCTGCTTCCGTATTTAGTCCAAAGCTTGCAATAGCAGAATCAACACAACAGAATTACATTGATGTCAATTATGCCAATATAGAAGGTGTTAATGTTCCTATTACGACTTACGACTATTTTGCTCAGTTGTATGAGGTCAAATATACTCTTACGAATTCTTCTGATAATCTTATTTTAAATTTTTCCTATAATGCAAACCCAGTTCAATATCTAATAAAACCGTCAGCTAATTGTATTCCTCTTACAGAACCATTTTTCATATTCTACAGAATAATGGGTTATAAATGCAATTTTGGACAAGTTAAAGCTGGCAATATACTTGATATAATTTTTCACAATGCAAAATTATTCGGTTTTATCTGAGAAAAAATATAAAATTCCAACTAAAATATCATAAAACTCGAAATTATTATGGGTGGGATTAATATGGTAACTAAAGGTAAAAGTAAAAAACTAATCGTATATCAAGATAAGGGAAATAAGGCTTTCTTTATACGATCTACAAGGATAGTTAACGGAAGATATATAATAAAACCAATTGAATACGGTAAGGCACTAACACCAAACGCAAGTGATTCGGAACTTGGAAAATGGATAAGGAAAATTCTAAAAAATTGTGATTAAGACCCTCAGTTTACACTCTATTTTGAAGACCCTCACCGTTTACAGAGCCTTATTTTTCTATATCAAAGTACTTGACAGACAGAGTACTTGGAGTATATACTTTAGAGGATACTTCAAGTACTTCAGTCTTTTATTTTATATCTGTTAAAAAGAGAAACCGAATTCTTAGTTGACTTTGAAATCTGTTTTTGCATAGCTGAACCACGATTGAACCCAATCAAAATGACGCTGTGAGAGAAAGTTCACTCTTTATTTTTGTTTTTCTTCTAATTTTTTGATCCGATCTTCTAGCTGATTGCAGTATTTCTCGAATTCTATAAAACCTTTTACGAGGGTTGCATGCTGTACGAGATCAAACATTTCATTCCATTCTTTTCTATCCATTTTTTTCACCTCCTGTCTAAATTGATTTTATTTAATACTTTTTCTGCTGTTTTTGTCATTCTTGGTTTACAACCAATACACCATTGACCATTCTCTGCGAATCTTTCTTCCTGACATTTTGGATGATACATATGCCCCCAACCATTTTCACTTTGGACAGAAGCGTCTCCTTCATAGATTGTTTCTTTACAGACAGCACATACATGATCTTGTCTTGCTACAACGAATTTCATTTTTTATCATTCCTCCTTTTTAATTGAGATCATCGAAATAATTCTATTTCTCCTTATACTATAGGGACGTACTTAACTACTCTACAAAAAGTGCTCTACCTGGCAGAGCATTAACTCATTTTTTTGTATCCCATCTCTCCCAACCTTTTTCGATAAGCATCGTCGAACCATTTCGCTTCTAGCATTTTATCTTGTATTACACTCGCTTTTTGCAATCTTTGTTCGATTAATTCTGTCATCTCTTTCCTTAAACTTTCAACTTCTGAATCGGTTATTATTAAAGGCTTACCACATTTTACATTCTCGCAATACAATGATCCAGGAGAAGATTTAACGCCACACCACTTGCACTCGATGAACGCCTCTACTTTATTTTTTTTCACATCCTCAAAACCATTGGAACCTAGTACTGCACCGTCCAACTCCGTGAAGGAAAATTTAATATAGCGATCCGCGACTCTGCTCGTCTGGGACCACCCAACGATGGATTTTAACATCGGTCCCGATAAGTTTGGTGATTTCCCAAGTTCCGTGATCCTGCCTTTTCTTAGGGAATACATGCAGACATCCTTCTTTATCCCCGCTCTTTCCGCGAGGACTTTTAATATCTTGTTCCCACCGACGTTGCCGAGCCTTACCCATGTAGTGCCTTTCTTCTTATTGTCCTTGATATTGCTAGTCGTCCATGTAGTGTTATTCCCTGTTTTCTTTGAGAAGCAAGTAACCCACAAAGGATAATCGTTCTCTTTTTGCAATGGATGGTTCCTCAGCCAGTTCCTCAACGGCTCGACGGAAGAGACAAGTCTACACTGCCGCTTATCTTTTGTACCCCTCAAAGAGACGATGGCCCCCTTGTTATCAAAAGTTATGTCGGAATAATTTATATTCAGGTTCTCTTCGGGCCTTCCAGTACTTTCATAACACAGCCAGACAAAAGCCTTGTGCATGGGGTTCAATGCACATTGGGCCATCCTGATAATCTCGTCCCTGGTGATCATGTCATCAAACGACAGTTCTCTTTCATCCCTTTTGGGGATGTTTGCCGTGATCCATCTGACTCTTTCAGGATAAAAACGAGGTTCGTCCACACCTTCCAGCCACCGATAAAAGACTTTCAACGTCAGCCTGAAGTTCTTCTTCGTGGATGGACTCCATGATTTATTTTCGTTCACTCTCGCTACTACTTGCTTCAATTCTTCTTTTGTCAGTTCATTAAAATCTTTCTTGATCCATCTCAACTTGTTCATCTGGAACAGAGGATAAACGTATTTAATCATAGTATTGGGAGATTTATTCCGAGCTTTCAGATCATCGACAAAGGAGTTTATCTTTTCTTTGTTTATTCCTGGAATGTCGGACTTTTCAACGTTGTTCAGGAGGTTCTGCAGCTTGCTTTCGTATTCCATAGTCTATAGATATATCGTGTAACTATTAATAATTTGTGATAGAGTGGACCGACAGGGATTT
>Ga0315274_10013018_pt1 | contig 11839 bp, 13 predicted proteins | sample YL17G02_20_MG_FD_203700 | JGI IMG/M metagenome (GOLD analysis project Ga0315274, IMG submission 203700) | Sediment microbial communities from Yellowstone Lake, YNP, Wyoming, USA - YL17G02_20 | ecosystem: Environmental > Aquatic > Freshwater > Lake > Sediment | place: USA: Wyoming | collected... | reverse complement strand
AAGATTCATTTTTATGCCACTTTAAAAAAATCCTCATTTCATCTATTACAAGAGAAACGTATTTATCCGAACGAATAACCGCTTCTCTAATAATTTTAAATGATGGATACCACGATTTTTCTTCTGCTAACTCATTTCTTTTTGCCCATGCGTCTAATCGTTCAGCAACATTATTTGTATAGCCAGTAACGTAGTATGGATGTGTCTCATTAAATAGTCTTTTGTATCTTTTCACGAAATTAACTTACCTTACAGTATCATACTTCTTTTTCTTTTGTGTTATTTCATTAGGAGTTTCTCCAGTTACAGGATATTCTGGAATCATATTTGGATCAAAATCGGTTGATTGCACACCAGATACATCGATTTCTTCATCTAATTCTTCATCATCAGAAAAAGGTTTATATGGTTCCACACTTCCGAAAATTGGTTTATAGCGGTCTTTATCTTTGAATATGCTTTTGTATGGTGGTTCAAAGGACTCTTTCAAATAGTCTTTACAAAGTGCCTCTACAATTCCCAGAACGTAAAAATTATCTTGTTCCTTTCCCATTGCTTCGCTTTCTTCGATTGCTATAGGAATAAACTCCTCTTCAATAACCCCCACAGGTATATCATATTTTCTCGATAATTCTTGTACGTTCATTTTAATCCTCATTATTAAACATTTTTTAATTTTTACAAAAAATTGCTTGACTTTTTCTTTATATATGTGTATTTTATCATTATCAGATTAAGGAGATAGTAATGGAAAATCAACTCTGTCCAGTATGCGGTAAAGAACTAAAATTTCATACTGGAATCAGTCGTCCAGAATTTTATTCATGTCCCGCTTGCAATAAACTCTATTTATTGCGAAACGCCCTCCTCAAACTCTGGGAATAGTACTATTTCAAATATATTCTTGGAGCTTCCTTTGGATCAAACTCTGTTACAACGTCAAGTGTTTTTTTAGATACTTGACGTTCTTCGTTGTATAGAGCATCTTGTGATAACTCCATAATACTATGGGACATCTTCTTATCTGGAAAATCCAATATTACTTGACTGTATTTTTTACCATTATCAACCATTCCTGAAGCCCACCTTTGTAAATAATCTTTAACTTTTTTTGTCATCCTAAATATGTTCACTGAATAATGATCATCCCTCGAATAATATCGTATTCGTATCCAACCTTCACGTAAAAGAGCAAGAATTATTTTTTCCCGTGCTTTTCCTTCATCTTCCACATTTTCTCCTTCACTAGTATAAATAGCCTGAATTTCTTCAGGATTGGCACCATACGCATAAGGATTTGCTACAACCTTTTCGATATGTTTTTCATTTCCGTCTAATGGAAGTATTTTACCATTGGGGCTTATCCAATACGCATCTGCTTTTGGTATATCTTCAAATAATTTTTTGTATCGTTTCATATTACTCTTTCGTAAAATAATTATATTTTAAAATATTGTTTATTATTCCTCTATTTTCCCATCTACTTTTAGATGTAACACTTTCTTGTAAAATATGCATAATTCTTTGCAAAACTTCTTTTTCAACTTCATTTAAAAATTCTGTTGTATCTTCTTTTGAATTATAATGAAGTTTTTTTCCAGTTTTGGAATCAATAATATACCCATTTTTAAATTCGGCATCCTTCATTTTATCATCAAAAAAAGGAATAATAAATTTTTTTCCTTTTATTTGATTATACAAATCTTGTGCAGAATCTTTTGTATGGAATACTTTTCTAATAGATATGGTTTTATAATTATTATTAGTCAAAGAGGGTATATCTTTATTTGCCGTTTCAAGATAATAATACTGAGATAAACCAAATCCCTCTGTTTCTCCATAAATAACAGATTCTTGCCCATATTTAACTGCTAAATCAAGTAATTCATTTTTTGTAATATTTGCAATAAATACGGGATGTTCAATTGATCCATATTTACCTTTATCCGGTTGAGAATACCCGTGATGGTATTTCGCCAAATATTGTTTAAATTCTTTAATTCGTATATCATTTTCTAAATTAGATAACTTCTTACCCATTGGATTTTCAGCGGTCATAATTCCAAAAGTTTTAACTGTTGGAACCAGCCCCAACATAATTTGTGCTACTCGTGAAAAACCCGATTCCGTAAACATTTGTTTATATCTTTTCATATATCAATCCTTAGTTTATATTTATTAGTATAATTTTTACATTTTCTTTGGTTTACCATAAATTTCAATCACTTTGGCAATATCTATGCTGGATGGTAATATATTACCTATTGCCACGGGACTTAGAATAACTGGTTGTCCATTTATAGAAAAAGAGTAATTTGAATAATGCATAACAGAATTGTAATCATAAGGAAATTTTCGGTACTTATATAAAAAATCATATTCCGGTCGTAACTCAAAACAAAAACGATCTTCTGGTGCAACATTTTCATATTGTACGGTTATATAAATATTCCTGTCTGGACGCTGATGTTCATGTAATAATCCAATAACATGACCCAGTTCATGTATAATAATTGCTTGACTCATAACTCCAAACTTCATACTTGGAAATAAACCAAATCCAACATATGACTCACTACTCAAATTTTCCCTATCCCTATCTTTTCTTATTTGTAAAACAAAAACATCATCCTGACAGGTCACGCATTCTACAAATTTGACTTTGGTTCCATATTCCCACTCTTTCATATATGTTTTAACAGTTTGTTTTTCGGATTCAGTAAATGAACTTTGAAAATAATATACAACTCTACCTCCCGGCCATCGCTGAACTACAGGAACAAGCATTTTACACGTACTTGAACAGAAAATAAAAAATAGCACAAATAATATAAAATATTTTTTCATAAAAAATTATTCCTCATTGTGATTATTATTAGTATTATGGTTCGCTTCTTGCTTCAATTTAGGAATAATTCTGTACGTCTGTGAATCAAATACAAATTCAACTGTTGCTAATGGCCCATCGTTTTGTTTTACAATTGACAGTTTCAAAATATCCTCTTCCAAATCCCACATTTCTCTATCAGCGTGTGTGGGAAATAATCTTTTTTTCATAAAAGTATTTCTTTGACCAACAATAACAGCACGATTTCTTTTAGCAAAAGCTGAAGAACCAAAAATATCTTCAACAGAAAAATGCATACCATCAATTGATTCTGGTGTTGCTCGTCTATCTCGTAATTTATTCTCATTTAGCTGTAGCGCATTTAATGCAAATACATTATGCTTCCTCAATATAAAGTGCAATTTATTTATTGCTATTTCCATTTTATCTGGATTCATACCTGAAAAGTCTTCTACTAAATCTAGCGTATCTATATAAATTATCATATATTCGTCTTCTGGTAAAACACCCATCTTTTTAAAATGTTGTTTTGCTTTATATAAATAAGCATCTAATTTATCAAGTGTTAAACTTTTTTCTTCTGGGTAATGAATATAGTTTTTTAAATCTCGATACTCCTGAGCATATCGCATCATTTTAATTTTTTGTTCACGAGAAATATCTGGATTAAATAAATCTGTATTTGGCATTCTTCCTTTAATACAAATATATCTATCACATACCGATGTTAATCCCATGTCAAGAGAAAAATAAATACAACATATGTTCTTGTTTAAATTGTGTACAAGACTATTCATCAAAAATACAGTTTTTCCTAATCCAATGTGTAGTGCTATTGACATCATTGTTCCCGGTTCACCGGCATATGTCAAATATTTATCAAGTTCTGGAATACCAATAGTTCTTTTTTCTTTTCCATCCCATCGTTCCTGTAACTTTTCCTTATGTTTATCAAAAATATTATCGAATGACAACAAATCGTTTTCGTTTCCTTCAAGTTCCAAAATAATGAGTTGCAATCCCTCATTGAACTTTTTTAACTTTTCAAGACTCAAATCACCATTTGTATCAAGATGTACAAAGGCATCACCAGTGAGTGTTTTGAGACTTTTTTGTTTTAAGTAATCATGATGAAGTCTTTTAACCACTAAGTTAATATTTGTGAAATCAGTATAAGAATCATATAGTAATCTCAATTCATTATATTCGATTGTAGCATCTATACGCTTACACTCATCAAACAATAAATCAAGACCAATGACTATATTAGAATCTGATTGTGATAGATTACTGATTGCTTGATATATTTTTCGCAGACGCGCATTAAGAATATATTCTGGTTTTATCAAAATATAATCTTTATGATTTTCCTTCCACAGATATGCAAGAAATTTCTGTGAATTCTCTATAAATAAATCTTTAACTTGTAATGGTTTCGATTCTGTCATTTAACGATATCCTTTTTTCTTTCCTAGAAATGAATTTTTTTGTTCTTGTTTAGTTACCATGAATGTTTCAAACGGTATTCCTAAATTCTTATAATAATAACGTAATGCTTTAATGTTTCTACTACATTTTCTTACTATATCGTTTATATCACATTCAATATCAACAAAATCTGCAAGCTGAAAATTAGTAAGTATTTGTCGTTCTGCTTCAAATAATTTTGCTTTCCATTGTTTTGGATAATCTTGATTCCATAACTGCTTATACATTTGTACAGGATCATCAAAAGTTTCAATAATATGTAATAATATTTTTTTATCCAAATATGGTACAGCATTAGGAATACTATCAGATGTATCACCGTGTAATGCTTTATACATCTTTACTTTATTTCCAATAGGACTAAAACCATATTCTTCAATAAATTTATTTTCATCTATTATATCTACATAATTATACCAATGTACATTCTTGTTAATATTTCTTGCCCAATCCATATCTGCTGAAATAACTAATGCACGATTGAAGTCATTTAATTCCAAAGATTCAAGAATTGGTTTTGTCAAATCATCTGCTTCTAACTTCTCTAAATTTGCCAATCTAAAATTATCAGAATAATTTTTCAGAATTTCCATAAGAACATTAAGAGTGTTAAAAATTTGTTTCTCTGGTTTTTTTGCTAATCGTGCGTGTTTATAATCATCTGAAATCAATTGTCTAAAATTCAATTCTGATTTTGGATTATCGAAAAGTAAATAAATAATAGAAGAATTTGTATATGAAAAATCATACATCAGTTGGTTCAATCTTTTAATAAATTGCTCAATACCACCTGTATATACAACTTCTTTATTTACAAATATCTCTTTAACATTGTGGTAGAGACTTCTCCACAACAAATTTGTACTATCTATCAAAATATACTTATACTTCATTCAAGGATTCCTTATTTTCAAATATATTTCCAATAACTTCTACTTGACAATGTCCATATTCAAAAGCTAAAAATTGTATCACATCATTCTCTTTATATTTTAAAGCAAAACAAGCATCAAATTCTCGCCAAACAATTTCAAAAATTATATCTTTTGTAGTTCCTTTTATTATATCATCAATATATCCTTTTCCTATAACAATATCACTTTCATACATGTCTTTTCCCTTTTTATCTTTTAGTCCAGTGCATTGCATTAAAATATAATTTTTATTTTCTTCTGGATTCCATCCCCATTCAATACAAAATTCAGGTATATCAAATCCGTATAACATTTCTTTAAGATAACCATCCCAAACTCTAAATTTAATTTCTCTATTCATGTTATGTTTCCTTATTTATAATATATAATAAATTTTTAAAAAATATCACAATAAATGTATTTTTCCTAAAATAAAATCATCAAATTTTTGTCTGTCTTTGAAATTAAAAGCACTTGCAGCCTTATGTCCTCCTCCTCCCCAAATCTCAGATATTTGAGTAGTATCAAAATTTCCCAAAGACCGGATACTTATATGGAGGCTGTCTTTTTCATATGTATTCCAAATCGTCATATAATCAACTTTTTCCTTATACTCTTTCATTAAAAAGTTTGCTACAAGACTTACCTTAGTTTTAGCAGAAATAAAAGCATATTTGTTTCCTTGTCCATCTACTCGAAATTGAATTTTTTGTTTACATTCTTCGTATTGTTTTTTTAATTTATCTTTTGCTTCTTCTATTTTTTTAAGTTCAAAATCTGTAAAAAAAAGTTCTTTTGATTTCTCTGCTTTGGCTAAACAAATATTAATAAATTTTTCATGCTTCTCCGTTTCTGAAGGAGGAAATGCACTATATAAAACTCGTTTCCAATCAACGTGACCAAAAAGAGAAAATTCAAACTCTAATGCTTTTTTCCATGCTAGTGATGTATCTATCCATAAATCATAAATATTTGTTAATTCAACCATTTCATCCAACACTCTGTTTTTACGTAAACCTTCTGAAAGCAAATCATAAAATATTTTTGTACCACAGCGTGTATTATCAAAATAATACGAATTTTTCCAATTATTTAAATACTTATTACTGGTTGCGTGATGATCACAAACAATGATTTCCTTGCTCATATTTTGTAATCTTTCGCACATAATTTCAGTTGGTGCTAAATCTGTAAAAATAATTATATCTGCATTTTCTATATCTTTCCAATCTAAATCTGGAAAATCTTTATCTGCAAATAATTGATACGTAAGAGATTGACAAAAGTAATCAAGATAATATCGAGCCACAACAACATTCATTACACCATCAAGATCATTATGGCTGGCTAGGTATATCTTTTTATTTTCAAATTCTTTTAATATCACTTAATACCATCCTTTTTCCATTTATATATCCCATGAAAAGTAATTACTATATAACAACTAAATAATATTATAGATGCTATATCTTTTATCATTGAAAAGTGTATTATCCAAAAAACATTACCTATTTGCCATAGATAATATCCTTGAATCTTTTTGTTATTGACAAACCAATATCCAGATAGACTACATATTATGCCTATGATACTGAATATGTTCATATTATTCCTCTTAACAAATTCTTCAATTCTTCGTCTGTTATTTCTTTTCCAAGCTTGTCGTTCAAATCCATTCTATTCATAGAACGCTGATATCTCAAGTTGTCTATCGTCTCGGGATACGTAAAAATTTCCACCAAGGCATCAGAAGTATTATTGATACGAAAATGCCTATCTAGCGCTTGACGGCAGAGAGTTGCATCATTGCTAATTGAATAAAAAATAATTCTATGACATTGCTCATTCCAGTTACCACCAGCACTTGAAGTCATAAAACTTAAAAATGCCAACTTACATTTCTTGTCTGTATTAAATCGTATCCGTTTCTCTTCTCTTGCTAATTCTTTATCTTTTCCTTCAGTATTTCCATGTATTATTATTGGATTATATTTTTTATATCTCTCATAAAACATATCAAGATTATGTGGGTGTTGACAAAATACAATTAACTTTTCATCATTTTCAACTACATACTCATTTATTTTATAGTCAAGCATTTGAAGTTTAGGGTCTTTTTCTATTGTCCATGCTTTTAGTATACTATTTATTTTATCATTATCATATGTATTTTTTTTAAGCATTTCAATATTATCAATTATCGCATAAACCATGTGAAATTTCATAAGAATCATTTTCCAAGTTATCACATTAAATTCATCTTCTAATTTTTTTATCTCCTGTGATAGTATCTCCCTATACAAATCTTTTTGCATCTGAGTAAATGATAAGTATATTGGTTTCAATACTCGTTTAAATTTCATTTCAGGAATATCTTCTTTTAAACGTTTCAGGAATAAATTATCTTTCAATCTATCCAATATAATATTTACATTCTTTTGATTATATGCATGAATATTATATGGCCCATATTTATCACCTATATAATCTGATATCCATATTTTAAAAGCATTTTCAGACATTGGAATGAGACTCCTATCAAGCATGGTGGCATTTGAGTAAACGTGCTCAACTTTATTTATAAATGGAGTGGCAGTGCAAAACATCCTGTAGGAAAAATCTGGTAAGATTGATTGTAATGCTTTTGTTTTAACAGCAGTTAAATGCTTTCCCCAATGGCTCTCATCTGCTAATAAAAATAAATTCTTTGCATTCCATTCTTGTTTTATATCTACAAACTTTTTCCATCGAATTTGTTTTTTACTTCGTGATTTACTTTCAGTTTTCTTGTAATATAGAATAGCATCCGCAAGCAAATGATTTGAAATAATGATAATTTTTTTATCTATGTTTTCAGCAAAGATATTCAACTTATTTTTATTCTCAACAATTGCAATATCTTCGTCTTTAAATACATTTACAAATTTAAGTATTTCATATTTCCAGTGATATGATAAACCAATAGGAGGAATTATTAAAACTTTATCAATTTTATTTTGTGTGTATAGAGTTGTGAATGTACAAATGGCGGTAATTGACTTCCCAGTACCAGCATCATTACAGTTCCATACTCTATTTCGTTCGAGACAGTATTGTATGTCTTCTTTTTGGAATTCAAATAATTTTGTGGTAGGAGTTAAAATTGATTCGTCTAATTTTATAGTTTTATCTATAACAAGTTCTTGTTTTCGGTAAGAATTTTTTATTTCGTTTATTTTATCTATAGCTGTTTGAGAATAGGTTGTTTCTATGTTTTTCTTGTTAAACCAAATTTGAAACTCATCTGCACGTTTCTCTTCATATTCCCAAACTTTTTGTGTATGATTAAAATGCATATACAAAGATTTAAGAAAATTGACATGATATTCAAAATCATCTCTTGGTATATCTCTGAAAAATAGATTGAATTTTTTAGATGTTTCATTGTAATCTACATAGAACACATTTTACTTCCTTTCTGCTAAATAATCTAAGCATTCTTTTTCTGACAAATCGCTCACAAAACATATATCATATTTTCCAATCATATATGTCCTTACATCTTTTCGTTCAACTTGATAATTTCGTAATTCATTAAAATTTATCATAAAAAAATTCTTCATCATTTGTTCATCATAGGCAATAGAAATTCGTTGATCATTATTCTCAATTACTTCTATTAGTGTACTGTTGTGAATAATGAAATCTTTAATATCTTTATTTTCTGTAAATGTCCGTACTGTTTTCAATAAATCAGATAATGAGACAAGTACGTTTCTCATACCAGCATATCGCAATTCTTTTACACCATTCCTGAAAAATAAAAATTCGTTTGTCTTAAAGAATATTTTCAAAATGATTCCATACTCATCTTCAAGAACGTATTGTGGATAAAATTGAACTGCCCAATCTTTCATCATAGTAATAAAATCTTTGTAGTAAATATTATGATTCAACTGAAAACTTTTTTTATTATTTCCTATACGCAAAAAAAGAATATTTCGTTCTTTATCAAAATCAAGCACATATGGTACTGGAATATGAATCAAAAAATTCTTTATCTTTTTGAATAGTACTTCAAGATAATATTTATTTTCTAAATCAAATTCCTGTACAAATTCTGTATCTTCTAATTGTTTCAGCTCTACCATATCATTTTATCCTGCTTTTATGTTTTTCGGAATTAATTTTTTCAAAAACATCGTCTGCTATTTTTTTCATAGCATTCTACCTTTTAAACTCAATATCTTCATATACTTGATGAACGAAATAAAAATCACTTTCTGTTCCATCATCTTTCATTCCTGTAATCTTAACTGCTGTAAGTTTCTCTGAATTTGTAATATGAATTTCAGTATTCTCAAAATTTTTCAAAAAAGAAGTAATTGCATTAAGATATGATGCGTTAAGAATAGTAGTAAATCCTTCAAGTTTCTTATCTACTTTAGCCGGTACAATCTCATATCCTTTTTGTGCATCTCGTGATTCTAGCCTAATTTGTCCATTTTCCATTACAAAATATACACGACTTTCTATGTTATCACGAGTCAATAAATCAATGCGTTTAAGTGCATTTTTAAAATCATTTGTGTTAATGGATACTTTCGTTTTGTGATTAAACATTGATGAAATTTTTTCATCAAAAATATATGGAAGTTTTGAATTCTTTATTTCTACGAATATATTGATATTTTTACAAGTAATCCCATAAAACTCACCTTCTTGTAATTTTACAATCTGCAATCCGTCACCCACATTGACTTTTTCTTCTTTCACCAAATAATCTGCAATCATAAGAATAGACGGAGAAAAATACAACACATCCTGAATAGTATTATTGCTTGAAGCAATTGCCAACACGGTGTCATTATATGTTACAAAATGATTATTCTGAAGTGATATAACTTTATAATCTTCATTTGTATTTGAAATAAAAGTTTTATAAATACGATTAATATCCATTAACGTATATTTTTTTTCTGCTTCCTGCTCCACCATTTCGAGATATTTTTCTAATGGTGTATCAATATTACATTCCACGCGTTCTAGCTTATATTCAGCAGTTGTACCAAATTTAATCAAATCTTTTTCAATAACAATGGTTTCATTGTCATTACACACATTAATCAAATTTGCCAATTTTGATATGTAATAATTATTTTCAAATGGTTCATCATCGGTTACAAAGGTAGTAATAAGTTTAGTATCAGTACCATAAAGTGTGAAATACATATTTTTATTATCACATTTAATGTTTATTTTATCACCAAGAAATGATTCTGTATCAGAACAATTCAAATACAATTTTAAAAATAAAAGCTGCTGTTTCGTAAATTTCATGTATTATTTCTCCTGTTTATTATTTTCTTCTTTTATATCCCTAGTTATAATATACAATAAATTTTAGAAAAGTTGTTTCTTTTTTCCTACTTCATTAGAAAAAATTCGATAAATATGATTATCTGGTAATATTCCAGAACAATGCCATTCTTGACCATTATCGTATTTAATAGTGAATTTTCCAGATTCATCCTTTGCGACCGAAACAATTGACTTGTCCTGCATAATTTTTTCTAATTGTTTTCCTTTACGTTCAAATACTACTTCTTCATGAGTTCTCATATTAGTGCTCCTTTTACAACATTGAATATTTTAGCATTATATTCCTGCTCCATAACATCAACTGCCTGAGTATTATGTGTGACAATCATAAACTGTATATCTTTATTTGTCAACAACATTTTGAATAATTTTATAGAATTTTCATCGCTTGCATCTGAGTCGATTTCATCCAAAATCATAATACCGAGGTTCTGCATTTGACATAACGCAAATCGAAAACTCATTGCAAGTATGGCTTTTTCAAAACCAGATGCCATATTGATAGTTCGTAAGGATTCTTGATTTTCACCATACAAAAACTCTATTCCTTTTTTATCCTGTACAATATCAACTATCAATCCTCGATTGTATGTCTTAGTAAAAAAATTATTCATTTCCTTTTTAATGAAGTCAATGCCATTGCTAATAATCCAAGCGGAAAATTCTTTATCAATAACCTTCTTAACAGAATCAAGTTGTCTATTTTCAACTTTTAAATCGGCTATATTGTTCTGCAATTGTTGAAATTTTCCAGTATCTTTTTCTCTTTCCTTACGAATATTTTCATTATGTTTTTTTGCATATTCAATTTTTGTTTTAATAATCTCAATTTTATTCAAATTTTCTTGTTTTTGTTTTTCTATATTATCATTTTGTTTCTTAATAACATCATATTGTTTTTTTGTATTTTCGTGTGCATTGATAACAGATTTTAAATCCAACATCTGTTCTTGTAATGTATTAAAATCTTCTTCTGGTTTAATAATTTGTGCTTGTAATAATACAATTTCTTGTTCAGTATCTTTGATTTCTTTCTCTATTCTTTCCTTTTGAAACTGAATTTTTTCATTATCTTTTTTTATCTGTTCAATCTCTTTTCGTCTTAGCATTTCCTCTTCTAAAACCAAAATAGTTTCTGCTTTATCGAATTTTAATTGATAAATATTTTTTTCTATTTGTTTTATATCAGCATGGTATTCTTGTTCACATTCTGGACATTTACCAGATA
>Ga0315274_10013017_pt1 | contig 11841 bp, 11 predicted proteins | sample YL17G02_20_MG_FD_203700 | JGI IMG/M metagenome (GOLD analysis project Ga0315274, IMG submission 203700) | Sediment microbial communities from Yellowstone Lake, YNP, Wyoming, USA - YL17G02_20 | ecosystem: Environmental > Aquatic > Freshwater > Lake > Sediment | place: USA: Wyoming | collected... | reverse complement strand
CTGAATACTCGTGGCCATGCGCCGGGTAGTACGGAGTTTCTCACCTTCAAAAACCCCTATGGCAATGCTGGTATTCCCAATATCAATCGCTAATAACATAGGTGCTTAGCTTTATTCGTATACTCCTAGTATTGTGGGCTGAGTATAGCACTACTATCTGATCCATGCCACTATCTAAGTTCTACGAAGATCGGCGTCAGATAGAAGCATGATTTTCGTCACCTTCACTTTGCAGGTCTTGTAACTTCTTGCCCATGGCCTCCCAGTGCGTGCCCGGCCAGTAGATGCGATGACAGGCAGGACATTGTGTGTATTGAGTTTGGGTTTCAAAAACGCGGTCGGGAACGAGATTTTTCACCTCCTCCTTATCCCGAGCTACCAATACTCTATTGCATTCCAGGCAAAGCGAGAAGGGTTTGAAATGATGATCTAACTTCAAAGTTCTCACTACTTCCCTTTTTGTTCAATCGTTGTTGTGCTAGAATTATAGCTGGGTGGGCAAGGAAGAGAAACGCATACTCATTATCTCAATCATCAGCTCGGTTGCTGTTGACGGCATTGGTTTGGGGTTGGGGATGATGGGGATAATTTCGCATTTCTGGGGGGTCGTCATAGTGATAGTCAGCTCTGCTGTATTAGTGCTTGTGTTAATTTTTGGGGTATTCAAGACCAAGAGCAAAGAGCTCCCTCCAGCAGACACAAATAGACTTGAAAATGTAACACATAAGGATTTGGTCATGTTATATGATACTGTTCGTAAGATTGTAGAACGCAAGGATGAAATAGCGGAGGAAGTGAGTAAGTATAGTTGGGAGAGCTACAAGCCTTACTTTTCAGAACGGGAACGCTATCGGCAGCTTGCAAGAGACAAAGGCGAAACAGAGGCTGTTTTGTGGGAGCTATTCATGAGTCTGTCAAACCCGCTTCTAAAAGACAAAATTGATTCGGATATATCGTTAGAGACTTTGGCTGACAAAAAAAGCAGGCTTATTGCGAAAATAATGAATGTGCAGCTTAGCAAAGAAGTAGAATATTTGTTTAGACTTCAGGATGAAGGACACAGGAAATGGGTAGAAGATGCAGTGTTCGGTTCGGATACTAGTGTGAATTCACAAACGGTTAGGAAGTATTATGATAAGTCAATCCATAGCCAGTTACATCTTGTAATGGCTACTGTAAATCAACTGCAAAGGATGGTGCCTAAACGTGATGCACAAAAGTAACAACGATTTGATTGTTTGTAAATATTGCCAATCGCCAAACGTAATCAAGTTCGGCAAATACCAGAATATCCAATACTACTGGTGCAAGGACTGCAAGCGTAAATTCTCTGGAATTGAAGCTATCCCCAAGATGCACACGCCTACGCACCAGATAGCCGATGCCCTGAATATGTATTACGAGGGCTTATCCCTAAGCGAGATAAGGCGTAACCTTATTCAGCAACATAAGAATTACATATCCCGCATATCAGCCTACAACTGGATGGAACGCTTTACCAAACTAGCTATTGAGGAAACGGAAAAATATAAGCCAGATGTAGGCGGGGTTTGGGTCGCAGACGAAACTATGATTGAGTTGGATGGCAAGAATGTCTGGTTTTGGGACATCATAGACACTAGGACACGCTTTCTTTTAGCTAGCCATATGTCTTACTCCCGCACCAGTGAGGATGCTAGGATACTGATGGAGAACGCTTTCAAGAAAGCTGGAAGGTATCCCAGAATAATCTACACGGACAAACTGCGGGCTTATCTTGAAGGCATTGAGCAAGTATTTGGCGGTGAAACCCGTCATATGCAAGGCAGCCCATTTGAGATAGAAAGCCATCACAATTACATAGAACGCTTTCACTCGACACTGAAGGAACGCACCAAAGTTATGAGAGGGCTAAAGACTATGAAAACAGCCAAGCTGTTTCTAGATGGCTGGCTGATGCATTACAACTTCTTTAGACCTCATATGTCGCTGAAGGATAAGACACCCGCAGAAGTGGCGGGGATTAAATGCCCACTCCACAACTGGCGGGATGTGGTAGAACAGCCCTTTGAAGTTACAGCTAGAATACCTATGCGACTGGTATCAAGCAAACGCAAAAGGGAAACCGCTAGGCGAAAGACCACCAAACCTAGAACTCCAACACTATCATTATCAACTGTGAGGATGAGATAGGTGGAACAACGAATTTTGAACAAAACCCTACTTCCTGTACCTGGAGCCTAGGGTCATCCTGTTCAATGTGTATGGTTTTGAGTGTGCCATTTGCGACCAGGCGTCTTTTCGTAAACTGGGCATCTTTGGTCAGAATCACCCTGTCCCCGCCAAGAGCTATCTTAATCATTTGAGCATCGTCTTTTTGCTCAAAAAACAGAGTATCATAGCCAATCAGCCTTAACCATCGAGCCAGTTTGCCCACATTGTTATCTGCAACGAACTTGATTTCCATGGCTGGCTTGAACAAAGGTAACTGATTTTGCTGGACGACCTAGAGGTATCTCCGACGGCGCATGTAGAGAAATATGACGCCCGCTGTAACCGCCATAAGGGCAAGCAAAATACCCAAAGGTAAAAGGCTACCACTGTTTACTCCGCCGGGCAGCGGGATATTCATACCGTAGATGCTGGCTATCAGGGTAGGCGGTGCCAGAATTCCCATTATGATAGTCAGTATCCGCATTATCTCCTGAATTCGATGTGAGGTTAGCCAATTGCTGGTGTCGGCAAGCCCATCTATGACCTCTTTGCAGTCCTCCAGCCCATCCCAGATTTTGCGAATGTGGTCAGCGATATCACCAAAATAGACTTCCTGGTCCTCCTTGAAGAAAGGATATTCTTCCCTTTCAAGAGTCTCAATGACCGCAATCTGGGGATGAATGACGCGGCGGAAGGAAATAAGGTCTCGGCGAACCAGGGAAATCTCGCGGACAGTCTCCGGAACGGGCTTGGTGAGGATAATATCCTCTATATCATCAAGATTTTGGGTGACTTTATCTAGTATAGGAAAACCGGAGCCAACCAATCTATCAATGATGTGATAGAGAAGGAATCCCGAGCTTCGTCCCAGGTAACGTTCGCGACTTTCCTTGTCATCCTCGCATTCCTGGAAGAAGGCAGCGAGCGCCTTGAGGTCGCCAGTGCAATGAACGGTCACAACGTAATTCTCACCAACGAAGATATTTATTTCACTGGGCCTGGTTATGCGATTCTCTTGATCAAATACCGGGAAATGCAGCACCATAAACAAGTAATCCTCATACTCATCAATCTTGGGACGCTGTATGCGGCTGAGGACGTCATCCAGATCAAGAGGATGAAAATGAAAGCGTTGGGCCAGGAATGCGACTTCCTGCGGAGTAGGTTTTTCGATGTAGAACCAGGTCAGCTTGCCATTGGCAATTGAGCGGACATTCAATTCGTTTTGTCCCAGAGATTGCATATTACGCTCTATATAACGATTTTTGCCTATTTTAGCACTAATTCCGCAAGGCAAGTAACTATTGCCACATAATCCCCAAAATCAATCATATCCAATGCACTCGATTCCGTTTATTGACAAAAGGCGGATTTTCCCATATCATCCTTTGGCTCCAAAATTCTTCAAGGAGGTTAGAAAATGGCAGTTAACATGATCGTTTGCTGCAAACAAGTGCCTGATCCTGAGGCACCACCTGCTGTATTTAAGGTGGTAAACAACAAAATGACCTTGCCAGCAGAGGTGAAACCTGTAATTGGTCAATATGAGGAATTTGCCTTAGAAGCTGCCCTCAAGATCAAGGATACCGCGGGGGGCAAGATTACGGCGCTCAGCTTGGGCAATAACTTCGTTCGCGATGTGATTAAGAAATCTCTAGCCGTAGGCGCTGATGAACTTATCCTCCTCGAGGACAAGGCTTTTGAAGATGGCGATAGCTGGTCAACTGCCAATGCCCTGGCCGCAGCAATAAGGAAGATAGGGACATACGACGTCGTCTTCTGTGGCAGACAATCATCTGACTGGGATGCGGGGCAAGTGGGTCTGGGCGTTGCCGAGATTCTGGGAATCCCGGCTGTAACGTTAGCTCGCAAGGTGGAAGTCACCGCTGGAAAGGCAAAGGTTGAGCGAGTTATCCCTGACGGCTATCAGGTAGTTGAGGTGACGCTTCCCGCCGTAATTGTAGTGACCAGCGGGATAGGAGCACTTCGTTATGCCACATTGAAAGGAATCATGGCAGCAGCCAAGAAACAACCCGTCGTTTGGAAACCAGCTGATATCGGGCTCGAGCCTTCAAAACTCGGCGCTGCGGGAAGGCGCAGCAAATTAGATAAACTCTTCCAGCCGGTCAAGGAATCCAAGTGTGAAATAATCGGAGGAGACACTGCTGCGGAAGCTGGGGCTAAGCTGGCTGTTCGGCTCAGGGAAGCCAAATTACTCTAAAGTCAAGGAGGAAACAATGGCTGAATACAAAGGTGTATTAGTTTGTGGTGAGTTGGCAGATGGGAAGTTAGCTTCCATTACCGCCGAGTTGCTGGGATGTGGCAGGAAGCTTGCTGATGAGTTAAAGGAAAACCTATCTTGCTTGCTAGCCAGCGACAAAGTTGGCGAAGCTTCCAAAGAAGCAATTGCCTTTGGAGCAGATAAGGTTTATGCTGTGGAACACCCTGCCCTCAAAGAATACCAAGCTGATTCCTATATGCAAGTCGCGGAAAAATTGGCCAGGGATGTTTCCCCTCTGGTGATACTCATCGGACAAACATCCATGGGCAGAGACTCGGCTCCTCGCCTTGCCTTCAGATTGGGTACCAGCGTTACAACAGACTGTCTGAATCTAAGCATAGACCCAGCGACAAAATTGCTCGTGCAAACGCGCCCTGTTTACGGCGGCAACGCTCAAGCTGTATTTATCAGCGAGTCTATGCCTCAGATGGTTACCGTGAGAACCAAGGCAATGTCACCGTTGGAGCGTAATGCCTCAAGAAAAGGAGAGGTCATACCCACTAAGATTGACATAGATACGTCGAAGGTGCGGACAAAGGTGCTGGAAACTGTTAAGGAAGAGGCAGTTGGTATTAAGCTTGAGGATGCCCCTGTAATTGTCTCTGGAGGCAGAGGAATGGGCGGCCCTCAACCTTTCCAGACCATATTGAAGGAGCTAGCCGATTTGCTACATGGTGCGGTCGGCGCTTCACGTCCTCCTGCTGATAATGGCTGGGTGTCAGAGGGGCTGCATATCGGCCTTACTGGGAAAATTGTTGCCCCTGATATATACATTGCTATAGCTATTTCAGGTGCTAGCCAACACACCGCTGGATGTTCGGGTTCTAAGCACATCATAGCCATTAATAAGGATCCTGAAGCAAACATATTCAGGGAGGCGCAATTTGGAGTGGTGGGCAAGTACGAAGACGTGGTACCAGCCTTTACTAACAAGCTAAAGGGGTTATTAGCTGGGTAGAACGCGCCCCGAGAGCAAACCTATTACTTGGCACCACGATAGCAGACGAGGTTCAGGCGGCAACCGCCAGCTAACCCGCGTTCTTCCTCTCAGCGATGATTTTCTGACTGAGATGGGCGGGCACCTCTTCGTAGTGGCCAAATTCCATAACAAAGTTGCCGCGCCCTTGCGTCAGTGACCTTAAATTCAGGGCATAACGAAGCAGCTCCGCATAAGGTGCCTGAGCTTCAATGACATTGATGCCATTGCCGGGATTCATTCCAAGCACGCGTCCCCTCTTAGTATTAAGGTCACTGGTGATATCTCCGGTATACGACTCAGGCACGGTTATAGTAAGTTTCATTATAGGCTCAACCAATACCGGCTGTCCCTGAGACAATCCCTTTTTTAAGGCTTGTGCCCCCGCAATCTTAAAAGCAATGTCTGAAGAATCTACCGGATGGAAGCTACCATCAACAAGGCTCACTTTTACATCAACTACGGGATATCCGGCGAGAACTCCTTCCTGCTTGGCTTCATTGACTCCCTTCTCTACAGAGGGAACATAGTTGTGGGGTATTGCCCCTCCCACAATCTTCTTGGCAAACTCAAATCCCCCACCTCGAGGCAAAGGCTCCAACTCTAGCAAGACATGCCCATATTGGCCGTGTCCTCCGGTCTGCTTCTTATGTTTATACTCCGCCTTGGTTGATGTAGTAATAGTTTCTTTGTAAGGAATCATTGGCAGATCTAATCTCACCTCTACTCCAAATTTGCGACGTATTTTCTCCCTGGTTATCTCCAGATGGTTATCACCAACTCCGGAAATAATAAACTCGTTAGTATCGGCCTCTCGCCGTATTTGGAGAGAGGGGTCCTCTTCACAAATCCTGGGTAAGACTGTGCTCATCTTGTCCAAATCGCTTTTTGCCTGAGGCTGGATTGCCATGCCGAAATTGGCCTTAGGAAATTCGATACCAGGGAGTATCACAGGATGCTCACGGGCGCAGAGGGTATCCCCCGTGGTGGTTAGACTCAACCGGGCCACTGCTCCGACATCCCCGGCAGTGACTTGAGCCACCGTCTGTTGATTCTTGCCCAGCATGGTAAAAAGTTGGCCAATCCGTTCCATACTACTCTTGTTGGCGTTCCAAACCTGGGAGTTGCTAGAAACAACGCCTGAATAAACCCGAAAATAACTGAGCTTGCCCACATAGGGGTCTGCTGTGGTTTTGAAGACAAGAATGGATAATGGTGATTCAGAATCAGCTTTGATCTCCTCTTGATTGCTGGTGGAAGCATTCTTAGCGACAATGGCACCATTTTCTTCGGGCGAAGGCAGGTAGGAGCAAATACCATTGAAAATTTGCCGGGTGCCCATGCCCTTCAAAGCAGAGCCGGCAAAAACAGGTACCAGCTTGCCAGTGATAGTAGACTTTCTTATGGCAGCAAAGATTTCCTCGTTGTTTATGGCTTCGCCCTCCAGATACTTGTTAATGAGTTCATCGTCAGCTTCCACAGCAGCCTCTATTAATTTCTCACGACTGGCTTCTGCTTGTTCCCGGAGTGCCGAAGGTATTTCAGCTTCCTGCGAGTCTGTGCCAATATAAGCCTTCATAGTCACCAAGTCTATAATGCCTTGAAAGTCTTTTTGTGAACCTATGGGTAATTGAAGAGGCAAACATCTTGGTGACAACTTGGACTGAATTCCTTTCAAGGTAGAAAGGAAATCAGCGTTATCACGATCCATCTTATTAACAAATATTAAGCGGGGCAGATTCCCTTTTTCAGTATCACTCCACATTTGCTCTGTTCCAACCTCCACACCCGAAGCAGCGCATATCACAATTATCGCTCCTTCGGTTACCCTCAATCCTGATCTTGCCTCACCAATGAAATCAGCGTATCCCGGTGTGTCAATGATGTTCAGCTTCATCCCCTGCCACTGAATTGGCAGCAGGGACAGGTTGACACCCATACGACGTTCGACTTCGAGCGGGTCATAGTCTGAGGTAGTAGTGCCATCCCCAACGCTACCTAGACGCTGAATAGTGCCTGAAGTGAAGAGCATAAACTCGGCAAGTGAAGTTTTTCCGGCACCCTGATGTGATAACAAGACAACATTTCGGATTTGCATGGCCCTCCATTATAATCCTTGTCCTTGAAGACAAGCAACCTCTGTGATACTACGAAGCGTAATGCTATAATGTAGTAGTCAGGCTCAGATGAAACTGAGTTACAAACAAGTAAGGCATATCGCTTGGCTTGCTCGCTTGGGCTTAAGCGAGGAGGAGGTGGAGAAGTTCAGCCTCCAGCTATCCAACATCCTCGAAAACTTCGAAATACTCAAGGAAGTCGATACAGCCGACGTGCCGCCAGCGACCCACACAATTCCACTACAGAATGTCTTCAGGAAAGACGACGTAGCTGAATCATATTCCCAGGCTGAGATTCTATCAAACGCACCAAAACAAGAGGGAGATTGTTTCAAAGTTCAGGCAATACTGGAGTGAGCCCATCAGTCAAATGATTGACAACATAGTCATCGCCATCATAGTTGGCTACGTCCTTGGCTCTTTTCCTGCAGCATATCTTGCCGGTCGCCTCAGAAAAGGGATAGACATCCGACATGTTGGAAGCAGAAACATGGGCGCTATGAATGTTTTCTACGAGGTCGGGCTCATGGAGGCCGTCCTGGTAACTCTGGCTGACCTGGGTAAAGGCATAGGAGCAATCCTCTTGGTGCGGTGGTTGTCAGGCGCTCCTCTGATCTCATCTTTTGATTTTCTTACCGGCCTCACCGCCACAGCTGCCATATTGGGCCATATCTTTCCCGTTTTTCTTAAGTTCCGTGGCGGCAAGGGAGCAGCCACTGCCATCGGAATTCTCATTTGTTTTATGCCCTGGGCAGTTCCATTTCTGTTCATTGTTTTCTTTACAGCTTTACTCATCACCCGTAATCCCACATTTAGCTATAGCTTACTCCTCGTTGTTTTTCCGTTTGTTGCGGGGTTTATTTACGTGGATCACTACGACCAGCCCTTGTCTTTAGTATTCTACTCCACAGGCGTAGGGATATTCCTAGGCATACAATACATCCCCAGGCTTAGAGAGATGCATGGCAAAACTGGCGGCGACTGGCGCAAAATCATCCGGCGCCGCAATCTCAAAGAAAGGTACTAAACGTGCCGGCGAACGAACTATACCAGCTGACTATTCACGAAGCACACAAGCTGCTTAAACAAAGGAAAATTTCCTCGACGGAACTGACAAAATCCGTGCTGAAGCGAATCGCTCATGTCGAAGGGAGGGTCCACGCCTGTGTCACTATTGTTGAAGATATCGCTCTGCAAGAGGCAGAGAAAGTCGATAATTACATCAAAACTACTCATGAAATTGCCCCTCTAACCGGCATCCCTACCTTAATCAAAGATATCATATGCACGAAGGGGATAAGGACTACCTGTAGCTCAAAGATGCTGGAAAACTTCGTCCCTCCCTACGATGCTACGGTGATAGAGAAACTGAAGGGACAAAAGGCGATAATAGTCGGGAAAGCGAATATGGATGAGTTTGCCATGGGTTCTTCTACGGAGCACTCCGCGTTTTTCCCCACCCACAATCCCTGGGATTTAGCTCGTGTCCCCGGAGGTAGCAGCGGTGGCTCAGCAGCCGCTGTAGCTGCTGATGAGACTATTTACGCTCTGGGCTCCGACACCGGGGGCAGCGTCCGCCAACCAGCTGCACTCTGCAGCGTGGTGGGGCTTAAACCAACCTACGGTCGGGTCAGCCGTTTCGGTTTGATTGCTTTCGCCAGCTCTCTCGACCAAATTGGACCGCTAACCAAGGACGTCACTGACTGCGCCTTGGTGATGAATGCGATTGCCGGTTACGACCCCAGAGACTCAACCTCAGTGCCTTATCCTGTCCCGGATTACACCCGGCAACTGACTCGCGACATTAAAGGGCTAAAAATTGGCATCCCCAGGGAATACTTTGTCGAGGGCATGCAGAACCAAGTACGAGCGGCTCTAGAAGCAGCCATAGGGAAGCTACGTGAACTCGGTGCGGAAATAGATTGGGAAGTCTCTCTACCTCATACCAAATACGCTCTGGCTGTTTACTATATACTCGCTCCGTCTGAAGCCTCAGCGAATTTGGCTCGCTACGATGGAGTGAAATACGGCTTTTCCGATCGAGACGCCAGCAATGTAATCGAGACAACGGAGAAGACACGACAATCTGGCTTCGGGACCGAGGTCAAAAGGCGTATAATGCTCGGCACTTATGCTTTGTCCGCAGGCTATTATGACGCTTATTATGTCAAGGCACAGAAGGTGCGTACACTCATAAAACGGGAATTCGACAAAGTTTTCGAAAGATACGATGCCCTGGTCGCCCCAACTTCGCCCAAAGTGCCTTTCAAGCTGGGAGAGAGGTTAGAAGCCCCAATGCAGATGTATCTGAGCGACATATGCACCATGCCCATGAACATAGCCGGAATCCCAGCTATCTCCGTACCTGCAGGCTTCGTTGAGAACCTGCCGGTGGGCATGCAAATCATAGGCAAGCCTTTTGGCGAGGAAACACTCCTGCGCATCGCCTTCGCCTATGAGCAAGCCACCGACTGGCATAAGAGGAAACCTCCATTATCATAGAAGTAGGTTGCGACATAATGGCAACGCAGGCCGGCCAAGGCTAAGAGAGATTACCTGTGGTGGTGCCAACCAGGATTGTTACGGACTCCCTGGCTTGAAAGCATCATCCAACACAATGAACCGGTAAAGACCGCTATTTCACAGGTGTCAGAGTAACCGCTATCCGCTGATAGTAAATGCCGGTGAGCCCCTCAAACCCGGAGTCCGTACCCACCAGCAACCAGAGCTCGCCATCGGGGCTGGCAGTGACGGTGTAGTTATGTTCGTGCTGGCGCTCTAGAGAAACATAGCGCGGATTTTCCTCGGCAGATAGACCGTTCGCGATATATCCGACTACCGATGCCGCCGTCCCGCTGCCACTGTTGCCCGACCCCTTGTCCACGTTCATGCGATAATGGTTATCAGTGGAATCAAGGTGCACCTCGGGCTCCACCGTGGAGGCGCCGGCTTTAAGATACACCGACTCGCCCGGAGAGCCACCAATGCCTATGCCACCACTGGGAGCATTTGAAGCAAAGATAATAGTGAACCTCACACGGTACTCCTGCCCGGGCACCACGCCGTCATCGGTCCCCAACCGACGCTTGAGGAACATGAACAGGTCGTCCGAGTGGTTCATCCCCTGCAAGTAATAGCCGGTGCCATTGATTCCAAGTTCAGATGCCAGTGGCCTTATCCCTGCCTCGAGCATCATGCCCTCCATTTCTGGGCCATATTCCGCGAAGCCGGCTTCCCAGCCTTGTACACCCTGACGAAAATCGAAATCGAGGCGAATCGAAGAGGATATTGCTGTCACCACCCCGTAGACAATCAAGCCAACTACTACCACCACCGCGATAAGTAAATTCTTTCTCATCTGGTGCCGTCTCCCGATATGTTAATCCTCCTTAACTCGGACTTCTCATTATTTCGGGCGTTTTGGTTTCTCCAGAATCTTGGTGCAATAGTGTAATGCCCTATACCGTCAAAGGTTGCGACTTTTCAAGCGGCTTGCTTAATAGCGGGACTGCACGCTAGGAAATGTACCCGTCTCGGATAAGGAGTTCGGCGACAAGGACTGCACCTCTGGCTGCTCCCATCTTGGTGTTGTGGGATACCAGAAGGTACTTGATGCCGTTCTTCAGGACGCTGTCCTTTCTGACTCTGCCGACCACGGTGGCCATGCCATCCTCAGCATCACGGTCGAGCCGCGGCTGAGGTCTAAAAGGGTCTTCATGGACTATTATCATGTGCCTGGGAGTTGAAGGCAGCTCAACTTCGTTGGCTGAGCCTTTGTATTCCCTCATGGCCCTGGCAATGTCGTTCACTTCACAAGCTTTCTGAGTGGAGACAAATACTGACTCCGTATGTCCCTCCCGGACATTGACACGGGTACAAGTGCAGCTCACATTGAACCTAGCCGGACTCACTGCATTACCTGCGAAACTCCCCAGAATCTTCTGTGTTTCCCGCTGCACCTTTTCTTCCTCCCCGACAATGAAGGGAATAACATTGTCCAAGATATCAAGGCCTATTACTCCAGGGCTTCGGCCTGCGCCTGACAGGGCTTGCATCGAGGTCATTATGACAGCGTTCACGCCGAACGATTCGTAGATTGGCTTCAAGGTTATCGCCAGGCCGGTGGTAGTGCAGTTGGGAATGGGTGTAATGAAGCCTTTCCAGCCCCGGGCCTTTCTTTGAACATTAACTAATTTGGCATGCTCGGAGTTGATGCCTGGGATTAGGATGGGTACATCTTCTTCGTAGCGGAAGGCCGAGGCCGTGCTTATCAC
>Ga0315274_10013013_pt1 | contig 11842 bp, 10 predicted proteins | sample YL17G02_20_MG_FD_203700 | JGI IMG/M metagenome (GOLD analysis project Ga0315274, IMG submission 203700) | Sediment microbial communities from Yellowstone Lake, YNP, Wyoming, USA - YL17G02_20 | ecosystem: Environmental > Aquatic > Freshwater > Lake > Sediment | place: USA: Wyoming | collected... | reverse complement strand
TTTTTTTGTGTGAGATAGAGAGAGAGAGAGAGATATAGAGAGAGAGAGAGAGAGAGAGAGAGTGAGAGAGAGAGAGAGAGAGAGAGAGAGAGAGTTGGAGCTGGAGAGTTGGCGGGAGAGAGAGAGAGAGACGTCGCTTGCGGTTTTTTTTTCACCCCTCCTTTTTTTTCCCCCGGGCCCCCCCCGCACACAACAACAAGCACAACAACCAAGAAACAACTTTTATTCCGCTCATTGAAGCTTTTTATATAAAAAACTTCACGTGCGGAACGGGTGGGAGGGAACGCGCGATTCTAAACAACAACGGGAATAGTGCTACGTCTTGGCGTCCTCTGCGATAAAAGTTTTTCCTTCTTTCTTATTTTTTAAGAAAAAGGAGAGCGCAGACCTTGGCGAGCGCCAAACACGCGCGGGCTGCCCCACGCGCATTTGTTTTGTCCGGCCTCCCTGCTGCTCAAGGCCGTCCTCCTCCCTGCTGCCGTGATGAGCGGGCCTCTTCTTTTCTCTTTTTCTTTCTTCACTTGCAGACACACACAAAAAAAAACGCCCACTGCCGGCGAGGAAACAAAAAAAACTCTCCTTTCCTTCTTTCTCATTTCTTTTCGTTTCTTCTCTCTCAACACACTCGTCTTTTCGCGCTTACACTGGCTCTCTTTTGAAATATCCGTTATAAATTAACCCCTCGTAGAGCGTTCAGCTGCTGTGTACGCACGCGGGCGTTGGAGAGGAATGGACTTGAGAGACTCTTCGCCTCGGGGTCTTCTTCGGCTGTGCCCCCCGTTTTTTTTTTTTTTTTTTTGTTCTCTCTCTCTCCCTGAAACCTCTCTCCGCAACAACCCCCGATAAACGCTTTCAATTATTATGAGTTTTGTTGTTTTTTCTTTCCCCGGTTCAGTTCACTACGGGAGGGGCAAATAATCGACGAAGAAGAAGGGGGGAGAGGAAAGTGGAAGAATGGGGAGAAAAAGGGGGGGAAACTATTCAAAATCAAATCAACTCTCCCTCTCCAAATTATTCAATAAATAAAGCGGCCACTCCCCTCTCGACGGCGCCGAACCTCTCCAGCAGCAGCGCCCTCAGCTTGCCCTCGACCTCGTCCACAGGCACCGACTTTTCGAACTCGGTCGCGGCCAGCTGCGCCTGCTCCCCGATCGTGCCCCCCAGGATGATGTTGAACCCCTGCACCGCGACTTTCTTCCCGTCGGGGCCCTCTTTCTTCGCGGGGGCCCCGATCAGGCCGATGTCGCCGACCTGCGCCTGCGCGCACGAATTGGGGCACCCCGTGACGTGGATTCGCACGGGCCGCGTCAGGGTCAGCTGCGCGTCGAGCGATCGGACGATGTCGAGCATGGGGAGCTTGGTCTCGGCCAGCGCGAGGCCGCAGAACTGCGCGCCCGTGCAGGAGACGAGCGCCGTGGCCAGGGAGAGCTCGGGCTTGGCGGCGGCGGCGCTGTTGCCGCTGCCGCTTCCCCCTCTCGGGACGTAGAATTTGCTTTTTGCAAAGAGAGGATCGTCCAGCAGGCTCTCGACCTTGTCGGCGGCGACGTTGGGCAGCACGACGTTCTCGTCGACGGTGAACCTGACGGTCCCGTCCCCGTACCGCTCGCTCGCGGCCGCCAGCGCCTCAAAGTCCGAGGCGAACAGCCTCCCGACGGGGATGCACGCCCCGGCCCAGAAGAGGCCCGGCTGCTTCTGCGCGTGGACCCCCAGGACGTCCCTGCGCTCGAACCTGTCGGCGTGGTCGACGGCGACGGCGCGCGGCAGCGCCCAGCCGGCCTCCGCCGCGGGCTTCGACTCCATCCACTCGGCGACAGCCTCCCTCGCCGCGTCGACCCCGACGCGCTCGACCAGCCACATCACACGCGCCTTCTGCCTGTCCCCTCGCTCGCCGTTCTCCCTGAACCAGAGCAAAAAGGCCCTGACGAAATCCACGACAAGAGCGTCGGGCACGAAGGTGTCGAACGGGATCGACGTCGCGCAGCGCTTCATCGAAAGGTAACCCCCGACAAACACGTTCCAGCCCGTGGCCCCCGTCGCAGGGTCCACAGCGGCCTCAAAGGCCAGGTCGTTGATGTGCGAGTGCACGAAATCGTCCCTCGAGGCCGAGAACGAGACGTTGAACTTGCGCGGCAGGTTGCAGAGCTCCTCGTTCCCTTCGCCGTTGTTGGTGATCATGTTGTCGACGGCGTGCGCAAAGGGGCGCGTGTCGCAGAGCTCCAGGGGGTCGACGCCGGCGATGGGTGATCCCGTGATCTGGGAAAAGAAAAGGTGGTACGGAGATGGGAGGGCGGGCAGAGGGATGAAAAGAGAAAAAAAAAGGTAAGAGAGGTCGCGGTTTTTTTTTTTTAACAAGAAGACAGACTTTCTCTCTCTCTCTCTCTCTCTCTCTCTCTCTCTCTCTCCAACCCCTCCTGCTACTCACCTGTCTCACGTTGTCCATCCCGGACTGGATCGGCGTGATGCCCGCGGCCTTCAGCACGTCGAGCACCCTTCCCGCGTCGTCGAGCGTGATACCCCGCAGCTGCACGCCCGCGCGCGTCGTCACGTCGGCGCACCCGACGTCGTCGCCGTAGGGCGCGATCGTCTGTCCGAGGGCGCGGAGCTGCTCCGCGGTGAGGTCGCCGTTCGGGACGCGGACGCGCATCATGAACTTGCCTGGGGTGCGCTTCCTGCGGTGGAAGAGGCCGATCCACTGTTGTTGGGTTGGGGAGTGAAACCGGAAAAGAAGGAAAGATGAGGGGGGAAAAGAAGGAAAGATGAGGGGGGGGAAAAACAGAAAGCAAAGGGTGCGAAAAACTCCAAAACAAATTCTGCTCATCACTCTCTCTCACCTTGAGCCTGACGTCGACGTCGTCCAGGTCCAGGTCCTCCCACGTGCTCTGCCCGCTCTTGAGCAGCTCGGCGAGCTCGTAGACCTCGGTCCACATCTGCGCGCCGGACTTTGCGTTCTTCTTCTTCTCGAACGGGTTGGCCTTGGGGTCGGTCGCGCGGGCGACGCCGGCCGGGCCGAGGTGGCGGAGGCCCGAGGTCTCCCCCGCTGCCGAGGGAGGGGCGGCGGCGGCAGGCTTTCGGGGGGGAGGGGGAAGGGGGGGGATTTGTGCGTGCGCGTGTTTGTTTTTTTCGTGTTCGATGTGAGCGTGAGGGAGAGCAAGAGAGGCGCGGAACGAGAGCGAGCGGAAGAGAGGGGGTTGAAAACGCTGGCCCCCAAAACCCAAGGGCTTGTCGCTCGTCGAGGAGGGCGAGTTCCAGGATTCGACCTTGTTCCGCTTCGAGCGAGCAAAGCTCGAGCTCCTCCCGCGACTGGCCACTTCTTTCCCCCCCCTGGAATCCAAGCTCGCTTTCATCTCCCCTCTTATGGATTCCAATCGAAACAAGAAAACAACACACCTCGACGGACGGCGACACGGAACTCGCGCGCAAAGGTGACGACGATGCTGCCGACGACCTTTTCGAGATCGACACCGACGGAAAAAGCCGAGCCGGCTGCGCGCGCATCGATGGCCTCTGGACACCGCTTATCCCCACAGAGGCCGAGATCCTGATCATGCTTGCCATCTGATCTGATCGAAAAGCGAAGGCGAGCAAAGGATTGCGAAATGGAGGGCGCTCACGTGAATGGTCAGCCGGGCGTGGAAGAAGAAGGACGAAAGGACTGATCTGACCGAAAAGCGCGTCGAACGATCGCCGCAGATTGCAAACCTTTTCTCGAGGCCTTCGCTTCCGAGTTTCTTCCTCCTTGGACCCGGGCGCGAGTTCCTACTCTCTGGCCCCTCGAAGCAGCTTGTTTCTACAAGTGGAAAGGGCGTGCTGAAGCGGCTGTAGGAGTGAAAGAGTGAGAGCCGCAAGAGAGAAAAATTCCAAAGAACAACGTACTTCTCGTCACAGTTCATTTCGCCCTCGACCGTTGACAAACACCTGACGGCTGCTTCCTTCCCTCAGTCACTTTCGTAGCTGATTCCCGTTGGAAAACCATGGCGATTAGCGCCTACTTCGGGCCGAAGACCCCTAAAGGTGCGTGGGCGAGTTTGCAACAGCGCGGAGCGAGAAGCGAAGCGACGGCGCTCTGCCCTAGATTGCATGCGTTTTTTCATCGAAATCGGCCATTCCCCACCTCCCCCCACGTGAAGCCTTTTCTCGCCGGCTCGCACGCTCGCGTTCTCCTCGATTGCTCTCCTCGTGGCCCCAATGGGTCGATGATATTGCGTCCTCGTCGCAGAAAAGCTTGGAAGTTAAAGCATCGGCGAGATCGGCGGCGAGAAAGGGCCCGGGATCGACGTCTCTTTTTCCTTTTTTCCCTCCAGCCAAGGAAGAGAAAGCCTCTTGAGAGCCACAAAAAGGGGCAAAACCCGCGTGATGGAAAAAGAGCCCCCCCGTAGTAGAACTTGGAGCCTCGAGCTTCGAGAAGAAGAACACGAAGAACAGAATCTCGACCTCAGCCTCAATTTTTGTTTCTCCCCCCTCTGAAATGGAAAAAACGTACAGGCGGCTTCGCCAACACGCCGGGCTACGACTCCGAGGGCAAGGCCCTCTCCATCAAGCGCGCCTTCTGGGGAAAAGCCACGCCTCACACAATCGCATTTCACCTCGCGTGGTTTGGATTCATGGTCGCGTTCTGGTCGTCGTTCGCGCCTGCGGCGCTCATCACATCGATCAAGAAGGACCTCAACCTCTCCAAGGGGCAGATCGCAGACTCCAACGTCGCCGCGGTGCTCGGCGGCGTCGTCGGCCGCCTGTTCATCGGCAAGTTCATGGACACGTTCGGCCCGCGCTACGCCTTCCTGCTCTGCCTGTGGGGCACGGCCCCCGTCGTGTTTGCGATCGCGGCCGTGCGCAACTTCACCGAGTACGCGCTCTGCCGCTTCTTCATGGCGTGGTCGCTGGCGGCGGTCATCCCGTGCATCCAGTGGACGACCAACATGTACAACGGTGAGCGTTTGTTTGTTTTTCTCTCTTTCTTCCCCAGGGGGGAAGAAAAGGGAGAGAGAGAGAGAGAAAGAAGAGGGAAGTTCTGTGGTTGAAAAGGGGGGGAAATCTTCTCACTTTTTTTCCCACTTAAAAAAAACTAATATAAAAAAACTAGTCGCCGTCGTCGGGACCGCCGGGGCCATCGTCGGCGGTTGGGGTAATCTCGGTGGCGGCCTCACGCACATCGCCATGGTGAGTAAGAAAAGCTTCGTCTTCCTCAGCCTCTTCGGCGCGAGCTTTTCAGTTTGAGAGAGAGAAAAATGGAGAGAGAGAGAGAAAATCTTCTTTCTCTTGCTTACTTTCTTCTCTCTCAACTCAAAAAAAAAAAAAACTTCTCAGCCCCTCTTCGACAAGGCCCTCATCGCTCGCGGCTACAACCCCGACATCGCCTGGCGCTACTCCTTCTTCCTCCCCGCGTCCATGCACATCCTCGCCGGGCTCCTCATCTTCTTCTTCGGGCAAGACATGCCCGACGGCTCCAAGCTCGCAGTCCGCAAGGCCGACGCGGCCGCGGGCAAGGGCACGGCGCTCAGCGCGCGCACCGACGTCGGGTGGGCCAGCTGGAGGGCCGCGGTGCTCAACTACAGGACCTGGCTGCTGACGCTGGTGTACGCAGTGACGTTCGGGGTCGAGATCTCGGTCGACAACGTGCTGTCGCGCTACTTCCAGACGCAGTTCAAGCTGTGAGTTTTGTTTTGGGTTTTTTGGGTTTTGAAGTTTTTGGAGTTTCGAGGCTTTTTTTCTTTCTCGAGCCCGCACACCCATCAAGAAACTCACCTCTCTTTTTTCTCTCTCTCTTCTCTTTTTTTCCTCTCTTCTCTTTTCTCTTCCTCGCAAACAACCTCAGCTCTCAGACCGTCGGAGGAGGCCTCGCCTCCATCTCGGGCCTCCTCAACATCGTCTCCAGGCCCTCGGGCGGGATCTTCTCCGACCTTCTGTCATCGCGCTTCGGCCACCGCTCCCGCATCTCGTGGCTCTTCGCAACGGCGTTCGGCGGCGGCGTCTTCATGCTCGTCTTCGGCCTCGTCCCCTCGCTGCCGGCGGCGATCGTCCTCATGATCTTCTACTCGTTCCTCTACGAGCAGGCCTGCGGCGCCACCTACTCGCTCGTGCCCTTCGTCTCCAACAGGAGCCCGGGGCTGGTGTCGGGCTTCGTCTCGGCGGGAGGCACCGCCGGGGCGGCGATCTGGAACGGGCAGATCTTCCGCTCGCAGACCCAGAAGGACTACCGCAACATGGGCATCATCATGATGGTCGTCTCGATGCTCTGCTTTTTCGTCGAGTGGCCCGCCTGGGGCGGGATGGTCCGCGGCCCCAGGCCCGGAGCCACGGAGCAGGACTACTACCGCAGCGAGTACACCGCCGAGGAGCAGGCGCAGGGCCTGCACACGCGCGCCATGAACTTTGCGCACGAGGCCTCGGTCCACGGCGGGTCCCAGCACGGCGGCTCGGCGTTCGGCTCCCGGAAGGGGTCGAGGGCCAACCTGAGCAGGGCCGCGAGCAAGGGGGACCTCGCCGGGTCCGTCCCCAAATCCGCGGACGACTCGGCCCGCGGCGGCGACCCCGCAAAGATTTGAAGGAAAAAACGGAAAAAAATCTCGGGTCTTTTCTTCCCCAGAGAACGAAAGGGAGGGAGCCAGGGAGGGACGAAGGCGATGGCAAGGACGACGACGGCGGCGGCGACGAATGATAAATTGGTGTCGCCGGAAGGGGCGGGAGGGTTTTTGATGAGGGGCGGCGCGCGGTCGCAGAGGCGTCTGCCACCTCGGTCGAAAGAATTCGTTTTCGCTTCTTTCGTTTTTCCTCTACTTCTCATCTTTTTTTCTCTCTGTTTCGTTTTCGTTGCGGTTTTGACCATCAAAAAGGCATTAATAAACTGTTTATTAATAAACGGCGAGGGGAGACGCGACATCCATGTCAAACACCGTCTCATTCCCTCAAGCGCCTGCCGTTCCCCTCCCGTTCCCCTCTCGTTCCCCTCTTCTTTATCCCTTTTCCTTTTCCCCAAGACGTGAACCTGGTTTCCGCCTTGATTCAAAGAAAAAAAAAACGCCTCCTCTAACTTTTACATCTACTCACCTTCGGCTTTTTCGTTTTGGGAGGGAAAGGGTAGCTCGCGCAGCGTCCGCCCCCTCTCTTATCGCTTGAGCTTTTTTGCGTTTGGGTTCTTTTTTATTTGTAGAAGTGGTCGCGAAAGAGAAAAAAAGGGGGGGGGGGAATCGAGAGAGTCTCTCCGAGAGAAAAAAGAGCTGAACAGAATCAAACATCCAGGGTCGCCCTCACTCTTCTTTAACTCCGTTTTCGCGCTCGCGCGTCACTTCGATCGCAATCTTCCTCTCGCGAGCGCGGGGCGCTCCCTCGCAGCGTCGCTTCTGTGAATAAGAGGACTCGCGAGAGAGGCGCACGGGAGAGTGACAGGCACGCAGTTGCTCTTTTGGAAAAAAGAAAGAAAAAACAACTCCATTGAACCAAAAAGAAAACTCGACCACGACCAAGGGAAAATGCCTCCTCCTTCTTCTTCGGCCAACCCTCTCCCGGTCGTCCTCGTCACGGGCTGCTCCGCCGGCGGGATCGGCTTCGAGCTCGCCAGGGCCCTGGCCGCTTCGGGTGCCGCCAGGGTTATCGCCACGGCCCGCGACGTCTCTAAGATGGAGGGTTTGACGCCGACGACGAAACCCGGGAGCGGCATCCTCGCCCTGCTTCCTCTGGACGTCACCGACGAAACCTCCGTCTCCGAGGCAGCCGCGCGAGTTCTGCAGCTCACGGCCGGCAGCGGCGTCGACGTCCTCGTCAACAACGCAGGCATGACCTTCAAGGGCACGGTCCTCGACTCGGACGTCTCCGAGACGGCCCGCCTCTTCGGCACCAACGTCTTCGGCCTGTTGAGGGCGACGCAGGAGTTTACCCGCGCGATGGTCCTCCGCGGCCGCGGCCTCGTCGTCAACGTCGGGAGCGCGACCGGGTACATCCACCAGGCGACGAAGAGCTCTTATTCGGCCTCCAAGCACGCGGTGCGCTGTCTCACAGACTGCATGAGGGTCGAATTGGCGCCGTTCAACGTGCGCGTCTTCCTGGTCAGCCCGGGGTACGTCGCGACGCCGATCGACGACAAAGCAGGGGAGCAGGGGAGGTGGTTTCCTCCGAAGGTGGGGGCGTCTCCGTACGCGCCGCCGCCGAGGAGGCTCGACAAGGGGGGAGAGGAGGAGGCCTCTCCTTCTCCTCTTTCCGCTGCTGCTGGAGCTGCCGCTGCTGCTCCCTCTTCTTCGAAGCCTTCCTCCCCGTCTGAAGAGGCAGAGGGCTTCAAGAGAATCTGCACGGCGACGACGACGAGCATCTTCAAGTACGGTCCGGGGGCCGCCGCCGGCTCCATGCCCGCCGGCGCCTTTTCGGACAAGCTCGCGGCAGTCGTGCTCCGGGAGTGGGGGCGGACTTTCCCGGCCAGGGGGAAGGTGACGAGGCCCCCCACGGCCGGGGAGTACCTCTCGTCGATGGCCTGGCTGCCGACCGTGCTCGGAGGGCCCGTGCGGCACTGGCGAGAGGTAGGAAGAAGGAGGAGAGGGTTTCTTTCGTTTTTTCGAGGGGGTCGAGGGCGAGGGCGCCGGAAAATTCACCACTCGCTCCGAACCTCGAAACTAAAAAACAAAATCGAAAATGAAAATAAAAAACAGGCCCCCTACGCCTCGGTCACCTACTTCATCGGAGGGTTCTTGCCGCTATGGCTGCAGGACATGCTCCTCTCGTGGAGCGGCGGGCTGATCAGGTGAAGGAGAGCAGCGAGTGAGAGAGAGAGAGAGAGAGAGAGACGGGGTGGCCCCCTTTCTTGTAAATGAACGACCCCCTTTTTTTCGTTTTCGTTTCCGTCATCTTTCCCTCTCTTTCTTCCTCTTTACAGTTTTTTTTTCAGTCCCTGCCGGCGAGCACGGCCTCCGCCAGCGCAGACACGGCGGCGGCGGAGACCCCCGACCCGAAGACCGGGCAGGGTCCGAGCTCGGCCGAGAGCGCGGCCCTCCTGGCGTCCTCGCCGTACGCGGCGACGGCGCGGTGCGCCGCGGAGAGCGCGGCGTCGGCGAGCGCCGAGGCCGCGGCGTCGCGCCGGGCGAGGGGGGGCGCGGAGGAATAGCGGGAGGAACGAGAGCGGGAGCAAGAGAGGCCCTCGCCCTCCCCCTCGAGCGCGGCGGCGAGCTTGGCCAGGCCCGGGGGAGCGAGGGCAGCGCCGCCGCCGCCGCCGCTGCCGCCGCCGCCCCCTGACGCCGTCCCCCACTCGGGCAGAGCCCCGGGCTCCGCCGCCGCCCCGAACGCGACCGCCGCGGAGAGCAGGGCCGACAGCACGCTCCCGAGGTCGGTGCCCGGGTGGAAGGAGGGCCGGGGGGAGCCGGGGCCGTCGCCCCCCCGGCGCTTGCCCCCTCCCGCGAGCTGGGCGACGCCCGCGGCGTCCTCCTCGGCGGCCGCGGCAGAGAGGGCGCCCAGGGTCCGCAGCGCCAGCGCCAGGTGCTGCCACCGCTGCCTGAGCAGGGCCGCCGCTTTTGCTTTCAAGACGGCCGGAGGGAGGGGAGCAGGGGGTTTCGTTGTCGAGGAGGAAGGAGGTGGAGGTGGCTTGGAGGAAGAGGAAGAAGAAGAAGGAGAGAGCAACCTCGCTGCCGCCGAGGCGAGCCTTTTCGCCGCGGTGAGAAAGACCGAGAGCGCTCTCCCTGTTCCTGCTCCTGCTGTCGCCGCCGGGGCACGCTCGTTCCACCTGGGAGGCGACGTCGCGGAAGCTGCAGCAGCAGCTCCTCCTCCTCTTCCAGACGCCGAAGCAGCACCCGCAACACCCGCAGCAGCAGCAGCAGCAGAGGCGGCTCCCTTGGTCGAGGCTGCGCCTGCAGCAGCAGCAGCAGAAGGCAGCAGCGCGGCCCCGACGGCGGCCAGCGCGGGGGCCAGCTCCGAGAGGCACAGCCCGCCGACCACGGCGGACCAGGCCCTGCCGGGGAAGGCGCCGGGGAAGGGGGGAGCGGCGCCGCCGCCGGGGCCGCCGCCGTCGCTTCCGACGCCGACGCCGTCGGCGAAGAGCGCCGCCCTCCTCCACGCGCCCGAGGAGCCGGCGGACGCCTCGGCGAGCGCCGCGGCGTCCGCCCGCACGGCGAGGTCGAACAGCGAAGCCTCGAGAGAGTTGGTGGGAGGCGAAGAAGAAGAAGAATCCCGCCTGGAAGCGGCCTCGACGATCGAGGCGACGAGCCCGTCGTTGGCGCAGGCCACCGCCCCCGCCGTCCCCGCGGATCTTCTCTGCGCCTGCGCCGCGCGAAAGGAGGACGACAACGACGACGCCGGCGCCGGCGCCGACGCGCCGCCGCCGCTGTCGACAAACTGCGTCCTCTCCCCGAACGCCGCGCGCACCGAGGCCGCCCCGACGAGCAGGGCGTGCGCTGCCACGGCTGCCCCGAGCAGGGCGACGGCGGCGGAGGCGAGGGAAGGAGCGGATCCCGCGCCTCCCGCCGCTGCTGTCCCTCCAGCGGAGAGGAGGGCCGCGGCGGCCGCGGCGGCCAGCGCCGCTGCCCTCCGCGCCGACTCCGCCGCGGCTCGCTTCACGGCGAACGCCCGCGCCCGCCGCAGGGCCGGGACGAGCACGACGTCTTCCCCGAGCCCGAGGTGGAGCAGCGCGTGCGCTGCCCCCACCGCGAGGCCCAGGGTCGGAGCCCAGCGCGGCGTCGACAAGAGCGGAGGCGGAGACCCTGCCCCGCCGTCGGCCGCCGCCGCCGCCGCAGAGCCGCTCCCCTGTCGTGCCATCCAGCAGAACAGCGGCACGATGGCCCACCCGGAGACGGCGCACGCCGTCACCAGCGCCAGGCAGGCCCTGCTGGAGGCCGCGCCGTCGAGGAAGAGGCGGGTCAGGGCCGCGTCGGCCGCCGAGAGCGTGGCCGAGAGGGCCGACGGGAGCCATCGCCGCCGCTGCCGGCTTTGTCGTCCCGAGAAGAGGAGCGGAACGAAAGACAGCGCCTTCGGGGCCAAGGGAGGGCACGCCCTGGCCGCGTTGCCCGTGGCCAGGACCGCGAGCGCCTGCGCCGCGGACATCAGGAGCGCGGCGACGGCGACGCGCGGGCTGAGCAGCGACGACCAGAGCGCCGCGGAGAGCGAGAATGAGAATTTCGGCGTCGACGCCATCGCCGACGAAACCGCCGCGAGCAGAAACGCCGCGGATCCGCAGGTCGCGACCAGCACCGCCGAGGCGTAGAGGCAGGCCCCAGCGAGGCGGAGGCGCTGTGCCTCTCGCCACTGGGCCTTGGGGCCGCCCGGAAAGGGAGGCGAGGGAGGACGCGGAGGCATCGTTCCTCCTCCTTTCTTTCGATTTTTTTTTTTCTCTCTCGTGATTTTTTTTGGGCGCCCCTCGAATCATTTCCTCTTGGCTTTAGAAAGAAACACAGAGGAGCGCGAAAAGAGAGAAGGCAACACTCCAGAACCCAGCGCGCTCTCTTTGCTCGCAAACACACCTTCGGAGGCGCCGGGTTTTTCTTTCCCCCCTCCTCCTGCTCTGCAGCCCCCCGCTCTCGCTTCGGGCTTCTGCGATTAAAAGAGAGGTTTCGGGACAAGGGAGGTTTAAGGGCGCCAATTTCACTTTTTTTCTATCTCCTTTTCCTCGCTTCGCCAAGGCAAAAAGAGCGAGCGACGACCCCTCTCGATAGACGAGAGACTGACATGCTCCCGCAGGCAGGCGGCTACGCCGCGTTCGGCGGCTACGGCAAGCTCGACGACGCGCGCGGGCTCAAGTAAGGCCTCTGTGTTTGGTTGAATGTGAATCGGATAAATGAGGAGAGAGGGAAGAGAGCAAGGATTTGGAAAGAAGAAGAAAGAAGAAGAAGAAAAGGAGGCGCCATTGGAGCCTTGCTTCTCTCTCTCTCTCTCTCTC